>MDTE01132728.1_pt1 | contig 18520 bp, 5 predicted proteins | sample 811231 | NCBI WGS metagenome assembly MDTE01 (sample SAMN05326651, study PRJNA326480) | marine metagenome | isolation source: seawater | place: Indian Ocean: Red Sea | collected 2010 | reverse complement strand
CAGGAGTTCCGTCACCGTCATCATCTGTGTCGACCTTGTCGCACAGGCCATCGCCGTCGTAGTCATCTGGTACCGAGTCAGCATCCAGTGAATCAGATCCACAGGCAGCTTCCTCAGCGTCAGTCCAAGCATCACCATCGTCATTGAGATCAGCATTGTCACCAACTCCGTCGCCATCGGTATCGACAGTCTCGTACGGGTCCAATGGGAAGGCGTCGTCAACATCGAGCACCAAGTCGTTGTCGTCGTCGGTGTCAGCGTTGTCGCCAATTCCATCGCCGTCGAAGTCAGCCCACTCCTCTGGGTCGGTTGGGAAGGCGTCGACATCGTTGTCGTAGCCATCACCATCGACATCGGAGTCGATAGCGTCACAGATGCCATCCAGGTCGCTGTCTACCGGTATGTCGGTGACGTCGATTGGGCTTGACATGCACTCAATCTCGACTTCGTCAGAGTAACCGTCGTTGTCGTCGTCTTCATCGGCGTTGTCGCCCAATCCGTCCATGTCATTGTCAGCCCACTCGCTGGCGTTGTATGGGAATCTGTCGTCATTGTCGAAGTAGCCGTCGTTGTCGTCGTCTGAATCTATGACATCGCAGATGGAGTCATTGTCAAAGTCAGCCGGGAAGTCCGAGCCGTCCATTGGGTCAGTCAGGCAGTCAACCTCGTCGGTGTTGTTCCAACCGTCATTGTCGAGATCCATATCTGAGTTGTCCCCTATTCCGTCGCCGTCAGAGTCTGAACTCTCATTGGCATCTTCTGGGAACGCGTCTTCGGAGTCGATAACGCCATCACCATCAGTATCGGTGTCCAGCAGGTCACAAATGCCGTCAGCGTCTGTGTCCTGTGGCACGCTGGTGTTGTCAAACGGATCAGTGCCACACAAGTTCTCCATAGAGTCGTACCAGCCGTCCCCATCAGCGTCTAGTGAGAAGAACGAGATGGTGACATTGTAGTCCTGTCCATCATTATTTGTGGCGTATCCAGCCCAGTTTCTTACTCCAATCATGTTGACAGCATCGCCATAGTAACCACCCGTGGTACTCGAATTCCAGCAAATAGTGTTGGCCGAGTAGATCGGTTGACCGTAAGCAATGTTGCCCGTGCCGGTGCCGAAGATATCCATGATGATCCAAACGTTGTAGCCCGCGTTGTAGTACTGTGTACCCTCGTGGCTCACGCAGACCTCGTATCCATAGTTAGCTGGCACATCGAAGGTGTACCTGTCTGTGGTGTCTACATCTCCGTGGTTCCATCCTGAGAACTCCAAAGTGTTGTTTGCAGTCCAGTTGTTGTAATCGTCAACATGGACCGCATCAGATGGTCCTGCACCTGCATCTACTCCAGAGCCTGCATCGTCCTGCACGCCACCGGCCAACTCACTGAGTGGCCTGAACTGGAGATCCATCGTGTAGGTAATCATCGATGCACCATAGGTGTAGATACCAAGTGTCAGCCAACCTCCCTGGGTTACCCACAGTCCTGATATGCCAGATGTTGATCCCGTGTTACTGTACTGTTGAGATACGAAATATGCAGGATTAGACGGATAGCCGCAAGGTAGTGTCTGAATCTGGCACTTGTACATGTATGTGTACACGAACTGGCCGTCTGAAGGCCAAGTGACATTCATGCTCAGGTACTTTCCTGGTGGAACTAGGATGTTGTAGTAGTCGCGTGGATCCCAGTTCTCGTCCAACCAACCAGTACAGATGCCGGCAGTATCGTTGGCATCACCATTAGCGTCAATCTGTGTGCTGTCGTTGAGCCACGTATTGCCACCGGGGTTGGTATAGATATTGTCCGATGCATCAACTCCGCTACCGCAGTCATTGTGCGGAGCGCCTGGCTCATTGTCTGGTGTAATCATCGTCATGTCGATGGTATAGTGGCCACCACCAGTTTGATCGTAGACGCGTATGTATACATCCTGACCGCCATATGAGTAGTCAATTGAACACGTAAGGAATCCTTGCACAGAGCTCCAAGAAACGTAGCACGCAGAATACAGATATCCGGTTGCGCTCGGATAGTAAATTCCTAGGTAGTACCAATCCTGCTCAGGGAATGTCATGTCGACCTGCAAAGCATAGTTGTTAGGGATGTAGACCTTGTAGTAATCATACCTGTCCCAATAGTCGTGTGCCCAGCCAGTGAAAGTCTGGTTCATTGGTTGAATGACCAGTGCATCAGTACCGTATGTAGAGTCGCCGCCATCCTGACCGGTTCCCGCATCATTGGGGCTCGAACTCTGAGCCGGTTCCTGTGATTGGTTGAACATTGAATACTGGATTGTGTAGTTCAACTCGAAGTCCTCAGGCGAATCATATTGCCTGACCATTAGTACAACCTGCGAAGGTGAACTCAACTGGTAATTCCATGTGTAAGACTCGTTGGTTGCCAAAGCGTGTGGATTCCTGTATGTCGAGGTACTGCCTCCGATATAGGAGCCAGTTTGTGTATACATGTAGAACCATAGGTGGTTGTAGCCGTAAAGTGGGCCGCCACCTCCATCATCTGCACCCCAGTCTAGGCGTGCCCATACACCATAATATGCTGGGACGTCCAACAGGAAGTAGTCGTACTCATCATAACCGTCACAAACCATTCCAGTCAGAGTGCCTTCCATGCCCACAGAGGATACATTGGTGGCATCAGTGGTTGTATCGCCTGCGTCATCTCCTGAACCACCGTCGTTCTGTGTCCAGCAAGGCGGATCAACGGATGGAGTAATCTGCATCCATAGGAGATATCCCGCTGCTGGATCAACACTTCCCCAATACCAATACTCAACCTTGACGAACACCGTTGTGTTGGTAACAGAGCCGCCTAAGTCAATGAATTCGGGCTGGTCGTACCATGAATACGCTAACAGACCGGTTAAGTCGGAATTCTGGTAAATGTAGATGTCCAAATCAGCATTGGCATCCCAATCTAATGTTATATTAGCTGCATAACCATCGGGAATCTGCATCGCCCAGACATCAGAAGTATCAGAGGAACCAACATTTCCAGATGCCTTATCCTCGGGGTTGAAGCCGTCGGCTGAGAGTAATCCAGTGAATGATCCTAATGCCTCAGCTGCGGACAATAGAATCCCTCCATCACCCCAAGAGTCTGTAGCAGCCAATGTCCATGTTCCTGCGCCCGAATATGAGCCTAGGGAACCAGTGGAGTAACTGGCTAGAGATCCAACACCCCATGAGTAACTAGTTCCATTAGGAGCAGTCAGAGAGGCTGCAGTCTCGTATGGGCACCAGTAGTCGCACTCATAGTTGAGGTCGAAACTCTGGCCCGCTGAGATGGTGAAAGTATCGGAGACAGACGACCAGTATGGAGTCCCCCAGTACCAGCCACCTCCTATCTCAACGATTGGTGCGCCTGATAGAGGCTGAACTTGGTCACCAGGTAATCCGGCGTCGCCAGGCCAAACTGTGATTTCCAACTGATAGTCGTCGTAGGTGTTCTGGTAGCAGTAGTAGCAGTTGACACCGATCATCATCAGCTCTCCAGCTACATCATGTGGAGTATCTGTGTATGTTGAATAGGAAGCAGAGGCCCGATAGCAGTAGCCTGTTCCAGTACTAGGGTTGCCCTCATACATCTCCCAGTTCTCAGTGGTCATCTTGAGTTCACCCATGTGACTGTAGTAACAGTAAGCATAGGCACCGCCGTAGTTAACGGTAGGAGAGTAAGACCAACCAACCATCGAACTAGGGCCCATGTGAAGTCTGTATGCGTAGGTCTCTGCGAAGACGTAGGAACCCTGCCCCGAGTGGTTCCATGTCAGAGTTGCCGTAACACCGTACCCCGGAGGTGCATCGACAATGAAGAAGTCATTATTGTTGACGCTGGTACTGGAATAGGCAGTAGCAGCTGGGTGACTCCCGAAGTAGATATTTGTCTCGTTAGTACCGTCCCAGTCGAAATCACTGGTGAGGTTAATCGCCGTAGCAAGAGTATTTCCTGCATCAGTCCCACGACAAGCGTCGTGACCGGTACAGGTTCCACCATTGATGGTACCCTCCATTTTTACTGGATTATCCCGTAACTCTGGTGGTTCATTTTGGGCATCGAGCAGTGGAACTGCGATCGAGGCAATCATTAGTAGGGCTAGACAGATTGAACGTGGGGCGTTCTCATTCATGGGTGTCACTAACGTGCATCAGGCAATGTAAGTGATATAATCATGCCGCTAGATGCTCACTTCACCCCCTAAAGGGGTGCAATTACGAAAAAGTACCCTTACAGCACTCAATCCCCGAGTTCTGCCCGATAATCTATGTATTATCAGAAACTCAGTGTATTGGATATTGAGATTGAGATGGTTCAACTCTCCCTAATCCAACTATCATCCTCTTGACGAATCCAAGTTCCACATTCATCACCTTCGTATCTCATCGGTTCGCTCTGGATGTAATCGCCGCCATCAGGAAGGTATTCCCAACTGTCCACCTTTTCAGGTTCTCCAGCTAAATCAGAGGCCAAATCCTCGAATCCAGGAGGTAAGGGTGGCCTATTCTTAGGAGGAGGAGGTGGGACTGGGGCAGAATCCTGCTCGGGCTCCGGATCAGGGTCTGGTGGCATTTCTGTTGACATTGGAGGCATCTCAGGAGGTTCTGGAGGTTTTGGGACCTCTAGCTCTGTAGTCATAGGTTGATCGTACCTGCTATACTCGTCATCCTTCCACGTCTCTTCAGTTTGTCCCTTCTTGCGCCCTAGGGTGAATGCGACAGATGCTCCAGTCGCAGCTAGGATTACCAGCACAATGAGAGCAGTCAATAACGGGTTGAGCTTCATGTGATCAACGATTGATAGAGGATTAGCATTGTCGCCCAATCCGTCCCCATTCCGGTCCTCCCATTCTGTCGAATCTAACGGGAATACATCGGCTATGTCGCTGACACCATCGTTGTCGTCGTCTGCATCCACTAAATCGCAGGAGCCATCTCCATCCGTATCTACTGGTACAGAAAAGGCTGACAGCGGCAATGTCTGGCAAATTGTCTCCACAGCATCAGGCCAATCATCAGCATCATCGTCGGGATCTGTATTGTCACCTATTCCGTCTCCGTCTGTGTCGACGGACTCGCTGGAATCGTATGGAAAGTCGTCGTCAATGTCAGGGGTCATGTCATTGTCGTCATCTGGATCAAGAGGGTCGCAGATTCTGTCTCCATCGTAGTCATCTGGTATGGAATTTGCATCTCGTGGATCGGAGCCGCAGTTGGGCTCCTCAAGGTCTGACCAACTGTCACCATCATCGTCCGTATCAGCGTTATCACCAATCCCGTCCAGATCCAAGTCATCCCACTCTGTGGCATCGAACTGGAACATATCTAGAGTATCTTCTACTCCGTCTCCGTCGTCATCTGGATCAACCCTGTCACAGATGTGGTCTGAATCGAAGTCATCTGGTACCGAGAATGAGGAGAAAGGATCGGTCTGGCAGTCCGCCTCGTCGGTGTCAGACCAACCGTCATTATCGTCGTCTAGGTCGCCATTATCGCCTACTCCATCGCCGTCGTTGTCGTCCCACTCATTTGGGTCTAGAGGGAATGCGTCTGAGGTGTCTATTACAAAGTCGCCATCATCATCCTGGTCCTGATTATTGCCAAAGCCATCGCCATCAGTGTCAACCCACTCATTGGCATCCAATGGGAAGGCATCGTTGATGTCGGCGAAGCCATCATTGTCATCATCGCCGTCAACGGCGTCGCAAGAGCCATCCTGATCGGTATCAGTAGGAATCGAGTTAGCATCGAGAGGGTCTGAGCCGCATGTGCCTTCTGTGGAGTCGGAAAAGCCATCTCCGTCATCATCTAAATCGGCATTGTCACCAATCCCATCTCCGTCGGTATCAATCCATTCTTGATCGTCTAGTGGGAATGCATCAGAGGAGTCTGGATATCCATCATCGTCGTCATCTGTGTCGACTACATCGCAACTGCCATCAGAATCAGTATCGATTGGTTGACTGCTGTGGTCCAGTGGGTCGGTTCCGCACTGGTACTCATCCGAATCACTCCAGCCGTCATTATCGTCGTCTTCGTCCGAATTATCGCCTACTCCGTCACCATCTGTATCCTGCCACTCGGTGCTATCCAATGGGAATGAATCATTGGCATCATCATAGCCGTCATCATCATCATCATCATCCAAAACATCACAGATACCGTCTGCATCGGTGTCTTGGGGAACGCTAGATGCATCATTGGGGTCGGAACCACATGCAACCTCATCCTCGTCGTAGAATCCGTCACCATCCGCATCAAGAGTGAAAATCCAAATGGTCATGTTGTAGGCCCCTTCGCCTGATGCAGCGTAGACTTCGATGATTACGCTGTCACCACCCACATAGTATCCAGAGCCGTTAGTTGTCACGGTCTCAGGGCTTGTGAACCAAGATGAAGAGGAGTCAATGATGTTAATCTGCATATCAGCCATCGCTATGTCGTAGTTTACTTCTGAGGTGTCGAAGGAAACTGATACAGCGATTCCGTGATCTACGGGGATTGCAGTCGAATACTCATCAACTACGTCTGAGTTGGATGATGCCCATCCTGAGAAGTCATTCTGACCAACATAAGTAACTATGTTCGTCGGATTATTGTAGTCATCAGATGCATCTCCTCCAGTCCCTGCATCATTCTGATTGTACACAGGGGAGGAGGAGATATTATCGAAGGTCAGAGTGAGTGTATAATTGTCGCCGGCAGACCAAGCACGCACTAGCAATGTAATGTTCGTCCCCCCTATAGCTGCGTTGCCGCTGCTGACATTCTCCGGGTTGTCGTAGTAACTGTAATCGATGTAAGAACCGTTCTCGTCAAACAGATGTAGATCTAGATCTACGCTTGATGTGTTCCAAGATAGGCTCGCATTGATCGAGTGGAACATCGGCATCGAGATACCGTACCAGTCAAACTCGTCGGCTGAGTTCTCAGCATATCCATAGTAGGTCGCATTCGTCGAGTTCAGTGAAGTAGGTGCAGATTGGACGTCTGATGCGTCACCACCGGTATTTGCGTCGTTCTGGGACGAGCCTCCTCCTGGAGAACTGGTTGAGAATATCCACACCTGCAGCGTATATTGCCCAGAACCGGACCATTGATCCACTCTGATGTAGACTGTGGTACCTCCGACACTAGTTCCGTTCGAAGAGACGCTGTCGTAACTCGACGTCGAGAAACTGGAGTCTATTGAACTGCCAAACTGAGAATATAGCCAGAGATCAAAGTCTGCTCCAGAAGGAGAGGTCAGACCAACTGCTATCCCGGTGTTGTTTGACATATTCACTGCGTAGTAGTCATCTGTATCGTTGCTCGCAGTCAGGTTACCAAAGTAAGTGGAGGAATTAGCAGGAAGCCACACTGCTGTTGACGTGGTTCCTCCGGCATCTCCTCCAGAGCCGGCATCGTTTGCTAGCACGACTCCTGAGAGGCAACATACCAGAATCAAGGCGGTTATAGTAGATGCAACGCGAATGCTGGTCATGCCCCTAGGGGCATGCGCGTATGCTTGAACTTTGGCACTAATCGTTAGTGTGGAAATTGCACCTTATCAGTATAACAATTAGTCAATAATTGTAGAATCCTTGACCACTCTTTCGACCTAATTTTCCCTGCTCCACCATCTCGATCAATAGCGGCGCAGGAGCATACTTGTCGTCCTCTAGGCCTTCATGTAGGACATTCATGATGTGAAGGACTGTGTCTAAACCAATCAAATCTGCTAGAGCTAGTGGACCAATAGGATGGTTCATTCCAAGTTTCATGATTCCGTCGATTGCCTTTGGCTCAGCCACTCCCTCTTGGAGAGTTAGTATCGCCTCGTTGAGCATAGGGCATAGTATCCTATTACTTACGAAGCCAGGGGAATCATTGCATGAAAGTGCGGTCTTTCCCATCCTTTCCGCAGCTTCAACCACAGCGGAATTGACTTCTTCGGAAGTCCTTTGGCCATTGATTATCTCGACGAGTTTCATTATCGGGACGGGGTTCATGAAATGCATTCCAATCACCTTGTCGGGTCTGTTTGTAGCAGCGGCAATTTCGTCGATACTGATGCTGGATGTGTTGCTGGCAAGTATCGTGTGTTCCTTGCATATCTCATCTAGATCAGAGAAGGTCGAGAACTTGAGGTCGGGAATTTCAGGTATGGCCTCGATGACTAGATCGCAGTCTGCTGCTGAATCTCTACTTGTTGATGTGCGCACGCGTGCGAGGGCGGAATCTGCGTCCTCTTGGCTCATCCTCCCCTTGGATACGAGTTTGGACAAAGATGACTCTATGGAGGATATCCCCCGGTCCACATACGACTGCTCTATGTCAATCATAATCACTTCGTATCCAGCACAGGCTGCTACCTGAGTTATGCCATTGCCCATCTGTCCGGCACCTAGGACGGCTATGCTACTGATTCCCATGTTACATCGAGTAGGGGATGGGGCATGAGCCTTACTCATTCGTCTTATCATCAGACGGGGTGCTGTTTGAAGCTGATTCGACTTCAGACATTATATCTTCAATGTTGGGGCCGTGTTTGAGTAGTCTGTCCTTCCTAGCTCTGCGGTTCCTCATAGTCACTGTAGGCAATACGACGAGCAAAATCAAAACGAGGCCTACTAGACAGAACCACCACAGCATCGGCCCTGAGGCTCTGGCATCGTCAAGAGCCCAATCTATCCACTCTTGCTCCAAGACTTCGATTGAGGCGGAGTTCTCGTTGTTCGCTCCATCTGAGGAAAGAGCGTTGATGATGTGTTTCCCTGGAGTGTCCGGGATGCCTATCATGACTTCGAAAAGTCCACTTTCTTCGCAGATAAAGTCGGCAGAATTCGTCTCGGACCACACCATCACAGATGCGCCCCTCTCGCATGTGCCTGTGACTACTCTTTGTGTCTCTAGAGGAGAAGTTCTGTTGGCCTTCTCCTCCATAGTCAATATCGGCGGTATGGTGTCGCGCACTATCGACAGAGTGTAGTTATCGTAGTGATCCAACGCCTCAATCTCAATTAGAAACTGATTGTTCCCTTCGACGAGTTCCAGTGTTAAAGTAACAACTGCAGCACCCGGCTCGATAAGGTTCCTCTGCTCCGAACCTATACTGCTCCACCAAATCTCCTGATCCGGACCTCTCTGGAATATAGCTTCAACCGCTTCGATTGCCATCAGGCCACCATCCCAGTCTGCTGAGACGTGAGTTGCATAGATTGATGGATCCAGCATTATCTCCCTGCATTCTCTGAACCTGTTGTCATTCTCTTGTGGCTCAGTCCCGTCCACGGCCTCCAGACACACCTTATGCATGCCTGTGTGGTTCAGTTCAAATAACGCGCCTCCTGTGACATCTGTGCGCTCACTAATCGTCACTCCATCGATGGTGAAGGTGACATCAACCTCCTCGCTGGCGAGCCATGACAGCCCTTGTCTGTGGTCGAAGAACGAGGAGTCGGTGCCGGGGTTGATTGACCACTCAACCACTGGAGTAGTGCTATCAAGCGCCATAGGCCAAGTCTCAACGACTGAATTGTTGGCCCAATCTGTCAACTCTAGGCTCATCAGGTACTCCCCATCTGGGAGTTGTGATGTGTTGATACTGTACTGTGCTACCTGCGTGGTCAGCCCATGGTCATCTTGCAGCCTCGGTTGTGGGATAATCTGAGATGTTTCGCATTCAACCAGTTCATGAGGAGAATTGAGAGCAGACAATCTGAAGCACCACTCATAGACGTCTACTGGGATGATAGCTGTCATCGCGCCATCTGTCAGATTAACAGGATTTGTTATGTCCACCGAGTCGTAGTGGAAGCCTGCTTGGTCTGTAACATCAATTAGTTCCGCTGAGGGGGCTGACGGGTCGAATACAATCGTGAAATCACGAGTGAAAGAGTTACCAGCAGGGTCGGTGACCACGATGTCAAATACACTGCTTCCATGCACGTAGAAGAATGTGGAGTCATGATGCTTCCTCGGCTCGGCCTCAGTTAGTAGAATAGTTACATTGGCGTTTCCATTCTCGTCCAAATCCACTGGAATGCCGGAGTGAGTTACACTGGCATCGGGCTCGGAATGCAATGTGTAGGTCAGACTCTGTTGGTTCGTAATCCACGGGATATTTGAGAGGGCCAAAGGGGGTGCTGTGACATCAAAGGACACGGCAAGATAGGCCTGAGCAGAGCGATTAGCACTGTCAGTCAGGGTGGCTACATAGCGATGCCACTGTTCAACCCCAGGAAGAGTTGAGTTGATCCAGACTTCTCTGAGACTAACGTTGTCGGGAATTGCGAAGTGATTGCCGCTATTCCATATTTCTGTCAGATTATGGTATGCGAGATTAGTGTCTATTGCATCTACTGAATCAGCAACAGGAATGCTTGTTTGGTTATCTGAGGGAATCCAATTGAGATCGTCAAGTCGGAACCCGATGCCAGTATCTAGAGCATGGATCCGTATAGGAACAATAGAATTGGTCTCAGACATGTTTTCAGGCACTACGAAGGATATCTCAGGATCCAATTCTGCCAATTCGTAAAGATACGGTAGACGCAGGCTAATTCCGCCCTCCACCAGCACTTCGACATGCCCAGTCCAAACACCTGCATGCGCTGGGCGCTGATATGCTAGATTCACCTGAAAGGCAGAAGCCGGAATTTGCCCTGCAAGAGCTTCGCTTCCGTTAGGCCACAAGGATGCAATTTCTCCCTGAGTCATTGTGAAGTTGTCAGTGATTGTCAGTTGGTCGCCTCCAATGACCTCGATGTCAATCCAGAACTGTACTGTGCCACTTGGAACCGAATATCCGTGAACTGCTACAGAATAATGCCCATCTTCAGGGTCGGTGATTCTGATACTCTCGGAAGAAGATGGAGACCACGAGCGTGAAATCTCCTCATTAGAAGAGAAGATTCCGTCACCGTTGGAGTCACGGAATAGGAAGAGGTCGAGGTCGGCATCATCGTGGGAATTCATCCTGATGTCAATCTCAGTGGAGTTCTGGATGCTCATATTGTGCCACCATGAAGCGGTCATCTTGTCTCCAGAGACATCCTGGAATGCCGTCTCGTTTTCGAAGTAGGCAGGTTGACTCCAACCGTAGGAGGATACTGATTCTATGTTCAGAGGAATAGTGGATACGACATGTACGGCATCCACACCACTGCCCTCAGACCAGTCTGTAACCAGTTTCTGGAAGCCGGATTCCTCGGCCGCGAGGTAACCCACTGAGACATTTAGGGGGTTGTCATTTGTGGATACTCCGTGTAGGGCTGTGTGCAGAACCAATTGGTGAATGCCCTGATCTGCAGGCACCGCAAACATCTCACGAGACGTACCAGTGAAAGTGCCCCAGTTGTGTGAGCCTCCTCCAGCGTGGTTATTTGTGGAGCGTGATTCTATTGAAAATGTTGAATCTCCATAAGAATCAGGATCGTCATCCGAATATCCGTGTGGAGACTCAGACAGCCAGAGGACATCAATGTCAGTGTATGGGTTGTCATTCCAATCGACATCAAGGATTGCAGTCCCTCCGGTGTCCCATTCTTCAGGCCACTCCACCGATAGGAATCTCCAATCTCCGCTCTCCGCCCTCCAGTTCCATCTTGTTGCTCCGCTAATCCATGACTCGTCGTAAAGCGTCTGGTTGGAGACATTACCGTCGAGAGGTTTAGCTTCAAGCGAAAATGGACCTATCCAAGGAACATTAGTGACTACTGGGAGAGTCCAGTTCCTCTGTGGTAAGGTAGTTGTCAGGTTGCCGCTCTGGTCAATCTCGAATGATTCTATCAGCACCCCATGCTGGTGCAATCCAGACTGTGCGTCAGATGGAACTGATACCGTCATCTGAGCAGATGTGGACCCGTTTGCAGGGATTACCGTAGTAGTTGGCATGGAGATCCAATCATGGCCTGAGCTGCCGAAAGCTGTCCAGTCAACTTCAATTCTGACAGGTTCGTCAGAGAGGTGCCCATTGTAATTCCATACTCCTAGGAAGAGTCCGTCTCTGGCATCCTCAAATGGCAACCCGACTCTAACCTCTGCGTTGGGTCCATTGCTCCACCAGTATGTCACCTCCTCGAGTTCGCTTGATTCTGTCCAGTCGTCAGAGTCTACCATTGAGTCGTTGTCGAAGTCTTCGACGTAGATTCCATCTTCATCGTCATCTGTCCAGCGATAGATTTGCAGGAATACTCTCTCTTCGGAGCCCCTATCTTGATTGCCGTCGAAAGCCGAGTACTCTATCGTAGCCCTAGCCCTGAGTTGCACCGTATCCGCCGGCAGTTGGTTCTCCGTTCCGTTAGTTATGTGCAAGGGGATCAGCAGGTCTGGCCTGTCCCCTTGGTGGCCATCCCAAGAATCATTGTTCCCTCCTTCACTGCCATTGCCCAAACTCTCCCATACATGAACGGTGTGATCAAGAGGGGCGAAAGCGGTGGGTGTGAATCTCAGCATTACGTCGTTTTGACCATAGTTTTCGAATTGGAGATTTACGTTTTGAGATTCACCCGCACGCATTAAATTGATGTTAGCATCCCTGTGCTTGCCTTGGAATGTACCGCTATTCCACTGTGCAGGACTTGCCCACCAAGTGCCGTTGGCGCCATCGAGTGTAGCTGTGGCGCGCGAGGCGTTGAACCAGCCTCCTCCTTGGACAAACGGCTCGTAACCCCTGTCATCTGATGTAGAAAGAACGAAGTCTCTGAACTCCTGTGAGCCAGGATAGTCTCCTAGATTCTCTTGCCAAGCCTCGGCAACTAATGCCATCAGTCCAGCGGCGATAGGTGTTGCAAGACTGGTTCCTCCCCAAGTCCCCCAAGCCGAGTTCGCATCATTCCTAGAATTAAGGGGCAAATCACCTGTGGCCGACCAGCCGACAGAAACGATGTCAGGATCCATCCTTCCGACCACATTCGGGCCTCGATTAGACCACGGTGCGTTTTGGCCCGATGAGTCGCTTGAACGGCTGCTAAATGCTCCCACGGAGAAGATTCCGTGCGCTGCTCCCGGAACCTTGGCTGTACCAAATCCGTGGCCACCATTACCGATTGCAACTGAGTACGACGTATTGTCATTGTAAATCCTAGTCAACCAGTCTAGGTACAGCGAATACCCGTCGGCCCCAGCCTCGTCAATTGAGGAGTATCCAAACGAGAATGACCCCATGTGAGGTTGGTCGCCTTGGGTCAGAGTTACTCCGTCGTAGCCCTCTGCAATGAATCTCCAGCCATCTAGTGAATGTCCGCCCGAGTAATGATTTCCGATTGATGAAATGGTTGCATTGGGTGCCATCCCCAGAACCTTGCCGTCACTAACTATGCCCTGAGCAGCGACTGCACTTGCGCACAATGTACCGTGACTGCCTGACTCAAGCATGAATAGTGTCAGATTGCCCGCACCCGGTATTCTGTTGTTGTAGCCATGGCGAGGCGCGTAAGTCTCAGAGTATGGAACACCATTGCTCCCATCGGCCACCCAATATACGAGTCCTCCCGATATGTCCCATAACCCATCTCCATTGGTGTCGATTCCAGCTGTCTCCTCACCTGGCCTCATTGGGACATCGTTGTGAAACTCGCCGTCACGGTTAATGTCCGGGTAGACCGTCTCGTACAAGCCTGACACTCTGTCATCTACAACTAGAATTGGAACATCTCCTCCTGCCTTGCTGCGAAGAGTCGGGTCCGGGTGCTCTCCAAGATGATATTCTCCGGACAGGGATGTGTTCACGCCAGTGATGTTGTAGCCTGAGAAATCTAGCAACCCATCTGTGTTGTTGTCGTAGTCAATTGTCGAGGTGTCTGCATACCAAGTAGAACTAGATGGATATGCATCTCCGTTCACCAGCCAGTAGTACATGCTGTTATGGTCGAACATCAAAGGCCAGCCGTGGTAGGGCGACTTGGAATCAGTGACTCTAGCCTGTGTCCCATTCAGATCGGGGTGTGCGAAGTCAACTCCGGTATCCGCTACAGCGACTACCATTCCTTCTCCAGTGTAGCCTCTCTCCCACGCATCTATCGCTCCATGAATCTCTCCGCTTCTCACTGATTCGGGCTCTATTCCAGGAGGCGCGGAGAACGGAGTCGTGTCGTAGGGCTGTGGCGAATTCTGTGCATCCATTATTGCGATGACTCCGGGGACTCCAGAGAGTTTGTGAAAAATCTCGGAGTTCATCCAGAAGGTTCTGTGGTTAACTCCGTCTGCAGGGTCCAGCGCGACCATTGACTCGCCTGAGTTGGCAGGCTTCTGCTCCTCAATCGCTCCATGTTCATGCTGCCACTGATTAAGAGTAGCCAGTGAGCGTGTAATCACAGTCGCCCTCACAGATTCGGAGCCCGAGTCTATGCGTTCGAATAGGCTGGACTCTATCCAAGGTGAGTTCAGAGTTTCGATTGATTGGCCAGATTGTGTGTTGGCAGGAGCAAAATCTGGATTGTTAGGTGTATCGGTTTGTGAGTTTGCTCCAGCTATCAAAGCGGAAGCAGGAGATGCCAGCATCAGGAATGCCAAAAGGAATGCCCATCGCTGACGCATGGAGTTTAGGGCACTCCCTGAACCTTTGATGCTGTCGCATGCCTGTCCCCGTCAAATCAATAGCATGAGGGCTTCGTCACCGACCCGGAGTCCCGTGGTGTAGTGGTCCATCATACCGGGTTTTGGTCCCGGTGACGGAGGTTCGAATCCTCCCGGGACTACCACTAATTATCGATAGGTCCAGAATCATCCGAAAGGTCGCGAGTGATATTCTTCTGGTGGCTCTCAAGGGTACCTCCTCCTATCTCTAGCAACTTGGCATCTCTCCAAAGTCTCTCCACCGTGTACTCGCCCACATAGCCGTAGCCCCCCATGACTTGTATCGCCCTGTCGGCGATGTTCTTGGCAGCAGTAGTACCGAACAGTTTGACTCCGTCTGAATCCAGCCTGTTCCCGGCCATAGACAAATCAGTGGCGCGCGCGGTGTCGTAGACATACGCACGCATTGCCCTGTACTCCGACCAAGACTCTCCTATGTGCCTCTGTATTTGGCCGAAGTCGCGAATTTTTGTGCCGAAGGCTTCTCTTTCGCCGGCATACTGGTTCATGGCAGTCAGACATCTCCTAGCTATGCCAACTCCCATAGCAGCCAAACCGATTCTCTCGAGTTCAAGGTTCCTCATCATGTGAATCATCGACTCACCCGGGCCTCCGACTACATTATCAGCAGGAACAACGCAGTCATCAAAAACCAACTCGGCGGTATTGCTGGCCCTCATGCCCAACTTATCGTCGATCTTCTGACCTACTGAGTAACCAGGCATACCCTTCTCGACGATGAAGGTGGTGACTTCAGCCCTACCTTTAGAGTCGGTGCCTGTCCTTGCATAGAGCCAAACGATGTCAGCGGGAGTTCCTTCCTCGTCAACTGCACCGTTAGTAATCCACATCTTCCTACCATTGATTGTCCAAGATCCGTTGCCATTCTCAGTAGCAGTAGTCTGCATCCCCAGAACATCTGTCCCATATCCCGGCTCGCTCATCGCCATGCAGCCTATCCACTCTCCGCTACACAGTTTGGGCAGGATTCTATTCTTCTGATCCTCGCTCCCGTTGTGAGCTAGGTTGTTTGCAAGTAATTGGTCATGGGCGAGATAGGCAAGGCATAGTCCAGGGTCAGAATACGACAACTCCTCGTTGATTATAGCAACCGCAGTTGCATCCATCCCGGCTCCTCCATACTCAGGAGGTACTGAGATTCCTAGGATTCCCTGCTCTCCAAGACGCCGGAACAGATTGGTATTGAATATCTCGTTTCTGTCGTGCTCAAGTGCTTGAGGTTCGACTTCATCAGCAACGAAGTCGCGTACCATCTGCCTAAGCATAGCGTGCTCTTCTGTAGGGTTGGCGAGATCCAAGTCGCGCCAATCGTCCATAAGGGTCCCAAGACACGCCTTCGTATGAGTGATTCGCAGGACACGCCTACGGCGTGACTCTTCTACTGTCCCTAGGGAATGGAATCGCCTCGCGGATGTGCTCTGCTCCAGCCAACCATGTACAGACTCTGTCCACCCCCAACCCAAAACCTCCGTGAGGTACTCCTCCGAAGCGTCGAACATCGATGTAGAACTCGTAAGCTTCCATCGGGGCATTCTCCTCCTCGATTCTCTCCAAAATCTCACTCTCGGACCAAGTCCTCTCGCCACCTCCAATGATTTCCCCATAGCCCTCCGGTGCCAGTAGGTCGTGACACAGTACATACTTCGGATCATCTGGGTCGGGTCGGTGGTAGAACGGCTTGGAGACTCGAGGGTAGTGAGTCAAGAAGTACGGGACTTCGAAATCAGCAGTCAGAATCTTCTCCTTCGAGTAGTCTAGGTCTTGACCCCATTCCACTTCAACTCCCTTGCCTTGGAGAATCTCGATTGCCTCATCGTATCGCATCTTTGGGTATTCGCTATCTGCATAACGAGCCACAAGTTCCAAGTCACGCTCAAGGATTGTGAGTTCTTCCGACCTCTCGTCAAGCAGCGTCCTAGCGATGTGACGTACCACCTTCTCACCATGCTCCATGACTTCGTTATTGGATGCCCAAGCAATCTCCATCTCAGCATGCCAAAACTCTGTCAAATGTCTTCGCGTCCGGCTCTTCTCGGCCCTGAACGAGGGGGCCATTGTGTACAGGCGCTCGAGCGCGGGCATTGCTGCCTCAGCATAGAGTTGCCAAGATTGAGTAAGATAGGCCTTGCGTCCGAAGTACGGAACCTCGAACAGGGTTGAGCCTCCCTCGACTGCTCCAGCCACAAAGTTAGGAGCTTGATACTCAATGAAATCGCGGTCCCGGAAGTAGGAGTGAATTGCACCAAAAACGGTTGAGCGTAGCTTGAGCATTGTAGTCATTCTACCTGTTCTCAGGTACAGGTGACGGTGGTCAAGCAGGAACTCCGTCTCTCCTCCGTCTGACTCAGCCATAGCGGATTCTGTGATTGGAAATGGTCTTTCGGGATTCACTGGCCCCACGACTTCTCCCGAAGTGACTTGGACCTCGTATCCGTGCTCCCTGTCCGTAGAGGTAACGGTGCCTCTGATGATTAGACTTGATTCTATCAAAGCGTTGCTGAGTGACTCAAAGCAATCGTCACCTACTGCATCTCGCTTGATGACGCACTGGACTGTTCCTGTGGAGTCTCGCAGGACCATGAACCATATCTTGTTCGAGCCTCTAGCTCGGTGCACCCAGCCTTTCAGTTCAACCTCGGAGTCATCATACGATCCTGAGTTGACGTCGCCTATCCAGTACTCCTTGCTCATGGGTGCTCCTTTATGCGTGAAGGTCGGGCGGTATAGGTTGCTCGGTTTGAGAGAGTCACGATGGCGGGTCTGACGGGATTCGAACCCGCGACCGACGGGTTAAGAGCCCGTCGCTCTACCTGACTAAGCTACAGACCCAGCACGGCGAATTGTTGTCACTCTATAACGGCGACGGACAGTATTCAGCCAAGTCTGCCACCTTGTTTGAGCAAAGTTGAGACCCCGGTTGGAGATGCCATAACTACGGCATCACACATGTCCACGAATAAGCCGACCTCCACAACGCCATCTATAGATCTAATTTGCTCCTCCATCGAGGCAGGGTCTGAGATAGTGGCTCCGAACTTGCAGTCGAGGATGTATCCGTCATTATCTGTTACATAGGGTGAATCTCCTCCTCTCAGGCTTACTTGTCCAGGACAGAACTCTTGCAATTGCGCAGACACCCTCTGCCAGTCGCCCTTTCCAACCTCAAGAGGCAGGTCGAACTGACCTAGTGTGCCTACTTGTTTGCGGTCATCTGCTACTACGACCATGGCGCCAGATTTCTCCGCGACTCGTTTCTCACGCGTGAGCGCCCCTCCTCCGCCCTTGATGAGTTGGAACTCGGGGTCGAATTCGTCAGCTCCGTCGATTGTGATGTCGAGAGGGGCTGCTTCTTCAAGCGTAGACAGAGGGATACCTAGGCTCTCCGCGAGTTCCCTTGTGGCCTCGCTAGTAGGGACTCCGATTACATTGATTCCTTCCTCTGAAATCATTCGGCCAATCTCGATTACAGTGTACTTGACTGTCGAGCCCGTTCCTAGGCCAATTCTCATTCCGTCACGCAGGAAAGAGCAGGCGGTGATTCCAGCCTCACGCTTCAGCTCCTCGACCCTGTCCACGCCGTCGCGGTGTGGTGGAATGTGAATGATGCTTTCCGAATAATAGCCTTGTGGGAGAGTCTGATTGTGACCGAGGGGTTCATGTTTGTGTGCCTTGCCGTGAATGTGAGGGAGCAGGAGGGTCGCTGACAGTGTACGACACTGAGGAAAGTCCCCTCTCCACGATGCAGGTGGTCCGGCGCAAGCCGGAGGTCTGGGAGGGCCGGCTCTGCAACAGAAACGAACCACGACAGGCGTACTGTGAACCCGAAAGGGAGAGGTTTCCTGGCCGTGGCTGGAACGAGCACCCCCGCCGGAGCAAGTCCAAGCAGGTCCGTATGGCATCGGCAGGACCGGGTAGGACGCATAGTT
>MDTE01091517.1_pt1 | contig 18521 bp, 16 predicted proteins | sample 811231 | NCBI WGS metagenome assembly MDTE01 (sample SAMN05326651, study PRJNA326480) | marine metagenome | isolation source: seawater | place: Indian Ocean: Red Sea | collected 2010 | reverse complement strand
TCTTCGCCGGTCTCCTTCGAACGCGCGACCAGCCGGGGTCCGCCCGTGCTGCCGCCAGCCGAAAGCGCACTCACGACCATCGTCTTGGTGAGCACCGGCCCGCCGACCCCGTCACCACCCAGTGGCGGCAGGTTCAGGTCTCGCAGGCGCGGATGGTTGCGGATGCGGTCGCCATTGCCGAGCGGCTGCATCCACTCATGATCGCCCGTGTTCATGTTGATCGCCGTCATCCGGCTGTAGGGCGGTTTGAGCAGCGGCAGCCCTTGCGGCATCAGCGCACCACTCCGGGAAGCGCCGGGGCCGCGACCGGCGAGACGCTCCGCCTCGGGCGCCCCGTGGGTGTAGGCCACCGTGGCGCCGATCGCCGGGTCGGGCGCATACATGGTGATCACGACCGCCTGGTTGCGCGACGGCACATAAAGCCAGCCGGTCTCGGGATCGAGCGCCGCCCCGGCCCAGGTGGCCGCACCGCCGTCCGGGGGCCGCATGAGCGTGCCCTGCCAGCCACCCTCGACCGGCCTGGAAATCGGCGTGAAAAGCGGACCGAGCCGGAACGGCTTGACCGCCTCGATCGCCATCTCGCGGATCTCCGGAGTGAAGTCGACCAGGTCGTCGATGGTCACGCCCTGATACTCGAACGGCGCCGGTCTGGTCGGGAACGGCTGGGTGGGCGACACCCACTCGTTCGGCATGTTGGTCTCGGTGGGCACCGGCCGCTCTTCAATCGGCCACACCGCATCGCCAGTGACCCGATCGAACGTGTAGACGAAGCCCTGTTTGCTGACCTGCACGAGCGCCTTGATGTCGCGCCCGTCCACGGTGATGTCGGCGAGATTCGGATGGGTCGGGAAGTCGTAGTCCCACAGTCCGTGGTGCACGGCCTGGAAGTGCCAGACCCTGGCCCCGGTCTCGACGTCCACTGCGATGATCGACTCCGAGAAGAGGTTGTCGCCCGGTCGGTCGGCCCCGTAGTAGTCGTTGGTGGCCGTGCCGGTCGGCAGGTAGACGTGTCCCAGCTCGTTGTCCCCCGCCAGCATAGACCAGACGTTGGCGTTACCCGAGTATCGCCATGACTCGTTCAGCCATGTGTCGGCGCCAAACTCGTCGTTGCTATTGGGGACGGTGTGGAAGTCCCAGGCGTGCTGACCGGTCTTGATGTCCCAGGCCCGCACCCAACCGGGCACCGCCTCCTTGGTATGGCGGCGGTCGGCGATCTGGGAACCGTGGATCACCTTGTCGCGCACCACGATCGGCGGCGAGTGGATGCCGTAGAGCATCGCATTCAGCTCGTCGCGCTCTTCACGGACGGCGCGAGGAATGCCCACCATCGCGTCGACCATCCCGTTGCCGTTGTCACCGAAATCCGGACAGGGACGGCCGGTCTTGGCCTCGACACACACCAGATATCCGGCGCCAGTGCCCCACAGGATCCGCTCGTCGCCCTCGCCGTCGGTCCAGTAGGCGACACCCCGCTGGCGGAACGTCCCGCTCATCGGGGTGGTGCCCTCCTCGTAGCTCTTCGGGTTGTAGACCCAGATGGTCTCGCCGGTCGTGGCGTCGATCGCCACGCCCTGCGACAGAGCCGTATTGAAATAGAGGACCCCGTCGACCATCAGCGGCGTGGCCTGCATGCCGCCAGCGCGCGGAAGATGCGAGGTGCGATACAGGTTCGGCGTGTCCTCGACCAGCGATTCGACGATGGTCTCGAGCGGCGCCCACCATTCGCTCCCGTCGGACATGGTGCGGCTCACCATCTTGTCGGCCGACTCCCAGCTCCAGGCGAGCTCGAGCTGGACGAAATTGCTGCCGTCGATCTGGTCCAGGGGCGAGTACTTCTGCCCGGCGATGTTGCCGGCATAGCTGCGCCACTCGCCGTTGTCGGTGCCGTAGATCTGCCACGGTCCGTCCTGCGCCTGCGCGGCCGCCGCCCCCAGCACGCTCAGCAGCACGCCCAGGGCGAGCCGCGTCATAAACTTGCCTTCCATAGTCGAGAGTCCTCCGTCCTGATTGACGCCGCAGATTATAGCCGGGACCCGCCGGGCGTCCGGCATCATCCGGCGCTCCGGCTCAGCGATCGCCTCGGCGCCCCGCCACTCTCGGCAGGTGGCCATGCACATTGGCGCGAGCGGCGGGATTGGCGGGTGACGACGAGCCGGCCTGCGGACCCACGCCCATCACCTTGAGGGTGCCGTCGTCGACGAGCGCCTTGACCGAGTCGCGCTCGGCGTCCTGGGTCGAGATCTGGCCCTCCTTGCGGGGGCCGAGCCGAAGTACCTTGCCGCGAGACAACGGGATCCGCAGAAAACGGGCCGTCTGGTTCTGAATGGTCATCATCCTGTGGTCTCCCTATCCTCACGATGATACCGCCCCGCCAGGTCGATGTGGACCATGAGCGGCAGGTGGTCCGATACGGCCGCAGGACCGCTGACCGCCCCCTCGACGACGCGCGCCGGCGCGACCGGAGCCGCGCCCCGCACCAACACGTGGTCCAGTTTCTGCCGATACCGCAGCCCAAGCGCCCGCCCCAGCGCGAGCCAGCGACGCGCCGGGTCGGCGTCGTCGATGCTGGAAAACAGGTCACTGGTCCAGCCGACATCGGCCGAGCAGTCGATGAAACGGCGGCTCCGAGCCGCATCGAGCACCCGGGCCGTCTCGGCCTCGACCGCCGACACCCCGGCGCGGCCACTGGTATTGAAGTCGCCCAGTAGCACCTCCGCGTCGACGGAGGCGTCCCCGGGCGCGTCGAACGCGTCGAGCAGGTGCGTCAATTGCGCGACCCGGTGCGCGGACCCGCCGGCGAAATCGAGGTGCAGGTTACCGATCCTCAACCGCTTGTCGCCGATGGCGAACGTCTGGACGAAGGCCGACTTCGTGTCCGGCACGCCGCCCTCGGTCTTGAGTCGCGCCAGCCACCCCAGCCGGGCCACCTGCGGAAGCGGGATGCGACGCCCTTCACCGGCTGACACCGTCTGGCGATAGAGAAAACCGTTGCCATAGTCCTTTTCGGGATAGCGCATGACCGGCTGGTAGCTCCAGCGGTGGCCGACGCCAAGGTCCTCGGCCAGGCGCGCCAGCGTGTTGACGCCTCCCCGCGGGACCAGGGCCTCCTGGACCGCCACGATGTCGGCGTCCCGAAGTTCGGGCAAACACCCAAACTGTTCGAGCAGCTGCGGATAGTGGATCCCACGCTGGAGGTTGTAGCTGGCCAGATGGACGAGCGGCGCCATGGCGTATCAGTATCGACGATCAGAGCGTTGTAGAATCTAGGCCAGCCTGGGGCCAGGGTGTCGCCGGGCAAGCCTCGAGTCACATGGCGGCGCCGGCCAGAATCTCAGTCATCGAAGGGGAACCCATCGGCCCCACGGACCCGGAGTTCGTGGAGATGATGCGGTTCGAGTCGGGGTTGGCCGATGAGGTGGCCCAATCGACGGCCGGCCCGCACGATGAACCCTGGCTGAACTTCCTAGCGGCCACCCAGCCTCACACGCAACCGGCCATCGAGGAAGCCCTCAGTCATCCGGACCTGCGGGACCGGATCGGTGGGCGGATCATCGTCGTGCTGCTGCTTGTCGGCGCCCTGCTCCTGCTGGCCGGCTCGACCACCGCCCCCTTCATATATCCACTGTTCTGATGGGGCTTCGCCCGCCGTCCCACTGCCCGCTGTGCGGGGTAGACCGGGCGCCGTTTTATCACAGGGACCGCCAGCGAACCTACTGGCGATGCCGTCGGTGCGCCCTCATCTTCGTCTCGCCAGACGCCTGGATCTCGGCCGAGGCGGAACGGGCGCGCTACGACGCGCATCGCAACCACCCGGGCGATCCGGGCTATCGCCGCTTTCTGGCTCGACTGGCGGAGCCGGTCCTCGCACGGGTCCCGCACGACGCGGTAGGTCTGGATTTCGGGTCAGGCCCGGGCCCGACGCTGTCGGGCATGCTCGAAGCGCACGGACTCCGGATGTCGCTGTATGACCCGTTATATGCGGCGGACCCGACGGTCTGGGAGCACCGCTACGACGTGATTACCGCCAGTGAGGTGGTCGAGCACCTTCGTGATCCCAGGGGCGAGCTCGATCGCCTCTTCAAGACACTCGCTCCTCGCGGTCTCCTGGCGGTGATGACCCAGTGGGCCGAGCCGCGAGAGTGGTTCGTCGGGTCGCGCTACATTCGAGACCCGACCCACGTCTGCTTTTTCTGTCCCGAGACCTGCCGCTGGATCGCGGCCCACTGGGACGCGGATCTGGAGATGCCCGCCCCGAACATCGCGCTCTTCAGGGAGTCTTCCAAGGGCGCGCAACCCGGCTGAGGAGTGGTTGTGCGCGGCATGCCCGTCGGGTATCCTGAGAAGCGCGTGACGTGTAGCGCGATCGTTGGTCGACAAGGGAGGCAGTTATCTCTTCACGAATTTTCGTTGGTAACCTCAGTTACGAAACATCACAGGCAGAGCTCGAGACTCTGTTCGGGCAGGTTGGTCAGGTCACCGAGGTTTTCCTCCCCGTTGATCGCGTGACGGATCGGCCGCGCGGGTTCGCCTTCGTCGAGTTCGGTGACGCCGCGGCGGTTTCCGAAGCTATTGAGAAGTTGGACGGCGCCGAGTTGAACGGTCGGAATCTACGCGTGAGCGAAGCGCGGGACCGCGCGCCGCGTCCCCCACAGCCGAACTTCATGGACGACGGTCCGCCGATGGGCGGCGGGATGGACTTCGGACGGAAGCCGGCCAAACCCAAGGGCAGCCGGCGAGGTCTCCGCGGCCGCAAGCGCGGGTTCTAGCCGGACTCCCGTCCACGGCGGGACGCGCTTCCTCTTCCTTCAGCCGTGGACACGAGCGGTCGATCACACCGCGCCGGTACCTGGTCGCGCCAGCACGCAGGCGACCGCGGTCGCCTGCGTGCTGGCCGGGACCACGGCACGCGCGACGACCCTCGCCATCATCCGCACCCCGACCGACGTCGTGATGCCCGGAATGAATGGTCGCCAGCTGGTCGAAGAGCTGAGCCGTAGCCGGGGTGAACTCCGGGGCATCTACATGTCGGGGTATCCCAACCCGGTACACCCGTTTGGTAAGACCGGCGGGCCGACGATGCTGCAGAAGCCGTTCGCGCCGCGCCCCTGCTCAACGCCGTCCAGAGCGCTCTGGAGGCGGACCCGACACCGCCCGCCGAGCCCGCTCCAGAAGACGACGCCACCCAGTGTTCAGGCCGTCGGGCGCTATTGCGGCAGCGCGAACGCCAGTGTTTCACCCGGCGTGTTGGTATCGCCCGTCGCCACCAGCAGATACTGCCGGCCGCCAGCCATGTAGGTAACCGGCGGCGCCAACGTACCCGCCGGAAGCTCGGTCTCCCAGATCACGTCACCAGTCGCCTTGTCGTAGGCTCTGAAGATCCGTCCGCCGTAGTTGGTCACGATCTGCGGCGGCATCCCCTCCGGGACCCGCGCGCCGCCGGGCAGGTTGGTCGACCCCTCGCCCAGAAACAGCAGCGTCCGGGTCAGCAGCGGCGCCGGTCGCCCCGGCACCCCGAGCTTGCCCAGGTTCAGGTGCGCGATCGCCGGGTGGTTCCGGGGCCCATCACCGTTCGGAGTCATCCAGACGACCTCGCCCCGGTTCATGTCGATGGCGGTGATCCGTCCATAGGGCGGCTTGAAGAGCGGAAGGCCGCGTGGCCCGCCGATCCATTGCCGACTGCCTTTCACGAAGTCGAGATTCGTCCGGTCCGGATTGCCCTCGAGGATGTCGGCCACGAAGGGCGAGGTAATCGACGGAATGTAGAGGTAGCCGGTCTCGGGATCGAACGCCGCGCCCTGGATGTCGGCTCCGCCCTGTGATCCAGGGAGCTGAATGGTGCCTTGCGTGTCGTTCGGTCCGTCGCCTCGAACCGTTGGCGGCGTGAACATCGGGCCAATCACGTAGCGCTCGGTGATCTCGACCGCTTCGGCTCGGAGCTCGGGCGTGAAGTCGATCAGGTTCTCGATGGTGGCGCCCTGACGATCGAACGGCGGCGGCTTCGTGGGGAACGGCTGGGTGGGCGACGTCGCCTCGCCCGGTGTCGCCGACTGCGGTACCGGACGCTCCTCGATCGGCCAGATCGGCTCGCCGTTCACCCGATCGAACGCAAACACGAAGGCCTGCTTGGTGAGCTGCGCGACCGCCTTGACCTCGCGTCCGTCGACGTTGAGGTCCATCAGGATCGGCGCGGCCGGCGGGTCATAGTCCCACAAACCGTGGTGCACAGTCTGGAAGTGCCAAACGCGTTCGCCGGTCGTGGCGTCCACGGCCACGATGCTCTGCCCGTAGAGGTTGTCGCCGCCGCGGTGACCGCCGTACATGTCGTTGGTGGGCGACGAGATGGGCATGTAGACGTAGCCCAGCTCCTCGTCGGCGGCGAACAACGCCCAGACCGGCGCATGCCCCGAATAGGCGTAGGAGTCGTCCGCCCACGTGTCGGTGCCGAACTCACCCTCCTGGGGGATGGTGTGGAACACCCAGCGCAGCTCACCCGTCCGCACGTCGAAGGCCCGGACGTCGCCCCGGATCGCCTCCTTCGTCTGGAACGTGTCCGACATCGACTGGCCGAGCACGACGACATCGCGCACCACGGTCGGCGCGCCGCCCCACCGATAGCGGGCGCCTTCGGACAGGCCGATGGTCAGATGGACGCGGCCACCGTCGCCGAAGTTGTCGAAGAGCTCGCCGGTATCGGGATGGAGGGCGTAGAGGTACTCTCCCCGCTGGACGAGGATCCGCTCCTCGTCGCCCTCACTCCAGTAGGCGACGCCGCGGGTGCCAGCGCCACGCAGATCGTCGGCGCCGCCGTAAGGCGGCTGCGTCCAGAGGGTCTGGCCCGTCTCGACGTCGAAGGCTTCGACCAACCCGATGCTGTTCGGCACATAGCCCACGCCGTCGACAACCACCGGCGCCGCACTCGAGACGTTCGAGTAGCGGAGCTCGGGGTTCATCTCCAGATACGACGGGTCCACCAGCGGACGGCGCCAGGCGATCTCGAGCGATCCGACGTTATCGGCATCAATCTGATCGAGCGAGGAGTATTTGGTGCTACCGGCATCACCAGCGAACGCTCGCCACTCGCCGTCGGTGGCGCCAAACTGGGCCGCCGCGGGACTCGCGAGACTGCCGACCACCGCAACACCCATCAAGACACTGAGGGTTCGACGCATGCTGAGGTACCTCCCTGGAGCGGATCGAACTCGACGCGTGCCCGCCATTATCCCTCATCGCGGCGGGTGACATCGTCCGGCCTGGGTAGACGCTTGACGATCCCGCTGTAGTTCAAGAGCACCCGATCGCCGGCCGTGATCACGCCCCGCACGAAGGTCAGCGACCGTCCCCGCCTGACCACCTCGGCGGTCGACTCGATCAGGTCACCCACCTCGCCGGGCGCCGTGAACTCGCAGCTGAGCGAGACCGTCACGCAACGCTCGCCAGCCAATCCATGGATCGCCGCGAGACACAGCGCGAAATCGGCAAAGGTCATCAGCATTCCGCCATGCACCTGCCCCGCCGTGTTGGCATGCGTGTCGGTCGCCTCGAAGGCGAAGCGCAGCCCATCGTCACCGTCCCGAAACCAGAGCGGGCCGACGTGCTCTTCGAACGGATCGATGAACTCGAACTTCTGATAGCCCTCGGGAATCGCCATGTTGACCTCGCCTCACACCACCTGGCCGCTTCCAACTAGGTCCAGAATCTCATCCGGCGTCTCGAGCCAGTGGTCGGGTCGATGTGTCGCCAGGCGCTCCTGCGGAAACGGTCCCCAGAGCACGGCCGCCGTGCTCACGCCCGCCGCTCGGCCCGCGTCACAGTCTGCCGGCGAATCACCAATGAACACGGCCTGATCCGCCGCACTTCCCAAAGCCTCGAGCGCCGCCCGCACCGGGGCCGGCTTCGGTTTGTGTTCAACCACGTCGTCAGACGTGATGCGCACGGTGAACAGGTGATCGAGCTGGCAGTGCCGGAGACCGCGGTCACTGGCCACCCGGTTCTTGCTGGTGACGATGGCCAACCGCACGCCTCGCGCCTGTAGCGCGTCGACCACCTCACGGATCCCATCGAACGGCTGCAGGAGACGGTCGTGGTGCTTGAAATTATGGGCCCGATAGGTCTCGGTCATCGCCAGAACCTGCTCGGGCCCGTCGGCGAACTTGGCCAGCTGCGGCCGGAGCGGCGTGCCGAAACCGGCCCGCCACGCCTCGTCGGACGGCACTGCACCCAGATGGGTTCGCATGGTGTGCCGGAACGAGGCCATGATGAGCGCCTCGGAGTCGATCAGGGTGCCGTCGAGGTCGAACAGACAGGTAGAGAAAGGCCGCATGGCGCGGGCTGATTATACCGTCTCGCCGCCGCGTGGACTTGGGGCGAAGCCCCATCTAATTACTAGAAACTCACGCTGGTTGAGACGTGCACCCGAGCCCGGCTGACGGTGTCATGGGCCACGTCCAGCTGAAGCGTGAAGATCGCGGCACTCAGGAACAGCCCCCCGCCCACACCGCGACTGAATCGAGCCTTCCGGATCGACTGGTCCACGCCGAACGCGGCGCCGGTGTCGACAAAGGCGCGTAGCCCGGCCCGGCCGAAGCTGAACGGCGAGCTGATCGGCAACCGGAGCTCGAGCGACCCGACCGCAAGCCGATCGCCCGCTCTGGCGCCAACCCGGTGGCCCCGTACCGATCCGACACCGCCGAGGAGTGGCTGGGCATAGCCCGGGAGGTTGGCGCTAGCGCCGACATACTGCGCCCGCACGGCAAGCACGCTCTTCCCGATCAACCTAACATAGCCGCGCGCATCGAGCTCCGGCCGGTCGATCACGGCGGGGGCCGCGCGACTGTCGAGCCAACTCCATCCCGCCTGCACGTAGACGGCATCGCGCGGAAAACCGGGATTGCGCCGGGTGTCCAGTTCGACGCCGCCCCGATAGGTGGTGACCCGGTCGTCAACGCCGCCAAAATCGATGTCACTCCAGCGAACATCGGCGGACACTCGCACGAAGGGAAACAGCGCGCGGTCGGCGCCGATCCACGCCTCGCCTCGCCGATCGTTGAGACGGAAGTGCTGATTCTCCTGTCGCGCGAACGACACGCCTCCACGCAACCGGTCGAGCGGTCCTCGCTCGAGGGTCTTCTCCACTTCCAGCGCCGCCTCCCGGCGACCACCGAACGTCACCGGGATGGCGACCGTCCCACCATCGCCCAGCACGTCGACGAGGCGGAACCGTGCGCCGTAGGTCATGCCCAGCCCCTCGTTGTAGCGCAGGACGGGAACGAACATCGTCTGCTGGGACAACCGGGCCAGAGTCCGCAGGGCCGGATTGGCCACGCCGGCCGCCGGCCGTTCAGTCACCAGCAGGATGAGCGCGATCCGATCGCTCTGACTAAGCGACGTGTAGCGCTTTCGCACTTCGACTCGCTCGAACTGGCCGCTCGCCTCGAGCCGGCCGACGATCGCCAGCTCGCCGCCAGGCTCGAGCCGATCACCGACCGCGATCGCGGCCAGCGCCAGGATCTCGGTGTCCGGGATGGAATAGTTGCCGTGGACCCGCAACTCGGTGACGACTTCGAGGTCCGCCGACGGCTGAGCGACAGCCGCGCCAGCGGTCAGGCCCCCGAGGAGGGCACACGCGAAGACGCGTCGCCAGGTCCGCTCAACGAACACCGGACGCCCCGACGTCGATGAGTCGGCCGCCGGTCACCGTCTCGCGGTACTCGTCGAACACGCGGGTAAAGCGCACATCGAAATCGCCAAGCGCAGTCGAAACCTCGCCCACCACAGTCAGCTGAAGAGGGAGCCAGATGTCTCGCAGCGGCTGCCCCATCTCCATGGTGGCCGACATTCCGTCGAACCGGACCAACCAACGGCCCGGCAGAAAACCCATTCCTGTGTTGTCGAATGTCTGCTTAACGATTTGATGTTGAGTCGGATCGATCCACAGCGTCACCAGCGAAGTCTTGTTGAACCCTTCGTCGATCTCGCGTGCACGCTCGGACCGGTCATTATCGGCCCGATCGTCGAACATGTCAGTCGGGTAGTACTCGACCCGCACAACCTCGCGTCCAGCCAGCGTTTCGCGACCCGCGAAGTAGTAGTTACCCGGCTCGAAGGTAAACTCCATGAAGCCCGGCACGGAAATGAAGCTAGGTTCGATGCGCGCTGCGTCGATCAAGCTTTCCTCGACACCAGGAAGCGCGTCCTCAGCAACAGCTCCCAACTCAGCTACGGGCAGAGCCGCCCGAAGCGAGGCAAGCACCTGAGCCGTCGTTGGGTGCGTGGCTTCGAGTCGGTCCGCGGCCTGGCCAAGGTAGGTGCCCACCTGGCGTCCGTCGACACCAGCCGCCTCGGCCAAAGTCGCCAGCTCGACCAGCCCGGTAAGCGCGTCGTCCCCTTCGGCCTCGACCAGATCGAGCTGATCGACCAATGCCAGCAAGGGACGGCGTAAGGCTCGTGCGACCTCGTCGACGCTCAGCCGCTCCTCGTCGAGCATCACGAACAGCAGGCGGGTCTGTTCGACCGCGTCGATAAACCCGACGGCCTCGACTCCGCCCAGCGCATCGAGGATGGCTCCAGTGTTCAGGGCGACCGCCGCCAGGTCGTGGCCGAGGAAATCGGCATCCGCGGCGATCCGCGCCAGTAGAGTCTCGTCGACCGTGCCGCCCCAGCTGCGTTCAATCGTGATGCGGATATTGTCTTCCTGGCTGCGGCGGCTAATGCCCCGGCGCCGACCAGCGCGCCGACCGCGCTCCCGTTGCTCGCGCTCCAGCCACTCCTCTTCATAGCTGCGCCGGGCGTCGGCGTCGAGCTCGACGCCGTCGAACCGCACGGGGCTACGCACCACAGTGTCATCACGGACATACCACTCGTACTCGCGAAGGAACCCCGACAGGGGCACTCCGAGGGGCGCCTCTACCTCGAAAGTTTCGACCTCTTGCAGCAGAAAACCCTCGAGGCGCCGCCAGGCGGCATCGCGGTTGTCGAGCACGCGCTCCATGAAGAGGTCGATCTCGTTACTGACCGGCAGTTCGACTTCAGGCTGCGCGAGCGCGAAGGTCGCGCCGCCCCAAGCAAGCAGCACCACCAGAAAGGCTCGACGAATGCAGTAAGAGCGAAAGAACTGAGTCACGGACGTTATGGAGCACCGGCGCACAACTGCATATTACTCCGCCGTGCGGGCGTAAAATGGACGTCGTCCGCCGGTGAGGCGCTGGGTGACCACGCCGTTCTGACGTTAGATACGCCGGTCGGTCGGGTCTATTCGCCCGACAACGGCAGCGGGTAGACCGGCGGTGGGAGGCCTCACGTTCCCCACTCACGAACGCGGAGCACACGTGACACCAGCCCAGATCTACCTCGACTATAACGCCAGCACCCCGATCGCACCCGAGGTGGCGGCCGCCATGCGCCCCCTACTGGACATGGGCTTCGGCAATCCGTCCAGCGATCACTGGGCCGGACGGCCAGCCCGCGGGGCGGTCGACGCGGCGAGAGCCGACATCGCCACACTGTTGGGCTGTGAGACAGGCGAGGTCGTCCTGACCAGCGGCGGCAGCGAGGCGAACAACCATGCGATCAAGGGAATGCTCGCCGGCCGCGACCCGACGCGTACCCACGTGGTCACGAGCGCTATCGAACATCCGGCCATCCTCGAACCGTGCCGCTACCTCAAGCAACTCGGAGCACGCGTGACCATCGTCGGCGTCGATCACCACGGCTTGGTGGACCCGGCTGACATCAAGGCCGCGCTGACGCCAGAGACCGTGCTCGTGTCGGTCATGCACGCGAACAACGAGGTGGGCACCATCCAGCCGATCGCTGAAATCGCGGCGATCGCACACGCGCACGGCGCCCTCTTCCATACCGACGCGGCGCAGTCGGTCGGCAAGATCCCAACCCGGGTCGACGAGCTTGGCGTCGATCTGCTGAGCCTGGCTGGGCACAAGCTCTACGCGCCGAAAGGCGTCGGGGCGCTGTTCGTCCGCCGCACGGTCTCGCTGGCCCCGCTCATCGCCGGCGGCGGCCACGAACAGGGACGACGGGCCGGCACCGAGAGCGCGCTGCTGGCCACGGGCTTGGGCGCGGCGTGCCGCCTGGCCACGACCGCCCCTTGCCACGACCACCTGCGGACGCTCCGCGACCGCCTCTGGGAGGGACTCGTGGCGCGGTTCGGTGCCCGGGTCGTGCTCAACGGTCATCCCGAGCGGAGACTGCCCAACACCTTGAACGTGTCATTCGCCGGGCAATCGGGACCGGAGCTGCTGGCGCGACTCGATGGCGTGGCCGCATCGACCGGGTCCGCCTGCCACACCGGCGCCGTGACCATGTCCCCGGTGCTGACGGCGATGCGGCTGGACCCCGAACTGGGTCGGGGCGCCATCCGCTTCAGCGTCGGGCGTCACACCGCGTCGGCCGAGATCGACATCACGCTGAAACGACTGGAGGCGGCGCTATGAGGGGACGACGGCGGCGGGGGCTCGGGCTCGGCATCACGGCGCTTACGCTCTCGCTTGGCTGCGGGGGCGGCCCGACGACCGACGACGCGTCGCTCATCACGACCCGCGCCGAACGGACCGGTTGGGAACAGACCACCGGCTACGGCGAGGTGATGTTCCTGATGGAGCGAGCCGCGGGCCTGTCGACCCGCGCCCACGCGACGACCTTCGGAACGACCACCGAGGGCCGGCCGCTGCCGCTCCTAATCATCGGTGACGTGGCCGACTCCAGCCCGACGTCGGTCCTGGCCGCCGAGCGCACCCGGGTGTGGCTCCAGGCCACCATCCACGGGGGCGAGGTCAGCGGCAAGGAGGCGCTGATCGAGCTGATCCGCGACCTGCTCTCGGGAACCCACGACGACTGGCTCTCGTCGCTCGTCCTCCTCATCGCCCCGGTGTACAACGCCGATGGCAACGAACAGATGGGCGACCATCGTCCGTATCAGCTGGGCCCGCTCCAGGGAATGGGCATCCGTGAGAACGCACAGGGCCTCGACCTGAATCGCGACCACATCAAACTGGAATCGCCGGAGGCTCGCGCCCTGGTGCGTGCCTACATCGACTACGACCCGCACGTCGTCGTCGATCTGCACACCACCAACGGCACTCAGCACGGCTATCACCTCACCTACGCGCCGGCCCTGCACCCGAATACGCACCCGGAGCTCGACGCGCTGGTGCGCAAGGGCTGGCTGCCCGAGATCACCGACGCCATCCGGGCCGACACGGGGTGGGAGAGCTATCACTACGGGAACCTGCGGGGCGAGGGCGCCGAGGCAAGTTGGCGCACGTTCGATCATCGCCCACGCTTCAACAACAACTATGTCGGGCTACGCAACCGCCTGGCGCTCCTGAGCGAGGCCTACGCCTACGCCCCGTTCAACGAGCGCGTCAGGGTCACCCGCGCCTTCGTCGACGCGACGCTCGAGCTGGCCGCGAGTCAGGCGGCTGAGATCGCGGCGCTGGTGGAGCGGGTCGACGGGACGCCGATCGCCGGCCAGCCGCTGGCGACACGAGCCGAACCACGCCGCGGCGACGCACCAGTCTCGATCCTGATGGGCGCGACCGACGAGGTGGCCAATCCCTACACCCGCTCACCGATGCGTCGACGGTTGGACGTGGCCGAGCCGACCGAGATGGAGGTCTACATCGCGTTCGACCCGACCGAAACCGCCACCGCGCCAGCCACCTACTACGTGCCAGCGCGACTGACCGGCGTGGTCGACCTGCTGGCGGCCCACGGGATCGACGGCACCGAGCTGGACGCCGAGACGGTGATCGCCGGAGAGCAGTTCATGGTAACGGCGTCCGAGACCGCCGACCGGCCGTTCGAGGGCCACCGGATCCGCACGGTCGAGGGCGAGTGGGAACCGGCCGAGCTCCGTCTGACCGCCGGCACGCTTGCGCTCTCGACCACTCAACCGGCCGGACGACTGCTCTTCTCGTTGCTCGAGCCGCGCTCGGATGACGGGCTCGTCGCGTGGAACATCCTGGACGATGAGCTCGCCGTGAACGACACCTATCCGATTGTGCGACAGCTGGCTTCGGCGGCAGAATAGCCCTGACGGGTCCCCACCCCGCCAGCGCCGGAGGAAGAGACGATGCGCACGTTCGTGCTCCTCGTGACGATGCTGGGCTGGAGCGCCGTGCCCGCCACCGCCCAGCCGCCGCTCCCGACCGGCCCACCGGACCCACCGGGTCGGATCATCACCGTCCGCGGGTACCTCGACGGCGCCCTGCTCGCCACCACCGACATGCCACCCTCCAGCTCGATCGGTCTCGACTCCGCCGTCAACGACCGCTATCGGGTCGTGGCCGACCAGGAACTGCAACACCTGATCGACGACTATCAGGGCCACGAGGTCAACGTGACCGGTCGAGTCGAGGACCAAGACGACAGCTCGGCCCGGGGGGCGATTGATCGCGAGGTCAGGCCAGGCACCCGCGTCTGGATCGGCGGCGGCAGACAGCCGGCGGTGCGACTGGATCCGATCCCCACGGCGGTGCAGACCGAGGTGCCGGAGCTCGAGTTGCGTTCGATGCGACCGGTCAACCCGCACTGCCGCGTCATGGACGCCGACCCCAGTCCAACCCGCTAGCGGCCAGTCCGTCCGACGTCGACGGAGCGGCCCGTGGGGCCGGCGCGCCCCGCGGCCGAGTCGATGAGGCGCTACCCAAGCGTGACGACGCCCAGACCGGCGACGTAGCTCAGCCAGAGACCGAGCAGGAGCGCTCCCCCTCGGCGGTGGAAGTGGCCGGTGCGGAGGGCCAGCCCGAGCACCGCGGCGAAGAACAGCCCGAGCCAGCCGAACGAGTAGACCTGGGTGAAGAGGTCGAGGGTCAGCGGACGGATGGTGCCCGAAAGACCGACGATGAGATAGAGGTTCAGGACGTTGGCGCCGATGATGTTTCCGAGCGACAGATCTGGCACGCCCTTGCGTGCCGCGGCGACGCCGGTCACCAGTTCCGGCAGCGACGTGCCAATGGCCACCACCGTGAGGCCGACGATGACCGAGGGCACGCCAAACGTGCGCGCCAGGCCGGAGCCCGAGTCGACCAACAGGTTGCTCCCCAGCAGAATGAGGATCGCTCCCAGTCCGAACTGCCCGACCTGCCAAAGAAAGGCCGTCGGGTCCGCGGCTACGACCTCGGTCCACTCGTCTCGACGGAGCGCGCGCAGACCCAGGTAGTCCCAACTCAGGTAGGCCAGGGCCAGTACCAGGAGCACAGCGGCCAGCGGTCGACTGAGCGTGCGATCCCAGGTGAAGACCACCACCAGCACGCCGGCCGACACCATCCAGGCAGCGCGTCGCAGGAGATCACGCCGCTCCACCTCCACCCGGGTCAGCAACGCCACCGTCCCCACGATCAAGCCGATGTTGCAGACGCAGGATCCGACCGCATTGCCAAGGGCGATGCCTGAATCGCCGGCCGCACTGGCGATCGCCGAGACCGCCAGCTCCGGCGTGGTCGTTGCCAGGCTGACCAGCGTGCCGCCAATGATGAACCTCGGGATGCGAAACAGCTTCCCCATGTAGACGCTGGCGTCCACGAACAGGTCGCCTCCCTTGCCAACCAGCAGCAGCCCGATGATGATGAGGGTTACGTCGTAGACCAACAGTCGGCTCGCGCATCTGTGACAACGTGACCCGACGGGCTCGGGCGCTCGACGACCTCGCAACGACCACCTGCGGGGATTCGCGGCGGCACTCTACCGCATTCTGGCGAACGCTGCAGCGGAGGTGGTTAGAAGGGACCGTGCGCTGCCGTGGCGTCGAGGATGGCGATGGACCGTACGCGCGAGGTGACGATCCACTCGGCCCGGACATGGAACTCGAGGTGCAGTCCGACGCCGAACCATGCCAACTTTACGCAGCTCCCGCCGAAGCTCGAGCCACCGAACGTCGCCTCGGTCAGTTCGGGAAAGAACCGCCCGCCGCGGACGAGCACACGAGCCAGCGGCGGCCGAGGCACAGTGACCTCGTAGAGCGTGTTCTGCGTCTGAATGTGGAGCGCGGTCAGAGGGTCGAGCTCGGCAATAGCCACGCCGGTCGTGGTGGCCACGGTCTCGGCGAACCCGTCGAGGGTGGACCGTCGCGGGACCAGCACCCCGGTCCCGGTGGTCCGGGACCTGGCGCACCCGTTCCCGGCCTCGACGACGGTCGTGTCGTGACGGTCCGGGCGGGTGTGCATCATGGCGGCTCCGACGGGGCCACTATAGCCCCCGGAGCCAGCGCGCCCAACGTCGAGGCGTTGCCGCTAGTGTGACGATACGGTGGCGAGCGGTGCGACCGATGACGGGGCCGGATCGGACGACTCCGGGACCCGCGTCTCGGACGGCGCGGATACACCCAGCGCGGGGTCGGTGAGCTGGTCCATCGCCAGCAGGCCGAGCTGACGCTCTCGCAACAGGCGACGACGCATCTCGCGATACTCGGTTGAGGTCATGAGCCTGGCACGGCGCCCCGCCCGCTGGCGGCGCGCCCGCTCCCGCCGTGTCTGGGCACACGGCATGCAGATCGGCGACGCACTGTCGGGCCCCGGCGCCGCTCATCCACTATGGGCGGAGGATCCGCCGATGTCAAGGACCGGCTACGACATGTTGGATAGCGGGGCCAATGCCCCCTAGTAGTAGTAGGACGGCTACAGGCCGAGGAACAACACGCCAGCGCCACTGGCCGCCACGGCGAGCCCCGCCACGAGGTCGGCACGCGCCTGCAGATAGGGGAGACGCGCCTGACTAAGCCCGGCGTAGCCCAGGGCGACGGCGACGAGCATCGCGCCGATGGTGCAGACGCCGAAGACGACGACCACCGCGCCAAGCACCAGCCAGGCTCCCTCGGCGGCGGGCACCATCATCAGGGGAATCAGCGCTTCGCAGGGGCCGAAGGCAAAGATCAGGAACAGCGCCCAGGTGGTGGGACGGGCCGTGTGCACGTGTGGGCGTTCGCCTCGCCAGAGCGCCCACGCGGCGTAGGCGAGCCCGAACCCCATCATGAGCCAGGCGGCCAGGCGGCCTCGACTCGATTCGAGCAGCGTCAGCTGATCGAGCGCCACGCCGAGCCCAATACCCACACCGCCAATGGCCACCGACGAGGCCACGTGCACCAGACCACAGAGCGCGGTAACCCACAGCGTCCGGTGCAGGGTCCACCCGCGGGCGCGACCGAGAGCCACGAACGGCAACGAATGGTCGATCCCGATGAGCGTGTGGAAGGTCGCGAGACCGGCGGCGCTCGTGAGGAGCAGCGAGACGGTGGTGTCCGAAAGCATCGCGTCAGGGGCGCCCGACGCCCTGCCCGCGCGGGGCTATACTGGGAGCTCGAACCGCCTTGGACCCCATTGTATGTCGAGTCTCGATCACCGGATCACCGAGCTGCGAGCGTGCCTCGGCGAGCTTGGCCAGGCGGTGGTCTGCTTCTCCGGCGGGGTCGACTCCGGCTACTTGCTGGCCGAGACGGTCGCGGTGCTGGGTTCCGATGCGCTGGGACTCACCGCCGTCTCTCCCAGCCTCGCGCCGGAGGAACGCGACAGCGCCACCCGTGTTGCCCAACGCCTCGGCGCGCGTCACCTCCTCATCGATACCGACGAGCTGGACGACGCCCGCTACCGGGCCAACCCGGTCAACCGTTGCTACTTCTGCAAGGTCGAGGTCTACGGACAGGCGGTGACGGCGGCCCGCCGGCTCGGTATCCCACACGTCCTGGACGGCTTCAACCGTGACGACCGGGGAGACCATCGACCGGGACGACAGGCGGCGAGGGAACAAGGGGTCCGGTCGCCGCTCGACGAGCTGGGATTCACGAAGGCGGATATTCGCGAGGCCGCGCACCGACTCGAGCTCCCGATCTGGGACAAGCCGGCGCTGGCCTGCCTCTCCTCCCGGTTCCCCTACGGGACCGAGATCACACCCGACCGGCTGCGACAGGTGGCGGACTCCGAGCGGGCGCTGCGCGATCTCGGCTTCAAGGTGTGCCGAGTCCGCTACCACGGCGAAGCCGCGCGGCTCGAAGTCGACTCGAGCGAGATCGCCCGGTTGTCCGGTCCCAAGGTCCTTGCGGTGGTCACGCGGCGGCTGCGGGACGCGGGTTTCACGACCATCGAGATTGACCCGCTGGGCTACAGGAGTGGCGCGCTCAACGAGACGATTCCGGCTGCCGCGCTGAAGGCCACCGGGGCCGCGTCGTGACTCCCCGGCTCGTCCTCGAGACACTCACAGCCGCCGACTGGGACGCGGTCGGGGAGATCTACCGTGCCGGCATCGAGACCGGCGACGCCACATTCGAAACGACCGTGCCGAGCTGGACGGACTGGGATGCCGCTCATCTGGCCACCGCTCGACTGGTGGCCCGCCAGGGCCCGGCGGTCGTGGGCTGGGTTGCGCTCAGCCCGGTGTCGGGCCGCTGCGTCTATGGCGGGGTAGCCGAAACCAGCGTCTATGTGTCCGACGCCGCTCGGGGACAGGGCGTGGGACGGCTCCTGCTCGAAGCGACCGTCGAGGCGTCGGAGCGCGAGGGCCTCTGGACGCTGCAAGCG
>MDTE01047725.1_pt1 | contig 18522 bp, 20 predicted proteins | sample 811231 | NCBI WGS metagenome assembly MDTE01 (sample SAMN05326651, study PRJNA326480) | marine metagenome | isolation source: seawater | place: Indian Ocean: Red Sea | collected 2010 | reverse complement strand
TGGAGACGTCGGCCGGCAGCACGGCGAGCGTGTCCTCGCCGACGGTCGCGAACTCGGCGAACGAGCCGCTGGTCCCGCCAAACGCCAGGTCGCCAGGTCGAAAGCGCTCGACGCCATCTCCGACGTCGACAACCTCTCCGGCGAAATCGTGTCCGCGGATCCGGCTCCTGGGTCCGGGTACGCCGAAGGCGAGGCGGACCACATACGGGAGGCCGGCCATCATGTACCAGTCGCTGGCGTTCAGCGCGGCCTTCTGGATCCGGACGAGCACCTCGCCCGCGCCTGGAGCGGGCGTGTCGATGTCCCGCAGCTCGAGCACGTCGGCCGAGCCGTAGGTGTCGTGGACGATCGCCTTCACGGCGTCTACTCCGCCTGGAGCGCGACGACCGGGTTGACCCGCGCCGCCCGCCGGGCCGGCAGCCACGCGGCCAGCGCCGCGACCAGCGCGAGCACCAGGCTCACGAGGAGGTAGGTCGCGGGGTCGACCGACGACACGCCATACAGCAGACCCTCGAGCGCACGGGACAGGGTGAGCGCACCGATGCCACCCAGCAGCAGGCCGCCGCCAGCCAGCAGCACGCCCTCCCGAAGGACGCCGTTGGCGATGTCGGCCCGGGCGGCCCCCAACGCCGACCGGATGCCGAACTCCCGGGTCCGCCGGCCACTGGCTCGGCTACGCCGCTGGCGTGGTGTTGATGGTCAGCGGGATCTGGGTGATCGCGGCGTAGCGGCCAAGGCCGCGGCGGAGGAACGAGCGATGGCTGATGCGTGGGAGTTCAAGAGTCACACTTACGACAACTGCAACTGCTCGGTCAGTTGCGGGTGTCAGTTCAACGAGCCCACCACTCACGGCAACTGCCACTTCGCCTACGTCGGCACCATCGTCGACGGGCACTTCAACGAGACACCGCTCGGCGGGCTCAACTGGGCGTTGCTGTGCATCTTTCCCGGAGAGATCGAGGAGGGAAACGGCAAGCGGCAGATCATCATCGACGAGCGGGCCGACGACGCCCAGCGGCGGGCGCTCGAGACCATCATTTCGGGCGGGGGGTGCCCGGCGCTGAGCAACCACTTCTCGGTGTTCGGGTCGTTGTGCACGGAGTTCTTCGACACCCGGTTCCTTCCAATCGCACTCGAGGTCGACCTGGAGGCTCGGACCGCGGAGGTCGACATCCCGGGCGTGGTGAAGAGCACGGGCCGACCCATTGTCAACAAGTTCAGCGGCGAGCCGTTTCACATCGCGCTGGTCCGGGCGAAGGGCAGCTTCGAGTTCACGCACGGCGAGATCGGACGAGGCACGACCGCGGTGACCGGGGATCTCGAGATGGCGTTCGAGGACTCGTGGGCGCTGTTCTGCGTCCACCACTACGACCAGGATGGACTGGTACGCTGAGGGTCGGCGGGCTGGAGCGAAACCCCATGAAAGACATCCCTGGAATCGATGAAGACGGCAATCCTCGGCATGGCCCCTTCAAGCTGTTCTTCAAGAACGGCCTTGTCTCTTGCGAAGGTGAGTTCGACCACGGAAAGAAGACCGGAACGTGGAAGTACTTTCTCGACAATGGCCAGATGCAGTCGTCCGGCCGCTTCAAGGATGGGCGCATCGTTGGTCGGTGGAAGTGGTTCTTCAAGACCGGCACGCCGCGGGGGACCGGCGGCTTCGACGACGACGGGCAGAAGCACGGTGTGTGGAAGCGCTACCACGCCAACGGCCAGCTCTGGGACGAAGGTCGCTTCGAGCACGGCAAGAAGAAGGGCACCTGGAAGGTCTACGATGAGGCAGGCGCGCTCGTGAAGACGCAGACCTTCAAGTAGCGAAGCGTGGGTCGGCCGAAGCGTCGGCCGGGCTGCTAGCCTGGCGAGATTCCGGTCATTCGTGCGAGGGCCGACAGCGCGTCGGCTGGATCCCCGACCTTGATGGTGGTCATCCCCATGGCGCGGGCCGGCTTGAGGTTGCCGCCCAGGTCGTCGAGGAACAGCACCTGATCCGGTCTCACGCCGAGGGTCTCGCACGTCAGCGCGTAGATGCGCCGCTCCGGTTTCCGCATTCCCACCCGGAACGATTCGATGACGGTGTCGAACCGTTCCAGCACCGGTGTCAGACGGGCGCCCCGCCCCGGCATGTCCCACGCGTTGGTCAGGGCCGCCACCTGAAGGCCCGCACCTCGGAGTCGGGCGACCGCCGCCAGCATCGCTGGTCGGGGCGTCGCGGCCTGCTCGATCCGGCGCAACAGTTCCGCTCCCTCCATCCGGTGGCCGGCGGCTTCGGACTGCTGCGCCAGCGCCGTGCCGAACGCGCCGAAGCCGAGCTCGCCCCGCTCGAGGCGGGCCCAGGGGCCATCCTGGCCGCTGCTCTTGATGAGCTGCGCCAGGAACCCCGCCGGCGCCCCCAGCTCCCGCTCGTAGGCCGCGATGGCCGGGAGCGGCGAGTCGAGGATGACGCCTCCGAGGTCGAACACGACGGCGCGCAGGTCGCCAGCGCTCGGGGATTCAGCCGGCATGACGATCGGTGGTGAGGATGAGCTTGCCGACCACCTCGCGGCGTTCGATCATGCCGAGCGCGTCGGCCGCCTGTTGCAGCGGGAACGTCCGCGCGATCAGCGGCCGCAGCCGGCCCTGGTCGAGCCAGCCGAACAGTCGCGCGAAATTGGCCCGGTTGCCCTCGGGATCCCGGCTCGCCCAGGCGCCCCAGAAGACCCCGACCACCGAGCAGCTCTTGAGCAGCATCAGGTTGGCGCGGGCCGACGGGATCGTGCCGCTGGCGAAGCCCACCACGAGGAGTCGACCGCCCCAGTTGATGCACCGGAGTGACTTCTCGAACACCTCGCCCCCGACCGGGTCGCAGATCACGTCGGCGCCCTTGCCGTCGGTCAGCGCCTTGACCTCGTCCTTCCAGTCCGGATTCGTCGAGTAGTTCACGACGTGCTCGACTCCATAGTGGGTGGCGATGGTGGCCAGCTTCCCGTCGCTGCCGCCGGTGGCGATGATGCGAGCGCCCAGACATTGCCCGACGTCGATGCTGGCGGTGCCGACGCCGCCGGCGGCTCCATGCACCAGCAGCGTCTCACCTGTGACCAGCGCTCCGCGGTCGGCCAGCGCGTAGATGCTGGTGCCGTAGGTCAGCGCCAGACCGGCCGCGACCGTCATGTCGATCGAGGCCGGACACCGGATGCAGCGGTCGGCCGTGACCACTGTCTCTTCGGCGAAGCCGTTGTACCGGCACATGCCGATGACCGCGTCGCCGACGGCAAACCCCGTGACCTCGGCGCCGACCTCCAGCACTTCGCCCGCGACCTCACCGCCCGGTGCGAACGGCGGCTCAGGCTTGTACTGATACTTGCCTTCGATGATCAGCAGGTCGGGGAAGTTGACGCCTGCCGCGTGGACGCCGATCCGGACCTCGTCGTCGGCCAGGGGAGGGCGATCGATCTCGGTGAAGACGAGCGTGTCGGCCGGGCCATAGGCCGTGCACAGCATCGCTCGGGGCGCTCCGGACATGGCGTCATGCTACCCGACGTCTCAAGTGCCCACCGGCGCCGCTGATAAGATCGTCTGAATGCCGGGAGACACGTTCGGGCACACCTTCCGTATCACGACCGCGGGCGAGTCGCACGGGCCGGGGTATGTCGTCATCATCGACGGCTGCCCGCCGGGCTTGCCCCTGGCCGAGGAAGACTTCGCGGAAGATCTGGCCCGCCGCCGTCCCGGGCAGAGCCGGATCGTGACCCCGAGAGACGAGGCGGACACGCCCGAGATTCTGTCCGGGGTCTTCGAGGGCGAGACGACCGGCACCAGCATCGCCATCCTGATCCGCAACCAGGACCAGCGCAGCCGAGACTACGGCGACATCAAGGACAAGTACCGGCCGGGACACGCCGACTACACCTACGACGCGAAGTACGGTCGTCGGGACTATCGGGGCGGCGGCCGGTCGAGCGCCCGCGAGACCTCGGTGCGGGTCGCGGCAGGCGTGGTGGCAAAGCGGCTCATCGCCGACGCGTTTGGCGGCCGGGTCGTCGGCTATGTCCGCCAGGTGGGAGACATCGTTGCCGAGGTGGCCGATCCGGCGTCAGTCACCCTGGAGATGGTCGAGCGGTTGCCCGACGGCGAGCCGAACATCGTGCGGTGCCCCGATCCGGAACGAGCCGCTGAAATGGTCGCCCTGATCGAGCAGGTCAGGGAGGGACGCGATTCGATCGGCGGGGTCGCCGAGATCGTGGCCACCGGGGTGCCCGCCGGGCTGGGCGAACCGGTGTTCGACAAGCTGAAGGCCGACCTGGGCAAGGCGCTGTTCAGCCTGCCGGCGGTGCTTGGCGTCGAATACGGCGCCGGATTCGCGGTTGGCAGACTCCGCGGCAGCCAGAACAACGACCTGTTCGAGGCCGACGGCGAGCCGCCCGTCATCTCCACCCGGTCGAATCGCCACGGCGGTATGCTGGGCGGCATTTCGAGCGGGATGCCGATCGTGCTCCGTGCCGCCGTCAAGCCGACCAGCAGCCTCCCGCAGGAACAGGACACGGTGACGCGGGACGGTCAGCCCACCACCATCGCCACCAAGGGGCGCCATGACCCCTGTCTGTTGCCCCGCTTCATCCCGATGGCCGAGGCGATGGTCGCCATCACGCTCGCCGACCACTGGCTGCGCTGGCGGGCGACCCGTTCCGGACCGGTGAAGGCTTGAGTCTGGCGCAGGTCGCAGTAGAATCTACTGCTGAATCCATTGCGCGCGCCAAGGGCCGCGTTATCTTGTCGTGGAGGTGTAATTCATCATGCGCAAGCTGATTCTGGTGCTGTCGGTGGTGATGGCGGCCGGTGTTGTGACTGGCCCCGTGTCGCTGCAAGAGCCGCCCCCGCCGCCTCGGCTGAGGGACCTCGCGCCCACGGTGCCGATCGCCTACGACATCACGTCGGGCTGGCCGCAGGCGTTTGCCGACGACGGCTACGCCTGGGGCGGCAACTCGGGCGTCGCCATCGACAACGATGACCGCATCATCGTGCTCCAGCGCGGTGAGACCCAGTTGCCCGACCCGCTGCCGTCCGGGTTCCAGGGCTGGGCCGGGTCGATCGACATCAATACGCTGCGGGCGACCGAGTACAAGGTCATCCAGAACGTCATCTACGTCGTCAATGGCGACGGTGAAGTCCTGGAAGTGTGGGACCAGTGGGATCACCTGTTCCAGGGCGGCGAGGGACCGGGTCCCCACCGTGTCCGGATCAGTCCGTATGACCCGGAACGCCGGGTGTGGGTCATCGACGAGACCCAGCACCAGTTCTTCGTGTTCTCGAACGATGGCAGCGAGCTGCTGCACACGTTCGGTGAGAAGGGCGTGCCGGGCAACGACGAGACCCACCTGGACGGTCCGCAGGACGTGGCGTTCACGCCCGATGGCCGGGTGTTCGTGGCCGATGGGTTCAACAACGGCCGCGTGATGATCCTGGACGGCGACCTGAACTACATCACCGAGTTCGGCGGCGAGAAGGGCTCCGGTCGCGGCCGCTTCGACGTGGTCCACTCGATCGCCATCGGTCCTGATGGACGCATCTTCGTGGCCGACCGGAACAACCGACGCGTCCAGGTGTTCAACGAGAGCACCCGCTCGACCTGGTATCACCCGAACATCTCGCCGATCGGCACCTGGTCGGGCTTCGACCTGCCGCTCGACATCATCGTCAACCAGTACGACGTCTGGGTGACCGATGTGGGCCAGGACGGCGCCGCGATCATGAAGTTCGACCTGAACGGGAACATCCAGACCATCCAGCAGCTCCCGCGCGAGGGAGACGGTCGTTACACCGAGATGCACTCGTTCGCTGTCGACAGCAACGGCGTGCTCTACGGCGCCGACAACCAGCAGGGCCGCATCCAGAAGCTGGTGCCGAAGTCCGACGCCGACCCGACGCTGCTCGTCAAGAGCGCCTGGGTGGATGAGAGCGCGGTTCCCTAGAACGCACGAAACCGACGAAGTCTGAAAAAGAGGGGGCGAGTGCACATGCGCTCGTCCCCTTCGTGTGTACGCGGTAGATCGGCGGGACTGAAGTCCCGCCCTACAGAAGATCTACGCTGCCCAAAGCCCGAAGCCCGAAGCCTACGTTCCGCGCCCGGCGTGGCGCATCCGGGCGTACAGGTTGTAGAGCCCCGGAAACCACTGATACCTCAGCTTGTCGGCGACACTGAGTTCGCCCCGGATCACGCTGGCCCAGTGGGCGGTGTTCGGGCCGTCGTGCGCCGGCGCGGCAGAGGCCGGCCGCAGCACGAACAGCGACCGCTGATCATCTCGACGAAGCCCATTCGCAGGTCGTAGAGCTCGGTCGGGAACTCGATGACTGAGACCGGGGTCCGCTCGAGCCAGTCGGCCAGCACGTTCCGGTTGTCGGCGTCACCCAGCACCTGTGGCGGGCACCCCAGAAAGATGAGGCCGTCGGGCGGCGACGGAGGGGCGTACTCGTGCAGCAGTCCCCGCACGTGGCGGATGACGCCACCGCTGGCGTGCCGCTCCTCTTTCGCCTTGATCAGCGGATCGATCACCGTGACCGACTCGAAGCTGCCGTCCAGGAACAGATGGATGGGCGTCTGGTAGCCGCCCACATCGACAATGGTCTTGCAGTCGTTCAGGAAGTGAGACGCCACCACGTGGCGCATCATCATGCAGTCGGCGACCAGATACTCGGAATGCGCGATGTCATCGGCGATGGCGGCGGGGGCGAAGCTGCTATCCATCGCGACTCAGCGCCAGCATGAAGAAATACTCGCTGACGAAATCCAGGTCGGGACTGAACGGAACGAACGGTTCGAACGGCCGTGACGCCAGCAGCTCGTAGCGGTCGGCGGGGAAGTAGGAGACGACCTGTTCCACCGACCCATCCAGCTTCTCGAGCCCTTCCCCGACGTGCACTTCGAGGAACACGTCAGGGCTGGTGGCCAGCGTGGCCGTGGCTCCCTGGAGCGCCTGGCATTCGAACCCTTCCACGTCGATGAAGAGGTTGTCGGGCGCCCCGTAACGCTCGGTCATCGTGTCGATGCTGATGCCATCGACGATCCGCTCGAAGAACCAGCCGCGTGGTTCGTCCACCTGTCCGTGGCCGAAGTTGATTGGCTGGTCCTCGGCCGAGCACGCCGCGTGCAGGAACTCGAGCTGCGGCAGGTCGTTGAGCCCCTTGTTCCGCACACAGCTCTCGTAGGAATGCGGGTTCGGCTCGACCCCGACGACCTGGCCGCTCTGGCCCACGAACCGGGCGAGCGCCATGGCGCGGACACCGACGTGGCTGCCCAGGTCGAACACCCGGGCCCCGTCGACGAGCTTCCGCTTCGACATGATCTTGACCCGCTCGAGCTCGGGTACGTCCTGGTCGTAGTAGCCCTCGGCCAGTCCGTCGGCAATGCAGACGGTCAGTTTCTGGCCGAAGTAGTTGTGGGTGACGGTCTGCGGGCGGTAGATCGCATGGTGCAGCTCGATGCGCGCCGAACGCACCGTGGCCCAGAGACGGCCGGGCACGACCTTCTTGAGCAGCTGCTTGACCATGGCGCCGGGGAGGGAGGGCGAGCGGAGCCTACGGCTTCGGGTGCCCCAGGAGCCACTCGATGACCAGCCGGCTGAAGTGGGGCGAGAACTGCGGCACGTGCCCCCCGTCCTGGATGGTCCACAGCTCGGCCGAGCCGCCCGGCTGGCAGCCCTCCGTGTAACGGGTCACGGTCGATTCGGCACCAGCCAGTCCAGCTTCGAGGTCGAGGGTGCCGGCATCGACGCCCTCCACCGCGCATCCGTTGTGCGCGGCCCAGTTCTCGACCGATTCGCGCGCGCCGGGGTGCCCGCCCCCGATGAACTCGCCGGGCTCGTACGAGATGGCGTCGTCGGCGGTGCCGTGAATCTGCAGAATGTGCACCGGGTTGGGCGGTGCGGGTCGTTCCTCGGTCTGGTCGGCGCCGGCCAGGCTGGCGATGGCCGCAATCGTCCCGGAACGCTCATGGGCCATCCGATACGACATGAACCCGCCGTTCGAGTGCCCGAACAGGAACACCCGCCGGTCGTCGATCGTGTACTCCGCCTTGAGCGCGGCAATCAGGTCAGAGAGATAGGCCACATCATCCACCTCGCTCTCGTGGAAGTTGCAGCAGGCAGTCGAGGCATTCCAGAACTGGTTGCCCGAGCCGTTCGACTCCGTGGTGCCATCCGGCGCCACGAAGATGAAACCGTAGTCGTCGGCCAGGTGCCCCACCTGCATGTAGCTGTCCTGCCCCTGACCGGTGCCGGTGTAGCCGTGAATCAGCAAGACCAGCGGCGTCGGCTCGCTGGCGTCGTAGCTGTCGGGCACGATGACCGGCAGCGGACCTCGACCGGCGTCGATGGTCTGCGCCGCCGCCGAGCAGGCCAGCAGCGAGACGAGGGGGATGAGCAGTGTGTATCTCCGCATGAGTCGAATCCTCAGTTTCCTGCGCCGGCCCGGGCGCCCTCAAAGCTGGAGAACGGCGCAAAGCCGCCCCCCTGAGCCTCGAAATTCCCCTGAATGGCTCCGTCGCCGGCCACCTGGCCGGTCACTTCGAACTGTCCGCCGATCGGGCCCAGCCGCAGCTGCATGTCGAACCGGTAGCTGTCGCCGTCCCACGCGATCGCTTCGGCGGGCAGCACCAGCAGGTTGCCACGCATCGGGATATACCAGGTGCCCTCGCCCGAACGAGGCAGATGGAGGGCGGTCGGGATGGTACGCCCCCCCATCATCGGCGCCGCGAGATCGATCCGATAGGCGGCGTCGGAGGGAAGCGACGCGATCAGCGCGTCGCGGCGGCTTTCGTCGGTCGCGGGCACCGGGCTGACGCCTTCGTCGGCCACGAACTCGAAGACGTTGAACATCATCTCGTCGGTGGTCTGCAGGCCAAAGCCGACCGCCCGGTCAGGGTCAGGGTTGTTCGGGTTCCCGGCCGAGTTGTCGTAGTGGGCCACGATGTCGAGCCGCGTGCCGGCCGGCAGCGGAACGTGGCGCTCGGGGTAGTAGAAGAGCTGCCAGTCGAAGTCGTAGTCCGGCACGTTGATCAGCGACTGCTGCTCGCCGTTCGGGTAGTTGGCGATCAGGTCCATGTCCACGCCGCGGACGTGCATGTGGGGGAAGTAGGAGATGACGTTCACGTCCTGGTCGATGATGTAGGACGCCCGCACTTCGTGATTGCTGACGTTGGGCGGAATCTCGAAGGTCATGGTGCCGGCCAGGGCCGCCATGACTTCTTTTTCCATCTCGCCCTCGCCGAAGTAGAGGCCGATCTGGGTTTCGTCACTCTCGGCGGTGCCGCTCGGGTGGTAGTGGGCGTTGATGGTCCACTCCTGGCCGGGGTAGACCCACCGTCCCATCCCCTCGGGGAACTCGTGCGGGTTGGTACCGACCGACCAGACGGCCAGCACGTCGAAGAAGCCGCTTTCCACCCCGCTCCCCTGGGCACCGCCGCTGCTGGTGAAGATCACCGAGTGATGGGCCACCTTGCGGTTGGACGGACGGACTTCGATCCCGCGGATCCAGCGTTTCTCCGGCAGGTCGAGGGTGTGCGAGAGGTCCGGGTAGTAGTCGGGGCCCTCGGCCGGGACATCGACCCGCGGCAGCGTCACGATCAGGTCGGGTTCGCCGAGTTGCCAGCCTTCTGGGAAGGTGGGTAGCGGCGGAAGATCGCCCGGGTCACCCTGGGGGGCTCCTGCGTCCACCCAGCGACGGATCGTTTCGACCTCGGTGTCGAGCAGCCGGAGGTCGTTCTTGAAGTAGCCGAGCGGCGACTCGGCGAACCACGGTGGCATCTCGCCGCTCACCACCTTGTCGCGAATGCCGCGGGCCCAGGGCCGCACCTCGTCGTAGCTCTGGAGGGCCATCGGCGCCAGTTCCCCCGGACGGTGGCACGAGACGCAGTTCTCGTACAGGATCGGCGCGACATCCCGAGCAAACGTCGGCGCCGGTTGGGCGTGCGCCAGTGGTGCCCCGAGGGCGAGCGCCCCCACCCCCGCGCCGACGACCAGGAGTCGGCTTCGCGATACGACCTGCATCATGGTGGCTCCTCCTGCCAGGATCCCGACAGGGGCGCAGAATAACACACGGGCCAGCACCCGTAACCTGTTCTTAGTCCGAGGCTTTTCGGTCTGCGAACGCCTGCATCAGGCGGGCCGGCTCATCGGTCTCGTAGGCGCTGGTGAAGGACCTCACGCCCGCCGTCACGGCGTGAGCCAGGGCCAGCTCGTCCCACTGTCGGGCCAGCGCCTTCTGGAGTCGGATGGCGCGGGGGCCGCCGGCCGCGATCGAGGCGACCCAGCCCTCGACCGTCGAGTCGAGCTGGTCGACAGCGACGGTGCGTTCCACCAGACCCCACTGCTCGGCGCGGACCGCATCGATCGAGTCGCCGGTCAGCACCAGTTCCCTGGTGCGGCCGATACCGATGAGGCGAGGCAGCAGCGCCGCCTCGATGACCGACGGGATGCCCACCCGCACCTCGGGCATCGCGAACACCGCATCGTCGGCCGCCACCCGAAGGTCGCACGAGGCGGCGACCTCGAGCCCGCCCCCCAGACAGTAGCCCTGGATACGGGCGATGACCGGCACCGGGCACCGACGGATGGCGGCGCAGGCGGCGTGGAGCCGTTCGATGAAGACCGGTGCCTCGCGACGGGTCAGTGTCCGCATCTCCCCGATGTCGGCGCCGCCGATGAAGGCACGGTCGCCGGCTCCGCTCAGCACCGCAACCCGGACGTCGTCGTCCCGTCCGAGGGTCGTGAAGGCCTCGGCCAACCCCACGATCAGCGGCGTGTTCAGCACGTTGAGCTTCTCGGGACGATCGATGGTCACGCGCGCCAGCTGTCCCCCGGTCTCCAGGGGGTGACGTTCGGTTCTGATTTGCGGGAGCTGGGTTGAAGGCATAGGCTCTCTCGTGGGCGCCGCCGGGGGCGGCGGCGCGCCGCTCACAGGGCGCGGGGACCATTTCAGCAGACGACGAGATGCGGCTCAAGGATCGGATCGTGGTGGTGACGGGTGGTGCCTCCGGGATCGGCCGGGCGCTCGCCTGGCGATTCACCAGCGAAGGGGCGAGGCACGTGGTCGTCGTCGACATCGACGGCGACGGAGCGCGCGACGTGGCGGCCGAGGTCGGGGGAACCGCCATGACCGCCGACGTCGGACATGGGCCGGACATGAGCCGGGTCGTCGAGCAGACCGAAGACGAGATCGGTCCGATCGACCTGTTCTGTTCGAATGCCGGACTGTTCGTGCCTGGAGACGCCGAGGTCAGCGACGACCTGTGGGAGACGAGCTGGCGGGTGAATGTGCTGGCCCATGTGCACCTGGCCAGGGCGTTGGTACCAAGGATGCTCGAGCGTGGCGGCGGCTACCTGCTGCAGACGGCCTCGGCGGCCGGTCTGCTCAGCCAGATCGGGTCGGCGCCCTATGCGGTCACCAAGCACGCGGCGGTGGGCTTCGCCGAATGGCTGGCCATCACCTTTGGCGACCGGGGGCTCCGCGTGTCGCTGCTCTGCCCGCAGGCCGTCCGGACGCGGATGACCGAGGGCGTCGAGGCAGGCACCGTCTCGGCCGTCGATGGGATGCTCGAGCCCGAGGTCGTGGCGGCGGCCGTGGTGCGGGGCCTCCGGGACGAGCGCTTCCTCATCCTCCCGCATCCGCAGGTCGAGGAGTACATGCGTCGGAAGACGGCCGACTACGACCGCTGGCTTCGCGGCATGCGCAAGCTCAAGCAGCGGTTCCCCGATGTTTCGGGAGCGGGGTGATAGCCTCAACAGTATGCGACGCAACATCGTGCACATCGGCGCCGGCGAGCTCAGCTACGCGATCCGCGAGATCGTCGAGCAGGCCAGTCGTCTCGAAGCGCTCGGAGTCGAGATGGCCTGGGAGAACATCGGGGACCCGGTGGCCAAAGGTGACCGGATTCCGGACTGGATCAAGGACATCGTGGCCGAGCTGGCCCGTGACGACTCGTCGTATCGCTACTGTCCATCTCGTGGCGAGCTGGTCACCCGCGAGTTTCTCGCCGGGCGGGTCAACGCCAGAGGTGGGGCGCAGATCGGCCCCGACGACGTCCTGTTCTTCAACGGACTGGGCGACGCCGTCTCGAAGGTGTTCGGGTTTCTGCGTCGGGAAGCCCGCGTCATCGGTCCCTCCCCCGCGTATTCGACTCACTCGTCGGCCGAAGGGGCGCATGCCGGTGACCATCCCCTGACCTACACCCTCGACCCGGATCGCGGCTGGCAGCCGGACCTGGACGAGATGCGCGAGAAGGTTCGCTACAACCCGTCGATCGCGGGCATCCTCCTGATCAACCCGGACAACCCGACCGGGGTCGTCTATTCCCGCCAGACCCTGCGGGGGGTCGTCGACCTGGCGCGCGAGTTCGACCTGTTCGTGATGTGCGACGAGGTCTACATCAACATCACCTACGGTGGCGCCGAGGCGGTGCATCTGTCGGACGTGATCGGCGACGTGTGCGGGCTCTCGCTGAAGGGCATCTCGAAGGAGATTCCCTGGCCCGGGTCGCGTTGCGGGTGGGTCGAGTTCTACAACCGCGAGGCCGACCCGGTCTTCGAGCGATTCGCGCAAAGCCTGCTTGGCGCCAAGATGCTCGAGGTCTGTTCCACCACGCTGCCGCAGCGCGCGATTCCCCGGATTCTGGGCGACCCACGCTACCCGGGGCATCTGGCCGAACGCGCCCAGGAGTTCGAGCGTCGCGCCGACGAAGCGTGCGCGATCCTGGCCGATGTGCCGGGAATCAGCGTGAACCGGCCGCAGGGCGCCTTCTACATGACGGTGCTGTTCGACCGCGGGGCGCTGGGGGACGGCATGTCGCTCGAGATCGGCGATGCCCAGGTGCGGGACGTCATCGACGGGCTGATCGACGAGACCACCGAGCCCGATTTTCGGTTCGTGTATCACCTGATGGGGGCCACCGGCATCGTGGTGGTGCCGCTGTCGTCGTTCTGCTGCGACCGCCACGGATTCCGCATTACCCTGCTCGAGTGCGACGAGGCGCGGCGTCGAGACATCTTCGAGACGCTGGCCCGTGTCATCCGCGACTATCTGGCGTCAGGCGCTCCGGCCGCCGTGACCCAGTCGTGACCCCGAAGCCGGCTCCCGGCCACGTTCGACCCTCATGGCTACATTGCTTGCGCTGACGATCTGCTTCATCTTCCTCTCCGGGCTCGTCGCCATGGTCGACGCGGCCGTCCTGAGCGTGTCGCGGGCCGAAACCGAGGAGGCGATCGCGCATCGGCAGTGGGGCGCGCCGCAGCTTCGCCGCATCACGGAGCAGTTGACCCGTTCGGTGGTGGTCATCGTGATCGTGACCAACACCATCAACGTGCTGGGACCGATTCTGGTGGGGCAGGCGGCGGTGACCGCCTTCGGGCCGTCGGCCATCGGGTGGATGACGCTGGTGCTGACTCTCGGGACCATCGTCTTCTCCGAGATCATCCCCAAGTCGCTCGGCACCCACTACGCACCCCAGATCAGCCGTTTCGCGGCGATGCCGATCCTCGGGTTGACCTACGCGCTGTATCCGCTGGTGCTCGTGCTCGATGCGTTCACGCGACTGTTCCGGCGAGGCCGTCGGCGGGTGGGAACCGAGGAGCAGATTCGCGCGCTGACCACGCTGGGGCGCCGTGCCGGCTACATCGAGGCGGACGAGGGCGTGCTGGTCCACAAGGCGTTCATTCTCAACGACCGGACCGCGGCCGACATCATGACGCCGCGTGGCAGCGTGGCCAGCTTGCGGCTGGCGTCCACCGTGGGCGAAGCGGCCAACGCCATCATGGGGCAGCCCTACTCCCGCTATCCGGTGTTCGGCAGCACGCTCGACGACTTCCGCGGGGTGGTGCTGGCCCGCGACCTGCTCGAGGCCGTGGCGCGGGAGGGCGGGGACCAGCCACTCGAGACGGTGCTCCGCGAAGGGCTCGAAGTCGATGCCGATCGCCGCTGTGATGCGCTCTTGCTGCAGTTCAGATTGCGACGAACGCACCTGGCCGTCGTCCGCCGGGGTGACGACACGCTCGGTATCGTGACCCTGGAGGATGTGCTCGAGGAACTGGTCGGCGAGATCACCGACGAGAAGGACGTGCGGTACTAGGTTTCTTGGCCTCGTCTAGAAACCACGTTCGTAGCGCCAGCCCGCGTCCAGCATCCAGATCCGGTGCCGGGGGCCGTCACAGTCGATCTGGCCGGTCTCGTAGCCGCAGTCTTCGGCATAGAGCGCCACCTTGCCTCCCTCGGTCCGGTGGATCCGGCCGAGAAACCGCTCCCGCTTCCATCCATCGATCGACGCCAGCATCGCGGCCACGTCGGGGTGGCCCGCCAGGCGGGTGCTGAGGGCGAAGGTCGGGTTCGCGAACTGCACCTCACCGGCGCGATGCGCCGCCAGCGCGTCTTCGGGGCGCTCCCACCGGTAGTCGAGGATCTCGTTGCCGTCGACAACCACGCGGTCGGGAGACACCTGTGCCGCGAAGAACCAGGTGGCGAACCGGATCGGGCTCGGAGTGGGCGTCGTCCACTCGCAGATGGGGTGCAGCGTGGCCGGGTCGACGTCGACGCCGGCCTCTTCCTCCGCTTCCCGCGCGGCGGCGCGTTTGGCCTGTGCGAACTCGTCCTCGGACCCGTGCTCGGGCGCGTCACTCGTTTCGATCCGGCCGCCGGGAAACACCCAGAAGCCGCCCATGAAGCGGAGCTCGGGGTTGCGGCGCAGATAGAGGAGCTCGGGGCCGCCCTCGGCGTCCCGGAGGAGCAGCACCGAGGCGGCGGGCTTTGGCGTGACGGGGGCGGACGGGTCGCTCACGCCACCATGGTACGCTGGATCGTCCGGCCCGCCTCCGATGTCCCCCTTCGATCTCGCCATCGTGATGCTCGTGGCCGCCGTGGGGTTCACGCTCCAGGGCGCCGTGGGGTTCGGAATGGGCATTCTGGGTACGCCGATTCTGATCCTGCTCGACCCCCGGCTGGTTCCGGGCCCCGTGCTGGCGTCGACCATGCTCTTTACCCTGGCGCTCGGTCTGAAGGAGCGCCGGGCGATCGATCTCGGCGGGCTACGCTGGGCGATGGTGGGGCGGGTCGTGGGCACCGCCCCGGCCGCCTGGGTGCTGGCCGTCCTGCCGGGAGAGCAGCTACGGCTCGTGTTCGGTCTCGTGGTGCTGTTCGGGGTGGCGCTGAGCATCTCCGGGCTGCGAGTTGACCCGCGCCCGCCGGCCCTGCTCGTGGGTGGCGTCCTGTCGGGGGTGATGGGCACGATCGCGGCCGTCGGTGGGCCACCCCTGGCGCTGCTCTACCAGCACGCCCCTGGGGCCCAGGTGCGGGGGACGCTGTCGGGGCTCTTCTTCCTGGGGACCATCGTCTCGCTCGGAGCGCTGCTGCTGGTGGGGCGTTTCGGATGGGCCGAGGTGCAGTTCACGCTGGCGATGCTGCCTGGAGCGGTGTTCGGCTTTCTCGTCTCGCGTCGGCTCGCCACGCGTCTCGACCGGGGCTATACGCGGGCCGGGGTGCTCGGGGTGGCCACCATCGCGGGCCTGCTGGTCATCCTGCGATATTTTCTCTAATGCCGGCCTGCCTCAGGGCCGACATATGGGACGATCTAGCGGTCTGACTCAGATCGCCCGTTTCTTCAAAGGCGTTCATGCATCCGTCGTTTCGTATCGTCGTGACCAGGTGGGGACTTGGGGTCCTGCTGGGGGCCCTGTCTGTCGCTCCGAGCGCGGCCCAGAGCCTCCGTGGCAGCGCCGCGTCGCTCGACCGCCAGGCCAGCCAGGCGCTCGGGCACGACTTCACGTATCTCAGTGGTCCCGCCGAGCTCCGTCGATTCGTCGATGCCGGGCTCCTGGTGCCGGTGCGCGACACGCGTGACTATCGCCTGGAGCGGGTCTCGTTTCCGGTCGCGCGACCCGAGGTGAAGCTGTTCATCGAACGGTTGGCGTCGCAGTATCGACGTGGATGTGGCGAACAGCTCGTGGTGACCAGCCTGACCCGCCCCCAGTCGCATCAGCCACGGAACGCGTCGGATCGGTCGGTGCACCCGACCGGGATGGCGATCGACCTGCGGCGACCCGCCGGCCGTTGTCGAAGCTGGCTCGAAGGCACACTGCTCTCGCTCGAGCGCCAGGGGGTGCTCGAGGCCACCCACGAGCGTCGCCCGCCGCACTATCACGTGGCGATCTTTCCCGAGCCCTACGCCGCGCATGTCGAGCGGCTGACCAGTGGCGAGAGGCGTCCGCCCGCGCCACGGACCTATACCGTGCGGCGGGGTGACACGCTGTGGGGCATCGCGTCCCGCCATGGGACCTCGGCCGGCGCACTCCGGCGAGTCAACGAGCTTCGTTCGTCCCGCATTTACCCGGGACAGTCGCTGACGGTGCCCGCAGCCCGGTGAAATCCCTTGTGTGGCCCCGGCGCCCCGCTACAATAGAGCCTCGACAGTTTCTCGCGCAGGGCCGGGTTTTCGGCGCCGTTCGCGCACAGCCATGGAGCATCGAATGAAGTCAGTGGTCGGAGTGTGTGCTCTCGCCCTGGGGCTGATGGTTCCCACGATGGGAACGGCCCAGGGGCTGAAGGATGAGATTCCCCGCCTGGCCAACGGCAAGCCGGACATGAGCGGTATCTGGCAGACCAACAACGAGGCCAACTGGGACATCGAGCCGCATATCGCGCGCCACTCGGTCGAGATGCGTGAAGGGCCGGTGAACCCGGTGCCGTCGATCACCACGCTCCGGATGGGCGCGGTCGCCTCGGTGCCCGGCAGCATGGGGGTGATCGTGGGCGGTGGTCGGATCCCCTATACCGACGAGGCCAGAGCGCTCAAAGAAGAGAACATGGCGAACTGGACCGAGCGCGATCCCGAGGTGAAGTGCTTCATGCCGGGCGTGCCACGGGCCACCTACATGCCGCATCCGTTCCAGATTGTCGCGAGCGAGAACGACTTCTTCATCGCCTACCAGTTCGCCGGCGCGGTGCGCGACATCTACATGGACGACCCGGGCCCCTCGCAGGTCGACTCCTGGATGGGGTGGTCGGTCGGCAGCTGGGACGGGGACACCCTGGTGGTGGACGTGAGCGGATTGCTCGAGGGCACCTGGTTCGACCGGGCGGGAAGCCATCACAGCAATCAGCTGCACGTCGTGGAGCGCTACACGATGGTCAGCCCGAACCACATCGACTACGAGGCTACGATCGAGGATCCGGTGGTTCTGACCGAGCCGTTCACCATCAAGATGCCGATCTACCGACGCATCGAGGAGAACGCGCGGATCATGGACTTCCGCTGTGTCGAGTTCGTCGAAGAGCTGATGTTCGGCGAGTGGCGCCGCAACCCGCTGCCACGCAACTGATTGAGGGAGACTGGAACGATGCGAAGTCGAATCTTGTTCGCCGTCGGCCTGTTGGCTCTGGTGTCGCTGGCTCTGGCAGCCCCGGTGGCTGCGCAAAGTGACGACATTCCCCGGACCGCGTCCGGTCGTCCGGACCTGTCCGGCACCTACGATGTCTCGACACTGACCCCCCTGCAGCGTCCACGCGAGTATGGCGAGACGATGGCGCTGACCAATGAGGAGGCCGCCGAGATCGCCGCCGCCGAGTTGCAGCGGAACATCGACCGTCAGCAGGACAGTGACCCGAACCGCGGCGCGCCGCCCCAGGGCGGAGACGGATCACGAGGGGCGGCCGGCAACGTCGGTGGCTACAACACCTTCTGGATCGACCGCGGCACCAGCGCCTTCCAGGTGGGCGGCGAGTGGCGCACGTCGATCCTGATCGATCCGCCCGATGGCCGGTTCCCCCCGCCGAGTCCTGAGGTGGTGGCCGAGCGGCAGGCACGTCGCGCGGCGCTGTCGGCCGGTGAGGCGCCCGTGGTCCGGCGTCAGAACGACGGCACGGCCTACTGGCTGGAGGCGGGTCTCGACGCGCCCGGGCCGTACGACAACATGGAGCAGCGTCCGTTCGCCGAGCGGTGCATGCTGTCGTTCAGCTCGACCGGCGGACCGCCGATGCTTCCGGCGCTCTACAACAACCACAAGCGGATCGTGCAGAGCGAAGACACCATCCTGATTCTGATCGAGATGGTGCACGACGCTCGCGTGGTCCGGATGAATGCCGAGCACGACCCTCCGCACATCAAGAAGTGGCTGGGTGATTCGATCGGCTGGTGGGAGGGCGACACGCTGGTGGTCGAGACCACCAACTTCCGCGACACGCCCGCGTTCTCTCAGGGCTCGGAGAACATGAAGGTGACCGAGCGCTTCCGCATGGAGAGCGCCGACAAGCTGATCTACACCTTCACCGTCGAGGACCCGAGCGTCTGGACCGCGCCGTTCACTGGCGAGTACTCCTGGCCGCGCACCGACAACAAGGTGTTCGAGTATGCCTGTCACGAGGCGAACTACTCGTTTCAGGGGATCATGCGGGGCGCCCGCCTGCTCGAGGCCGAGTTCAGGGGCGAGGAGCCCGAAGGCGTGGCCAACCCGACTCGCTGACCGCACCCGCTCAGAGGCTGATACACTGGTTCGAGAAGTTTCGACAACGGCAGGA
>MDTE01085974.1_pt1 | contig 18524 bp, 21 predicted proteins | sample 811231 | NCBI WGS metagenome assembly MDTE01 (sample SAMN05326651, study PRJNA326480) | marine metagenome | isolation source: seawater | place: Indian Ocean: Red Sea | collected 2010 | reverse complement strand
TTTCATTTTCACGGCCATCAGAATCATGAATCATTACAAACTCACCACGCTTTAATGATGAAATTGCAGAATCAAACGTCATAGAAAAAATTTGATTTTAGTTATTATAAAGTTTACTAGAATTTTTGTTATTACCAATAAATTGGTAATTGTGAATCATTTCAGAATATATTTTCCTAATACATCAGTCTCTATGTTTAGATTATCATTAATTTTTTTTGTTTTAAAATTTGTAATTTCAACTGTATGAGGAATCAAACATACTGATGCAAGATCGTTTTTTACATCAACAACAGTTAGGCTAATTCCATCTAGTGCAATAGATCCTTTCTTAACAACATATTTTTTCAAACTCTTTGGAATTTTGAACCAAACTTTAACCTCTTTTGGTTTTTTCTCTATTTTTTTTATTTCTGCAACACCATCTACATGGCCCAATACAAAATGACCTTCTAATCTTTCACCCACTTTTAGGCTTCTTTCTACGTTAACTAAACTTCCCACTTTGAGATTTCCTAAATCAGTTTTTTTCATTGTTTCATCAATCATTTCAAATGTACAAATATTTTTTGAGATTTTTGTTGCACTAAGACAAACTCCATTTAATGCAACACTTTGACCAATTTTCAATCCTTTAGAATCTTGACCCAAATCAACTGATACTTTAATTGCACTACGATTTTTTGTATTTTGTTCTATTCTTTTGATTTTTCCTGTACTAGTAATTATTCCAGTAAACATATCAGAACTATTAAATTTCTATATAAATAATGTTTAGATGCAATAATGAGATATTATTAAAATTTTATAATAAAAAATTATGTTTCATATAATTTTCAAAAGAATCAAATTTGAATGATTTTAGAATGGTTTCAAGTTTTGAAAATGTTTTTTTAATATTATAATAAGTAATGAAATTTTCTTTTAATGGTAGATTAATTTTTGGTATGAATTCAGGAGTTAATTCCCAAGAATGTACATATATTGAAGCAGGAATGTTTTCTTTTTCATAATTTTTTATAGATAAAAGTGAATTTTTTAATGGAATGAATCTAAGGAAAAATCCTCCAGCAGCAGGAATTTTTTTCATAAAAAATTTACCTACTGCTAAAGGAAATTCCTTTAGTTTTCCATTAGGATCATTTTTTGTTAATGAACTGGATGAGATATTAAATGGGGATGTTTCACAATTTGCAAATCCATATAATTCAGTTTTTACAGGCATAATGCTACTATCATAAAGATAGTTTTTTTCAATTAAGGCATCTATAGCCCAAGAAGTATTATGATTTATTGAAAAAGTTGGTGCACGAAATCCTTTAGATTTATTATTTGTGATTTTAGAGAATATATCTAGTTCTTCAAGAAATTTTTCTTTTGACATATTATTCAGATTTGTATGATGCATAGTGTGAAATGCAATTTCATGTCCATTTTCAAGTATTGAATCTAGTAAGCTAGGATTAGAATCAAGTAAATCTCCAACCATAAAAAAAGTAGCAGTTGTTTCAGTTTTTCTTAATAATTCAAGAATTTTTCCTATGCCTTTGTCGATTTTTGGTTCTAATTTTAAATTTTTTATGTGTGGTTGAATAAGTTGAGGATGAAACCAATCTTCAAAGTCAATTCCCAATAGATGTTTGTTCATTTTAATGATTTATTTTTTTCACAATTCTAGCAGGATTTCCAACAACTACACAATAATCAGGGATATCTTGACTAACAACACTGCCAGAGGAAATTATTGAATTTTTTCCAATGGTTACACCTAATGTGATAATAGCACCAGGATTAATTACTGCGCCAGATTTGACATGTATTTTTCCAGTTTTTCTTGGATAATCACCTTGTTTTAAGAATAAATTTGCGGTAGGATTATTGTGTGCAAATAACATTGAGAATGAACCTAAAGTTACATTGTTTTCAATAGTAATTAGTTCAGGATACATGAGATCAATGAATGCATATGGATTCAAGTGACAGTTTTCTCCAATTTTTACTCCTCTTAATCTCTGCATTTTAATTGCAAATCCCGAATGCGTAGAATGAAATGCTAAACTATGATGTAACCACGATCTTAGATAATTAATTCTAAGTCGTAATCTTCCACCAATTCCAGAATATCCATGATAATTCATCAATTCTTGTTCATTGATTCTAAAGGTATCTTTAGATAATTCTTCGAAATTACTCACACCCGAGAGAATTTCTTAATCTATCTAAAGATTTCTAACAAAAGGAATGAGTAACTTAGTGTGATAAATTCTAAATTTAAGGGAGTTTTTGTTCTATTAACATGAAAAATGAAGAAAATTTAGCCTATTTTTTGAATGAGGCAAAAGCCATCAAACCAAGAGAATTAGGGAAGAAAATACGTATTGCATTTTTAGCTAGTTCTACCATAAATGGTTTTGAAGAAACAATGCGTGTAAAGTGTTTTCAAAAAGGGATAGAATGTATAACATATGTTGCAGATTATAATCAGTATAATCAAGAGATTTTAAATCAAGATTCAGAACTATACAAGTTTAAGCCGGATATAACATTTCTAATTATAGATACACGACATATTCTAGGTGACTATTTTTTTTCATGGTACTCAATTCCCAATGATGATAGACCAAAAATTATAGCTACAAAAATAAGCGAAATAGAAAATATTTGCAATATATTTACAAAGAATTCCAAGTCAAAGTTAGTAGTAACTAGTTTGCAGATTCCAAATTATACACCATATGGTATTGATGACGAACATGTGACTAAATCTCTAAAACAAGTAATTCTTGAAATTAATACAGAATTATTTCAGTGGAACAAACAGTACAAGTTGTTAACATATGATTTTAATCAATTTGTCAGAAGTACGGTGAAAATAATATTTTTAATTATAAACAGTTTTTTTCAGGAGATATTAAAATTTCAATAGAATATATACCAAAATTTATTGATGAATTGATGAGATATGTATACGCAGTTGTAGGAATAACAAAAAAATGTATTGTATTAGATCTTGATAATACATTATGGGGGGGCGTAGTTGGAGAAGATGGGTTTGATAATATTAAATTAGGAGATAATCCTGTAGGTCGTGCATTTGTTGAATTCCAAAAAAGATTACTTGCTCTAAATCAAAGAGGAATACTTCTAGCGGTTAATAGTAAAAATAATTTTAATGATGCCATTGAAGTGATTCAAAAACATCCAAGTATGATTTTAAGAGAGGATGATTTTGCATGTGTAAAAATTAATTGGGATGACAAAGTTTCAAATCTTCACAAAATCGCAGAAGAATTAAACATTGGTTTAGACAGTATGGTATTTTTTGATGATGATCGAATTAATCAGGAATATGTCAGAGAATCATTACCTGAAGTATTAGTAGTGGATTTACCAAGAGACTCTTCACAATATGCCAAGATTTTAACAGAAATGAAAGAATTTGACGCCATGAGAATAACTGAAGAAGATACTAAGAGAAGTAGTATGTATTTGGGCCAAAAGAAAAGAAAAGAATTAGAGAAAAAAATTGGAGATTTTAACGAGTTTTTGAAACAGATGAATATTGAGGTTGAGGTGAAAAAAGCCGATAGTTTTTCAATTCCAAGAATTTCGCAATTAACATTAAAAACAAATCAGTTCAATTTAACAACTAGGCGTTATCAAGAAGAAGATGTTTCAAAATTTTCATCATCTGATGATAAGATTGTGGAGTGTGTACAAGTAAGTGACAAATTTGGAGATAATGGAATAACAGGAACATACATTGTTGAAAAAAAGAATGATGAGGAATGGATTATAGATACATTCCTTCTTAGTTGTAGAATAATGGGTAGAGGGGTAGAAGAGATTATGATAAATCAGATTATTGAAAATGCAAAATCATCAGGAATAAAGAGGGTAAAAGGGGAGTACATTCCAACTCCTAAAAATAAACCCGCTGAAAGTTTTTATGAAAAATTAGGTTTTAAGAAAGAAAACGACTTCTGGGTTTTTAACACCGACGATAAAATCAAAAAACCAGAACATATCAGAGTGATAAAAAATGAGCGATAAACTATACCAAATTGTAGCAAATGTGTTTAATGTTGATTCATCAAAAATTAACGACAATAGTAGTCCTGAAAATTTAGAAGAATGGGATTCTTTTAATTTTTATGTATTATTAGATGAAATAGAAAAACAATTTGATATAAAAATTGATCTTGATGAAACTTTAGAAATTAAAGAAATTGGAGATATAAAAAAGATATTTGCAAAACATGGAGTCAATGTTGAATAATGAAATTACATCATATCGGAATTGTTGTAAAAGATATTCGTGAGTCATTAGGAGAATTAACTGAATTTTTTGAGTTTAAAGAAACTACAGTTCCGATGGAAGTTAAATCACAAAAAGTTAATGTATGCTTTTTAAAAACATCTGACGTTTATATTGAATTGATTGAACCAGTAGAAGATGATTCTCCTGTAAAAAAATTCTCTGAATCTGGAGGAGGATTTCATCATCTATGTTTTGAAGTTGAAAACATTGTTGAAGAAATAGAAAAAATGAAAGAAAGTGGTGCGAGAGTTATTGTAGAGCCAGTCAAAGGTTTTGAAAATAGATTAATCTCATTCGTTTTATTAAATATGAAAAATACAAATTGTAATTTGATAGAATTGGTTGAAAAAAATGAATAAAATGATTGGAAATAAAGAAATTGGAATAGATATCGTAGAAGTAGAAAGATTTCGAAAAAAGAAAATTTTAGAAAACAAAAGTTTCTACAAAAAAATTTTCACGGATTTAGAAATAGAATATTGTGAAAAATTCTCTGATCCATATCCACATTTTGCAGGTAAATTTGCTTTAAAGGAAGCAGTTCAAAAATCAATTCATAGAGATATTAATATCAAAAAAATTGAAACATTCAATATTAATTCTAAGCCAAAAGTAAAAATTAAAAATCAGAAAAAATACGATTTTATTGTTTCAATGTCTCATGAAAAGAAATATGCTATTGCAATTGCAATATCAGAAAAAAATTAGATTGTCATTTTGGATAATTTAGATAATATTCGAAGTAGAGAATTAAATGGAAGTTTATTTTGAATGCTAGTTCCTTTAGGTAATATTACTTCATTCTTAAAACTAGAGATGATTTCTTTATCATCAACTGTTCTATTGTTTTGAATTTTATTATATTGAAAGTTTATTGAGTTAAAATTTCTCAATATGTTGATGGTTGCTTTAATTTTTTCAGAAAATAATCCATTTTTTAAATAAAAAAAACCAACAGCAATATCAATTAAAATTAATGATGGAAGAAATTTTAAGATAGTACTACGTGAATAGTGAGTAAATAAACAGTATAGTCTATTTCTCTCTAATAGAAAAAATTTGAATTTACTCCACTTGAAGCTAAATCCTTCTGAAGGATGTAATACAATTGAAGATGGAACATAATATGATTGAATTCCTTGCATGCTAGCTCTCCAACAAAGATCTAGATCATCATGATATGCAAAGAGAAATGAATCAAAGAGATCTAGTTGTTCAAATATGTTCTTAGATGTGAATAAACATGTTCCAGATGCATAATTGATACGTTCTATTTTGGTAAATTGATTATTATCTTTGTCACCTTTATTTCTTGAATATCCAAATCCAAATAATTGAATCATATTTCCTGTGCTTTGTAAAACAGATTCATTATCAATTGTTAAAAATTTTGGTTGGTATATACCATCTCCAAATTTCTTGTATCCATTAAGTAACTCAATAATCCAATTTGGTTTAACAATTGTATCTGGATTTAAAATAATTATGAATTCCCCTTTGGATTCTCTAATTCCAACATTATTTCCTTCACAATAACCCAAATTTTTTTTATTATTTATCAAATTGATTGATGGGAATTTTTTTTTACATTCTATATGACTATTATCTTTTGAATTATTATCAACTACAATTATTTCATAATTGTTATAATTACTTTGATAAATAGAATATATACATTCTTCAATTAATTTTCCTGCGTTATAATTTAGGATAATTATGCTAACAAGAGGCTCATGATTTGTTTCCATTTTGATAAATCCTTAACAAGGTCTAATATATTGAAGACGCATAAAACATACTAGTAAAAATGTTAAATTATTAATTACATTGTAATACTTTGGATATTATGGCTGATAAAACAAGGAAAATTGTTTATAATTCAAAGAGCATAGGCGGTATTTTGAGCAAATTTGCAACCAGTTTTCAATTCAAACTTTTGTATTTTTATAAAGATAAAGAGATTATAGATTTAATCAAAGAGATCAAAAACAAGGTAAATTTTGCATTTTATCCTTATGAGGCATACATGCTTTATTCTATTGTAAAAACTCAAACAAATTTGGAAGGAGATTTAGCAGAAGTAGGTGTTTTTCAAGGAGGTTCTGCAAAATTGATTTGTGAAGTAAAAAAAGAAAAAATATTATATCTTTTTGATACGTTCGCGGGATTACCAGAAGTTTCTGATGATGATACACATTTTGGTCAGAAACACTGGCATGATAATGAATTTAATAATACAAGTATTGAATCTGTTAAAAAAATATTAAAAAAATATGATAATGTACATATTTTTAAAGGAATATTTCCAGATTCAGGAAAGGAGATTATAAATAAAAAATTTTGCTTTGTTCACTTGGATGTAGATTTGTATAAGAGTACAATAGATTCATTAAGATTTTTCTTTCCAAAAATGGTACAAGGTGGCATAATTTTGATACATGATTTTCATTCAGATGGTATTCAAAAAGCCTTTAGAGAATTCAAAAATGAAAATAATATACATGTAATTGAATTAACTGGCTCACAGGCTATTATATTAAAATTATAATTAAAAATTTTTCTTATAGAGATATTTTTGAACCTTCACCAAGAAGAAAAATTTTTTCATTTCCTACTTTGTCAATAATTTCAGAATTATTTGCAATGATGCTATTGCTGATATCAGCAATAGAATTAATTTTACAATTTTCCATGATGATTGAATTTTTTATACTTGAAATAGAGATATTGGAATTATTACCAACACTGACATTAGGACCTATTGAAGAACCTGAAGATATATGGCAATTTTCACCAATTATAACTAATCCTTCAAGTTTTACATTGGATTCAATTACTGTACCCTTACCAATTATATGACATTTTTTTTTATCTTCAGAGGATTCTAACATTGTTTTAATAATTTCACCATTAGCATGAATGATATCTTCAGGTGTGCCAGTATCTTTCCAATAATCTGTAATTTTTTCAAAACTAATGTTGTTATTTTGTTTTAATAAAATATCTAATGCATCAGTAATTTCCAGTTCATTTCTCCATGATGGTTTTAGATTGTCAATAATTTGAAAAATAATTGGAGTTAACAAATAGATTCCAGTTACAGCTAGATTAGATTCGGGTTTTTGAGGTTTCTCTGTAATTTTAATAATTTTATTATTCGTGACATCAGCAATACCAAATCTAGAAGGATTATCGACTTCACATAACAAAACAGTTGCATCATAATCAGATTGTTTAAAGTTCTCAACAAAATCTATTATAGATTTTTGTATAATATTATCTCCAAGAAATACAAGGAATTTTTCATCATTCACAAATTCCTTGCATAATCTAATTGCGTGTGCAATTCCTTTAGGTTCATCTTGTTCAATATATGTAATATTTACACCAAATTTTTTTCCATCGCCATAATATTCTCGTACTTTGTTTGAACCAAGACCACCAACAATTATTGCAATTTCATTAATTCCTGTTTCAGCAATTGCTTCTAAACAAAATTGTGACATGGGTTTATTAGCAATAGGTAAGAGTTGTTTTGGTCCCGTGTGGGTCAATGGTCTTAAACGAGTTCCATGACCTCCATGTAAGATAATACCTTTCATAATTTTTACACTTGATTATTTTTCCATGGAGTAGGGTCTAAAACCGTTTGGGAAATATCGTTCAGGATTTGAGGGTTATCTAAATACCATTGAATAGTTTTTTCTAAACCTTGATCAAAAGTTGTGTTAACTTTCCAATTCAATTCATTAGATATTTTTTGTGATGTCATACTATATCTAAAATCATGTCCAGGTCTATCTTCAACAAAATGAATTAAATCATCAGATTTATTCATAATATGAAGAATTTTTTTGACTATTGTCAGATTGTCAATTTCGTTATTTGCAGATATATTATATGATTCACCAGATTTTCCATCAAAAAGTACTTTTTCAATAGCTTCACAATGATCATCTACAAAAATCCAGTCACGTATATTTTTACCCTGACCATAGATTGGAATTTCTAGATTTTTATTTGCCAAAATTATTGTTTTTGGTATCAATTTTTCTATAAATTGTCGTGGTCCAAAATTATTTGTGCACCTTGTGATTATAACATCAGAATTAAATGTAATAGAATAAGAATTTATCAAAAGTTCCGCTCCAGCCTTTGTTACTGCATATGGGCTAGAGGGATTAAATTTTGAGTTTTCGTCTGCAGTTCCATTCAAGATACTTCCAAATACTTCATCAGTTGATATCTGAATCATACGTTTCTTTTGTTTCGTAATAATGTCAAGGATTGTAAATGCTCCTCGTATGTTAGATACTAAAAATGGATTAGCATCATTAATGCTTCTGTCCACATGCGATTCTGCTGCAAAATTCACAACAGCATCACATTTTTCAATTTGTTCTTCCATGAATTTCTTATTTGAGATATTTCCTTTAACGAAATTATATTTACTAGAATTCTCAAGTTGAGAAAGATTTCGGTGATCTGAACCAAATAATTCGGCATCTATGTTAGTTATTTCGATATCATTACGTTCTAATAATTTTAATATGAAATTACTACCAATAAACCCCAAACCGCCAGTTACAAGTAATTTCATAGTTGAATGAATTATTCAATATTAATAAAATATTAGATTTAATGGTATGTTTAATAGTCATATTCAATCCAAACTTTTATTCATTGATTTTTAGGATCGAAATTATTGGATTTGAAAGATTTTAAGATAAAATTAGATATGTATGACACTAAAGATATTGAGGATAATCATGTAAATGGTTCATTAACTGTTATTTGGAGAGATTATGATAAAATTCTAAAACATGAACCAAATATGGTATATGTTAGTTCCGTAAATCCAGGAGAAATTAAAGGACCACATCTACATACAAAAAGAAATAGCTATTTTGTATGTATTGAAGGAAAAGTTGTTTTCATTATAAAAAATTCAAATGGTGAGTTTTTAGAAATTGAATCTAGCTCTGAAAATGGCGTGATGGTTTTTGTTCCAAAAAATTTTTCTTCATCACACATTAATTTATCAGATAAAACATCAAGAATTCTAACATTAGCTGACATAGCATGGAGAAGAAATGATAATGAAATGGTGAATGTAAAATTCGATGATTATGATTGGGAAAAATGGAAAAATAATCAAAAATGATTAAAATTGGATAAGAAGATGGTAGAAGATTTAGTTTTATTAGATTCAGTAACGGAAGTTAATTCAATAAAATTTAAAAAATCTGTTAAGATTATTGCATTAGATTACATAACGCATAGTAAATTATCTGAAAAAAATATACCACATAAAATTTCTGATGAATATATTTCAGAAGAGGAACGAAGAGAATTGTTTGATTATATTGTTTCGTGTGATAAATGGTATGAAAGGATTCCAAGTGCAAAAAATTTGGAATTTTTAAACGTAAATATTTTAGGTTTGTTAAATCAATTAGAATTCCATTTAACATTTCTTGATATTATTATAAAAATGAGAACCATTTCAAATATTATCAATATAGAAAATCCAAAGAATGTATCAATTTCAAGTAACATAGAAAATTATGTTGAACAATTTATGAAGAAGAAGAATATTCAAATTCTTATTTCAAACAAAACCATTCAAAGTGGATTTATTAGTGAAAAGATTGAAATTAAATTTAATATTTTTTCAAAACCAATTACATTTTTTCTACCTAAGAAATTTTATAATAAATTAAAAAATATTCAAGAAAACATAATTTGTAATATTTTTAATTTATGGTACAAACCCAACGAAAATAATTTAAATCTAATTCTAGAATTTAATGGAGCATTATTTTCATCATTATTCAAAGAATTAAAGAAATCTAGGCATGAGACAGTACTATGGAATCAAAGAAGATCTGCAGTATGGAGTTGGAAATCAATTAAGAATTTAAGAGAAAATAATTGTAAAGTGATCAATACTAAAAAGTTTTTAAATATAAAAAAATATGATTTTAATAAAATTATAAGTGATTATGCAGAAAAATTAAAAATATTTTGGTCTAATGATGAAGAATTAAATCAGGTATTTGTTAAAGATGATATAAAATACTGGCCAATTCTAAAAAATAAATTAATTTCTATGTATCAGTATAGATTAGAAAATTTTTTAAAATATATTGTTATTGCAAATAATTTAACAAATAATTTGAATATAAATTCAATTTTATCATTAAATGAACATGGTGAAACTGAAAAAATATTTCAACTAATTAAACATAACATACCAACTGCATTATTACAACATTCATTTTTAAGATATGATGAAAATCTTTACAATTCACAATGGCCATATGAAAATGAATCAATGTATGATTTGAAATCGGATTATTATTTACTCTGGGGAACTGCTGATTTTAATTATTTTAAAAAATTTGGAATTGATGAAAAAAGATTAATAATTACAGGTAGTCCAAAACATGAAAAATACTTCAAATTAAACATAGATGAAAAAAAATATGGAGATAAAATTGTCTTATTAACAATTAGTCCAATTACAAACGAAAGTGGTTTGAATGGAATTAACGAATTTCTTAGATATGAGATTTTATTAGATAAAATTCTTCAAACATTAAAACAAATCAAAAATATTCAAATAATAATAAAACTTCATCCAGGAGATAATTTATCAAATTCCATATTAAATGAATACTTACAAAAAAAACATCCAAACATAACTGTTTATCAGAGTAAGTTTTCAAAAAATTTGCTTGAACTTTCAGATGTAATTATTCATACAACACCTGAATCATATGAAATGTCAACCATTATTCTAGAAGCAATAATGATGAAAAAATGTGTTATTGATATATACATTAATGATACAAAAAATAAAATTCAGCCTTTAAAAAATGGAATTTTTAGAATTAATTCAGAAGATAGTTTTGATCAAGTTGTTAAAATAATTTCAAATGAGAAAGAATCATCTAAACTGAAACAAGGAATTCCAGATATGTTGGAAAAATATGTATCTAATTCAAATAATGCAAGTAAAAAAGTATCTGAGTTTTTAGAAAATATTCAGAAAATCAAAAAATAATAGAATTAAGTGAAAATTTTTAGGAGATAAAATCTATGTATTATTTGTAAGCCATTAACTACAACATATCCATCTTTAGTTTTATGCTCGGTCCATGAACGAAAAGGATCATTTTCATTTTTTGGTAATTCAATATCTAAATTCCATTCTTTCCATTCATGTTTTAAATTCAATTTGGATAGATATTTGGAGATATAATCTATAGAAAATATATTCCATCCAGTTTCTAAATGGTCAAATTTTTGATTTGTTTTTGTGGCAGTGATGAATACATTTACTGGTTCAGGATTGAATAATCCAAAAATTAAACATGTACCATTTGTATTAAGCAAAGAAAGAATATTTTTAAAAAAAATATCAATATCTTCTAGTATTTGGAGAACTCCACTTGCAGTGATAATGTCATATTTTGTTGTTAATGAAAAATTGGAACTTCCGATATCAGCAATATAAAAATTATATTTAGGACAGTTATTTTTTGCTTGTTCAATTAATTTTGGTTCAATATCAATCCCTTCAAAATTAAAATTAGTAAATACCGATGAAGTATGTCGAATAAATTCTCCAGTTGCACATCCAATATCCAATAATGATAAGTTATTGTCTAAATTGACATCATTTCTGATTTCGTTAATTAGAAAGTCAAATGATCTTTTTGGATTTTTTGATTTTTCCTCATCAAGATAAAATATATCATGTGTCCTTTTTTTATTAAGTGATTTGTCAGTCAATGTTTGAACATGATTACTCCATTATTTTAAAATTTAATAGAATTCACTTTAATCATAAAATTTGTTAATGAAAAATACTAAGCAATATTTTAATACAAACCAAAATGCTAAGTGGTAATATGGCAAAAGAATTGAAATCTGAAACTAGACCACTTTACATAAAGAGAGTTGAAAGAATTAATCCTGAAAAACAACTTACCGATGCACTAACTGAAAGATTTGGAGAAAAATTTACAGAGTATAGAAAAAAATATTTTAAAGTACTTAATAGTGTAAATGAAAATTACAATTATGTTCCAGATTATCCATTAAATGTATTAGTTGAGGTTGTAAACAAATGTAATCTAGAATGTATCATGTGTTTATCATCACATAGGAAAGGACCTACTAAAGTAATTAGTCAGGATACAATTACAAAATTATTAAAAGAGTTTGAAGAAAATAAACTTCCAGCATTAATGTTTGGTGCAGGCGAAGAACCGTTGATGTTTACTGATATAGATAAGATATGGGAAGGTGCAAATTCGGCAGGAATTATGGATATTTTTATTTTTACTAATGGTACATTGTTAAATAAAGAAATGCGAGAGAAAATTTTCAACCATAAAGTTGCAAGAGTTTACATATCACTAGATGCTGCAACAGAGGAAACATATGCAAAAGTGCGGTTAAAAAATAATGATATTGAACAGGATACAACGAATAATGATAAATTGAAAATATTGGAACAAGACTCCAATAGATTAGAAAATATAGAAAATAATATCAAAGAATTAATTAAATTGAGAGAGGAAAAAGGCTTACAATTACCACAAATTCGTGTATCATATACTGTTCAACATAAAAATAAACATGAAATTGAACTTTTTAAAAACAAATGGGAAAATGTGGTTGATTTTATTGAATTTCAAGAAACACAAAATATTCAATTCGATAAAATTTCTAAATTATCAGAAAAAGAAAGATGGAAAAGAAGACCACCAATGTTTGAAAAGAACTTTAAAAAAGATTGTAAAGCTCCTTTTCATTCTGCAACAATTTGGGCGGATGGTTCAGTAATTCCATGTTGTACTTTCCAAGGTAAGAATTTAACATTGGGAAACATTAATGGAATTCCAGAATTGGGAATACCGCCAGAATCGTTAAAAGAGTTATGGAATGGTGATAAAATAAATGAGCTTAGAGAGCAATTTAGAACTGGGGAACTGAATATTGTATGTCAATCATGTCTAAATGCAAGACAGACAGACATATGGGACGAAATTGATGAGATAAGAAAATAGTAATAGAGATTTACCATAATGAAATGAAAAATCAAAATATTAAAGAAGAGATAAAGATTGTAGAAGATTTATTCTCGAAATTATTTCCGATCTGTAGAAGTATAACAGGCAAAGGAGTAAAAGAATCATTAAAAATTTTACAAGAGAAATCTGATTTTAGTATAAAACAAATTAAATCAGGAACAAAGTGTTTTGATTGGATTGTTCCAGATGAGTGGAACATCAATGATGCATATATACAAAATTCTAATGGTGAAAAAATAATAGATTTTAAAGAAAATAATTTACATGTCATTAGTTACAGTATTCCAGTTCAAAAAAAGATGAGATTTTCAGAACTAAAATCACATTTACATTCTTTAGAAGATATACCTAATGCAATACCATATAGAACATCATATTACAAGAAAAATTGGGGTTTTTGCATCAAACATGATGATCTAAAAAAATTCAACAATAATGATGAATATAATGTTGTTATTGATTCATCATTAAATCCAGGGAATCTGACTTATGGTGAATACCAAATAAAAGGCGAGTTAGATGATGAGATAGTATTTTCAACATATTGTTGTCATCCATCAATGGGTAATGATAATTTATCAGGAATGATACTTTGGATATTACTATTAGATTACTTGAAATCTATAAAGACTAAATTTTCATACAGATTTATTATTGCGCCTGAAACTATAGGTGTAATTTCATATTTGTCTAAGAATAAAGATAATATAAAAAAAGTTTTTGGAGGTTATGAACTAACATGTGTTGCAGGTCCAAATGAATTTGTGTATAATTCATCATTTAAAGAAGAACATCTAATAGACAAAATTGCAATTCAGACATTACAAGAATTAAATATGAAATTCAAAAAGAAGAAATTCAAGCCAATAGGAAGTGATGAACGACAATATTCATCACCGGGATTCAGAATACCAATTGGATTATTATGTAAAGATCAATTTCATGATTACAATTTTTATCATACATCTTTAGATAATCTAGATTTTGTTAGTAGTAAATCATTACTAGAATCATATACAGTTTATACAAAAATTATTAAAAATTTAGAAAATTCAGATAGAAAAATTTTGAGAGTAAATGATGTTGAAAAAAAGACTAAATCAAAATTTGCTTTTTACATAACACAGAATCCTAACTGTGAGCCTATGTTAAGTAAGAGAAATCTCTATCCAGAATTAGGGGGAAGATTATTTCAACCATCATCAGATACAAGAAAAGATAAGGAAAATTATGTGGAACTATTAATATCAACACTATTTTATTCGGATGGAAATACATCAATTGAAGAAATTTCTTTAAAGACAGGGTTTTCAGAATTAGATATAGAAGAAATGTCTGAAAAATTAATTTTACAAAGATTGTTAGAGAGATTATCATGACTGAATTAAAAATTGTATTTATCGGTGGTAATCATCCACGTCACACATATTATCTAAATAGAATAAATCAAAGATTTCCAGTTGCAGGAGCTATTATTGAAAAACGCTCTGATGGTACAAATGAAAAAAATCCAATTCCTCCAGATAATATTTCTGAACATGATAAACAAAATTTTGTTAAACATTTTTCAAATAGATATACTACAGAACAAAAATATTTTGGAAATGAAAAAACTCCTGATTGTAATTTATTAGAAATAGAAAAAAATGAGTTAAATGGTCAAAAAACTGTAGATTTTATCAATTCTATAAAACCAGATATTGTACTTATTTATGGTAGTCATTTGATTAAAGAACCACTTTATTCGCAATTACCTGAGAACACAATAAATCTTCATGGAGGATTATCTCCAAGATATAGAGGAACAGCAACCATGTTTTGGCCATTTTATTTTCTTGAACCAAATTATGTTGGAACAACATTTCATTATATTATTTCTGAACCAGATGCAGGAACTATCATTCATCAGAGTGTTCCAACTTTGGAGATCGGTGATAAAATTCACGATGTTAGTTGTAAAACGATCATACAATCATCAAAAGATGTTGTAAAACTTTTAGAAATATTTGAAAAGAAAGGAAAATGGGGAAAATTTTCACAAAAGGGAACAGGGAAAAATTTTCTAGAAAGAGATTTTAGACCTGAGCATTTAAGAATAATTTATGATTATTTTGACGATAATATAGTAGACAAATTTTTAGAAGGAGAATTAAAATCTAGAGAGCCTGAACTGATAAAACAATTTTAAAAAATTTCATTATATTTTGGTTTTCGTGGTGTAGGTAATTTATAAAAATTTGATTCTCTAACATTTAATCCAGCATCTTTCATGAATTGTTTTGCATTATGTGTAGAATGTTCAGTGTGATGAAAAATATTTGCAGCAGATACAGCATCAGCATTTCCAATAGTAATTCCATCAACTAAATGACTCCAATTTCCAACTCCACCAAACGTTATTACAGGAATATTAACAGATGATGTGATTTGTTTTAATAATTCTAAATCGTAACCTTCTTTTTTACCATCATTATCAATTGATGTTAGAAATATTTCACCTGCACCTCTTTTTTCAACTTCCTGAGCCCATTCAATTGCATTAAGATCAGTATTTTCTCTGCCACGATCTACAAATACATTATAATCTCCAGATGAGCATTTTCGTACATCAATGGAGACTACAATACATTGAGAACCAAAAACTTTTGAAGCTTCAGTGATAAAATGAGGGTTTTTGAATGCTTCTGTATTAATGCAAACTTTATCTGCACCCTCACTTAAAATTCTCCGAATATCATCAATATTTTTTATCCATCCACCAATAGTTAATGGAACAAAACATCGTTTTGATAACCCAGTAATAATTTTATGAAATTTTTCTCGATTGGTTTCTTTACGTGATACATCTAGTACTATAATTTCATCCACAGCCCAACTATTAAAAAAATCAACTGCCGTTATTGCATTTCCAACTATATTCTTGTGATCAAAATTTACGCTTTGTACTATGTTACCATTGTTTAGTATAATGGAAGGAATTAATCTATTTTTTAACATCTACCATTTCCTCAATAAAATTTTTTAATAGTTTTATTCCTTCGGATTGACTCTTTTCTGGATGGAATTGAACTGCAAAAATATTATCCATTTTGATACTAGAAATTATCCTAGTTTTACCATAATCACATATTGAACAGATTATTTCATCATCAGGGTTATCTAATTCTAGATAGTAACTATGAACATAATAATATGTGGGATTAAGAATTTCTTTAAAGACAGTATCTTTTTTTACAATAGTTGTGTCATTCCAACCAATATGTGGAACATTTAGTTTAGGATCACCCGTGATAATTTTTTTAATATCACCATCTATCCAACCAAATCCATTGGATTCTCCACCTTCAAAACTTTTTCGTGCCAGGAATTCAAGACCTAAACATATTCCCAAATATGGTTTTTTATTTTTTAGTACTTGTTTTTCAATTTCAGGTAGAAATCCCATATTCTCTAGATTCTTCATTCCATCAGCAAATGAACCAACACCAGGTAATACAATAGCATCGACATATTCCAAATCAATTGGATTTTCAATGATTTTTGATTCTACTCCTAACAATTCAAATGCATTATGAACAGACTTGACATTACCCATACCATAATTTACAATTCCTAACAATACAGCAAAATTAGATTATTGAAATATTAGTTCTTCTTCTTCTTCATAAGGACCATTAGTTGACGAATCAATATTTGAAAACATGGAATAGTTAGGATCCCGTTTTAATGGTAATCTAACATTCTCGATTCCTTCATCATTCTTATGATTTCCAACCCAATCTTTTTGTATCCATTTACCAGAATTTTTTTCCCAAACATCCAAGTCCCGTAAATGTTCAATGGAATTTTCAAATTCCTTCTCTGTAATTCCTGCAAAATTTAAGAAAACATCCAAGTTTTTTGGTCTTTGAAGATATTCATACTTTTCAATCATTGCAATACCTTCTTCCCTTGAAATTCTCTGATTTCGTATTTCGATTGAGGAATGATCAGTACATCTTCCATGTCCAAATTTTAAATATCTTAGATAACTATGTGTGATTTCCATTTGATCATCAATACTACCTGCCAAATTAAAACCACGTTCTGAATTAACTCTGGTTTCAAAACCATATTTTTTTATAACTAATTCTGTATTTTTTACTTGGTCCCATGGATCATAATCTGAAACATAGATTCCTCGAACACCTACAGAATCTATTTCATCATCCGATGGATAAAAAAATGGTGCCAAATCAGTTCGCGTAATATCTTTATTTTCTGGATCATCCAGTATATCTTCTGGTTCGAATCCTCTCAAATGATGTTCTTGTCTATGCTTCTTGGTAAATTCAATATGGTCGTCAAAGTCATACATTCCATATTTGTAACTTTCACCATGTTCTCCCCATAATATTAATGGAATTTTATATTGTACAGCAACTTGAATTGGAAAAGTCATTATCCCAGCATGATAATGCCAATTAATATCACCAACCTTTTTCAACATATACAAAGAAAGTTTTTTTGCAGTTTGTGGATTAGTAGAATATCTTAACATATCAGAACCAAATTTTTCTAACATATTTTTTAGATTTTTTTCTCCTTTACGTGAAAAAAATGCATGGTTATATGAAACTAATAATGGACGCATTTTGTAAACTTCTGTTGCCAGATGTGCTTGATAATGACTATCTTTACCTCCACTTACAGGGATAATACAATCGTAAGGAGCATCATTTTCTCTAGCTATTTTTTTATATTTTTCTAGCGTATCTTTCAGAACTTCTTTTCTTTCATTCCAATTAATTTTTTGACGTTTTTCCCAGACACGACAACCACTACATACACCAACATCATCAAAAATTATCCCAGGTTTAACATTTTCAGGCATACAACATCGTAAGCAATACTTCATGAGCTTAGAAAAATTTGTATGTTAATTAAATGATTTTATTTAATTATATCATAATTTACAAATTAAAAAATTATTGAAGATTTAACTCTCAGAGCGAAATCTATAGAATTTTGTCGTATTTTAAATTAAATCATGAGTAGACTATTTTAATCACAAAAAAATCATATTCTTGTGATAAAGGGAAAAAAGATTCTGATAA
>MDTE01088437.1_pt1 | contig 18527 bp, 25 predicted proteins | sample 811231 | NCBI WGS metagenome assembly MDTE01 (sample SAMN05326651, study PRJNA326480) | marine metagenome | isolation source: seawater | place: Indian Ocean: Red Sea | collected 2010 | reverse complement strand
GACGTCCCATGGGTCAGCCGCCTTGATTGCCGCAGAGGCCACGCGGATGGGTCGATTGCTGCAGGTGCTGCTGGAGCTGGCTCGTAGCGACAACGGTCGTCTGCAGCTTGCGCGCCAGCGCCTCGATCCTGAGGATGTCCTGTTGATGGCTTACGAACGCTTGAGCTCCCTGGCGGCGGATCGTCTTCAGTTGGCGATGCCGTCTGCGTCGGCGTTGCCATCCATTCAGGTTGATCAGGACCGATTGCAGCAATGCCTGGCTTCGTTGGTTGACAATGCCCTGGCCTACGGCGAAGGCCCGATTCAGTTGTGGGCTGAATCGATCGGCGGCCACGTGGTGCTGCATGTGCAGGACGATGGCCCTGGTATTCCTTCTGCCGAACGCGAGAAGGTGATGAAGCGTTTCCAGCGGGGTACCACCGCCACCGGCACCCGGGGCAGTGGTCTTGGCCTGGCACTGGTGCAGCAGTTCATTGAGCTGATGAACGGCGAACTGCGCATTGCCGATGCGGCGGCAGGTGGCGCCGATCTTCAGCTGTGGTTCAGGGCTTCGGCTCCCCCACCCGCGCCATGACGCCCACGCCGCGCACGGTATGCAGCAGCTGGGGGGCGCCGGAGCGCTCCACTTTTCGGCGCAGATAACCGAGGTACACGTCCAGGGTGTTGGGGTCACCGAAAAAGGGACTCCCCCAGACCCCATCAAGGATGTCCTGGCGGCTGTGCACCGTGTCCGGTTGGCGCACCAGGAAACAGAGCAGTTCGAATTCCCGTTGGGACAGGTTCAACGCCCGCTCGCCCCGTTGCACGTTGCGGCTGAGCAGGTTGATCTGCAGGTCACCAAGGGTGAGCTGATCGGCGGGGCGTTCTTCGGCGTCGTACAGGCGACGGCGCAGCTGGGCCCGCACGCGGGCCTGCAGCTCCTGCAGTTCGAAGGGTTTAGTCAGGTAATCGTCGGCTCCCGCATCCAGCGCCGTGACCCGTTCCTCCAGTTGATCGCGGGCCGTCAGCATCAGCACCGGTGTGTTCAGACCGGTGCTGCGCATGCGGCGCAGCACCTCAATGCCGTCCAGATCCGGCAGCGTCCAGTCCAGCACCACCAGATCGAAGCGCTCCTGTTTGAGCTGGGAGAGGGCCTCTCGGCCATCGGCTGCCCTGTGGCAGTGAAAACCGGCATCAGACAGGGCCTGATGCAGCAGCTTCAGCAGTTCGGGGTCATCGTCGACAACCAGCAGTCGTTCCCTTGCCGACGCCACCCCGTTGAGTCAACTGCTGAAACGTTAGATCGCCTGCAGCCGGGGAATGCTTTCTGCAGAGATCAACGTCGCTGTGATGCGATCACCCCGCTCCGAGCAGGGCATGGCCCTGCCCATGGCTGTCACCGTGTCGGCTCTGCTGCTGATCAGCAGTCTGTCGATGCAGTCGTTAGCCCTTCACGCCCGCCAGCGTGCTGATCAGCAACGCCATGCGGCTGGCCAACGGGATCGGCTGGCTTCAGCTTCGATGGAATTTCTGCAGATCGCCCAGGGACCGCAATCCTGTCTGCTGGCCTGGCCGTCTGATCAATGGGATGCAGCGTCGGTCTGCCCGGCTGCGGACCCCCAGCACTTGCGCCAGGGCCGCATGACGTCGTTGCCCTGGCGGCTTCAACGCTGGGAACCCGATACCGGTTCGCGCGGTCGTCTCTCTCTGCTCTGGGCCGATGGCTCGCTCACCCGCCAGTGGCTGGAGGTGTCGCCATGACCATCAGCGAAGTCGTGGTGGCGTCGGTGGTGTTGAGCCTCAGCGCTCAGCTGGGATCGCAGAGCTGGACGGCCACAGCCCGGGCCGCCGATCGCACTGCCAGTGAGACGGCCCTGGCGGTGCAACTGGATCAGCAGGTGCTGGCCAGCCAGCGGCTTCTCACCGCTGGTGAGGGAACCGGTTTGCTGCTGCAGGAGGGACAATCGTGCCGTCTCGATCCGGTTGCAATTGATCAGCTGCTGGACGACGCACTGCCGGCCATCCCTGGGCTGAAGCGTGAGTTGGTGATGGCTCCAGATCTGGAGGGGGTCTGGCTGGTCTGGCAGGGGTCGCCGATGCACGACCAGCAGCCGATGCACGACCAACAGCCGTGGCAACGCCGGCGGCTGCTCACCCCTGCGGGCCTTGGTCTTTGTGGAGCGCAGTCATGAAGCAATCGTTGATCAACGGCGGCTTCACGCTGATGGAACTGCTGGTGGTGGTCACCATCGTCGGGATTCTGGCTTCGACGGCGCTGGCCCGCTCGTCGCATCAGCAAGCGCAGCAGCAACTGGCGATCGCCATGCGGCGTCTGCGCGTTGGGCTGGACCGCGGCCGACTGGCGGCGGAGCGCAGCGGTGAGGCCTGTGGTCTGAACCTGGCAGCGCAGGGCTGGGGTGTGGTGGTTGATGGCTCACTGCCCACCTGTTCCGGTGCTGTGGGGGCGCTCACCGATCAGGGCTCGCACAGCATTGTTCTGCACAGCAACCTGCCGGAGACCATCCGCTTCACGGCCAATGGCCTGGTTCTCGATGGTGGCCTGGTGGTGTTGGGGCACCCCGATCTGGCTCGGCAACGTTGTCTGGTGATAGGCCTCCCGCTTGGCATCACGCGCTTTGGTCACTACGAAGCCAACCCTGAGCTTCCCTTGAGCAGTGCCCATTGCCTTCCGAGCGATGCGGATTGATCGCGAAGGACAGGGGTTCACCCTCGTGGAACTGATGCTGGCTGCCGCCCTGGGGATGCTGCTGTTCGGTGTCGCACTGGCGTTGTTGGTGGGGGATGCCGACCACAGCCGGGCGATGGCCGAGGCGATTCAGATCCGGAGGCTGCAGCGCCGCACCCTGCGACTGATCCAACACGATCTCGCGACAGCGTCGGGATGGATCGTGAATCCCCAAAGCACAACCCCCGGCAGCTGTGGGCTCTCCCAACGGACACCACTGCTCGCCATCACCCCAGCCGATGGCTCCCCTGCGCTGCTCTATTCCATTGGCAAAGCTCCATCCGCCATTTGGCGTAGTCCGGTGTTGATGCGCTGTGGGCCGGCGTTTGATCTGGATGGTCGCCCCAGTGCTGGTTCCTATCAGAACCGAGTGGTTCTCGATGGCGTGGATCATGCAGGAATGGCTGATCACCCGAACCTGCCTGTGCTGTTGCTGGAACTGGAGCGGCAGCGTGGAGATCAGCGGATTCGCTCCGAGGCGGTGGGCTGATGGTCGTCATCGGGCTCCGGTCGCAGCAGAAAAAACACCACCACGGCCATGAAAGCCAGGGCCAACATCACGTGATCCAGCCAGCCATAGTCCACCCCCATGCCGTTCATCGCGATCCAGCTGTTCACCAACACCAACATCACGGTGAAAATCGAAAGAACGATCGACAGAAAGACCTGCAGCAGGCGCCGATCGGTCCAGAGGTTCCAGAGCAAGGGCAGCAGCGCCACGGTGGAGCGTCCATGCAGGATCCTCATCGACAGATCGCTGTGCAGGTGAGGCGTGATCGCTGCCCAGCCGTTGGCGGTGATCAACAGCGTGCAAAGAATCAGATAGGCGATCATCTGGGAATGACCACGGTGAAACAGCTGCCCTGGTTGAGCTGACTGCGCACCTCAATCGAGCCGCCCATGCCCTCCACCAGCAATTTCACGATCGACAGTCCCAGGCCCGAGCCGGTCCTTTGCGGTGCATTGCTGGCGCGTTGAAACCGATCGAACACCCGTTGCAGTTCATTCTCTGGAATGCCGATGCCCTGGTCGATCACATCGATGCAGGCCGCTGTTTCAGTGATGCGTAAGGCCAGTTGGATCGGACCTTGGGGCGGGGAATACTTGTCGGCGTTTTCGATCAGATCCAGCAGCACCTGCCGCAGCCTGGCGGGATCGGCGTTCACCTCCAGGTTGCGCAGCTGGTCGTCTTCCGGAAGCTGCAACGCCAGCGGACGGGACAGGGTTGAGCGGCTCAGATCCACCACCTGTTCCAACTGGCTGCTGAGTTGTACGGGCTCGTTGTCGATCTCCAGCCGACCTGAATCACTGCGGGAGAGATCCAGCAAATCGTCGAGGAGCTGGCGCATGCGGATGCATTCCTCCTTGGCGACTTGAAGGCCCTGATCTGGGCCTCGGACAGATTGTTCTGGCGGCGGATGGTGCGTTGGAGATAGCCCTGCACGATCGTGAGAGGCGTCCGCAGCTCATGGCTCACAGCGCTGACAAACTGCCGCTGGAGGCCCAGGGACTGGGAGAGACGGTCCAGCAAGGCGTTGTAGGTCTGCCCCAACTGGCGAATTTCGATCGGTCCACGATCAAGGTTCAGCTGGGCTGATGCCAGGGTTTCTGCGGTCACCTGAGCGGTGGCGGCATTGAGTTGCTCCAGCGGTCGCACGATCCGTCGCACCAGCCAGCTCACCCCCAGGAGTGTGCCCCCCAGACAGCTGCTCCAGATGACGATCATCAACGCCAGATAGTTGCTCAGGGCCTGCTGGTTGGCGCTCAGTTCATGGTTGATCCACAGCCGGCTTCCGCTGGGGAATTGCTGCACGAGTTCGCTGAGATAGCACTGTCCATCAAGGTTTACCAGTTTCTGAAGCCCCACCACCCGTTCAGGGTTGAGCGCCATTGACGCCCGGATCGCGCTATCGGAGATCGCCAGGTGATCGCTTTGCGGCAGCACCAGCCCGCCATCCGCTTGTTCCAGCCAGAGGCTGGTGCGCATGCTCGAATGCAGCAGCAATTCCTGCTGCACAACGTCGGGGTTGTCGTCTCCTTTCAACAGACACTGCTGAATGGAGTCGGCGCTGCGACGCAACTCCCGCTCATCGTTTTGGATCAGGTTGCGCTGCCCGACCCAGAGCCCCACGCCTGAAGCCCCGGTGAAACCGACAAAGACGGCGAGGTAGGTCGCCAGTTGCAGCTGCCCTTGAAGACTGCCGAGCAGGTGTTGACGCCAGGAGTGGAACCTTGCCAAGGCCCATTCTTCCGCTGATGGGGGGATGATGCACCCATTGCATGGACAGTCGGTTTTGACCCTCAGCCTCTCCACACGGATGGCCCGCTGGGGGCTCGTGATCGTGGGGATCTACCTGCTGGTGGCCTTGATCACGCCGGCCCTGGTGGCCTTGGAATGGTTGCCGGATGCCAATGCCGGCCTCGCCAATCCGATCTATGCCCCGCCCACATTTGAGCATTGGTGTGGCACGGACCGTCTGGGGCGGGATGTCTGCATGCGCACCATGGCCGGCACTGGGGTGGCCCTGCAGGTGGTGCTGCTGGCGGTGGGTCTGGCTCTGTTGATGGGTGTGCCGCTGGGCATGGTGAGCGGCTATCTGGGTGGTGCAGTGGACCGGGTGCTGGTGCTGCTGATGGACACGCTGTACACGCTGCCGGTGCTGTTGCTGTCAGTGGTGCTGGCGTTTCTGTTGGGCAAGGGCATCCCCAATGCCGCTGCTGCTCTCTGTGTGGTTTACGTGCCCCAGTACTTCCGGGTGGTGCGCAATCAGACGGCTCAGGTGAAAAGTGAGCTGTTTGTGGAAGCGGCCCGCACCCTTGGTGCAGGGCCGGTGTGGATCCTGCGCCGTTACCTCTTCCGCAACGTGATCACCTCGGTGCCGGTGTTGCTCACCCTCAATGCTGCCGATGCTGTGCTGGTGCTGGGGGGCCTGGGTTTCCTGGGTCTTGGGCTGCCGGAAACCGTGCCCGAATGGGGCGGCGATCTCAATCTGGCCCTGGCGGCGGTGCCCACGGGCGTGTGGTGGACCGCCCTGTTTCCAGGGTTGGCCATGTTCACTCTGGTGCTGGGGCTGTCCTTCCTGGGCGAAGGCATCGAAGCCTGGGTGAGCGGAACGGAGAATCGACCGACGTCAGACTGATGAGCGAGGTTTCCCACGCCATGCCCTGGTGGATCAGCCTGCTGTTCCTGGCGATTTCCGTGTCGCTGTGGATGTCAGGCCGCAACAACCCTGATGATGTGATTGGTCTGCTGGAGCGGTTGCTGGCAGGACTGCTGATCTTTGTGGTGGTGCTCGTCAGTCAGAACCTGGTGCTGGAGAGCGTGGCCCTGATCGCGGCGCTGCGTCTGCCCTTTGTTTCCCGTTCAAGCCTCTGATCCCTCAGCGGCGGCTGGCGGGGGGCTTCACCTCTCGGATGGAAATTCTGCAGGAGCTGGGGAACAGGGCATGGGCTGCTTCCACCGCATGGCCGAGATCGACGGACTGCAGCATCTCCTCGCCCCATTCCTCACCGCAGTGGTAGGTGACGGCGTAGTCGTGCATTGCTTTGTCGTCCATTCCTGACAATCCGCTGCTTCGGTTATGGCCCAGCTGTGCTCGCAGTGGCAAGGGGCAGAGGGACCTCAGCAGCGCAACTTCACCGTCCGGGGCAGCTCCTCCAGCAGTTCTCCCTCGTCATTGAGTTCGGGATAGGGGCGCCCCTGCTCCTGACACCAGGCGGCCACCTGGGGATAGGACCACTCAAACAGCAGTTGTCTGTAGTGGTCTGCTGATAACCCCTCCCCGCGGGATGGTGCTGTTCCGGCCAGCTGGCGCTGGCGCAACGCCTCGAACAGCAGGGTGGCCGTGGCGACTGAAACATTCAGGGACTGCACCATGCCCCGCATCGGGATGAACAACGCTTCATCCATCAAGTCGCGGGCCCGGTCGGTCAGGCCCCATTTCTCCGCACCCAGCACAAAGGCGGTTGGCCCCGTGAAGTCACAGTCCCGGTAATCCTTCGCTTCAACCCCGAGGTGTGTGCCGTAGACCCGGAATCCCTTGGTCTTCAGGTTGCTGATCGCGGTCTCGATGTCCGGATGGTCGTGGAGAGCGACCCATTTCTGACTGCCCTGGGCGGTGCTGTTGAAGGTGCGGGGACGTCCCTGCAGGCTGACGATGTGGGCCTCAAGGGCTCCCACCGCATCGCAGCTGCGCAGGATGGCAGAAAGGTTGTGGGGCTTCTCCACGTGCTCAAGCAGCACGGTGAGATCTGCCATGCGATGGTTCAAAACGGATTTCAGCCGTTCAAACCGTCTGGGCAGCAGGGGCATGGACGACCGCATCTCCTTTGACTCGAGCGTATGGGATGCGGTGTCGCGCATTCCCCATGGCCGTCTGGCCACCTACGGCCAGATCGCTGATCTGATCGGTGCCTATGGCTGCGCTCGGCAGGTGGGTTGGGCCTTGCGACGCCTGCCTTTGCCGTCTGAGGTGCCCTGGCACCGGGTGGTGAACGCTCAGGGACGCATTTCGATGAGCCTCAGCCGCGAGGGCAGCGACTGGATCCAGAGGGAGCTGTTGCTGGCGGAAGGGGTTCCTGTGGATGTGGAGGGCCGTTTGCCGTTGAAGGATCGGCTGTGGCGGCCGGACGCTATGTCTGGATCCTGAGGGTTGAAGGGATTGACGCAGCCGCAGACCAAAGGACTGGCTCCACGAAGGCTCGCCTGGGAGGTGCTGCAGGCGGTGGCGGCCGGGGCCTATGCCGATGTGGCCTTGGAACGGGCCCTGCGGGAGCACCCCCTGGCTGGCGCCGATCGCGGCCTTGCGACGGAGCTGGCCTACGGAGCGATCCGCCGGCGTCGCAGCCTGGATGGCTGGCTGGACCGGTTGGGCAAGATCCCGGCGGCAAAGCAACCGCCCAAATTGCGTTGGCTCCTGCATGTGGGGCTGTATCAGCTCCTCTGGATGGAGCGCATCCCTGCCTCCGCTGCAGTGAACACGGCTGTGGATCTGGCGAAAGCCGTTGGCCTGGCCCGTCTGGCTCCCGTGGTCAACGGCATGTTGCGCTCCGCTCTTCGGGCTCGGGAAGCCGGCCAGGGGTTGGAGACACCCTCTGACTGGGCTGCCGCTCTCGCCCTTGAGCATTCGCTGCCGGACTGGTTGCCGCCGCTGCTGTTGGCGTGGCGGGGGGAGCAGGGGGCAGCCGCCGTGGCAGCCGCCTGCAATCAGGTGCCCTCCCTGGATCTGCGGGTGAATCCATTGCGGGCGTCCAGGGCGGAGGTGATGGCGGCCCTGGCGAGTGCAGGGATCAGCTGTCATCCCATCGATGGTTGTCCCCAGGGACTGCAGGTGGAGGGTCACAAGGGTGATCTGCGCAGCTGGCCTGGCTATGACGAGGGCCATTGGTGTGTTCAGGATCGGGCAGCCCAGTGGGTGGCACCGCTGCTGGCTGCGCAGCCCGGAGATCGAATCCTCGATGCCTGTGCCGCCCCTGGGGGGAAGACCACCCATCTGGCGGAGCTGGTGGAGGATCAGGCTGAGATCTGGGCGGTGGACCGATCGGCCGGTCGCTTGAAACGGGTGGCGGCCAATGCCGCCCGGCTCGGCCATAGTTCGATTCAGGCCCTGGCGGCGGATGCCGAGCAGCTGCTGGAAAACCGCCCCCAGTGGCGTGGGCGCTTCCAGCGGATTCTGATCGATGCCCCCTGCTCCGGATTGGGCACCCTGGCCCGTCATCCCGACGCGCGTTGGCGGATGACCCCTGCGGCGATTGAGGGCCTCCTGCCCCTCCAGAGGGCTCTGTTGGAAGGGCTGCTGCCGCTGTTGGCTGAAAGCGGAACCCTGGTCTACGCCACCTGCACGATTCACCCGGCGGAGAACACGGCTCAGATCCAGTGGCTTCTTGAGCATCACCCTGGGCTCAGGTTGGTCGACGAGACCCAGCGCTGGCCCGATGCTGAAAGCGGTGGTGATGGTTTCTATGCCGCTGTGCTTCAGCGGCGTTGAATCTGCGGTTTGAGCCAGTTGCGGCGGCCTGTCTCCTCGGCGGGCGGCTCTTCCGGTGGTTTGGGGAGAGCCACGGGAGCTGGATCAGGCTCGATTCGAGGTTGGGGTAAGGGGGTTGGCTCAGGCAGAGGGAGCGGCAGCGGTTCCATCGACGGGTCAGGTTCCCAGGATGGGGCCGAGTCGGTGGGCTGCGGCTCGTAGGCGTAGCCGCGATAAGGGACTTTTTTGTCTGTCTCCTTCGGTTTGGCCTTGCCAGGAGGTTGGAATGTGCGCTTCAGCACGGGTTTCTCCGCAAACGGCTGCGGTGGAAACTCGTCCTCGATCTGCAGCATGAATTGCTTCCAGGCCCAGGCGGCCTCGCCACTGTTGCTCTTGGTTTCCTTGTTGTCGTCGTATCCGAACCACACGGCCGTTGTGAGCTGAGGGATGGATCCGATGAACCAGAGATCGCGGGTTCCTTCTGAGGTTCCGGTTTTGCCTGCCACGGGGCGGTTGTCCAACTTGGCGGCAATGCCCGTGCCACCGCTCACAACCCTCTGAAGCATCCAGTTCATGGCATCGGCAACATCACTGTCGAGGGCGCGACGGCCGCGATCGCCATCAACACGCCGGCTCCAGATCAGTTCATCCTTCGGACCGCGGATTTCTTCGAATGGTGTCGGTTGCACGAACACCCCCCGGTTGGTCACGGCGGCATAGGCCGCGGTCATCTCCAGCACCGTTTGCTCGTAGGCCCCGATCGCCATCGGGTAGTACTTGCCGAGCGGCCGTTTGGTACCGATGTCGAAGCCGTTGGCGATTTCGATGATGGCGTCGAAGCCCACCGTGTCCTGCAGTTGAACGGCAACGGTGTTGAGTGAATTCTTCAGTGCGTCTGCCAGGGAAATGGGTCCGAAGTACTTGGCGCCGAAGTTCTTCGGGCAGTAGCCCCGCCAGCAGCGGGGTTTGTCCATGAAGATGTCCTCGGGTTTGATGCCTCGGTCGATGGCTGCCGCGTAGGGGAAGAGCTTGAAGGTTGACCCCGGCGATCGCAGGGCCTGGGTGGCGCGGTTGAACTGACTGTCTCTGTAGCTCTTGCCCCCCACCATGGCGCGTACCAAACCAGTGCCCGGTTGGATCGTCACCAGGGCTCCTTCGGTGTCGAAGGGGGCATACTCACGGACGACCTGCTGGGCCTTCTGTTGCCAGTCGAGGTTGAGGCTGGTGCGCACCTTGAGTCCGCCCACCTCAAGCTGTTCCTGGGTGACGATTTTTGGGAGCTCCTTGGCCACCCAGCCGGTGAAGAACGGCGCTGCGCTGTTGAAGTATTTCGGTGTGGCCGGTTTCAGATTGAGTGGTGAATTGTTCGCTGCCAAGGCAGCTGCCCGGGTGATGAAACCCTCCTGACGCATCCGCTCCAGCACGATCGAGCGTTGCTTCCGGGCCAGTTCCGGATTCACCAGGGGTGAGTAAATCGATGGTGCCGGAGGGAGACCGGCGATCAGAGCGGCTTCCGGCAGCGTGAGTTGATCGGGCGTTTTGGAGAAATAGTTCCAGGCGGCATCCGCGATGCCATAGGCCCCGGATCCGAGGTACACAAAGTTGAGGTACTGCTCAAGGATCTGCTGCTTGCTCAGTTGACGCTCCAGCTTCATGGCCAGGGCGGCTTCCTTGAGCTTTCGAATGATGGTGCGGTCCTGGCTGAGAAAAACGGTACGAGCCAGTTGCTGGGTGATGGTGCTGGCTCCTTCCCGCACCGAACCCTGCCGGACATTGGTGACAACGGCCCGGGCGATGCCCCAGACATCGACCCCGTCATGGTCAAAAAAACGGCGGTCTTCAGCGGCGATGAAGGCCTGTTGCACCAGCAGGGGCATGGAGCCCGGCTCCAGCTTGTCGCGGGTGGCTGGTCCCAGCTTCTGGATGATGCGTCCCTGGGTGGACAACAGGGTGATCGTTCCAGGGCGGTTGAAGTTGGTGATGCCGCGGGCATCCGGCAGAGCCGTGTCGATCAGCTTGGTCAGCGCCCGTGTTCCGAGAGCGGCACCGATGCCCACCCCCGCTGCAGCAGCGGCGATGAGGGCCCAATGCAGACGGGAGCGGTTCACATCAGCTGAGTGAGTGGACTGTGGCCGACGGCCAGAGCGGTTACCAACATGCCGAGGACGAGGAAAGGTTGGGCGCTGGCCTGGTATTTAACGTCAAATTCCACCGGGTCCCGCAGCAGCCAGATGTCCTGGAAGGTGATCTGGGGCACGATCAACAGAACCAGCAGAACCGCAGCGAAATGCTGACCGATGGCGATGAGAACGGCAACCATGGCCAGCTGGAAGATGTCGATCATTCCGGCGCTGATCCAACTGGCCGTTTTGATCCCGAAGACAACGGGTAGGGACTGAAGCCCCAGTTCCCGATCTCCCTCAACACTCTTGAAGTCATTCACCACCGCGATGCCGAGGCCCGCAAGGCTGTAGGCCAGGGTCAGCAGCGCTGTATTCCAGGTGAGTTGACCGAACAGGGCCTGTCCTGCCCACCAGGGCAGAGCGATGTAGCTGGCACCAAGGGCATAGTTCCCCAGCCAGCCGTTCTGCTTCAGCTTCAGTGGTGGTGCTGAGTAGATGTAACTGACGAACGAGCCCCCAAGGGCCAGCAGGAACACCACAGGAGTGCTGTGCTTCGCCCAGACATCGAGGCCGTAGGACACCGCGAGGCCCGCGATCAGCAGCAGCCAGATCTGCAACTTCACCTGGCCCAGGGGGATCGCTCCGGAAGGAATCGGCCGGTAGGGCTCATTGATGGCGTCGATCTCCCGGTCGTAGTAGTCGTTGATGGTCTGGGTGAAACCCGCCAGCAGCGGGCCGCTCATCAACATGCAGGCGAAGGCCGCCAGAACGTGATCCAGCTTCCACTGGTAGTTACCACTGGCCGCCGCTCCGCAGATCACACCCCAGATCAAGGGGATCCAGGTGACCGGTTTCATCAGCTGCAACCGCAGCTTCCAGATGTTGGTGGTGCCGGAGGCACCTTTCATGCCCAGTAGCTGACGTGCGTCGCTCACAGACGTTGACCTCAGGCCGCTGCGATTTCGTCTTCGAAAAACCAGTTGGTGGAGCCATCGCTCAGCTCAACCACCACGCCGATGCCCTTACCATCGACAGTGCGGAATTCCTTCACTGTGCCGCTGGCATCGGCCTTCAGCAGGTCCACCAGACTCTGGGGAATCCGATCACGCACACGGGTGACGCGGATCTTGGAGCCGATGTTGATCGACGCAGCCTGGGACATGGCCTGCAAGGCTTGGAGAGTGGCGCAACCCTAACAGTCGCTTTTGCGCCGGATCGATGGTTGCTCTCCGTTTGATTCCCTGCCTGGATGTTGCCCGTGGACGGGTGGTGAAGGGCGTCAACTTTGTCGGTCTGCGCGATGCAGGCGACCCTGTCGAGCTGGCCTGTCGCTACAGCGGAGCCGGAGCCGATGAGCTGGTGTTCCTTGATATCGCTGCCAGCCATGAAGGACGCGGCACTCTGATCGACATGGTGCGACGCACCGCCGAATCGGTCACGATTCCTTTCACCGTGGGTGGAGGCATTTCCACGGTGGAGGGCATCACGGATCTGCTGCGAGCTGGGGCAGACAAGGTCAGCTTGAACTCCTCAGCTGTGCGCCGTCCCGAGTTGGTGCGGGAGGGCGCTGATCGCTTTGGCTGTCAGTGCATTGTTGTGGCCATCGATGCCCGCCGGAGGGATGGCGATGGCTGGGATGTCTTCGTCAAGGGAGGTCGCGAGAACACCGGGCTGGATGCGGTGGATTGGGCGCGGCGGGTGGCGGAACTCGGTGCCGGAGAAATTCTGCTGACCTCCATGGACGGTGATGGCACCCAGGCCGGCTATGACCTTGCCCTCACCCGGGCTGTGGCGGATGCCGTGTCGGTGCCGGTGATCGCTTCCGGTGGGGCCGGCTGCATCGACCACATCGCGCAGGCGCTGGAGACGGGGCCGGAGGGAGGGCATGCCTCCGCAGCTCTGCTGGCCTCGCTTCTGCATGACGGTGTTCTCACGGTGGAGGAGATCAAGCAGGATCTGCTGCAGCGAGGTCTGTCGATCCGACCGTGAAACCAGGAGACCCCGCTGCGGTTGAGCAGCTGTTCGATTCGGTCGCCTCCCGTTACGACCAACTCAATGATCTGTTGAGCCTGAGGTTGCATCGTCAGTGGAAGCGACAGTTGCAGTGCTTCCTCAGGCCCGCAGCGGGTGAGACCTGGCTTGATCTCTGTTGCGGAACGGGGGATCTCGCCCTGGAGCTGGCGCGTCGCGTGCGCCCCGGTGGCTCGGTGCTGGGGCTGGATGCAGCCGCTGCACCCCTGGAGCTGGCGCGGCAGCGTCAAAGCCGTCAGCCTTGGCTGAACGTTGTGTTCCAGCAGGGAGATGCCTTGGCGACGGGGCTGCCGGATGGCTCGGCTGATGGAATCGTGATGGCCTACGGCCTGCGCAACCTCAGGGATCCAGCGGTGGGGTTGAAGGAGATGGCCCGGCTGTTGAAACCCGGTAGACGGGCTGGTGTGCTCGATTTCAATCGCTTGACGGCGCCAGGGCCAGCCGCGAGTTTCCAACGCTTTTATCTGCGACGGCTAGTGGTGCCTGTGGCCGCTGCGGCAGGCCTGAGGGAGGAGTACGCCTATCTGGAGGAGAGCCTGAAACGCTTCCCCGATGGCCCGGCACAGGAGAGCATGGCTCTGGAGGTGGGGTTTTCAGAGGCCAGACATCACTCCCTGGTGGCGGGTCAGATGGGGATGCTGTTACTGAAACGGTGAAGCTTGTTCTGCGTCGCTTGCGACACAGCTGCCTGACGTCGTAAATCTAAAGACAAGTTTAAGAAGAGGTCTGCTGTGGGCTTCCCGCTCCCGAAGCTGCTTCCCACGATTGAGGAGTTGCTTCAGGAGGTGCAGTGGCTGGATGGATTGATCCTGGTGACCGATTCAGCCCGGGCCAGTTTTGTCTCATTCTCCCAGGTGGATCCCCTGCTCCGGCGCCTGCGTGCGCGTCCCAAGGGCCATGAGGTGGCCGAAAAACTCTGCATGTCCTTGCTGGAATCCCATGGCAAGGGCGGAGCCAAGCCGGTGCTGGTGTTCCAGGGGGATGGCAGTTTCTGGCTCGGGTTGATCGGGCCGAACGGCAGCAATCCCCATCGTCACAACGCCATTGCCCATCTCCACCGCTGCCTGGCCCTGAAGAGCTGAGGTCTGCGAAGCTCGCACGATCGGCATCCCTCCGGTGATGGAGCGGCTCAGTTGCCTCCAGTCGATCCATGGGGTTGAAGACAGCCCCTACCCCCATGTCTTCACGGATGCGGCGCTGCCGGAGGCGATCGATGCGGAACTGAAGCCAGCTTTCCGGAAGCGCAGATCCTGGATCGTGTTCAGCAGATGGATGGCGGCAGCCCCACCCGACGTCTGAAAACGCCTGAAGCACTGGCCTGGAGCGATCTTCCCCCTGTTTGGGAGGACTTTCTGCGCTTTCACACCAGTGCCGTGTCTCTGCAGGCAGTGGTGCGTCTGTTCGAGCCCCTGCTGCTGCGCTGTCTTGGGCCATCTCTTCTGCAGCGACTGCTGACCGGTTCGGTGGCACCACGACGGATGGGCGGACCATCGCATCTGGTGACCGATTGCCAGTTCGTGCTCAACGACCCCGTCGCAAAGCGGGTTGTTGATCGACGTCTGCGCTCAACTCTTTTCAGAGCTCTGGGTTAGTCATTCGCTCTGCTGAGGCCAAACAGCGGGGAGCAGTTCAGGCATTCACGTCTGACCCATGCGTCAAGGCGTCACGCAGGGCCTCAGCCCATGGATCCACCAAAACAGAAAGACCGCAGCCAAAGGCTTGGCTTGGAGCCATCCTCAGATCGGTGGCCAGAACCGTTTCGTGACACCACTTGTTGATTTTGAGGATTACCGAGCCCTGATCCAGCTCGATACGCCCTGGCGTGCCACGCCGACCCAACATCAACGGCTGGCTCCCTCCGATCGTCAGGCGTTGGTGCAACAGTTGCTCCAAGAACTCAGCGCTGACCGTGATGCAGGGGATGCGATCGATACCCCAGAGCGGGCCCGGCTGAGGCTCTACAGCCTGTTGATCCAACGTCCACCGGAGACGATTTCCCAACCGATCCTGCTGGAGATCGATCGGTTGCTGGCGGATGAAGCGCAGGAGCGAACGACCCATGCGGTGCCAAAAGCACAGTGCAGCGCTGGTGCGCTCCATCTATGGCGCGGAGACATCACAACCCTGCGTTGTGATGCCATCGTCAATGCGGCCAACTCAGCCTTGCTGGGATGCTTCAGACCCAACCATCCGTGCATCGACAACGCCATTCACGCCATCGCTGGGCCGCGGTTGCGCGACGACTGCCATCAGATCATGCAGCTGCAGGAACACCCCGAGCCCACGGGCATCGCCAAAATCACGCGGGCATACCACTTGCCTGCCCGGTTTGTTCTGCATACGGTGGGTCCGATCCATCGCGGTGACGACCAGCTCGCAAAGGAGAGTCGTTTACTAAGCAATAGCTACAAAGCCTGCTTGGATCTCGCCAATCGGCTCGGTGACATCCGCAGCCTGGCTTTCTGCTGCATTTCCACAGGTGTTTTTGGCTTCCCGGCTGAACTGGCCTGTCCGATCGCGGTGCGCAGCGTTCGCAACTGGCTGGATAGCCATCAGCATTGCTTTGAAAGCATCATCTTCAATGTCTTCAGTCGTCGGGATGAAAGCTTGTATGAGCAGGTTTTAGAGGGGCACCGTCATGGCTGATCTCCGCAACGACCCACGGATACGACAGGCGGCTACTGCGATCAATGCCGCCGACACACTGTTGATTGGTGCCGGCGCTGGCTTGTCAGCGGCGGCAGGCTACGACTTCACCAGCGCCGAGAAATTTGCCCGTGATTACCCGGGGATGCTCCAGTACGGCATCACCAGCAAGATCGGGATGATGGCCAACTTCTCTCTTGGGGAGGAGATTCTGTGGGGCTATTACCTGCAGAACGTCGCTGAAACCCGTTTCGACAACACAACCTCACACGCCTGCTACCGGGAACTGAAACAACTGAGTGAACGGTTCCAAGATCCGTTTGTGGTGACCACCAACGTCGACGCGTTGTTTGAGCGCAACGGCTTCGACCCAGCCTCGATTTACACCCCGCAAGGGGACTACAGCCTTGGCCAGTGCAGGATTCCTTGCAGTACTGACACCTGGAGTAGCCAACCATGGATTGATGCGTTGCTGCCCGAGGTGGACCGACTGACCCAGAAGCTTCCGATGGCGTTGCACCCCCGCTGCCCCAACTGCGGTGAGCGCGTCTTTTTCAACGTACGTTGTGCCCGCTGGTTTGTAGAAGAACCCTGGGAGGCCGGCCGATTGGCCTGGCAAAAGTGGATCAGAACGCACCAGAGGTCACGCATCGTGTCGATTGACATCGGGTCTGGCTTCAGCACACCGATGTGGGTGCGTTGGCCCTTGGAGGAGATCACTTCCCGGTCACAAGCCAATCGGCTGATTCGAATCAATCGCGATTCGCCCGAAGTCCCAGCGGAGATCAGTGATCAGTCGATCTGTTTTCGCGAAGACACCGAAGACGTGCTGACGGCCCTATTGCTTCAGCTGGATTGAGGCCACGACGCAATTCCTTCGTCGTTGAACCGAGCCGTGTGGTGTCATCATTGAATAGGTTGACCTGGCCGTATTCAACTTCTTTGGCTCCATACACCAGATCAAACTACGAGAAGACAGTTCTATATGATTGCTGTTTTTTTTGATTTTTTGATAGGTTAAAGAACGGATCAAATGATCAGGTCGGCTGACCTGAATAATCGAGAGTTCAGACGTCTGCTTCGTTGGTACTGGCTCAATCGCTCCTGCCATAAAAATCCCCGCCTCATTTGAGACGGGGCACTGATTTGAGGGCTGAGGTGTATCCGTTACCCTCACTTCTGCGGTTGCTGATCAAGCGGTTACCAGCATCCTCTCCTCAGCTTCATTGCCAGTGGAGGTCTCTTCTTGTGTGGAATCAGAAGCCAGTTCATCTTCCTCACTGCCGCCAACAGGAATCAGTCGAATAGCTTTCTTCCCAAGCTTGATGTCGAACTCATCGCCAACCTTTAAATCTAACAGTGCGGTGTAGGCCTTGCCAATTAACAGGTTGCCGTTGCCCTGCACCTTGGCAACATAGCTCAGCTTGCGGCCTCCCTTGCCAATTGCAGCGCCACCGCTGCTCAGGTTAACGCCCTTGGCTTCAAGCAGAGCCTCGTAGAACGCAGTGAAGTTCAGGCGATCACCGCCATCCTTCTTTTCAGATACGTAGCCGCACTCTCTTACGAGCTCTGACTTGGAAACGTCACCAAGCTCCTTCACCTTTGCGAGAAGGTCACTTCCAGTCAGCATTGATTGCCCCCATTGGATAACTAGTACATAGCTGCATTTCGGGCTGCTTGTCAATACATGACTCCAACTGCTTCGTCCTTCGCCGCTTTTCAGTGGCTTTTTTCTGGGTGTTTTCAGTCATGAGACCGTCCTTTGTCAGAGAGTCCAATGACCTGATCCATCGTGCCTGTTGATGCCTCCCGTATCGACAACATCGCGCAAGGGCTCACGGGTTTCGTCGTTGAAGTCGAAGTGCTTCAGCAATCGATGATGACAACCCTTTTCCTATCAGGTGCCACTGACGCCATTGGTGGACGCTGTTCCTACCTGCTCTTGGACGATGGCTCATGGATGTGGGTACCCAGTTCCCTAACTGCTGGATTGTTTATGCCAGCATCAAAACCCAACACGACGAGAACTTTGATCCGGTTGAGAAGCTGCTAGTCCGTGTGACCGCTTCTGACGGAACAACCTGTGTCTACCGCTGCGGCTTTGACAGCTGGACGGCCATGTCGTTGTTGACTCAGTTCAGGCCTATGGCCCGCAAGCAGCTGGCTGTTCAGTTGGCTCTCAAGTCCAAGGGGCGCGCAACATTCGTTGATGTCTCCTGTTGCGAAGACGCTGCCTTCCAGCGAGTGCAGCTCCCAGAGTCTGCATTCACCGGGGAGAAGCTTGGCTAGGACGAAACAGTCGACTGCATCAGTGGGTTGGCAGCACCGCCCAGGACAACCAGGATTCATCCGTTATCGAAGCTCAGGTCAACAAGCTCCAAGATGAGCAGCCCTTTGTGGTGGGCCCTGAGGAGATCTCTGCGTTCGCTTTGGCTGGTTTCTGGTGCTGTGGCTTGCGACCTGATTCCCGTGCCGCTTGACGGAGGGGCTGCCGCCACAAGCCATTCCCGCCTAGAGCATCTGTACCAGGCGCTGTGCCGATGAAGCAGGGTTGGCAGATCAATCGGAACCGGTCTGGGGTGCTGCGGTTGAACCGTAATCAGCATCAGCAAGCCAGGTACAGCCTGGATGATCTGCTGCTTTTCTGGCAATGAGCGTTAAGGCTGATTGCCTTTTGCGTGTCCGCTGACGAAAGTGAGTCCATCGAGATCGGAGGCGTCAATGAGAGACGACGGTCCAACCGAGCAGGTTTTAGAAGTCGCCTGACTTTTGGGTCCCTGCTCCAACAGTTTCCACCCAACCGTGAGCTACTCGTCTGTGACGACACTGAATACGTCAGAACAGTCGACTCTCTTCTGCACCGTTTGCAGGTGCCCCGTAGGAGATCAGCTCAACACCTGGACGTCATGGCCCCAGGAACCTGAAAGCCCGACACTTCGCCCGACGCCGGCAACGGCATACGGCATGGCCCCTGTTCCGTCATCACAGGGGTGTCGGAAGCGAGCAATAGGAGAGGTCACCCCATTCCTGTCGTAG
>MDTE01056849.1_pt1 | contig 18534 bp, 14 predicted proteins | sample 811231 | NCBI WGS metagenome assembly MDTE01 (sample SAMN05326651, study PRJNA326480) | marine metagenome | isolation source: seawater | place: Indian Ocean: Red Sea | collected 2010 | reverse complement strand
TAACGGTCGAGAAACGCATGGATCTCTTCAATCTCCTTCTGATCGAGATCTGTAAGCATGGCATCGGAACCAAGGTCCTCGACTTTTCCAGCGACGAAAATCTCACCGCTCGACATGTCTTCACCGACGCGTTCGCCGGAATCGCCCAGGATGATGATGCGCCCGCCATACATGAGATAGCCGGCCATAAAATTTGCATTGCCACAGCACAAGAGTGTGCCCGCTTTCATTACTTGTCCGGCGCGCGATCCCATATTGCCTTTGATGACAATTTCGGCGCCGCGTATCGCCACGCCGGCGATTGCGCTGGCATTTCCGCCAACGATAACAGAGCCTGTATACATATTGTCGCCAAGGCCCCAGCCGACGTTGCTTTCAATCTCGAAGTGGGCCGCATCGGTCAAGCCAGCGCAGAAATAACCTGCGGACCCGTGCACGCGCACAGTCACTGGGTCGGTCAACCCTACGCCGACGTGATGTCGCGCGTCGGGGTTAATTATATCAATATCCTCGCCGTCGGCCCCATATTTGCGGATAAGTTCGTTGGCCTGGCGGACTGGAATTTCCGCTAGGTCGATTTGGACCATGTATCATAGCTCCCCGGCGGGGGCTCCTTGGTGTTCAGCGCGTGGCCCGGAAACAGGCGATTAAGGGACACTTCCTCCGAAGCGATGGCGATGAGGTCGTCGGTTTCGTACATGACCATCGGTTTCGCGGCGAGATTATCCTTGGCATAGCCGATTTCGTCCTTGGTCGAGACGAGGAAGGAAAAAGTGCCGTCCAAATCTTCAATCGAAGCTTTTAGGGCTTCGCGCAGAGGCACTCCCTGGGACATTTTGTCGGCAAGATAGACCGCAACTAATTCACTATCATTGTCGGTGCGGAATTCAAATCCGCGTTGCTCAAGCCGGCGGCGCATCTTCCAATAATTGGTGATCTGGCCGTTATGGACGATGGCGACGTCGGAAAAACCAGTAGCCCAGAAAGGGTGCGCTGATTCCGGGCGGACATCCGATTCGGTGGCGAGGCGCACATGGCCGAGGCCATGGCTGCCTTTAAAGTTATGTACGTCGAAGCGGTCATCTACATCATGGGCGCCGCCCACATCTTTGACGATATCTAGGCTCTGTCCGATGGAGATGACTTTAGCATCGGGCGCCGCGTGTTCCATCGCATAGGCAAAGCTGCGTAGATCGCCGTTAAAGCGCACCAGCGCCTGATAATTGTTGCCGATGCGCATATCGTCGACGATTTCCGCATCATGATCCTCCAGCGCACTCTTGATCAGTTCGACGGAGTCATCGGCCGCGGTGCCGTCTCCAATAAGAAAGCGTAACTTGAGCTCGCTCGTGTGTTCTTCGCCATAGAGCGCAAAGCCCGTGGAATCCGGACCCCTGTGTTGGCAGCCATCGAGCATATCGATAAGCGCCACGCCCGTTTCATGGTCAGTTCGACCATTTTTGAACATGATGCCTGCGATTCCGCACATAGATATTCCCCTTCGCCGATTTGGCGAGGGCGCGAGACTAGCCCCTCGCCACGTTCCGTGCAATTGAATTTAAGGAATAAAGTTTCCTTAAATGAATTGTGGATTTGTCCCAGAAAACCGCTAAAACTTTGTGTCTTTGCTAAAGATTGTGCATTTTCCCAAGCAAACTGCGACAGAGATAAATACGGGAATTAGTTGGCCTTACTTTGCTTGGTGGAGATAGATCGGTAGTTCAATTCGTGGCTAATCCGTCAAAATATTCTGCATCTCTTCGTTGATCGTGTCTATGCTGCCGTCTGAACCAGTCGAAACCACTCTCCCCGACCTATGACGAGCGAAGCCAAACTCACACACGAACTGACCAATATCTTGGGCGACCTTATCGGCATACCTTCAACCTATCCACCGGGTGACACAAGGAAAATGTGCGCTTATATTCGCGCTCGCTTTGAGTCCGCTGGTTACATCTGCGAAACCAAGAGCTGCGCCCCTAGCATTGACAATCTCGTGGCCCGCGTTGGCACAGGGTCGCCACAGTTTGGATTCAACTGTCATATCGATACGGTAGAAGTTGGTGATCTCGGTGATTGGCTGAGCGATCCCTTTGAAGCTGTTAAGCGCAATGGCGCGATCTACGGCCTCGGTGCCAATAATTGCAAAGGATCTACGGCACTTCATATCTGGCTCGGCGAGGAGATAATGCGTCGAGGCGGCCCCAAGAAGGGTGAGGTTGTCTTCACATTCACTGGCGACGAGGAGAGGCTTGGTCCAAATGGCATGCGCTTTTTGCGCGAATCGGATGCGCTCAGGCCGGATTTCTTGCTGGTCGGCGGGCCGACGCAAAACGAGCTCATCACCGAGGAGCGCGGCGTTCTCTGGCTGCGTATAACTGTGAGAGGACGTGCCGCTCATGGCGGTGATCCGCAAGCTGGAGATAACGCGATTCTCCGTACGATGCGCCTGGTTGATCATTTGCGCCGGGTGCTTGAGCCGCGTCTCGAAAAGCGTGTCAATGGCGAGAAGCGTTCGACGATGAACATCGGGCGGATTCAGGGCGGGCATAATGTTAATGTCGTGCCAAGTTCGTGCTGGCTTGAGATCGACCGTCGCCTGTTACCTGAAGAGGATGTCTGCGCCGCCTACGATGAGGTAGTGGAAATTCTTGCTGATGTGAATGAGCCGACCGAAAGTTTTTCAACAGAATTTCTGACTGGCACCAACGGTTTCTCGCCAAAAAAAGATGGTCCTGGTATCGCAGCGCTTGCCGCCGCCATTGAAGCCCGCCGTGGTTTAGCTCCAAATTTTGTTAATGCGCTGGCGGTTAGCGAGGGGCGTTATTTCGCCGATGATGAGATCGAGATCTGTAATTTCGGCCCAGGTGACGGCGCTACAAGTCATGCCGCCAACGAGTATGTTCCGCTTGATCAAATGGTTGATGCCGCACTAATTCTGCGAGATATGGTCGATCGTTATCTGGGTTTTTAGATTTTTTGGTAGAGATAGACGCCATCTTCATTGGTTCGGTGTTTGATCTGCTCGTCAGCAATCAGGTAATTGAGGTGCGCGACTGTCTCAGCGATGGCGAAGCCGAGTTGCGCCGAATCTAGGCGCCGTGCGAACACCTGTTTCGCAACGTCGAGGGCGGTCGCTGGCGTGACGCAGGCGTGAGAAAATTCTTTGAGCCGCTCGGCATGATGCTGTTGCAGTTCGCTGAGACGCTTGTGCAGGCCGCGGAAAGGCTCGTTATGCGATGGCAAGACGATAGCATCGTCCGGCAACGCGTGAAATTTTTCCAGAGTCTCTAAATAGTCCCTCAGTGGATTGCCGTTGGGCTCGTCCGCATAGACGCCAATGTGCGGTGAAATGCGTGGCAAGACTATATCGCCCGAAATAAATAAACCGAGTTCTCTCGAAAGCAGACAAGTGTGCTCCGGGGCGTGGCCGTTGCCAACTACTACGTGCCACTGCTTCCCACCGATCTTGAATGCGTCGCCGTCGCGAATACGCTGAATGCTGCGGGGCACTTCCGAGACGATGCCCGAGAAAAATGCTCCTCGTTCACGAAGCTTGGCAAGATATTCCGGGCTACCTCCGGCGCGGTGGTAATGCGCCACCATGGCATCGGTAAAGTGTTCGCCCGTATCTATTGCCAGAACTCTGGCGTAAAGCCATTCCTCACGCGCCATCCAAAATTCTGCGCCGGTCTCTTCCACAAGCCAGCCCGCCATCCCAACGTGATCGGGGTGAAAATGGGTGCAGATTACCCGTGTCAGAGGCCGCCCGCCGAGGAGGTTGTTGAGCACATTGCGCCAAAGTTTTTGAGACAAACCGCTGTATAGGCCGGTGTCAATTAAGGTCCAGCCCGAACCATCCTCGATTAGCCAGAGATTAATATGATCGAGTGCCATTGGGAGTGGCATGCGCAGCCACTGGAGGCCAGGGGCAATCTCTTTTACCGCGCCTGGGTCCGGTGGGTCGCCGAAAAGATATTCCATCGCTCCTCTACAGATCATATAAAACGGAGTAGAACCGAGGTTGGTACCCGTAAAGAGCTTGCTGGGACAGCATTTTTTAAGAAATTTTGGATTGGCGGGTAAGAATAGATATGGTTTTGTGGGGGCAAATAGAATAGTCACAAAGAAAGATTTTGCTTGATAAGAAAAATATTACGTGCGTGCCATTGGATGATAGTCATAATATGCGCCAATAATTTGTTTAGGTAACTTGATACATTGACCGGAACAGGCTCATCAGGGAGGTAGCCGAATCATGAAACTTTCACGCAGAACTGTTTTAAAGGGCGCGGGTGCTGGTCTTGGCACCGCTTTTGCCGCCAGCATCTTGCCTTATAAGAGTAAGGCGGATGACGAGATCGTAATTGCCTCGCTGTTTGACCAATCAGGTGGTCTCGATATTTACGGTACACCGATGACTATGACCTGCGAGCTTGCGGTTGAGGAAATCAACGCTGCCGGCGGCCTAAATGGCAAGAAAATTAGATTGATCAAATATGACCCGCAGTCGAGCATGGAGCTTTACGCACAATATGCTCAGGAAGCGGCTCTCAAAGAGCGGGTTGATCTTGTACACGGTGCTATCACCAGTGCGTCGCGCGAAGTCATTCGCCCAATACTCCGGCGCTACAAAACCCTCCTCTGGTACAGTGTTATCTATGAAGGCGGCGTTTGCGATATCAACAATTTCGTTTCGGGCGTGGGCGCCGTGCAGTGGGTGAAGCCTACGGCGGAGTTCGGTTTCAATAATCGCGGTAAGAAGGCCTATTACATCGGGGCTGACTATAACGCGCCGCAAATCATTGGCAAATGGCTGCAGAAATTCTCTGGAGACCTTGGCGGCGAAGTACTGCAGCGTGATCACTTCCCGCTCGATGTTACCGAATTCGGTCCGGCGATTGCCAAGATTCAGGAGGCCAAGCCTGATTGGCTCGCAACCTGCCTTGTGGGCGCAGCACACATGGGTTTCTACCGCCAGTGGGCAGCGGCCGGAATGCTCAACAAAATTCCGATCGTTTCTTGCACATTCGGCGTTGGCAATGAACATATGCAGCTTCAGCCAGAAGAGAGTAACGGCATCGTCAGCGCTCAGCCTTACTTTCAGGAAATCGACCTGCCAGCCAATAAGGATTTCGTAGCGCGCTATCATAAGCGTTTTGGCTCCGATGCGCCGTACCTCAACGCGGTTGGTATCGGCGGCTATCTTGGAACCATGCTGTGGGCTGAGGGTGTCAAGAAGGCAGGTACGCACGAGCGTCAAGCAGTGATGGATGCGCTTCGCAGCGGCGATATCGCTTGGGATGGCCCAGCGGGCCACATGGTCGTTGACCCGGTAACAAATCATGTCATCCAGGATATGCATGTAGCTGAGTGCCAGAATCAAAGCTGGAAGATTTTTGACAGTTACAGTCAGCTTTATCCTAGCGACGTGGTTGATCGCTGTGATCTGACCAAGACGCCCGATATGGATGCGCATCTTGAGCCCATTCTATAAAGGCGGAACAGCATAACCTCAAACAGGAAGCCCTAAAGGTTCAGCCGTGGATACGGCCGCACTTCTCATAATCGAAGTGCTGAACGGGATTTCCAGCCTGGCGCTTACATGCGCTGGGCTGGCGATCATTTTCGGCATGATGCGCGTAATCAATTTCGCGCATGGCGAATTCATGATGCTTGGTGGCTATACCACGGTGGTGGCCACAAATGCTGGCGTGAATATATGGGTCTCTATGCTGATCCTGTCGCCTCTTGTTGTTGGCGTTATCGGCATTCTTGCGGAACGCTTGTTGATCCGCTTCTTTTACGGCCGCTTGGTTGACACGCTGATTGCCACCTGGGGTTTGAGCCTTCTCTTGATCGGTATAGTTACCTCCATTTTTGGCAATTACATCACCGGTGTTTCGGCGCCGATGGGCAATTTTAGCATCGGCCAATATCAGCTTTCTGTATACCGGCTGGTGCTGATCGGCCTGACTGTAATTCTTTTCGCGGGAATTTATCTCGCCTTCACCCGTACCAAGCTCGGGCTGATTGCACGTGGCACTATGCAGAATGCCGATCAGGCGGCGGCTCTCGGAATCAGCCCGCCCAAGGTCTACATGGTGACTTTTGGCATTGGCGCTGCGCTTACTGGTTTGGCCGGTGGTCTTTTGGCGCCGATCTCGCAGATTATCCCGACCGTTGGCTTCACTTATGTTGCCCAGGCATTTATCACGGTGATCACTGCTGGCACCGGAGCTATTACTGGTACCATCGTTGCTTCCGGTGTGTTCGGTACGGTGCGCCAGCTCGTCACCTATGAGACTACACCGATTATCGGCGGTGTCGCGCTCCTCATTGTCGCGGTATTGTTGCTGCGCATCCTGCCGCAGGGCATTACTGGAAAAATTTTCCGCAGGTCGCTCTGATGTTCAATTCGATGCTGAAGACGTTTGACTTCAACAGCTGGAACACCCGCGGCTTGATGGTCACTGGAGCAATAATGTTGGCGCTCCTGTTTCTTGGGCCGACAATTTTCGATCTCTTCACACTGTTGAAGGTGATTCTCTTCATCGCCATGGCCATGTTGGCGCTCTCGCTTGCCTTTATCTGGGGCTTCGGCGGGATTCTCTGTTTCGGCCAGTCAGCCTTTTTCGGTCTTGGTGGCTATGTCTACGCAATTGGAGTGATCAATATGGGAGAAAGCACCGTTCCCATATTGCTCGCAATCTTTATACCGGCGGCGTTTGCCATGCTGCTTGGCTATTTCATGTTCTATGGCCGATTGAACGATGTTTATCTCGCCGTGGTCACACTTGCAGTCACGCTCATTCTATATGCCTTCATCCGTTCGACCTCGGGGGAAGAATGGGTGATTGGCAAAGCACGCCTAATGGGGTTCAACGGCATTTCCTCGATACCCGACCCCAACTGGCCTGGCTTTCCTGACTCTCTCTTGTGGCCTGACGACAAATTTTATGTGGCTATGGCACTACTTATTCTGGTCTATTTTGGTCTGCGATTTCTGTTGCGCACCCATTTCGGCAGGGTGATCGTCGCTATCAAGGAAAACGAAACACGCGCCGAGTTGCTTGGCTACGACGTTCGCTTCTACAAGATGATCACCTTTACCATCGGCGGCGGCATCGCTGGGCTGGCTGGCTTCTTGCTGGTGACCTTCAACAATTTTGTCAATCCCGATAAATTTGCTCTTGCGCTTGCCGCGCAGATCATCATGTGGGTGCTGATCGGCGGCGTTGGTACGTTAATCGGACCAATGTTGGGCTCGCTTGCTCTCCTCATGCTCTACAATTGGTTGGGCACGCAGAATTTCGCGGGCTGGTTGAACACCTACCTCGTATTCGGCGGCATCATCCTCCTCTTCGTGCTTGCCGTACCACAGGGTCTTCAACCCACGGCGCAAATGCTAGCGCTACGTTTTTTACCCTGGACGCGACCAACAGACGAGGGGGGCGATAGTGCCAGAAATGGCGCTCGGGAGGGGCGCGCGGGTGACTGATGCAGCGCGACCCATTTTGGAGACGCGCGGCCTTACCATGCGGTTTGGCGGTGTGGTAGCGGTGGACAATGTTGATTTCAGCATGGCTGAAGGTGAACTGCGGTGCCTGATTGGTCCCAACGGAGCCGGTAAGACAACCTTCTTTCGCTGTCTTACCCATCAATACAAGCCGACGTCAGGGCATGTAATTTACCGCGGCGATGATATTACTGGCTCGCATACCCATCAGATCGCGCGCCGAGGTATCGGCATTAAGACCCAGGTGCCGAGTGTGTTCGATGGCCTCGATGTGCGAGAGAATATCTGGCTATCGGCGCGGCGCTATCACAGCAATCGCGAATCCAACCGGGTAGTCGATGAGATTCTCGAGCGTATCGGCCTCACCGGAGTGGCTAACCGCCTCGTCGGTCAACTCGCTCATGGCGAGCGCCAAGGCGTCGAACTCGCCATCGTGCTAACCGGCGATCCGGAGTTAATTTTGTTGGACGAACCGACAGCCGGCATGACCCACGAAGAAGTTCACCGGACAACTGAGATGATTCGTGAGATCAACCGCACCGCTTCACTCATTGTCGTCGAGCATGACATGCAATTCATCAAGGCGATTGCCAACAGGGTCACCGTGTTCAACCAGGGCGCCATCCTGGTAGAGGATACGATGGACAACGTGCTCAAGAACCAGGATGTGCGCGACGTTTACCTGGGCAAGCGGGAGGTCGCCTGACTATGCTCGCAGTTTCCGGGCTAAAAACCGCTTACGGGCGTATTCCAATCCTGCATGGCATTGACCTCAATGTTGCCGAGGGCGAGTTCGTCGGCATTCTTGGTCATAATGGCATGGGCAAGACGACACTTTTGAAGGCGTTAATAGGTCTTTTACGCCCCACCGATGGTACCATCGAATTGAATGGCCAAAACATTACTCGCATGCCTGCCTATAAACGCAACTTGAGCGGTGTGGGCTATGTGCCGCAGGGGCGCGATATTTTTCCCAATCTTTCGGTTGTCGACAATCTCAAGATCGCCATGGCGATGCACAAGGTAGACGAAGAGAAAGTTCTGGAAGAGGTGCTGGAGACGTTCCCGCGTCTAAAACCGCTCCTGGATCGTGCAGGCCGCGTCCTCTCAGGCGGTGAGCAGCAGATCCTTGCACTCGCGCGCTGTCTTTGCGGTGGTCCCAGTCTGCTGCTTCTTGATGAGCCAACCGAAGGTATTCAACCCTCCATTGTTGAAGAAATCATCGAAATACTGCACAGCCTCCGAACGAGCCGGAATCTGACCATCGTTTTAGTAGAGCAGAATCTTGATTTCATAGCCTCGCTTAGCCAGCGCGTTCACATAATCCAGCGCGGTCAACTGGTTAACGAAGTCTCTCCCGATCAACTTTCTGACCCTGATTTGGTACGGGAGTTCGTCGGCATGGGTGGCTAGAGGCGCGTGTCGTCGCGCAGTTGCCCGCCACAAATTTTTGTCGACCGTCTCAAACCGTATAATGCGCTTTCCTTAGAGTAGAGGTAGGGTACAACAGGGAAAGTTGAACCGTGAGGTTCAAGATGGAGGTGACAGGGCCTTTGGTGGTGGAACTCCCGGTCAAAGTGGCGGTGCGCAAGTTCGGTTAATTCTAGATATGGTATCGGCGTCATGACGGAGATGATTTGCGTTGATACCGTGACTGTGCTCGGCCCCCAACATCGTGGCAAGGTTGTGATCGGCGGTTCCCACGGCGGAGTTTATGCAGCCTATCTGGCGGCTAAGGCTGGCGTACGTGCGGTCGTTCTGCACAACGCCGGTATAGGCAAGGACTCGGCCGGTATCAGTGGGCTCGCTTTCTTGGACGCTATCAACATGCCGGCGGTAACGCTGGAGCATATGAGTGCGCGTATCGCCGATGGTGAGGATCAGTTAGCGCGCGGCATTCTCAGTCATGTTAACCAGGCCGCCGGGGCTCTTGGTTGCGCCGTCGGCATGACTTGCCGCGAGGCAGCTAGACGCATGGCCAAGGCCCTTCAATGGGAGGGCGCAGCGCCTGAATTCGGTGAATCTCGCTTTCGCATCCGAAAACGTGAAGGAGAGCCCGAAGTGTGGGGCGTCGATTCTACCGCCCTCGTCGTGCCTGATGACAAGGGTAGGGTGATGATCACAGCCTCTCATGGTGCGCGTTTTGGTAGCCTGAAAAACGAACCTATTCCAGGGCCACCTCTCGCCGTCATTTTCAACGATGCTGGCGGCTCAGCGGATAATAGCGGGTTCTCACGCCTGTCGGCACTCGACCGTGAAGAGGTGATCGCTGCTACAGTGGCAGCAATGAGTGCTCGCATCGGCGATTCGCGCTCTACCTGGAAAACGGGCGTTATCTCGCATACCAACGCCCGTGCCCACGCAGCTGGAATCAATGAAGGTGACGACCTATTAACTTTTGCAGACAAGGTGATTGCGACAGTGAAAGGCGATTAATGGTAAGTTTATTTAAACTGAGTTTCGGGAGAGCTAAATGAAGTTGGATGGAAATGTAGCACTAATTACCGGTGGCACCTCTGGCATCGGTGAGGCCTGTGCCGGCTTGTTTGCAGAGGAAGGCGCTCAAGTGGCGGTAGTGGGAAGTTCGGATATGTCCAAGGCGGAGTCAGTGGTCGCACGCATTAAAGCGGCGGGCGGTCATGCTAAGCCATATGTCGGCGATCTCAGCAAGGTGTCAGAGGTTTCCAAAGTTGTGGCGGCGGTAAAGTCGGATTTTGGCAGCATCAACATTCTCGTCAATTCAGCTGGGGTATTCTATCCGACGCCAGTAGGTGAAACATCGGAAGTCGATTACGATCGCCTGATGGACATTAACATGAAAGGCTTGTTTTTTTGCGTTCAGGAAGTGGCGCCCATCATGATTGCACAAGGCGGTGGCCGCATCATAAACCTGTCTTCTGTGGCCGGAGTCATGGCACTCGGTGGATACTCTGCCTATTGCAGCGCTAAAGCCGGAGTAAACTTTATGACGCGCGCCTTCGCTCAGGAGCTCGCGCCGAAAGGGATAAGGGTAAATGCGATTCTACCCGGTAACACAGCGACACCGATGAACGAAGATATTCGCACCGATCCTGAATTACGGCCGATGTATGACGCGATGGCTGCGTCCACGCCAAGCGGCCGGACATATTCTGATGCCATCGACATGGCGCGCGCCGCGCTTTATCTCGCCAGCGACGACAGTCGCGCCATGCATGGCGCACTTGTCGTGCTAGACGAGGGTTTTTCTCTGGGAATTTAGCGCGGTCGGAAGGATAGAATTTATGTTGAGCTGGCGCGTTACATATATGGAGCGAACTGAACCGCCTGATAATAGAGCACTTTCTGCACCCGCGAAAACGAGCTTTACTCAGGAAACCGGAATCTCCGTCTCAACTTACCGAAAGAAGGTGCTGCAGGTGGGCGAGGACTGGCTGTGGTGGGAGCGTGTCGTGCTCGACGACGATGAGCTACGGCAGTCGATCGAGGATGCTGGCACGGAGTTTCACTTTCTTCGAGTGGCTGGCAAATTTGCCGGTTTTGTAGAACACTATAAGAGTGCCGAAGATGCTCGGGCCATTCGCTATTTTGGCTTGATGCCCGACTTTATCGGCTGTGGTCTCGGCGGTTATATGATGCGAGCGTTGATCTTTGCCGCTTGGCGCCCTGGGCTGAAACGCATCACACTGGATACCTGCGATCTCGATCACCCTGGGGCGCTTGGTTTCTATCATCACCACGGCTTTGTCAAGACGCGGAGCGAAGTGCTCGAAGCAGAAGATCCGCGCGAGATTGGCATTCTGCGGCGCGATGCGGCACCGCACATTCCTCTCAATCGTAAGCTCTGAGCTATCCGGGCCGGCTGTGCGGCACCTTATAGCTAGAAATAGATAAAAATATGTATCTCGACCACCGGCTCTGGACCTTCACTAAGGGCGTGCGCCTACGCATCGCTGCATCCGTCGCTCTTGGCCTGCTGGCAGCGGCTTCAGGAGTGGCTCGATTGGCGCTGTTGGGTTGGCTACTCAGCAAGGTCTTTGTCGGTCAGCCAATCGGCGAACTGATCCTACCTTTCGCGCTCACAGCTGCCGTGATGGTGTTACGCGGATTGTTGGAATATGCCCGTAACATGATGGCTCATCGCACTGCTGCGACGGTGCAGGTTGAGCTCCGTCGCAGGCTTTATGAGCACGTCATTGCCCTTGGCCCAGCCTTTTTTGGGCGTAAGCGTACCGGGTCTACTCTCCTTACCTTGATTGATGGGGTTGAACAACTCGAGACTTATTTTGGCCAGTATCTGCCGCAGCTTTGCGTCGCCGCTCTGACACCCATTGGCATCTTTATTTTTATGGCATTTTTAGATCTATCGCTCGCTGGCGCAATGTTCGGTTTCGCCGTTTTCACGCTAATTGCGCCCGCTGCTTTCCACCGTTTTGACCGTGCTGCCGCCCAGGCACGGCAACGCTCATATTCCGTCTATGGTGCAGAATTTCTTGATTCGGTGCAGGGTCTTGGCACGCTTAAGTCTTTTGGCCAAAGCAGCGCACGTGCAGCTGAACTCACCGCTAAAGCGCATGACCTTTTCCGGCGCACCATGTGGGTACTGGCAACCAATTCGCTGTCGCGCGGTATTACTGATGGTGGTATCGCTATCGGCGCGGCACTGGCGCTAAGCATTGGCGCCTGGAGGGTGGTGGACGGAGAAATAGACATTGGCGTGCTGCTAATTGTTCTCATGATGGGGATCGAACTGTTCCGCCCAATGCGTGATCTCCGAATCCTGTTGCATCAAGGTATGCTCGGTCAGTCGGCTGCTGAAGGCCTGTTCGCGCTTCTCGGCGAGAAACCCCTGGTGTGTGACACACCAAACGCTCTGCTGCCAAAGGGAGGACTGGAGGCTTCGCTTCGCTTTGAGGGCGTATGCTTTTCGTATCCTGGCGGTCGGAAGCCTGCGCACCGGGACCTTAGCTTCGAGATTAAGGCTGGCGAGCGCATCGGTATAGTTGGCCCGAGTGGATGTGGAAAATCCTCTATCGTTCGCCTTGCACTCAGACTCTACGAGCCCGAGAACGGGCGCGTTTTCCTTGGTGGTAAGGATCTTCGTGACCTCAGTTTTGCCCAAATCCGTGAGCATTTTGCCGTGGTGCACCAAGACACCTACCTGTTTCACGGTACTGCAGAAGAAAACATTCGCTTTGGTAAGCCAGACGCAACCGATGAGGAAATCGAAGCAGCAACGCGTGCCGCCAATGCGCATGATTTCATCTTGCGCTTGCCTCAAGGCTATAAGACGGTAATTGGTGAACGCGGCGTTAGGCTTTCGGGAGGCCAACGTCAGCGAATCGCTATCGCTCGGGCGCTTTTGCGTGATGCGCCCTTTCTGGTGCTCGATGAAGCTCTTTCGGCCGTGGATGCGGAAAACGAAGCGGTCATTCAACAGGCCCTCGACCGGTTGATGCATGGTCGGACCGTTTTGATTCTTGCTCATCGCTTATCCAGCGTGATTGATGCAGACCGTATCCTGGTGCTCTATGAGGGTGCACTGGTTGAAGAGGGTAGCCACCAATCGCTTATGAAAAAGAGTGGTGTCTATGCTCGATTGATGTCAGGCCAGGTGGAGGAGGCGGTCTCCGGTGTAAATAAGATCAAAAATGTAACCGCAGTGAATGTTGCACCAGACGCAACTGCGTCGCCACTCGAGGATATGCAGTTAGACCGGCTACAGCCGTCCGATGAGATATTACGCGCTGGTGAGATGGGTTGGTGGCGTGCTGCCGGATTGCTTTTGCACCTCGTCCAGCCGGTGCGCAAGCGCGTCGGCCTCGCTTTCCTTCTCGGTGTTGCCCGTGTGGTAGCTCTGATCGGTGTGGGTGTGTTAAGCGCTTTCGTCGTGGCAGCGGTACGCAATGGTGAGCAGTTTGGTGATCTCCTGATCGCGTTATACGTCCTTGCACCTTTTGCTGGCATCCTCCATTGGCTTGAATCTTGGGTCGCGCATGACATGGCGTTCCGCTTGTTGACACAAATGCGCATCGCGTTATTCGCCAAGCTTGACGCTTTAGCGCCGGCTTATCTCTTGCGCCGACGAAGCGGTGATTTGGTGGCTATGGCGACCCAAGATATCGAGAATGTCGAATTCTTTTTTGCTCATACCGTAGCTCCTGCATTTGTCGCGGTGTTAGTTCCAGCCGCGGTGGTTGCCGTGGTCCTCTTTTTCGGTTGGCCAATGGCCATTGCGTTGGTCCCTTTCCTTGCATTGATCGCACTTTCGCCGTTTCTCATGCGCAAGCGGGTTGATCGGCTTGCCTCAGGTGCGAGTGAGGCGCAGGGAGCACTAAACGCCCATATGGTCGATACTCTGCAGGGCCTGGCGGAAATTATGGCTTTTCGACAGGAGGCACGACGCGGCAAACAATTGATTGACTTGGTGCGCCGCCACCATTCGCTTCGGCTGCCATTTTTCATCGATCTCACAATCCAAACCGCGCTAGTAGAGACAGTCACGGGCCTCGGTGGCCTTGCCGTGGTCATCACTGGCGCGTCCTTGGTGAATTCGGGCGATTTGGATCGTACCATGCTACCGCTTCTCACACTCTTGGCCATGGCTGCTTTCCTCCCAGTATCGGAAATTGCCAATATCGGCCGTCAGCTTGCTGATACTCTCGGCGGCACAAGGCGATTGCATGGTGTACATAGCGAGCGAGTGACGGTAACTGACGGTAGGGCGATAGCGCCCGAGGCGCATAGTGGCAGTGCGGCACTGGATCTCAACAATGTTAGCTTCACCTATCCTGGCATTAGAGATCCGGCACTCCACAATGTTAGCCTTAGTTTGTCGGCGGGAAGCACACTCGCTCTGGTTGGGCCGTCCGGTGCGGGCAAGACGACGCTAGCTCATCTTTTGATGCGTTTTTGGGATCCTGATGAAGGCGTAGTCAATCTGAATGGCCGGGACCTCAAGGAGTGGCGGCTCGATGATTTACGCGGGCGTATCGCCCTCGTAGCTCAGGACACTTATCTCTTCAACGACACCATCCGGGGCAATATACTGATCGCTCGGCCGGAGGCGAGTCCTACCGAGGTGGATGCCGCCATCCGCCGTGCGGCGCTGGAGGATTTCACAGCGGCCCTCCCTGACGGCCTCGATACGGAGGTCGGCGAACGCGGCACGCGGCTTTCTGGTGGTCAGCGCCAGCGAATCGCTATTGCTCGTGCCTTCCTTAAGGACGCACCGATACTTATTCTTGACGAAGCTACCTCGCATCTTGATGCGCTAAATGAGCAAGCTGTGCGCCATGCTCTTGATGAGCTTATGGTCGATCGCACTACCGTTGTTATAGCCCACCGGTTGTCGACTGTGCGCGAAGCAGATCAGATCGTCGTTATGGAGGATGGTAAGGTGCGAGAAGCAGGCGATCATACCAGTCTTCTCGCCAGAGGCGGTCTTTATGCCACGCTTGTCGCACGACAACTGGCCGTCGATGTTAACTCGAAGGTAGAATCAGCAAACCGGTAGAATTAGTGCTCCTCATATTAGAGAAGAGCACCCCCATCGTTACCATTAATTCAGTGGTTGCCGGCCTGGCAGAATTTGTTGCAAATGATTTTGCCTCCCCCTCCCATTAGAACCTTTCGGCCACGTTGGATGTGCATATATCTTGGCGGTGGGATTCTAGACTTAGGTCGCGAGAGTAAAATCTGTTGGTAGTGCAAATTATGATCTTAATGAGCTGATTCCGGATGCTGTTCAAGATAATCGAGCGCGGCTTGTCCACCGTCCGCTGGTGCGCTAAGAGTGCGTAATGGAAGACGAGCGCGCAAGCGAAGCCGCTGCGATTATTTGGCATAATTGGAGCTGTCATAGCCGTATCAAGTCTCTGCCTGAGGCTTGCCGTCCAGCAAGCATAGCAGAAGGCTATGAGGTGCAAGAAGCGCTCGTGAATTTGACTGGTTGGCCGCCGATCGGTTGGAAGATCGCCGCCACCAGTACTGCCGGGCAGAAACATATTGGCGTTGACAAGCCACTCGCTGGCCGTCTGCTCGCCGGCAAAATGCACCGGGCGGGTTCCGAGCTACCGGTGGCGCATTTGCACATGGCGGTGATTGAGGCGGAATTCGTCTTTCTCCTCGGCGAGGACCTGCCGGCACGCGGGCGAGACTACTTGCCCGAGGATGTAGTGGCAGCGACCAAGGCGCTTCATTGTGGCCTTGAAATCCCGGATTCGCGCTACGAAAATTTTACCAACGTTGGCGCACCTCAGCTGATCGCAGATAATGCCTGTACTGAATTTTTTGTACTCGGCGACGCAGTGTCGGAATGCTGGCGAAATCTCGATCTGGCGGCTCATAGTGCGCACCTATACATTAACGGCAAAAAGGTGGCGGATGGAACCGGTGCAAATGTGCTGGGCGATCCACGCATTGCCCTTGCCTGGCTTGCTAACGACCGCGTCGCTCAAGGTGGCGCACTCCGCGCTGGAGACATAGTCACTACTGGTACTTGCATCGTGCCTCAGTCAATTGGGCCGGATGACGATGTACTGGCAGATTTTGGCACCCTCGGCAAACTGAGTGTCCGGTTCACCAATTAGTTGGATTTATTGCAGAGGAAGAAGTGAGCGACACTAACGCCTGCTTTGCTCGTAATATACCAAAGGATTAATTATCACGCTTTAGCGCTTCACATTACTGGGGCACGTTTTGCGTGTAGCGCGTAATCAGATATTTATGCCCATTGGAGAAGTTGAAATGCTTTTTCATCGTATGTTCCTTCTCCCAAAATTATTCGCCGAGTGGCGTTACATCGACAGAGTCACTGCTCCCTTCGTGACGCGGCGACATAGTGATGGCGATGGTTGCGCCCGAGAGTGTGCGGCCCTCAATTTGAATAGTTGCCACACGTTTGCCTTGGTTAAAGGCCAACACGCTCGATTCGGCCTGTACGCTGGTGATCAGCCGCCATCCGAACCGCTGCATTTCCTGATGGTAGAGCGCGTAGGCATCGGCTGGCGACTCGCTGACCATGAAAACTAAGCGGCCGGTCCAATTGTGTTCTCCGCCGAGTACTAAACTGCGCTCGCTATCGAGCCGTGCACCCTCGGGGATCGGCACATCGGCAATCGGCTGAAACGCCGCAGTCGTGTCGTCGCCAATTTGCGTAGGTGCCGAGCTAGCTGTGAGTTCGGGGCCGCGTCCGCAGGCGACGAGCATAAGCATGGCGGCTGCGATTGTGAGAATCGAAAATTGCGTTGTCATGTTCCCGAGCCTAGCATTCTCTAAGTCAAAGCCAAAATCGATTACACGGTCAATTCAATGTCGCGAAGTACAGCGTCGCTGGTCACAGCTATTTCATTGTCGATCTGATTACCACAGGATGGGCAATAAAACAGGCGAAAATTGACCGCATCATCAATAAAGACAGCCGGGTCGCCCACCAGCGGGTTGGAGTCTGAAACTGGGCGGTCATCGCGTAGACATGCATCCTTGAAATTCTCACCAATCGGTCCAAGGTCGGCGGTGCAGTGGGCGCAGCCCCAGCGTGCGGTATCGCCGGAGCCATAGACCGCGAGATTATCTCCAGCAGGGAAAGCTGTCTCTCCTGAATGGCTGTCGCGTGGCACCTGGCCATTTTTGAGGCGCTCAAGGCGTTCTTTGCGGATCTTGTTACGATTCTCTTCCGTTGCCGCCACATCTACATGTTCATTTTCGTCAAGCACTGCGCCGAAAATCTCTCGCGCCGCTTTTGGTGTAATATTGAGATGCTCCAGGTCATGAACGATCCTTCCGATGTCGCGTTGCAGTGGATCGCCAAAGCCGCCGCCACCAGACCATCGCACGGCATAAACGTCCGCTGAATTTTGCACAAAATTTTCCTGGCGTAGCTCGAGATGTTGGGGGTTGCCTGCTACTTCGGAGCTGTCTTCGATTAGCCTAGACTCCTTCATGCGCTGAAAGATGTCGCTCTCTCGGATGAAAGTATAAGCGTTGGTGGTGGACGGATAGCCGCCCATCATACCGGTTGAAGTCGGGATAGCGTTGCCGGAGGAAAGCGTATCCTGGGTGATGAAATCAGTGTTGTGTGGGATGAAACAGCTTTCCGCGGAGAGACCGCCCCGGAACTTCCCGGCGCCCCCTGAATCCGGTAGCTCCTTGCGGTAAAGGAATAGGAGGGGAAAGAGTTGCTCATTGTGTTCGACATTGGGCAACTGGCCGATCGGCGTCCTTGCCTGGCCACCAGTGTTGATGCCGTCACCTTGTGCAAACGCGCCAATAGATCCACCTATTGGGTCAATCAAAATATAGCCGTATCGTTCGCCCCATTGATCAATACCACGGAAGATGGTGGTCGGCCATTGACTGGTCCCACCGATGCCCATGATGTCTTGCCGCAGCTCTTCATCGGAATATAGCATCTTGGAGATGATGTTATAGGCTGGATAGAGCGAGATTTCCATTGATTGCGTCGGTGCGGTGGAGACGGATGCAGGAAAATCAGCACAGTTAAGCGTACCAGGGACTGGGTCAAATTCGATATGGCGCAAAGCGCCACCGACCGCAAAATATTGATCCCAACTCAAGAGCTCGTTGATTGCCACCATCACCGAACCGCGCCACCCGGAATAGGTTGCGTTCATGGCGCCGTCTTGCGGCGCGGTACCCTCATTGTCGAAGATCAGCTTGTCCCCCTTCTTGGTGAGCGCGATCTGCACCCGGTGGGTACGCCGGTCGCCAGGGCGGCAGGCCTCAACATATGTGCGGTCGCGCCACACCCCGTCGGGGATTTTCTTTAGTTTTGAAAGGAAGGCGGCTTCGGAATTATCGATCACCTTCTTCATCACGCTTTTTACGGTCTTGGCACCGTAGCGATCAATCAGTGCCTTGATGCGCGTCTTAGCGGTCATGTTGCCAGCGAGTTGAGCGCGGAAATCTAGCGCTACCATCTCTGGCTTGCGTGACGAGCGGAGATAAAGCGCTTCAATGTCCTTGCGCACTACGTCGTTCTCGACAATTTTCACCGGCGGGATAAGGATGCCCTC
>MDTE01109240.1_pt1 | contig 18535 bp, 19 predicted proteins | sample 811231 | NCBI WGS metagenome assembly MDTE01 (sample SAMN05326651, study PRJNA326480) | marine metagenome | isolation source: seawater | place: Indian Ocean: Red Sea | collected 2010 | reverse complement strand
GTTGGAAAGCTGGAAAGAGCGGATGGGGTTGGAAGAAGTTGGTGCTACTAGTGCTACTGGTGCTACTGGTGATGCTGGTGATGCTGGTGATGCTGGTGATGCTGGTGATGCTGGTGATGCTGGTGCTGCTGGTGATGCTGATGGGGTGGTCGGGGCAGAAATGGAACCGCTCGATGAGGACGAAGAATTTGCATTGCTCGAAAAGAAAAGTTTAGAACTCGAAATCCGCAATCTCTTGAGCCAGCTTGCCCAAGTCCAGGAAGAGTTGAATAGCGATAGCAAGGGCCTGGACAGGGCTTTCGATACGGTGAGTTCAATCGTGGGCAGGCTGGATGCAAAGGTCAATAAATTGGGGGACGAGGAGACGAAAGATTAGGCGTTCTCCAAAGGGGGGGCGATTGGGAAGCTTTGCTATGTCTTACCAATTTTTCATTGGCGCGGGAATCATTTTGGTCATTGCCTGCCTTATCGTGCGGGACCGAACCGAATACGAGATCACCCGGCTGCGCGCCGAATGTATGGCTCTGCGCAACGACGAGAAACGGCAGGCGGACATGCGCAACGATATTGAGCTCATGGTCGCCCAGGCCAATGATGCTATCATACGGGCGGATCGCCGCTCTAATTCGCTGCGCAAAGGCTGTGAGATTGCCGCTGATTTGAAGGTGCGCTTAGAGGTCCTCGCCGCCGAACAGCAAGCAGGTTCGGCGTCCATGGAGCGAGAGGGCTAAGAAGCTGTTGTGACGGCGCCAAGAGATTCAGCCCCATCCCGGGACTGCGGAAACCTTTTCACCGCCGACCCATTTTCTGCTCCCGCACCAAGGGGATCATTGGCGACGTGCTTTGCGGAGAACGTCCAGAGGTGCATCCCGGATTTCCCGCCATTAGTCGGCGGCGCGGAAGGTCTGGATGTCTTCGATCTGTATGGGCCCGCATCGTACATTGGCCGCGTGCCGAAAAGGAAAAAATTCGCCGCCGGGTGCAGGTGAAAGAATAAAATGGCAATAGTCTCTACACTCGCCCCGGCAGGTGAGCGGTTGTTGGATTTAGAAAAAGGGTGGTTTGGGAGGAGCAGAAGAATCAAAGGAGCGAGGTTATGACAATTTCGGAGAATCAGACCAGGCGAGACTACGAACGCGACGGCTACGCCCTCTACGACAAAGTTCTGGATGCCGAGCTGATCCAGGAGGCCAGCGACCACGTGGATTGGCTGCTGAAGAAAAATCCGGGTACCCGCGGCGAACAGCTTCACAATCACCTCATGACCCACGACCCGTTCTGGGTGCGGCTGGTCAGCGACGAACGTCTCCTGGACATTGCCCAGCAGTACGTGGGACCCGATATCGCCCTGTTCGCTTCGCACTATATAAGCAAACCGCCGGTGGACGGGCATCCCGTGCTGTGGCACCAGGACGGTTCGTATTGGCCCCTGGAACCTATGGAAGTCGTGACTTTGTGGTTGGCAGTAGATGATTCGCTACCGGAGAACGGCTGCATGCGGTTCATTTCCGGGTCGCACACCATGGACCTGCAAGAAATGCAGCGGGTTTCGGAGGTGAAAAGCGTGCTTAGCTCGTCAATCGATTCAGACCTGGTAGACGAGTCCAGCGCTGTGGATGTGGTGCTGGAGGCCGGCGGCGTTTCGGTGCACCATCCAAACCTGGTCCACGGCTCCAACCCGAATACCTCCTCGCGCCGTCGTTGCGGGCTGACCATTCGCTATATCCCGACCTCGACCCGCATCGTCACCCAGGGTCAGTGGGCCAGCGCCTTTTTGTTGCGCGGTAACGCTGTCGAGGGCGTGAACGACTATCTGCCGCAGCCTCGTTATGTCGAGGGAGAGCACATGTCCTTCCGCGGTTGCGAGGCGTGGCGTTAGAGGCTTTTCTCCTTCCACGGCTCCGGGTCCAGGCCCAGGGAAGTGGCCCCGTCGCAGATTCGCGACCAAGTGGTGTCGTCTACTTCGATACCCGCGCTGCCGCGCTGCCGGGCGCTGCGGAATTCGGGTTCGCCCGGCAAGAGGATCTCGCCGATGCGTGGATCGACGCGGCTGGACGACACGTGGTTGATGAGGCCCTCCATTTCGTCGTAGTAGTCCTCGATGTCGACGAAGTGTTCGATGTCGAAGACGGCGATCAGGACGCCGTTGCTCTTCATGACGGTCTCGCCGGCCGCACAGCCTTCGCCGCTGAGGGCACCGCCCAGGATTTCCACAATAAAACTCAGGCAGTACCCCTTGTAGGCCGAAACGCCTCCCAGTGGTAGGATGGCGCCACCGGCCCCATCCAGATAGTCCGAAGGATCGGTCGTCGACTCGCCCTCTCCATCGATGAGCCAGCCTGCAGGTACGGCCTGGCCGCGGTTGTGGTAGATGCGGATTTTACCTTCGGCAGTCATGGATGTGGCCATGTCCACCATGATCGGGTCGGCATTTCGCCGTGGTGCCGCAAAAGCAATGGGGTTGGTGCTGAGCTTGCCGTCAAGCCCGCCGAAAGGGGCGATCTGCCGCCCCAGTGTGCCGGCGTTGACGAATACCAGTCCGATCATGCCCTCGCGCGCCACTGCCAGCGGGTAGGCCCCGCAACGACCCACGTGGCTGGTGTTGCGCAAGGTCACGGTGGCAGTGCCGTACTGGCGGGCTTTATCCATGGCCAGCCGGGTGGCAAAGTCTCCCCCCACCTGGCCCATGGCCCCACCGCCGTCGACCACGGCGGTGCAGGGGCGCTCCTGGACGATTTCCGGCACGCCCCGGGCGTCCCATAGACCGTTCTTGATAAAGCTAATATATTCGTAAAAACGCAGGGTGCCGTGTGAGTCGTGTCCGAACAGACTTGATTCCACCAGGTGATCGGTAACCGTGCGGGCATCCTCGGGTGAACAGCCCGCAGCTGCGAATATATCATAGCCGATCTGTCTGAGGGTTTCCGGGGCAAATATAGGCATTAAAGACCTCGTTTTTTGTCTTCAGGTTGTTGAGTTTTGCAGGACGCGATCGATTTCCTGCGACCAGGTGCCGGCCACCTCGACGCCGTATTCGGCGCTGCCGTCCGAGGCTTGGGGACCGCTCAGAGTAGGGTGGCGCTTGGATCTCTCTGCCAGTTGCGCCTGATCGACACACTCGGTGCGCAGGAAGTGAAAAGCCATGCCGGCGCGCTCTTTGTCGGTGGTATTGGCGCGCGTGCAATGGGCCGTGCCATAACAGAAAAAGACGGCGCCGCCGGGGGCCAGTTCAATCGGCACGGCGCGTTCCTCGGGCGGATGGCAGCAAATGTGGTGGTTGCTGTTGGGGTCGCGTGCGTGTTCGTAGCTTTCTTTGTAGCTGCCGGGGATGACGTGCAAGGTGCCGTTAGCTCTGGTCGCCTGGTGGATGGCAATCCACATAGCCGTACCTTTCATGGGGTCGTCTATTTTGAAGTAGGCGTTGTCCTGATGCCATGCGGTGCCCAGCCCGTAGCGGCCGGGTTTTAGAAACATTTGATCCAGGTGGAGTAGAAAGGGATCCCCAATTAACTGGCCGACTGCAGCGACTACTTTGGGCGCAAAGGGCAGCGCCCGGATCAGGTCGCTTTTGTCAAAGAGGGGAATGAGCTGGAAGTTGGCCTGCTTGGTAGAAGGAGTCTGGCCATCTCCGTCAGTAGCGACATTATGCAACAGCCCTTCTCGTTTAAAGCGTTCGACTTCGGTCTGCAGGGCGGCTATCTCCCGGGCTGAAAAAAGGTCGGGTACGGCCACGTAGCCGTACTCGCTGAAATGTCGTTGTTGAACTGCTGTAAGAGACATGAACCCCCCCTCCTGAGCTTATTGTCTAGATTTTCAAAATAAGCATGAAAGTGCCGTTCATCAACAGCGGACGAGACCGCGAGCAGCTTGCCGCCAACGGTTCGTCCTTGCCCATCGGGGGTGCTTTAATTATATATTTGGATGTGGTGTACGTATCGCGTATCAATCTGTGGCCGTTAGGAGGCCGATAATGATAGAGGGCTGGGTCTGGTGGATACTGACTACTTTTGCCGCTTTTTATTTTATCATACTGCTCCTGGAATTCAACAAACCACAGCGGAAGTTAGAGGAACAAATAGATGCTCAGGGGGCGCAATACAAAGATATGAGGGGACGCCTGAAACAGGTGCGACAAGGGGCGGAGGCAATGAACTCCCGCATGCAGGAATTTGATCAGACCTGGGAGGAGTTGGATCAGACCCGCAAGGACCTCCTGCCCCAGGCCAATCAACGGCGCATGGTGTACATTCCAGCCGGTACTTTCGTCATGGGCGGGCGCGATGAGGAAAGTCCCAGCAACGAACGTCCGTCGCATACGGTATATCTGGACGCTTATTATATCCATCCTTATCCGGTCACCAACCAGGATTACCGCGAGTTCGTACAGGTAACCGGCCACCGGATACCGATCCACTGGCAGCGCGGCACCTTTCCCACGGGTCTGGGCAATCACCCCGTAACCAACGTGACCTGGCAGGATGCTCAGGCCTACGCCAACTGGTCCGGCGCCCGGTTGCCCAGCGAAGCCGAGTGGGAAAAGGCAGCGCGGGGTAACGACGAACTCCCCTATCCGTGGGGGGACCGCTTCGACGAGGGCCAGAAATGTAATTCCAGCCTTATTGTCGGCACTACCACGCCGGTGGATGAGTATCCAGATGGTCGCAGTTCCTATGGCTTGTGGGACATGGTTGGCAATGTCTACGAGTGGTGTTTGGACTATTACGATGAGGCATACTACCAAAATAGCCCGACTACTAATCCCCAGGGTCCCGAAAGCGGCCAGGAACGGGTGATCAGAGGCGGCAGTTTCCAGGAGACCCGTGGCCTCGTGCGCTGTACCCATCGCATCGGAGCCGACGAAACCGATTCCAAGGCAACCTTCGGATTTCGCATTGCCATGTCTGCAGATGAAAGCAAGTTGTTGAGTCGAGGGGGTGGGAATGTTTGAAGATGTCTGGAAGGCCTACGAGGCAAATGAACTGAGCCATAGCGCGGCCCATCACCTGATGGCCGTACACGAATTGCGCCAGGAATACGGCTATGCCCGCGTTTCGGATATTGCCCAGCATCTCAAGATCACCAAGGGCAGCGTGTCTTCGGCCATGAAACACCTCAAAGAGCGCGATTACGTCCAGGAGGACCACAACAAATTCCTCCAGTTGACGGAAAAGGGGCTCAAGGTAGTACACGAGACCGAAGCCACCCGTCTCGTGGTGCAGAAGTTTCTCATGGATGCTCTGGGAATGGACCCAGACGACGCCGAAATAGACGCCTGCAAAGTGGAACACCTCATCAGCTCCGAAGCGCGTGCCCGCCTGGTGTGGTTTTTGCGCTTTTTGTTTTCCGATGATTCCGTAGCGCGCAACTTTCTCGACGCGGTCGGGAACGGCGCCCTGGAGTGCAAAGACGGCGATGTCGATGCATGCCGCCTTTGCGAGGAGATATGTTTCGGTCACCTGGAGCTACTCGATAACTAACCCCGGCGATTTTTTCCCGTCGTTGCTCGTCGGCCCGGGCCATTGGGCTGGATCCTTTTAAAAGATCGAATAGGACAAAATCGTTTGCTGGGTTTTATAAAAAAACAATTCCTCCCGCTCGGCCTGGTGGTAGTGGCCCTGGTCGGATTTGCCTTTCCGGCGCCCGGTCTCTTCATGGCCACGCTGCCCACCCACTATATCGCCGTTACCCTCATATTTTTGATATCTGGCCTGATGCTGCGCACCGACGAGGTCCGCGCTGCCCTCTCGGCCTGGTCCGGAACCCTGTGGGGCAGTCTGTCCATTTTGTTTATCACCCCGATCATAGGTGCCGCCATTGCCTTCCAGTTGCCCATGGAGCGCAATTTCCAGGTGGGTCTGGCATTGTTTTGCTGCATGCCCACGACCATCTCTTCGGGTGTTGCACTTACCAATCAGGCCCGCGGCAACATGGCCCTGGCCCTGCTTCTGACCGTGTTGACCAATATCGCGGGTGTTTTTACCGTGCCCTTTGTACTGGCCCAACTGCTGGGCGCTCTGGGCCAGGTCGAGTTGTCGGCCATCCAATTGCTCAAAAACCTCTGTTTTTCCATCCTCCTGCCCCTGGCTGTGGGAAAGTTCCTGCGTCGTTTCGTAGTGGCGTGGGTCGATCGCAACCGCACTGAACTGACCATGCTCAACAGCCTGGCGCTGATTTCCATCCCCTGGATGAAGTTCAGTCAATCGGCGGTGCAGCTGTCGCAAATCGCCCTGCTCAGCCTGTTGCTGTTGCTGTTTTCGGGGCTCGCGATCCACCTGCTCTATCTGCTGCTCAATAGCGGAGTCTGTCGACTCTTGCGGCTGCCGCTCGGGGCCCGCAAGGCGGTGGTCCTACTGGCCAGCCAGAAGACCCTGCCCGTGGCCATGACGGTTCTGGCATTTCTGCCCGAGTCGGCGGTTTCGGCGGCGGACAAAGGGTTGATTGCCATTCCCTGTATCACCTTCCATCTGGGGCAGATCTTCCTGGATGCGATTATTGCCACCCGCTGGGGACGTGACTGAAAGTGCCCGACTACGATGGCAGAGTGATCTACTCGTGCAGTGATGCGCACGGGGTGATTGATGTGGTGGACGAACCCACGGTCCGCTCCCTGCACTTTGGCACCCAGGCGCGCCAGAGCACCATGTTTTTCCACGACCGCCATGCTCTGGCCCTGGTCTACACTCGCTGCATGATGACCTGCCTTCTTTTTGCCGACCAGCCGCGCTCCGTGCTCTTACTGGGGCTGGGGGGGGGGCCCCTGGCCAAATTTTTGCGCCGTCATTTTCCCCACTGCCGCATTGATGTGATCGAAAAACGCCAAAAGGTGGTGGAGCTGGCACGCACCCACTTTTGCCTGGTCGAGGACCCACTTTTGCAGATTCACCACACGGATGCTGCCGATTTTCTGGCCGCGCCGTGCGCAGACTCCTACGACCTGGTCCTGGTGGATATCCACGATCCCGACGGCATGTCCAGCGCGGTCGGCGCCGAAAGCTTCTTTGCTGCCTGCCGGCAGCGCCTGCACCGCCGCGGCATTCTCTCGATCAACCTGTGGAGCGGGGAACGCGAAGAGGTGCTGGTCAAAGTTCGCCACAATCTGGAGGACCGTTTTGCCCGGCAGGTGCTGTACCTGCCCGTGGCCCGCAAGCGCAACTGCATTGGGCTGGCCTTCAACTACGAACTGCCGCCGGGATTAATAAAGGCGTTGCGCCGCCGTGCCGCCGAACTGGGCCCTCGTTTCGGCATTGAATTCCCCGCACTTTTGCGCGCGTTGCAGAAGGCCAACCCGCGCCAGCTGGGGAGACGTTTCTTTTGAATCCCATTTTTCGCTTTCTGGACGAAAACCGCATAAGCTACGAGCGGGTTGACCACCCGGCGGTGTTTACCTGCGAGGAGGCAGAAGAACGGGTGCCGCCCCTGCCCGGAGTCCACACCAAGAATCTGTTTTTGCGCGACCGCAAAGGTCGGCGTCATTTCCTGGTGGTGGTGGGGTTCGAAAAGCAGGTGGACCTGACAGAGCTCACCCGAATCCTGGAGGTGAGCAAACTGGGCATGGCCTCGCCCGAGCGGTTGCGGCGCTATCTGGGCGTGGAGCCGGGTGCGGTCACCCTGCTGGGGGTTTTCAACGACGCCGAGCAGGCGGTGGAGGTGGTAATCGACGAGCGGGTGTGGGCGGCCCCGGCACTGCAGTGCCATCCCCTGGTCAACACCGCGACCCTGGCCATCGCGCGATCCGACCTCGAGCGCTTCCTGGCGGTCACGGGACATAACCCCCGGGTGTTGGAGGTGCCGGGGCGGTCTGGGTAGGTGCTCGGCCCTGGACTCAAAGCGGTTTTATCGGTTCATTTTGAAGGATTTGCATGCCTGTAAGAATTAAACACTTTACCGTATTTACACGCGCTACTGGCGCGGCAAAAAAGGCCGTGCTACCTCAGGTTTTTTTGTAGAGGTCGGCCACGTATGCGGCATAGCCGTTGTAAAGCTGGGTAGGCACCCGTTCGCCGGTGTCGATGAGGCGCTCGCTGGCCTGGGACCAGCGCGGGTGCGGTACTTCCGGGTCGACGTTGGCCCAGAAATCGTACTCGGCCGAGGCATCGCTCCAGAAGGTGGATGGCTGCTCTTCCAAGAATTCGATCTGCACGATGGACTTGATGCTTTTGAAGCCGTATTTCCAGGGCGCGATGAGGCGGATGGGGGCACCGTGCTGTTTGGGCAATTCGTGGCCGTAGATGCCGGTTACGAGAAGGGTTAGCTCGTTGCTGGCCTCGGCCATGGTCAGGGCCTCGTAGTAGGGCCAGGAGTACCACTTCTGCAGCTTCTGACCGCGGGCTTGATCCGGTTTGTAAAAGCTTACCAGGCGAACGTAGCGCGCCGCCGATAGCGGTTTGACCTCGTCTATCAGGGCCTTGAAGGTGAAGCCGGTCCAGGGCACGGCCATGGCCCAGGCCTCGACACAGCGGAAGCGGTAGAGGCGCTCCTCCAGCGGCAGGCGGCGGACCAGGTCGTCGACGTCGTAGATCCGGGGTTTTTCCACCAGGCCTCTTACCTCCAGCTGCCAGGGGCGGATGCGGAAATTATCCACCAGATTGCGCACCTCTTCCTTGTCTGTAGTAAATTCGTAGAAGTTGTTGTAAGAGGCGGCGACGCGTTCGTCGGTGAGCTTGCGGTCCAGAGTGAAGGCGGGGTTGCGCCGCGCCGGATAGAGGGCGGCGATATCCGGCGGCGTGGGGCGCTCTGGAGCGGTTTCTGCCTCTGGTTGCGCGCCACACCCGGCCAGCAGTCCCAAACCGGCAAACCCCATTTCCTTGAGAAAGGTGCGTCGGTTTTCAAATACGTGGGCAGGCGTGGCCTCGTGCGCGGGCATTTCCCAGCCCCTGGGTATGCGGATGAATGCCATCTGGCTCCTCTCTTTGCGCAGCAGATCGGCGTCTGCAATCTCTTCTTGTAGACCCGTGAGTGGGTGCAGAGATCCCGCCCGGCCTCTGCTCAGCCGAAGGCCCTTACGACATCTGGCGAATCCGGGTCGACTGCAGCACCTTGGGGACGTGCTCCGGTGGGGCGGATGGGCATCTGGTCGTAGGACTCGTAGGCAATGTCGAGATAGGGCGTGTCGACCTTGCGGTTGCCCTCGTGGGAGGAGATCATGACGGCATCGATGATGCCGGTGGTCAGCAGGGTGCGCTCGGGTGGATAGGGGGCCTGACCGGTTTTGAAAAATTGCTGGACATTGCGGCACAAATAGCTGAAATGGGCAAAAGGACCTTCGTTCTGCAGGTAGAACTCGGTGCCGTACACCTGACCGTCGACCCGGGCGGCGTAGGCGAAATCGCTGACGTAGCCATTGAGCATCAGGGTGGCGGTGCGCAGACCATCGGCGTGTTCCATCAGGTATACCAGCGGCTCCTTGGCGTGTTCCTCCATGGCGCCATCGGGTTTGTTGGCGATGGCGCCGCAGGCGGCTGCGGCCAGTTCCTGTGACCACAGTCCCTGGTCGCGCGCCTGCCACACCGCATCGCCTTCGAGGCATTGCACCGAAACCACCCCCTTTTCACCCCCTCGGCGGCGCTCGATCATGCACTGTAGCGTCTCCAGGGCGTGATAGCCATAGGCCTCCTGACCGCCGTAGCCGATGGAGAGCGCCTCTTCTATGGGGGCCTCCTTTTCGTGCTCTATAAAGGGATTGCGCCAGCACAGCGGCAGGGAGGAACCGGCCATGAGGGGGATCTCCAACTCCTGGGCCCGATTCCACATCCAGCGGGCGTCCTGGAAATCGTAGGCGAAGTGCTTGTCGTTGAAAACCGGTACACTGCGGCCGCTTTCGCCGCAGACCCCGGCGATCTGTTCGAAAAAATAGCGCCGCGGATAGAGGTGGCGACCGCGTTCGTTCCAGGGGTAGTCGCCGTGCTCGCCGATCAGCAACACCGCGTCTACGCCGAGCTGATCGCCGCCGGCGTGCAGGGCCTGGCGGATGCTCGGGTAAATCGGCACATTGTACTCGGCGCCGAGAGCGGTGCCGATATCGTCTTCCATCACGTGGTCTATATACATGGAGACCAGGTCGGCTTCGGGCGCGACCAGGCCTTCGTCGGTGGAGCCGCCCTTCATAAATTTGGTGGCGATGACGTCGGCGTGGGCCAGGGGTCGGTAGATGGTGATGATGGCGGCGACGCGGGGGCGTGCGGACATGAGAAATCTCCTTGCAGGCGATATTTTGCTACTGGCGTTGGCAGGCGTTATCGGCGGTCGTACAAACGGGGTTTTTAGCGGCCGCTCTGGCCGCCGCCCTGGACGTATTTAACGCCGTCTCACTCCCGGGCTTTGTTGCAAAGCGCCCAGGGCACGGCTACACCTATAGAAGCCGCCCGTTCCCGAAACGCGCTACCAACCGGATGTGCGAGGCAGGGAAGATAGGCAAAGGAAAAAAAGTGGGCAACCCGAAGTAGAAGGAGCGGCCTCCATTCACTGGTTTTGCCGCTGTTGATGGTGCATATTATAAAGAGGCGCTGCGCCCTTGTGGGGCCGTCCATTTGCGAAAGGAAAAAAATCATGCAAGCACAGAAACGCCAGCGGGTAGGCAGGCGCGGACTCGAAGTCACCCAGTTCAGTCTGGGAGGCACCGGTTTTGGCAATATGTACAACAAAATGGAAGAACAGATGGCCATGGATACGGTGGCCGCCGCCTACGATGCCGGAATCCGCTACTTTGATACCGCACCCCTCTACGGCTACGGTTTGAGCGAAGAACGGCTCGGTGCCGGCCTGGCGCGCTTTGAACGTGATGAAGTGGCCATCTCCACCAAGGTGGGATATACCCTGGTGCCCATGGAAGGGGAGCGGTCGCTGGACGGTATTTTTATCGACGTACCCGCCCTGGATGCGGTCTTCGATTTCTCCCGCGATGCCATTATGCGATCTCTCGAGCAAAGCATGGAGCGGCTGCAGACCGAGCGCATCGATATCGTTCTGATTCACGACCCCGACGAAGGTGTGACCCTGTTGGAACCCGGCTCCGACCCCTACTCAAAAAGTCACTTCGAAGAGGTCATGGAGCAGACCTATCCGGCCCTGGACGAATTGCGCAGCCAGGGAGTTATAAAGGCACTGGGCCTGGGCATGAATCAGTGGGAAATGCTGGCCGATTTTGCCCGTGCCGGCGACTTTGACTGTTTTCTTCTGGCCGGTCGCTACACGCTGCTCGAGCAGGAGCCCGCGCACCAGTTTCTGCCTCTGTGCCAGGAAAGAGATATCCGCATTATCGTCGGCGGGCCCTACAACTCCGGCATCCTGGCCACCGGGGCCGTCGAGGACGCGCGCTACAACTATGTGCCGGCACCGGAGCAAATTGTGCAGCGAGTGCGCCGGATCGAGGCGGTCTGTGCCCGCCACCAGGTTTCTCTGCAAGCGGCCGCGCTGCAGTTCCCCTTTGGCCATGCGGCCGTGGCCAGCATCATTCCCGGGGCCGGTTCGGGCGCGGAGATTGAGGCCAACATTGCTTTTTTCGAGGAGGATATTCCAGTCGCTTTTTGGCAGGAACTCAAAAGCGAGGGACTGGTGGACCCCGCTGCGCCGCTGCCCGGCCAGGACTGAGATTCACCGGCGACAAATCCCTATTCTATAATTCATTGACATTGATCTCCGAGCTTATTATAATGGAGCAGTAGCGCCTTACAATGCATAAAATTTTAATAATACTACAACTTACCCACGAATCGGGCAGGAGGGAGCGCGAGACCACGTCGATTGTGGAGCGCAAGGATTGGACCGTGGCAAAAGGCGCGCGTATGAACCAGAGTCGCACGACTCCTTTCTATTGAACAAAATTTTGGCCCCCAAATTTTCCTAGCCTCCCACTTCATGGGAGACCTTAACCCAAGGATACGCCCCATGAGACGCAGAGATTTTCTCAAGGCTGCCGGCCTCGTCGGAACCAGCTCGCTGTTAAAGCCAGACCTCATTTTCGGCAGTTCCCGGCAAAGCGCCGCTTACTTTCATCTGCATCCCTTCGTCGAAGCCCACCCGGAGGCCGTTTTTATCAAGATGACCTCGGTTTCGGACAGAAGCGCCGCCGCCGAAAAGAACGGCGCCGGTTATGAGCTGGCGAGCGAGTTGTTCTTCGCCAGCGACAGCGAGGGGCACTCCACGGCCAGCAAAATTGCCATCAAGCCCAATATTACCTGCCTGGGCGGCGGTTTTGCTCCGGGGCGCATGGGCATTGTCACCGATGCCGACTTCGTCGCTGGTCTGATCGGCAGCATGAAGGACAACCTGGGACTGGACGGGAGCCAGTTCTATCTGCGCGAGGGCAATCACCTGGGCGATGCCTACTGCCCGGAAAACCAGGCGCTGGCCTGGTACGGTCCAATGGCGGAACAAGTGGGCGCCCACCTGCTGGACTTCGACAGCGGTCGGATGATGGCCGATGTAGCTCTGGCCAACCTGGAAGAGGGGTCCGAGGTCATCTGGAGAGAGGTGCCCAATGGCGTCATTTTCAACCGCATTGGCTATGTGGCACCAATGAATGCGCCCGACGCGTTCAACCTGAACATCGCCAAGTTCAAGGCCCATGGTATGGGCATTACCCTTACTTCCAAAAATTGGCAGGGTACCAATATTCATCCCTATGTGCACTACTGCGAGAATTTGAGCCAGCTGACGCGGGGCAAGCCCGAGTCCTTCGTCGCCGACGTGCACCCCGATTTCAAGGACAGTGTCACCGCCCTCCACGCGCAACATCTGGAGAGCGGTGTTCCCCGCTGGGACCGCCCCGGCAGCAATTTTAACAGCGGTTGGGGCATGGAGGGATGGGTGCAGAAGACCCTCGACAACCTGTCGGCTTCGAATATGGATCTGGCCATGATCGAGGGGATCTACGGCCGCGATGGGAACTGGATGGACGGTCCCAACAATGGCAAGTCCAAAGACTTCATGAGCAACGTGGTCGTCTTCGGCCGCAATCCGATCAAGGTGGACATCATCGGCCACTGGCTGGCCGGCCACGAACCGGGAAATTTCGGCCTCTTCCACTCGGCCGTGACCCGCGGTTTGAGCGATACCGTGAATCCCCACCAGATTCCGGTATATGGCTGGGAGTCGGGGGCGCCGGTGAGACAGTCCCTCGATACCTTTGAGCGCACCGCGCTGATGACCTACTACCTGCGGCGCGACTACGCGGGGCAAGATGAGTCCCACTGGCACATGGTCGACGAGCCCTACGAATATCCCACACCCACCGCCGTCCTGGGCGATCCTTCGACGACGCCGCAAAGCTACGTTTTGTCCCAGAACTATCCCAACCCCTTCAATGCCTCGACGATGATCGAATACCACCTGCCGCAGGCGAGCAATGCCCGCATCGAGATCCTGAACGTCCGGGGACAGGTGGTGGAGGTGCTGCGGGACGGCTGGCATGGGGCCGGTTCGCACGTGGCCAGCTGGGATTCCGGTCGCCGGGCCACGGGGACCTATTTCTACCGCTTTCTGAGTAATGGATTCCAGCAGTCGCGCAAGATGTTGCTGGTGCGGTAGGGGCATCTAAATCCTTAAGAGGAGCTTACTAATGAGGAAATCAAAGAACAACGGCGTTGTTCTATTAACCTTCTTTCTAGTGGTTGCCCTGGGATTTAGCAGCGCGTCGGCGCAGCAGCAATCACCTGCCCCGGCGGATAGCCTCGATGCGGCAGCCGGGGCGGGCGCAACCACCTCCCAGGACCTGGTGAAGGCAGTAGTAGACTCACTCAGTCCGGAGGTGATTGCCCAGCTGGTCAAGTCGATTAATCCGGTGGTCACGCCCAACAATACCCGCTTGACCATTGTGCCGACGGCGCGCTCGCTGGCGGCTGGAACCGGATACGTCGAGAGCATGATGCTTGTCTTGTGGTCAGTGGGATATGGTCTCAGCGACAAACATGCCGTCCTGGCGGGGGCATCTTTGATTCCGGACGTTGAAATGGACGATCAGCTCTTGTATTTCGGCACCAAAAGTTCGCTTTACAAATCAAAGTCGACGCAGCTGGCTGCCGGCCTGATGTCGGTTGACCAGGAGTTTTTAAACGAGCGACTGAGTGCCCTCTATGCCGTGGCCACGCTCGGCAACACCAACGCCGCGCTGAGCCTATTTTTAGCTTACGGGTTCGAGGGGAGCGAGATGGCCGAAACGCCCTTAATAGTTGTAGGTGGAGAACGACGGCTGGGACGCAGGACCTATTTCGTCGGTGAACTACCCTTCTACGATGGAAAAATGGTATTCCCTTTACTCGGGATCAGGCGCTATTCGGAGGACGGGGGGGCGCACTGGGGCTACACCTTTCCCTACTTTATCTACTATTCTTTCGGGTTCGGCGGCAACTAGGGGTGATCCCTACTGTCTCGGCGGTGCCGTGGGAGAATAGAGTAACTGCTGTCCCCGAACTGCCCGGGTTCCTTCAACGCCTCGACGATAGACAATGGACCTGTGCCGCAGGAAATCCGCGTCTGCGCCGAGAATCCGGCAAGTGGAGATGTTTTCTATGAGAATCGCTTCGTTGTTGCTGCCGCTGCTGGCTTCCTGGGCACTCCACGCGCAAGAATTGCCGCATTATACTTGCTTCCAGACCGCCCAGGCACCGCTCATCGATGGCAAGGGCGACGACGAGGTCTGGAACCAGGCCATGGTGGCCGACCTCGTCGATGTCAGCGATCTAAGCGGCAACCGGCAGCACGCCTACCCCACCCATTTCCGCATGCTGTGGGACCAGGAGCGACTTTACGTCCTGGTCGTTGCCACGGACCAGGATGTATGGTCGGTACTCGAGGGCCGGGACGCGCATCTGTGGAACGACGAGGTCCTCGAACTCTTTGTCGACCCCGACGGCGACGAGGAGAACTACCTGGAAATCGAAGTCAATTCACTCAATGCGGTTCTCGATCTGCTCAAGACCAGCCCCCGGGGGAACTCGTACTGGGATTGGGATCCGGAGTATCTCACTGCCGTACATGTAGAGGGCACTATCAACGACCCGTCCGACGAGGATAGATACTGGAGCCTCGAAATGGCCCTGCCCTGGTCGCTCTTCGATGTCGATTTGTTGGATGTCCTGGGAGACCGCGCCCTGCCGCCCCAGCCGGGCGACCAGTGGCGTTTCAATATTTACCGCTACGAGCGTCTGCGCGCATCAGGCGAGGAAACCCATATCGAATACAGCGCCTGGTCGCCCACCGGCGAAATCAATTTTCACCGCCCCGACCGCTTTGGCATCGTCGCCTTTGCCGCCGGCGCCACGGCTGTGACGGATTTCACCTGGGCTCAGGTGAAGGAGGCGCTCCGATGAGGTGGGTGCGGCCGGGAGGATGGGCGGCTCTGCTGCTGGTGCTATCCGCCGTGTGGCTCTGGGCTGCGGGGGCAAATATCGCCCCCGACGCCGTGACCCGGGCGACCCAGGGCTACAACACCTATGCGGGCGAGCTGGCCTTCCTGACCGATGGCCTGACGCTGGACAACAGCGATCGGGCCGGGGTCTTCGCCTGGCCCACCAAAGGCAATCTGATCTTCCAGTTCGATACCCCTCGTTCCGTTGCGGGGCTGCGTCTTCGGGTGGGTGCGGACGCGGGTTCCTATGGGGCGCTTGCCTACCTGGGGGCCGAGTTCGGCGAGAGCGGCCAGACGGAAACTACCGACGAGTCCCTGGTCGCCGATGCCTACGACTTCGATTTTCAAGCGGACACCTGGGTTGAGCTCATCTTTCCCGCTGTTGCCGAGACCGACTACATCGAGCTCATGACTCAGTCCGGCGCCGAGTTCTACGAGATCGAAATTCTCGCCGCGGCACCGGAGCCGACCGTGGTCCGGGCTCTTTCCTGGGGCCAGATCAAGCAGCGCTAGGCACTTCTGGCGGGCGGTTCTTCCCCTCGACCGCGAACCGGCCCCGCGCTCATTGCGGAGCGCTGCAAGGCATCCCCGGCGTCGCTTGATCGGAGGTTCCGCAAGGCGCTAATTACCTTGTGCGATTTGACCAGGCGCTAAAAAAAATCCTATAAAGATTGGAATAAATATGTCTGCCCAACTCCTGGCGGGAGTCGGCGGTGCCCATATCACGCCACCTATTGGCTTTTCCATGGGTGGCTACGGCGCGCGTCAACAGGGCGCCCAGGGCGTCCATGACCCGCTTGAAACCCACGTCCTCATGCTCGACGATGGCACGACCCAGGTAGTCATCATCGCCAGTGACCTGCTCGGTCTGCGGACACCGCAAGTGGCGCGGGTGCGGACTCTGGTCAGTGCCGCGACCGGGGTGCCGGCCGGGCACGTTTTTCTCGCCTGTTCCCACACCCACGGCGGTCCCCTGATGTACGATGATTTCGGCGCTATCCCCGCCGCCCACGAAGCCTATCTGGAGACCCTGTACCACTATATCGCCGGAGCCGCCCAGCAGGCGGCGAATGGCCTCATTCCAGTACATTACGGTTACGGCCGCCAGGAGGTAAAACTGGGCGCCAACCGCCGCGAGCGCCAGGCCGACGGCAGCACCCGCATCGGGGTCGATCTCCAGGCCCCGGTGGCGCCCTGGACCGATGTCGTATTTTTCAATCGGGCCGCGGGCGGCGGCACTTTGGCCCTACTGTATCAGCACGCCGTTCACGGCACCTGCTTGGTGGGTGATAACTACCTGTTCACCGCCGATACGATGGGCTATGCGATGCGCCATATCGAGGAACGACTGGTCGGCTCGACCGCTTTGTTCCTCAACGGCTGCGCCGGCAATATCAACCCCTATCCGCGCGGTACCTTCGAGCTCGCCGAAAAGCACGGGAATCGGCTGGGAGCCGCGGTGCTCAAGGCGGTCGACAAAGCCGGGGAAATGCGCGAAAAAGGCCGCCTCTGCTGCGTCCAGCACAACTTTGAGCTGCCTTTGGAAGCCTCCGAGTCGCTGGAAAAATGCGACCGCGATCTGCAGCAACTCGAGCGAGAATACCGCAAGCTCCAGGGCGCGCACCACAAAAACTGGAGCCTGGCCCGGCGCTACTTCGCCGCCAAAGAAAGGTTGGCAGCAGCTCGGGATCAGGACGCGGCCACCGGCCTGCCCGTCGAGGTCCAGGTAATCGCCCTGGACGATATTGCCCTGGTGAGTTTGCCCGGAGAGATTTTCGTAGAAACGGGTTTTGCCATTACCGCGGCCTCTCCCTTTGCCTGCACCCTGCCGGTGGGTTATGCCAACGGCTCGATCGGCTATGTTCCCACCTCTGAAGAAATACCCTACGGTGGCTACGAAGTCACAGATGCCCGGGCCAGGTACCGGGGCAGGAATATACGCGGCGATGCCGACCGGGCGCTGATCCAGGGTGCCACCGCTGCTCTGGCGGCGGCGGCCCGCATCGACGCCTAGCGGGGCGGAGCATCAACTCTGGAGCCGTTTAGCGCCATCGCCCGAAGGGGCTACAGGCACCCCGTTTTCCAATAGCGGTCTATCGTGCCTTTGGGGTGCGAAGAGTTTCGGCAGCTCTCTCAAGATCCCCTCGCATGCCATTGCGCTGTGGACTTACCAGGAATTTCAAGCGGTCCGCGCGTTGGGCTGCCCTCGACAACAGGCGCGCGGTGCGACCACCCTGAAGCACCCGCGTTAAATTTCCCGACTCAGATTTGCGATTGATAGATAGCGTCCACCAGTTCCATGGTTTTGACTGCGTCGGCAAAATTGGTTTCGGGTTCTTTGCCCTGTTGCACGCACTCGATGAAGTGCAGGTTGGTGTCGTACGAACCAAAGGCCCGGTAGTCCTCCTGGCTGCCGCTGAGTGCAAAGGGGTCGAGGACTTCGAGCGCTTCGAGCTGCCCGTCGGCAAAGACCTGGCCCCCTTCTTCGGGGTCGCCGAAGAACGAGATGCCGCTGCCGTGGACTTCGACGGTAAAGGCGCGCCGACCGGTCATGAAGTTGACCAGCAGGAGCCCGGTGACGCCGCTGCTGAACTTGACCAGGGCCAGATGCAGGTTCCAGTGTCCTGCGTCCAGGCGGCGCGAATCGCTGGCCACGCTTTCTACTTCGCCGCCGCACAAATAGCGCAGCGTATCCACTGCGTGGATACCATCGCAGGTGAGGATATCCATGGCACCGCGGTAATAGGGGCCGCCGCCGGCCGTGTTTTTGTAAAAGCTGGCGTGGGCGGTGTGGACCGGTCCCCTGTGGTGGCACCGGGCCAGGCCATGGCGGATCAGGGGGGCGAAGCGGCGTTGAAAAGTGACGCCGGTGAGCACTTTGTGCTTGCTGGCTAGAAGCGCCAGCTGACGGGTTTGCTCGGTGGTGACGGCCGGTGGCTTTTCGATGAACAGGTTGCAGCCCATTTCGATGACGGTGGCGGCGATATCGTAGAGGTGGTGCGGTGGCATGATGGCGTAGACGGCGTCGGGTTTTTCCCTTTCGATCATGTCCACCGGATTGGTATAGCGTCCGGCGATACTGTACTTTTCAGCGGTCTGGTGGAGGCGCTCTTCGTTCAGTTCGGCGACGGCGACGATTTCAGCGGCGGGGATGTCGGCGAGCGCCGGGTAGTGGGCGCTGAGGGCGCGGCC
>MDTE01039505.1_pt1 | contig 18539 bp, 19 predicted proteins | sample 811231 | NCBI WGS metagenome assembly MDTE01 (sample SAMN05326651, study PRJNA326480) | marine metagenome | isolation source: seawater | place: Indian Ocean: Red Sea | collected 2010 | reverse complement strand
TCTTAAATTCTCAATCTTATCCATTAAAGATTCTAATTCTAATTCATTATAATTTATATCACGACCATTGATTATATCGGTTATCACAGTGCTAGAGCGAACTTTATCTATCGATTTAATTGATTTAGAAAAAAATCTATGATTTTTTAAATATGACTTCATTTGCAAATAACTTTAAAGAGTTTTTATATATATCTTCATTGAAGCTAGGTACAGAAGTATAAACAAGGGTTCCAAAATCACCTACTCTATTCTTAAATTCACTTAATTTTTCTGAGACCATGTCAGGTGTTCCGTAAATAACCAATTCATTAATTATTTCATTTAAATCAGTTGTTCCGAGTCCAAAAACATCATTTCTATTATAAAATTCCATTTTTTTTTTTATCACATTAATCATGAATTTGTAAGGCGAATTTTCAGCAAATAAATATTTTTTTACTTCACTGTATTTCTCGGTGACAAAAATAAATCTTGCAATTTTCATTTTTGATAAGTTTTCTTTGGATACTTTAGAATTATAATTGCTTATATGACTTTTGATAATCGACTCACTACAAAAGTTTGAACTTAAGAAACTCCATTTTTTTTCTTTACATATTTCCAGATTATATGATTTTTTTGAAAGAATAGGTAAAATTATTTCTAAATTTTTTCTATTTTTATAAAGACCATCAAAATATCCAAGTAAGAGTTTTTTAGAGCCCTTTTTTTTTGAGGAAATACTAAAATTCTTTGTTTTGATATCAATTAAGTCTTTTGATTTAAGAATTTTCATAACTAAATCAATCATCTCTAGCATAATCTGATGATTATTATGATCCAGTTTATTTATCAACTCCAAATCACACTGATTTGAACCACAACCAATACCTAATTGAAGTCTCCCAGCACAAAGGTTATCGACCGATGAGATAATGGAGGAAAGTACTGCAGGATGAAAAAAGATAATGTTAGAAGTCATAGTGCTTAGCTTGATTTTTTTTGTTAGCTTTGCAAGAGATGAAATAATTGTGAGCGAGGACGAAACTTTCTCATACTTATCTGCCATATGTTCTCCAAAAAAAGCCTCAGAAATTAGGTTTTTATCACAAAATATTGTTTCGTCAATTATTGAGTTTAGCACTTCACTGTAAGGAGTACTTGGCTTGTTTATAGGAATAAAAAAAATGCCCTTCATAGAAATAAATCAAAATTTGATACTAGCAAGAATTTAAAGAATGACTAGCATTAATTTTTTTATTCAAAGCCGGATCCTAAATACTATTTGGATTATCAATCTAAATTTAAATTATTTCTGATGATTCACTTTTCAAGGTTATTTAGTAAAATCTGTAAACTTTTCTCAGAAAAACTTTTGGTATGTTGATTCGAAAATGTACCCATGTCAAATGAATTTTTTTTAATTGATTCCTTCAAAAAATATCCATTTTTTTTTGACTCTTGCGAGTCAAACTTTCCATCAGTGATATAAGATATTTTATCAAATAATTTGTCACTGGTTGAAACGTTAAAAACATGTGGAACAAAATCGTAGAAGTTATTTTTTCCAAAATTCAAAACTGGTTTCCCAAGAATAGCAGCTTCCAAACCAGAGGATCCACTGATATTTGCAACAGCGACTGATTTTTTAATTAAATTAAGCCCAGGTTCATTTATGTTTACCAGTATAACATTTTTAAATTGGGTGATTTTTTTATAAAATTCCTTATTTCTTGACCCAAGACTATATATTGAATCTTTAATAACTAAAAAAATATTTGCAGGTAAATCTTTTGATATTGAAGCAATAACATTTAGTTGGTCAAAACATTCCTGTGATGCTACATGTAATGAAAACTCAGGCTCTGTTTGAAGAGGAAAATAAATATATTTTTGTTTAATATTTTTAATCAACGAAACTTTTTTAGATGTCAAATATTTATACAAATAATATTCGCAAAAAGAATATTTTAAAAAACTCAAAAAATAATATCTGTTATTTGTTGGCTTATAAAAGTAATAAACTTGTCTTTTAATTAAATCAAAGATTCTTTTAACTAACCTTATTTCTGCAATAGTCTGTAATTTTTTTTTCCAAACTCGATCATGAAAATATTGTTTATTCATTATCACTTTTGTAAACTTTTTTTTTTTTTTTTAAACTATTAAAATCATTCTTTATATTTGAAGGCTGAAAACTATGCCCAGCTGACCAAACCCAGTAATTTTGTATTCTAGAGGGTGTCAAAAGTTTAAACTTAATTTTTAAACTTCTACAAACTATTTCATCAATTGGGGAAGGATTTAAAAAAAAATGTACTTTATATGATTGCAACTTATTTATTAATTTTGTTAAAAGAATGTTATAGTAATTTGCTATTTGATAGTAATTAGATTCACTTTTAGGCCCTCTGGGAATATTCGGAGCCCCCAAATAATATTCAAAGCCAAAACTTCTTTCCATCATTCTCAATCTATTATAATTAAAGTTAATTCTTTGTTCTATATTTCTACTAATTTTTAATATCTTGTCTTTATCTGAAAAATTAATTTTTCTTTCTAAGTCGTTAAAAAAAAATATCTTATTTATAACTCCTTTCATCAAAAAAGCCTGGTATTCCTTAATTCCTTCTTTACTATTTACGAAAACTATTATATTGGAGTTATATTTAGACTTGATTTTTTCAAGTAATCTTCTGTGTATCAATCTTAATTGAAAATCATCTCTAAAGGCAATTGACTTTAAGTTCATCTATATAAATTTGTGGTGTGAAGTTTTTTAAGAACTTTTTTTTGTATATCTCTACTATGCTGGATTTCATCAATTTCAGTACTCAATTTATTATTTAATGGCGCAACTTTTTCACACTTATTATTCCAACAATTATCACATAAAGTATTATGAAGTTTTTTGGTTAAATGTTTTTCTCTAAGTTTTCTAAAATCTTCCGATCGCCATGCGTCACCTATAGACATAACATTTAAATCTGCAACAGTTAAATAATTTTGGTAATCAACACAACATGCTGTCAGATACCCCTCACAAGTAACATGCAATCTATTGAATGGTATTGTGCAAATATCAGTGTCAGATTCTTTTGTTTGATTAAAATTTACATCTAAAGAACTAGCAACTGTGTTTGATACCTTCAATAGGTCATAGGCTTTTGACATATAGCCACCTTGGGCATGAACAGCTGATAGCTGAATTTCATCAACCATCCCATTTAAAATCTTTTTAAAATCTCTTATTTTATTCTCAGTTATATTTGTGATTACACTAGTTACATATAGTCTAAATTTTTTTTTATGTTGCTTTCTATAATCTGATATGAACTTTAGATTTTTTAGAACTAAGTCCCACTCATCTTTTCCATGTACAACGTTGTAATCTTCTTTATCAAAAGCATTTATTGAAAATTTAATACTATCTATTCCAGCTTCAATTACATCCTTTGCTTTTGATGGTGTTGCCAATGCTCCATTTGTTGAAATATAAGTATATTCAAAACCTATTTCCTTTGATTTTTTAATTATCTTGTCAATATTTTTATAAATAAATGGCTCACCAGTAGTATAAAAACCTAATTCTCTGGCACCACAATCAAAAGAATCTTGAATAATCTTAATTAGTTTTTCATTATCAAGTCTTTTAATTGTTCTTGTCATATATGGGTTTGTACAAAAAACACATTTATGATTACAAGCATTGGACAACTCAATCATAATATTTTTAGGAAAAGGAGGATCGATTACGATCAAATTAGATTCAGCTTGATATTGTGATTTAGTTCTTTCACTTAAGGAATTTTTTTTTTTCATTAAACTAATTTAATTTTTAAATAGTACATTAAATGATTTTTTTTGTCATTATATATTTACCCCATCAATTTAAAATAATTTTCAATATCCCTAAAATTAAATAGTTTTTTTTTTTATATAAAGTTTTTCAAAAATTTCCTTTATAATTTTAAAGTCATCATAAGTATCAACCATTAAGTGATGAGTAAACTTTAAATTAGATTTATTAGTAATATTTTTTATTTGAAATATATTTTTACTTTCACCAATTTTTGTTGCGAAATATTCTCTTTCGTTTTCATCTTTTAGATTTTCATGACACCATCTTAAACATTCATAACTTATAAGCTCTGCACTATAACCCAAAGGCCAATTATCTTGCTTATTTGAAATATAATCTGTACTAGTATTATTTATATATAAGGAAATCATTCTTTTAATAATATTTATTTCGGGAATTGGACAATCACCATTTATTTTTATAAAAGAATCGCATGGATAGTGGGAACAGGTGTTAAAAAACCTTGAGCATAGATCATTTTCATCCGAAAAATTTTCAGAATAAACGTCAATCCCAAGAGTTTTAGAATATTTAATTAATGGCAAATTTTTAGAATATTCTGAAGTAGATAATATAATTTTATTGATACCTTTAATACTTTTTAATCTTTCAACTATATAAAATAGTAGGGGTTTTTTGTTAATTTCAAGCATAATTTTCCTTCTTAAGCGAGAAGATTGAAGTCTTGCTTGAACTATAATATTAATTCTTTTTTTCATTATCCAAAAATGATTCTAGTCTTTTCAAGCTTCCTTTAAGTGATTTTTGAAAAGTGGTAGTCTTATCTTTTATGTTTTCTTTCCCACTTAAATAATTTTCTAATTCTTTTTGGTCTGAAATAAGTTTTATATATGAACCTTTTGACAATATACATAAATTTTTTGTTTTAAATCTAGGCTGTACACTAACTACATTCTTATTTTTCAAGAAGGCATCAAACATAAGTGAAGAAAATATACCTAAAATAATATCCGATTTTTCCATACCTTCTTGTCCATTTCTAAGTAAAGTAATATTAAGATCCTTTATTATTTTTTTTTTTAAAGGAATTCTATTTTCCTGAGGATGCATCGCGAAGTAAAAATTTTTGTATTTACTCCTTACATTCTTTATTGCCTCGAATACAATCTTCCAAACATCTTTTTCATCATAATTTAAAAATCTCATTTCTTTATATTTTGAGATTGGTTGATTAATAAACATTAAATTATTTGTTATTTTCTTTGTGATTTTTTTTTTTTTAATTTTTTCAAAATAAGGATGTCCTACAATTACTAATTTTTCTTTCTCAATACCCTCTAATACAGCTTCATCGAAAGCATTGTTATCAATTACGCAAACTTTTTGTGCTAAAATCTGATTATCTTTTTTTACTAATCTCTTATAATAATTATACCATGAATCAAAAAACTGAATTCCGTTTACTTTTTTTTTTCTTGAATAAACCAGACTATCCGCCTCAATCTTCTTAAATGATGCTGAACTAAATATTAGATCTGGCTTCCAATTTATTACTTGCAAATTTTTTTCAAAAGATATTGATTCATTATATTTATTGATAAGGTTTTCTGAGAATCTAAAAAGGTTTAATGCTTTATTGACATAGTCTAAACTTATAATTTTCCAATCATACTTTTTTTTATTTTTCCATCTTTCCCATAAGGGTAAACAATAATGACCTGAACCCGTATCACCAATAACAAATAAAATTTTAGGTTGCATGACTAAGCAATTCATCCCTATTATGAATAACTTTTATAACTGCATCTATGAACAGTTGCATATGGGAATTATTAAGAGGCGGATAAATTATATTAGTGATGAATAGGTCTGATTCCTGAAGCTTTTCAACGGTAGGACAAAGGCCCTTTGAATATTTTAATTTCGATGGATCCTTGTTGGCACTAAAGGGAAATCCATTCAATCCAAAACATATTTTTTTTTGGTATAGCGGTTCCATATAAATTGGTTTCAAGTAACCGGCTCTAAGATTAAAGCCTTCTGCTTGAACAGCCTTGGAAAATAAATCTCGTGGAATTCCAACGGTAGATTCACAATATTTGATAGGATAAAAATAATATACGTGTTTGTTATTCTGTAATACTGTTGGAGGGGTAAATCCTTCAATGTTATTTAGTGATTTAGTTAAATAATTGGCTAAATTTATTCTTTGCTGGTTAAGTATATCAAGCTTTCTTAACTGACATTTAGCAACAGCGGCTTCCATTTCTGTCATCCTATAGTTCAATCCAACAGTATTATAAATTTCCTCAGGTTCAGTGAGATCTAAACCAGAAACTATCACCTCCCCATGATTTCTAACAAGCTGCATTCTCAAGGCCAACTTCTCATTATTACAAATTGCAACCCCACCTTCACCACTTTGTATTGTTTTATGCCTGTTAAAACTAAACACACCAATATCACCTATGGTTCCAGTAAAAGTTCCATTAATTTTCGCACCTGGAGCCTGTGCGTTATCTTCAACTAAAAATATGCCGTGTTTATCTGCAATTTTTCTTAATTCAAAAAGCTTTGCAGGATGCCCAAACAAATTTACAGCCACGATTCCTTTTGTATTCTTTGAAATTAGTGATTCTACTAAATCTGGTTTTATACAAAATATATCTTCATCTATATCACAAAAGATTGGAGTTCCACCAGCAAATAAAACACAAGTTGCACTAGCTGACATTGTATATGGTGGTACGATTACTTCATCACCTGGGCTTACACCTAATGCTGCAATTGCACAATGTAGAGCTGAAGTGGCTGAATTTGCAGAAACACTATACTTTATACCAAAGTATTTTGAGAAATCCTTTTCAAAAGATTGTACCTCATTTCCTCCATAGAACTCTTTTCCATTGCTTGCTATAAACCCTGATAGTTCTCCACTATCAAGAACTTTCATTACAGCTTTCTTTTCTTCCTGATTTATAGTGTTATATTTTGGTAAGGGAGATGGGTTTACAGGATCGCCACCTAGCAACGCTAACTTATTTATGTTCTTTAGATTTTTCATATTTTAAAATACATATAATTAATAATAAAATAAATAAAATACAATCAACTTTTTTTAATAGTTATTACACTATCACTTATTTTTATAACTTCTTGATCATGCGTTATACATATAATTGTAATTTTTTTCTTTATTTTTGTTAAATTCGATAAAAGACTTGTTTTTGTTTCTTTATCTAATGCAGATGTAGGCTCATCCATTAACAGTAAGAATGGCTCTCTGAGAAGTGCTCTCGCAAGACTTATTCTTTGCTTCTGCCCTCCTGACAAATTGATACCTCTTTCGCCAGCAATTGTAGATAATCCTTCAGGAGAATTTTTTATCATGCCTTGAAGACTTGATAATTTGATTACCTCATCTACTTTTCGAGAGCTAATGCTCTCGTCTCTAAAAGTTATATTATTTAAAATTGTATCATTCATTAGTATCGAATCTTGACCAACATAACCTATCTTATTTCTCCAACCTTTGATATCTAACAAAGAGTTTCCATTAACTAAAATTTCTCCTGAGTCGGGTGTGTATAAAGAAGAAATTAAATCAAGAATAGTTGTTTTACCAATTCCTGTAGGACCAGTTATTGAAATGATCTTTTTAGATTTTATTTTAAATGAAAGTTTATTTAAAATTTCTCTCTTATTATATTTAAAACATACATCTTTAAACTCAATTGATTGAAGATTTTCTATTTTTTTTATTCCCTCAATTTTCTGGGTTTGTTTTTTGGCATCGTTGAGTAGTTTATTATAAGATTCAAAATAAACTTGACCATTACTGAGCTTTTGGATGAAAACTTGGATTGAACTTACTTTGGAAAAAATTCTATAAAATATAATTATAAGAAAAATAAATTGAGTACTAACCAGAATTTCTGGAGAAAAAATCTTAATCATATAAATCAAGAATAAAAGGAAAAAAACAAAGATTGGCTCTAGCAATATTTGAAGAGATCCCATTAAGAAAATTATTTTCCTTTGAATTAACTTCAAATTTTTAAATGTTTTCAGTAGAATTGAAAGAAACTTCTTTTCTATGGCCATTGCTTTTATTGATTTTAGAAGAACAAGATTTTCATTTATCTCACTCATAAAACTATTCATTTCTTGAACATGATTTTTAGTACTTGTCTTGGTCAAGACAATTATAAATCTAAGAATTACAACCATTATTATACTCATTGTCAAAGCCACAACAGTAATTATTGGTGCTGTCAATAATAATATTATTAGGTAGATAATAACTATTATTAAAGATGAAATAAGGTTAGTTATCAAGTTGTAAGCTGCACCAATACTTGATATTTCTGTAACCAAACAGTTTGATATTCTTCCTGAACTTACCTTCGTAAAGAAATTCCAATCTGTATGATTCAACTGTTTAAATAATTTCATTCTTAAATATTCTGTAGTATCAGATGCTGCATATCCAGAGAGCATCAAAGAAAATACTAAAAAGATGAACTTCATCAAAAATAGTATGGCTATAAAAAGTAGAAGGAAATTTAAATCAATTATACTAGAATATTTTAAAAATAATGGCTTAAAAAATTGTGGTACCTTTTCAACCCAACTATTATCGTTAGAAATTGTTAACTCAATTAACGGGAGTAATGAAACAATTCCAACAGCTTCAAAAACATTTGATATAAGAAGCGAGAATATTAAAATAAAAAAAAATCTTGGTGATATTAAGTATAAAGCTTTGATAAATTTAAATTGAGACATTTTCTCACTTTACTCTGATTTTGCTAGCAAATATTAAATCATCTTTCGTATCAATATCTATAGCGGATAAAGTATCAATAGGGAAATACTTATGGCCTGGACAATAGAATGTTTTGTGTTTTTTCAGTTTATCATTTTTAATAATCCATACAGCACCAGAGATTCCGTAAATTTTTTTTAAATCTTGAGACCTTTTTTTTAATTTATCTGGAAATAAATGCTTTGCATCATTTTTACTATTAATATGTATAGACCACCATGGGTTAACACAACTAAATTGAGAGCAAGAAATTAATGAACTTATTTTTTTGTTCTTAAAAAAATTATAGCATTTTTTGATTGTTTCTGCATTTCTAAAGGGACAACTTGGTAATAACTGGAAAATATTATCAAAATCTAAACCAAGTTCTATTTTCATTTTTTTGACTGTATAAAGTGTTGCGAGACTGGAAGGAGAGTTATCATCAAAAAACTTTTCTCTTTTAAACGGAACCTCAGCACCAAAGTCAATAGCAATTCTTTTAATTTTTTCTGAGTCTGTACTAACAATAATATTATCAAAAATTTTTGATTTTTTTGCTGCTTCGATTGTCCAGGCAATTAAAGGCTTATTATTAAATTTTATAATATTTTTATTAGGTATTCTTTTTGAACCTTTTCTTGCTAAAATTATTGCTAAATTTTTTTTTTTTTTATTTACCAAACCGTCCATCCACCGTCTACTACAAGATTATGACCATTAACTGCGCTTGATTTTTTATCTATAAGAAAATCAATTGCGCTTAAGATTTCATCAGCGTCTAGCATTTTTTTACTTGGTGATAATTCTGAATATTTTTTTCTAAATAAATCAGATTCTCTTCCTCTTATACCACCATAGGATATAGAATTAAAAGTTAAATTAGTATCACCAAATTTTGCTGTAAATTCTTTAGTCATTTGAATTAACGCCGCTTTACATACACTATAGTTCATTGGAACCGGTGTTTTAGAAAAATTTTGAAGGTTTTTATTAATTGCAACAGTGCCATAAATTGATGATATATTAATTACTCTATTCAAATTTTTACTATAATTTTTCATTAAGATTATAGTTAGCTTATATGCTGCCAAAACTGCCAACTGAAACTCATTTTCCCAAAAGGAATCACTAATATCTGAGTTTTTATCAATATCAATATTTTTTATATTTCTTGCGTTATTGATTAATATATTAGGTGTGAAGTTTTCTTTCTTCATAAATGATAAAATTCTTTTCTCAAACCCTTTTTTATTAAAATCCTGCTTTAAAACTAAAAGCTTATTCCTATAAAATTCCTTATAGGTTTTTTGTAAATAATTTTTACTTTTTTCAGAGCGTACAGTTGTTAGAACAGTAAATTTTTTTTTTAAAAAGTAATCTATCACACACTTTCCAACCAAACCACTTCCACCTGTAATAAATATATTGTTCATTTTTTAATTCCAAGTTCAATTATATTTAATACTCTATAAAGTTTACTAATATTAAACATTCTTTTTTTTTTTTTAATACTAAAACAAAAATTCATTAGTGCTTCTTTAAAACAATCATATGGATTATTAAATATTTTCTGAATTTCAAATAATTCTCCTACGTACTTAAAAGTAATTTTAGATGATTCTTCTCCTGTTGATGTGAATTCAGTAAAGAGCCCATTATCCCATTCAATTTTACAAGTAGTTTCCAAACCTTTTTTTATTAAAAAACTTTCTGAGATATCACAATTTTCATTTATTAATTCAATAATAGGTTCAATTATATGAATTGAATATTTTTCCCAGGATTTAGGTGTTACACAAATCACTTTCTTCAATTTTCCAATTTTTTTATTTTCAGACATTGATAATCTAATTTCTTTTGCATATTTTAGTGCACTACAAGTAAATATTTGACCTTCCCATTTTTCTAATTTAAAAATCTCCTTTGCCTGATTGACTTTGATTGAAATTGGTTTGTCAATATATACAGGTATATTTCTGTTAAGAAAAAAATTGCAAAACTCATAATGATTTTCATAGTCATCCCTAGCAATTAATACTCCATCAATATTTTGCATTTCCTTAAAATCCCTCAAAATATTGGGTATATTTGCAATAGAAGCAATTAATTTTGATTCTTCATAATTTTGAGTCCAAATGTGTGTTATCTTTGCAAGTGGAAAATCTATCTGACCTTCCTGTTTCAGATAATTAATTATTACTTCGTAAGGACATTTTTCTAAATTTGAGATATTGTAGCCATTAATTATTGAGGACCAAGAATATGGATGACCATTTCCTGAGCTACTACCAATTATTCCAAGTTTCAATTTAGGACCAGTTTCGTGCATCTAAAATTTTAGGGTTATTTAAAGAAAACTTCTCATAGCAAATTTTATATTTTTTGGTGTTGAGTGTGTTCATTTCATTTAAAATTTCAATTAAATTATCTTTAGATCTGATTCCTACCAAGAATGCATCAATCTCATCAATTGAGTGGATAAAATTCAATATTAATTTTAATCTAGAAATCGAATGTTCAATACATAATTTATCAACAAGAGAAAGTGATTTTTTGATTTTAGATAATTTTTTTGGAATTTCTTCATAATTTAAAAGTAATAGACCCTGAAAAAAAATTGATCTGGCATGAATTTCACACTTCATTTTTTTCAAATTCTCTAAAAATTTTTTCTTTAAAAATCTTTGATCAATAATACTTAGTGGAAGTTGAACAACATCAGGCATGAAAAAATTTTTAACGGCTTCAAATTCCGTAACCTCATAAATAGAAATACCTATTTTTTTTACCTTTCCCTCTTTCTTTAATTTAATTAATGATTGAGCAAAGACTCTAGGATTAACCTTAAGAAAATTAGAAATATTATGAACAAGTAATGTATTAATTTTTTTTAAATTCATAAATTCTAATGTTATATCTATACTTTTATTGATTTTCTCATAAATCTGATGCTCTGAAAAAATTTGAGGAGTTTTAGATATCAAATCTATTTTATAATTATTATATTTATGTAAAAAATTTCCTAAAATTTTTTGTGCATTTCCATATGCTGGTGCTGAATCAATTATTTTAATATTTTTTTCAAAACATAATTTTAGAATCTCTGAAATTTGATTTAGATTTAGCTTATTTTTTAAGATACCGTAATTATTACCAAAGTTAGCAGTACCTAGTATCAGCTGCTTCATGATATAATTTTTTTCATTTTTTCTAAGGTCAACCAATCTTTATTAGACTCACTACTATAGAAAAAATTATCATTTACTTTTTTTCCAACTTTTTTTTTATATGTTATATATTTTTTGTTAGAAGCTAAGTTTTTATCTGGGCAAATCACGTACTTATCTGAAAATTCGACCGTCCTTGAAGCATCATCTGAAGAAATCATTATTTCATGAATCTTCTCGCCTGGTCTTATTCCAATAACATTAAACCTACATTTTGGAGCTATAACTTTTGCTAAGTCTACAATTCTCATGGATGGTATTTTAGGAATAAATACCTCTCCACCTTTCATTAATTTTAAACAGCTATAAACAAATTCAACACCATCGTTAATTGAAAGCCAAAACCTTGTCATTCGAATATCAGTTATTGAGACAACGCCTGAATTTTTTTGCTCTCTAAAAACTGGAATTACGCTTCCCCGAGAACCAATTACATTCCCATATCTTACGACTGAAAAAATTGTACCATCAGAACCTGATAAATTGTTAGCAGATACAAATAGTTTGTCTGAACAAAGTTTAGTTGCACCATAAAGATTAATGGGGTTAACTGCTTTATCTGTAGAGAGCGCGATGACCCTCTTTACTCCGCAATCAATTGCAGCATTGATAATATTTTCAGCACCATTAATATTTGTTTTAATACACTCGATTGGGTTATATTCTGCGGCGACAACTTGTTTTAAAGCAGCTGCGTGTATTACAACATCTACTTTAGAAAAAGCTCGTTTAAGTCTTGCATAATCCCTTACATCCCCAATAAAAAATCTTAATCTATCTAAATCAAATCCAGTAGACTCAAATTTTTCACGCATTTCATGTTGTTTCAATTCATCACGAGAAAAAATTATTATTCGCTGATTATTATAATTTTTTAATAGATACTCGATAAACGTTTGACCAAATGTTCCAGTTGCTCCGGTAACTAAGATAGATAAATTTTCAATGCTATCTAACTCCTTCTTAACCTTTTTTTTGAATAACAATTTACTAGACATGGATAACAGTTACACTAAAGTATTATAAAATCAATATTCAATTTACCTTTTTTTTTCTAAAATATTAAGTAGCACTTTAGATATATAATCTATATGTTCTAAATTCAGCTTGGTATGGAGGGGAAGGGTGATTATTTGCGAATAATAATTTTCAGAACCTAAGTAATTACCTGTAATTGAAAAATTATAATTATTTTTTATATAATTATGCTTATACAAAGGTATATAGTGAATTTGCGATCCGATACCTTTTTCATTTAATTTTTTCATAACAAGATTTCTTGACTTTCTAAGCTTTTTGAAATTTATTCTTAACACAAATAAGTGCCAAAATGAATCAGAAAAATTATCGTCAACAAATTTTATATAAGACTGTTTAGAAGCTAAATTCTTTAAATAACGATTAACTAACTTTTTTCTATATTTTTTAAAACTATCAAGTTTCTTTAGTTGGCTTCGACCGAGTGCGCATTGAAAGTCTGTAAGTCGATAGTTATAACCAAAATTGTTAATTTTATATGGAAATGATTTATACTTTAAACTTAACCTTTCGATATGATGACTTCTAAGTAATTTTAATTGTTTAAAAATTTTATAACTATTTGTAGTTATCATTCCTCCTTCGCCAGTAGTAATATTTTTAACTGGATGAAACGAAAAAGTACTTAAATTTGAAAACTTACAATCACCCACATTGTATTTTTTTTTTAAGAAATATGTACTTCCAAGTGCATGACAACTATCTTCTATAATTTTAATATTTTTATACTTTAATTTAATTTCATTTACTTTTGAAACATTTCCATTCAAATGAACCACTATAATAGCTTTAATTTTTTCTCCATATATTTTGATTAATTCCTCAACCTGTTTTAGGTTTACTAGACCAGTTTCAGAATCTACATCAGAAATAATAGGTTGTGCGCCAGCCATTAAAACAGCATTATAAGTTGCAACAAATGTAATGCTTGGAACTATTACTAAATCATTTTTCTTTAAACCAAGTGCTAAGATTGACAAATGCAGTGCAGCAGTTCCATTTGAGCATGCCACTGAATATTTAGATTTAACTTTTCTAGAAAATTCATTTTCAAATCCTTGTACCTCTGTTCCAGAGGTTAAATCCTTATTTTTTAGGATATTTACAACCTGTTGTATATCAACATTATCTATAAAATGAGAGCCATACTGTTTAATCTTTTTATTCATTTTTTTATAACCATCTGAAATTAAACATTAAAACTATTTAAAATCAAAATTTTTATCTTTTTAATTTTTTTTATAAAAGTAGAACTTTTCATCTTCATTTTCAATGGAGAACCCGCATCCTGAAAAACATTTAATACTTGCTAGGTTTTCTTTTCTGATTATTGCGATCAATTTCGTCTGATTAAATTTAAGGTATTTTTGTGATGAAAGTTTCAGAAATAATGAAGAAAATCCTTTTCCTCTAAATTTAGAATAAATACTAATTGATACCTCAACATTTTTCTCTTTATTTTCTTGAAACCTACACATCCCAATTCTTTCATAGTTCATTTTTTTTCCAATATAAATTTTTGTGTTTCTCTGCTCTTTAATCTTTCCTAGCCATTTAATATGTTCAAACCACGAAACTTTTTTTTTATTTATAAACATTTCTCTTGTCAAAGGATCATTTCTCCACATCCATAAATAGGATTCATCAGATACATCAAATTCATTAATATTAAATTCAAAATTATTCATTTTTTAAAAAATTTTTTTTTACTCTTTGACCAGATTTAACATTTTTTTTTAGTTTCTTCCCTAATAATGATTCAAAAAGTTCAGGTTTTAATCCCATTCCAGGTCTAATTCTTCTAATATTATCTCTAGATATTATTTCACCTTTTTTTAGATCTTTTGTGAAATAAATAGACCTTCTAAATATCTTATTATTTTTCTCTTCTTTATTTCTAACCCATTTAGTTTCTTTAAGATTATTAAAAACATCCTGCACAATACTAGAAAGCTCTTTAAATTCATCAGGTTCTGTTGAAAAAGAACTATCTTCACTTTTATTTGATCTTGACAAAGTAAAGTGTTTTTCAATCGCCGACACCCCTAATGATGTTGCAACAATAGATGCCTCATTTCCAATTGTGTGGTCAGACAAACCAACTAGAGTGCCAAACTTTTTTAATAGGTTAATCATACCTAAGTTTGATGTTGCTAGATCAGCAGGATATTCGCTTATACAATGAAATAGTAGAATATTTTCTCGACTATAATTTTTAAAAACTTTTAGAGAATTCTCTATCTCTTTTTGAGTCGACATACCAGTTGATATTAAGGTTGGTTTTTTTGTTTTTGAGATATACTTTAATAAAGGGATATCCGTTAATTCAAAAGATGCAATTTTATAGGCGGGAGTTTTTAGGTCTTGTAAAAGGTCAACCGCAGTTTCATCGAATGGTGTCGAGAAAATTACAACCTTATTTTTTTTTGCATAATCAAAAAGTTCTTCATGCCACTCATAAGGTGTCTCTGCTTTTTTATATAGTGAATATAGAGATTGTCCTTTCCATTTTCCTGTACGTATAAAAAAATCTTTTTTCCTTGAATTGATTGTCATTGTTTCAGCAGTATAAGTTTGAATTTTCACTGCATCAGCCCCTGATTCCTTTGCAGCAGAAATATGCTCTTTAGCTGAAGATAATGAACCACCATGATTTGCCGAAATCTCCGCAATAAGAAACGGCTTTCTTTTATTTGATAGTTTAAAATTTCCAATCTTCATAAATTTTTCATAAAACTAGAGAGAAGGTTTCTTGGATTCGCTTAAAACCATTTTGTTCGAGAGCTCTTTGATAATTTTTATTACCAGTAGAGATATTCATTACGAAATTTTCTGGCGTAATAGATTCAATACTTGGAAGTGGTTTAACAACATTTAAGAATAAATAAATAATTTTTTTAAAATTTTCTCTATTAAAATTCAAAAAGTTTATTGCTAAAGTATTGTCAAATTTAGCATAAATTGAACCTATTAAAGAATCCTTACATTCAATTAAGTACCAAAGTCTATACGGATGGTTTATTACAAAATTACAATGATTTTCATACACTAACTTCTCCCTTGAGCTAATCTTTGTATTCTTTTTTCTTTTAGAAAAAAGAAAATATGATTTCTCTAGTAATTCTTTACTATTTTTCATTTTAATAAAACGAAAATCAAACTTATTTTTATTCAGTTTTTTTTGATAAATATCTTCTTCCTTTTTTTTTTTTTTGCTAATTATTACTTCTGACTTTATATATTTTTTATGATAAATAGATTTAGAAAAATGAAGTCTATTATTTCCATAATCTATGAACGCTCTAGGATAGTTAAATCCATCTACACATCTAATTCTGTTATAAATATTTTTAATGTCTTCATTTGACTTAATTTCGCTATCCGATTCATCCCTTCTTTTAAATATTGTTGGGATACCTTTTTGTGGCTTGGGACTATTTTTTTTGTTTATAATCCGATACATTAAATTATCCACAGCATTCTGAACTCTCTCAAAAATGTCAACTATATTTCCATCGAGAGAGATGTTTTCTTTATCATAAATTGGACCTGCATCTATTTCCTCAGTCATCCTGAGTGCACAAACTGGTGAAGATCTTTTATTTAACATTATTAAATTTTGAATTGGCGATCCACCTCTACCATAAGGTAGAGATGACGTATGAAAAACTATACAGTCATATCCTTCATAAATAGATTTTGGCACTTTCCAATTCCAATGAGTGAAAAATATAAATTTTGGTTTTAAAATTTTCAAAAATTTTAAATTTAATTTTTTTTTATCATTTATTAACGTGAAATTAATATTTTTGATTTTGTCTTTGATAAAATTTGGACTATACCAATCTTTAGATGAACAAATTAGGCAATTTTCCATTAATCTATCTTTCTTAATAACTGAAAAGCCTCTGCATAGTTAAGACCAATTTTATTTCCATTTATTTTAGCAAAATTTTCTATTGCTTCTAAGGATCTTGGATGTGGATATTTTCTCATTTCAGCTGAATATGCTTTAAGTGCTTCAAGTTTTTTTGACCATGTTTTAGAAATATCCTTATAGAAATTAGGGAAAAAATAGTTAGTAACATTTGGGTGACCATAATCCGTTGAGGATGGTATCTCAAATGTAAGTATCTGTTTACATTTTTCTTCTGGTTGAGGTCTAAAGGCGGTCAAGACTGCATCACAAACTATTCTATGATCAATGTTTAAGCAAGCTTTTGTATGAGTATAAACTAATGAAGGATTGACTTTTGCTTTACTTTGTTCAATTATTTTAATTACAGCAAGCAGTGGTATTGAGTCCAGTGCATTATCTGGGAAGTCCTCACTTTCAAGCCATTTAAAACCTAACTTTTCAGATGCTATCTCAGAGGCCTTTATTCTTTCTTTTAATATTTTTTCGTTTACATTTTTTCTGGATGACACACCGTCTGTTAAAGACAAACAATAAACTGAATCTCCATTCTCAGAATGTCTTGCAATAGTGCCACCCATACCAATAGTTTCATCATCCCTATGAGCAACAACAACAAGTACCTTCTTTTTCATGTTTGTTATTCTATATTAATTAAATTAAAAGTTAAAAAAAAAAATATTTATCATTATTTAACTAATACTTTAAAATTATTTAATATGTTTCCTAAATTCGTTTATATAATTTTTATAAAATTTTGAATTAACAACTAAGAACATTTCCACCCAAGCCTTTTTTCCTTTTGTACCTAAAAAACGTGAATTCCATGCATTTAAACCAAGTGAAAAATGAGACCAATCTCTAGTTTTCATTTGAGAATTATAAATCTTTATTATTTTCTTTTTCATCTGAATTTCATCTGTTATATCAATTAGTGTATTTACCAAATGAGATGAATAAACCTGATACAGCCAAATTTCCGAAGAAATGTTAGAAATTGAATCACATAAAAAAAAATTTGATTGTTTATGTTCAATATTATCATCAAAAATAGAAGGGATAAATATTATATCAGGTTTAATTTTACTAATAATGTTTTTAAATTCTAAATTATCCCATGATGTGTAATTTAGATTTTGATTAAGAAAATAACAATTCCACCCCATCTTTGCACAAACATTATGTGCTTCCTTTTTTCTTAATTCATTTTTTTTTTTATTGTTACTTCCTAAAGTTATATACACAATATTAATATCTGATTTAATTTTTTTAAATTTTATAAGTGTACCACCACAACCAATCACTTCATCGTCTGGATGTGGCGCAACGAATAAAATCTTTTTTTTAAGATTAATTTTCTTTTTTCTTGGTCTAATTAAATTGTTAAACCATAAAGAGTCTAATAAAAAATTAAGATTCCTATTACTCAAATGTAATGAGTTCTTAAGTAAAAACTTAATAACTATATGTTCAGAAAATTTAGATATTATTTGTTTTAATGAAAATTTAAGGGATTTTAATATTTGCATGCTTATTCAATGGTTCACTATACGCTCTAGTTATTTGAAAATCTTTTTTTGATCTAGAATAAAAAAACATATTTTTATTATTAATTCTATTAGGCCTTACAGTAGTTAAGATCATTCTAGAATCGCCCTTAAATAACCTTATACCAAATTTAATAAAACAAAAGCCAAGCAGAATCTTCCATATAGTATTTGAATGTTCAAAATAGAGTTTTGA
>MDTE01113113.1_pt1 | contig 18545 bp, 20 predicted proteins | sample 811231 | NCBI WGS metagenome assembly MDTE01 (sample SAMN05326651, study PRJNA326480) | marine metagenome | isolation source: seawater | place: Indian Ocean: Red Sea | collected 2010 | reverse complement strand
GTGCAGTTTCTGTATCAATCTTCGATGGGCTTCAACGACCTCATTACGAGTTGCTTTTTCGTCTAGGCCAAGGATCTCGTATGCCTGGTTTTCGTTCATGGTACTGTTTGATGAGGCATTGTCCTGGGCAGAACTGGCGCGGGCGTGCTCACGCCAACCGGGGTGTTCTCTGTCGAGAAAGGCTTCCAGAACACCTAGGGAGTCTGCATCGGACGCACATTCGTTGCGCAATTCCAGTATTTGCTCCAGCTCAAGCATGCCCAATTTGGAACCTGAATACTTACCCTGAAGTACTTCTCCATCCATCATCCCCGTGTCGTGAAACAAAACCATGTGCAAATACTGAGTGTTTATCTCTGAGATCTGTCCTGGAGAACCTGTTCCGGACATATTGGAGCGCGCCCGGTTATAGATCGAAAACAACTGAATACCTTGAGGAATCCACCCAGCAAAACGAGCTAGATAGGGTAGTAAGGCACCGACTACTACGAACAACGGGTGCAAAATACCCACGAAGATGAAATAAAGTAGTGCAAGACCCGCGAGCACTAAGAGATACACCCTGAAGAATTGCTTGATGGTCAATGGCTTTTTGCGCAGCAATATTCTCATTACAGCAAATACTGCCGTTGCGACAAGGAATACAATTGCGAGGCGGACTATCATTTATTCTTTCATCTGTCTGATAATCTGCTTCACAGCGGATCCTGCACCCTGGCTAAAGTCCTTCAACGCTTGTTGACCTCCTGCCGCGAACACGGCGACGGCTGACAGCAGTTGTTTTAGCTCGCTGGCACTATTGAGATCGAAGGGTGCATAGGCACCGCCAGATAACTGTGCCATTTGCGTGAATATTGACTGCACTTGAGGATGTGTACCCTCCTGGAACATAAACAATGGAATATTAAGCAGACCAAGTTTTCCGGCAAGTTGGCACAGGGCATCTGGGTTCTCTTCAATCGCATCACCAACAAATACTACTGCCTGAATATTGGGTTGGGACAGTGCATACTTTAGCGCTCGGTTAATCTGGGTATATCCACCGCGACAACGTACATCTGACATTTGCTGCAATAAGCTTTCTCCGCTACTGCACCATGCATGGGCCTTAAATTCGTCAAATCCTCGATAGTAGCAAAGCTGAATTGACAGGCCGCCCAGAGAGTCAGTAGCTTTGAACATTTCGCCCTGAAGGCGGCAAGCGCGGTACCAGGTTGGTTCTCGGCTAGCCGTAGCATCCATCATGAAGATTAGTTTGCCCCGATCAGCTGAGGGCTTCCTCACCGGTGTTGCCGCAACTTTGCTAAGAAACTTGTTAACCTCACCGCTGGTTTCGGCAGGGGTATTTTTGTCGTTCATAAATACTTGATTATGGTGATAGTAATGCGTCCTACAAAGATGCAGAATTCATAGTATATAGCTAACTCGTTTCTGACCGTAACGTCTTATAATGCCCTCAAAATTAGTCATTGGCATCTCAAGTAGTGCTCTGTTCGATCTCTCGGAAAGTGACAGGGTTTTTCGAGAGTCTGGACTAAAAGCCTATTCCCAGTACCAGCGCAGTAATGAAGATATCTTTCTATCACCAGGAGTAGCCTTCCCCCTTGTAAAAAAACTCTTACATCTAAATACCGTGTTGCGAGAGAAGGATAGAGTAGAGGTGATTCTCTTGTCACGAAACACTGCAGATACTGGTCTGCGCGTATTCAAGTCTATTGAACACCATCAGCTACCTATAGTTCGTGCTGCATTCACAGGTGGTGCTGCACCATTTAAATACATGCGTCCGTTTCGTTGTCAGCTTTTCTTATCAACAAATGCTAAGGATGTGCGAGAGGCCTTGTCTAATGGTATTGCAGCAGCAAGTATCCTCTCCTCACCTGAAAACACTATTCCTTCCAAGACGCTCCATTTTGCCTTTGATGGTGATGCGGTATTGTTTTCTGATGAGGCTGAGCGTATCTATCAGGAACAGGGGTTGGATGCTTTTGTAACCAGTGAGAAGAATGCTGCAGATAAGCCGCTAACTGGCGGACCATTTAAACCCTTTCTGTCAGAACTGCATCAGTTGCAAAGTGAGCTACCAAAAAAAATCAGTCCTATTCGAACTGCGCTGGTTACTGCAAGGTCTGCTCCTGCACATGAACGGGTAATCAAGACTTTGCGAGCCTGGGGAATCAGGATTGATGAATCACTATTTCTTGGCGGGATGAATAAAGCCAATTTTCTGAAAGCATACGGTGCTGATGTGTTTTTCGATGATCAGGCTGCGCACTGCGAGTCCGCGAGCAAGGTCGTCCCCGCAGGGCATGTGCCCTATGGAATTACTAATGAGTGAATTGACCTGAGCCGATTTTTTCTTACTTCTAGCAGTAGTGTGCTAAAGACGGATCGTAGTATGCGTTTTGGTTTTAAGTCTACGAGTCTTGCGCCGATTCATATCGCTGCTATTGACCTAATTAAAAGGCTGACTGAGAGCAGTAAATCAACATTATTAGAGCTACAGCTGTAAGGAGGTCAGTCCTTATCGCTATGTCTATTGAAAAACCATATACCAATAAAAGTGACGCCATGTAGGCTAATGGTCTGGCTGACTTATGCGCCGTCAATAATGTAGAGGGCGAGTTTTGTAGTGAACCGGGCAGTGGTGACTATGCGTCAGCTTATTTTCCTTATTGTTTATTCACAAAAAGAATAATTAAAGCTATCCTTATGTCGTTTTGACATGGCAATAGGTGTTATTCCAGTATGAAACTTCAACAATTGAAATACATCTGGGAAGTTGCACAGCATGATCTGAATGTTTCTGTGACCGCGCAGAGCCTGTTTACCTCACAGCCGGGTGTTAGCAAGCAAATAAGACTTTTGGAAGATGAACTTGGAGTGGAAGTCTTTGCTCGCAGCGGCAAGCACCTTACTCATGTAACTCCTGTTGGTGAGACTATCATTGAAAGGGCGGGTGATATCCTGAGAAAGGTTGATAGCATCAAGCAGGTTGCACAGGAATTTAGCAGTGAAAAGACAGGTAGTTTATCGGTAGCGACGACACACACCCAAGCTAGATATGCGCTACCTGATGTTATTAGTGAATTCATTCGTCGTTATCCTGATGTCGCTTTGCATATGTTTCAGGGAAGTCCTGTACAAATAGCTGAGATGGCTGCCAATGGTCAGGTTGATTTTGCGATTGCAACCGAAGGGCTGGACCTATTCGGTGATTTGATTATGCTCCCTTGTTACGATTGGAACCGATGCATTGTGGTACCGAAGTGCCATCCATTGACTGAACTCGAATCGCTTACGCTTGAAGCAGTGGTGAAATACCCTATTGTCACCTATGTATTTGGCTTTACGGGACGGTCAAAGCTTGATGATGCATTTTCTCGCATTGGTGTTGAACCCAAAGTAGTGTTCACTGCGACTGATGCAGATGTGATTAAAACTTATGTGCGGCTAGGCCTAGGGATTGGCATTATTGCGAAGATGGCCCACGATGAAATGCAGGATGATTCGCTTGTTGCCTTGGATGCGAGCCACCTATTCGAGGCCAGCACGACAATGATTGGATGCCGACGCGGCACCTTCTTGCGCCGCTACATGTACGAGTTTATAGAATTGTTTGCGCCACATCTTAATCAACAAATTGTCGAAGACGCGTTCAATACATCAAATCGTATCGGACTTGAGCAGCTATTCGCTGATTTAAAACTTCCAGTGCGTTGACCTAGATATAGTCCAGATCGGGATTATCATTTAGGATTTCCTTTCCCTGATCGACTTTCGATGTGTGCCTGCCAAGCACTTCTTTTGCGAATTTGAAATACACGGTGTATACCTTTCTTTCTTTATCATTCTCTACAATAAAAAAAGGGGCTCGCTCAACACCCAGTTCTTTGGCAAGCAACATGCCGGCTGACTGATCGTCTCTTTCGTCAGCAATAAGTGTTGCGTCAATGCGATCCAATTGGCCAGTCTTTTGTAGTCGCTGTTCAACATCCTCGCATTTTTGGCAGGGCTCACCTGAAGCAAGTATTTTTTTGACGAAGGTAATTTTCATGATTCTTCTTCGATATTAATAATGTGTAGTCCACACTCTCGTTTGGTTGCTTCCTCCCACCACCAGCGGCCTGCGCGTTCATGCTCATTAGGGCCGATAGTTCTTGTACATGGCTCGCACCCAATACTAACATATCCCTTGTCATGCAATGGATTGTAGGGAACCTGATTGTTTCGAATGTACTGCCAAACCTGCGCCGAACTCCAGTCAGCTAACGGGTTGTATTTTATTAATTCACGGCGATCGTCTGAAAAAGCCGAGTCGACTTGCTCTCGGGGCAGTTCGCTGCGAGTCGGGCTTTGATCTTGTCTCTGACCCGTGATCCATGCGTCGTATGACTTTAGGTGTTTTGAAAGGGGTTCGATTTTACGAATACCGCAGCATTCTGTGTGGCCATCTTTGTAAAAACTAAACAGCCCTTTTTCTTTCACAAAAGCATTGAGCGCTTCAGAGTCAGGGCTTAGTATGTCGATTTCTACGCCGTAGTGATCACGCACATCTTCTATGAAATGATAGGTTTCGGGATGCAGTCGCCCAGTATCGAGGCTGAAAACACTGACTTCTTCGGAGATATTGCAAGCCATATCAATGAGTACAACGTCCTCAGCACCACTGAAGGAGATCGCAATCTTCTCGTGGGCGGCAAACGCGGTTTTGAGTACATTCTCAGGCGACAATGGTTCCTCCGCACAATCTCACAGAAATGAGATCGCAAGCCTAACAAATACCGCTTGTAGTTGTGAAATTGTATTCGGCAATAACTTAATAACGAATCGAGTACAATGGGTATTTTCCAACGAGTAGAAGTATGCAGGTAATTTGTTTGGATCTCGAAGGTGTGCTGATTCCAGAAATCTGGATTGAATTCGCAACCAAGACCGGCATCGAAGGATTATTGGCTACCACCCGGGATATTCCTGATTACGATTTGCTAATGAGGAAGCGTCTTGACTATCTAGAGCATCATGATCTGCGTCTTGATGATATTCAGTCGGTTATCGCAACCATGGAGCCGCTGCGAGGCGCAAAAGCCTTCCTCGATTCTCTACGGTCTAAGTATCAGGTCATTATTCTGTCCGACACCTTCTACGAATTCGCGCAGCCATTTATGAAGCAGCTGGACTGGCCAACCCTATTTTGTCATCGCCTTGAGGTTGCTGATGACGGAAGAGTCGCAAACTATGTTTTACGGCAGAAAGATCCCAAGCGAAATGCCGTAAAGGCACTAAAGAAATTAAACTTTATCGTGTATGCCGCGGGCGATTCCTACAACGACACTGCAATGCTCGAAGAAGCAGATGCTGGATTCTTATTTAGAGCACCAGAGAATGTGGTTCAGGAATTTCCTCAGTATCCGTTAATCACAGAATACGATGACCTGTTAAAGCATTTCGATAAGTTGGCTTGAAGGGTTTAAGTTCCGCATTATCAAAAATTTCCATATTGGTTTTGAATTACTAATACCTTATTGACGTGGCGCCTAATCTCGAAATAAGGAGAATACTACGGTGCCTTTCAACCGCCCCGGCATCCGGATTACCGGATTATATGTAGCGAGTACCAATGGGGTTTTTCCATAGAATAGATGCTCCAGTTTTCCAGCTGGCCTGCCTTACATTGAATTGCGTTAGATTTGACTTACTCATTTGGAAGGATGATTAGTCTGATATTTCGGACAGTAGTTGCTCCACTAATCGCGATGCCTCGCCAATGTAGCTAGCGGGGCTGAGTTGTCGGATCTGATCTTTTATATCCTCCCCGAGGTCCAGCTGATCAATCAACTCATTGATTCGCGATTCTTGTAGTTGTTCGCCACGGGTCATCGTCTTTAATTTCTCGTATGGCTCAGCTATGCCGTGTTTACGCATAATGGTTTGAATCGGCTCTGCGATTACTTCCCAACTCTCCGACAGGTCTTTGGCAAGTCGATCTTTGTCGAGGTCTAGTTTCCCAATTCCTTTCAGACAGGACTGGTAAGCGATAAGAGAATACGCGAGTCCTGCTCCCAGGTTTCGCAGGACCGTTGAGTCAGTCAGATCTCGCTGCCAGCGAGATACAGGCAGCTTTTGCGCTAGGTGAGCCAGGATAGCATTTGCCATACCTAAGTTACCCTCGGAATTCTCGAAGTCGATAGGGTTAACCTTATGTGGCATGGTCGATGATCCGGTTTCGCCTTCGACTTTCTTTTGTCGGAAGTATCCAATGGAAATGTAGGACCAAATATCGCGGTTAAAGTCCAATAAAATAGTATTTACTCGACAGATAGCGTCGAAAAGTTCTGCGATATAGTCATGCGGCTCAATCTGGGTTGTATAGGGGTTCCATTCGAGACCCAATGACTCAACGAAAACCTGGCTCTGTTTTAACCAGTCGATATCTGGATAGGCGGAAAGGTGCGCATTAAAGTTGCCGACGGCGCCGTTGACTTTGCCAAGAATGCTTACGTTTCTGACGATCTCCAATTGCCGCTGCATACGCGCCATGACGTTTGCCATTTCCTTCCCCATAGTTGTCGGAGAAGCTACTTGGCCGTGGGTTCTCGATAACATGGGGACGTTGGCATATTTTCTGGCTAACTGGCCTATTGCGTCACGCAGCGAAATAATTTCAGGTAGTACAACTTTATCCCGCGCGTGACACAGCATTAGCGCGTGCGAGATGTTATTGATGTCTTCTGACGTACACGCAAAGTGGATGAACTCGAGCGATTTGAGGAGAGCAGTGTCCTTACTAGCCTTAATCTTCTCTTTTAGGAAGTATTCAACAGCTTTGACATCGTGATTAGTGGTTGCCTCGAAGTCCTTTACCTGCTGTGCATCATTTTCATCAAAGTCTTCGATAATTCTATCCAGAACGGCGGCGCTTGCCTTTGTAAGACTTGGGAGCTCCGCTATATCTTCCATCGAAGCCAATTGCTTAAACCAACTTACTTCTACCAGCACTCGATAGTAGATCAGGGCGTATTCACTGGTGTAGGTCCGTAACCGGGAAGTTTTTGCTGCATAGCGACCATCAATCGGAGAGATAGCATTAAGTGATGTGAGTGTTTCGTTCATGTATAAACCACTTTGTTATAAGGATTTAGGCTATTGATATTTATAAATACTTTGTACATATCTAAGTGCATCTAACATTGCCCGATGGGAAGTAATAAATTGCCAGCGACGGCCACCTAACTGGTACCACAAAACGGAGGCGCGAATACCTGCCAACAGAAGTGCACGAATTCGATTGACGTTAGTTGTGTTTTCCAGATGATAACGCTTCCCTATGATCTGTATATGACTCGGGCCGACGGTCTCCTGATACAATTGCGCCAGCTCTGCAATAATAGTGTCGTCTAATAGTGGTGGATTCTCTACCCGGCGGTGTTCATCGATAATTCCAATTCGCGTACCTAACTTCGCCAACGTATAAGGACGCCTCGAAAGTCGTCTTTCGAGGGCGATAATCGCGGCACAGTAACGGATAATCGGCACATTCTCTGCAAGCCTGAGCTCTTCAAGCATATCGCTCAATACCTTAACTCCCATAGAGATGCCCTGAAGGCCATCAAAAACCTCAGTCACGTCGCCCGGGTCGGTAATAAAAATGCTTTGGAGGCTTGCTTCAAGATTAATCTGGCTTAGCATACCGCTCTTTGCTGAGCTATTGACCAGACTTGCAGCCTGAACTATACCGGCGAGTGCCAGAACCCGTTCTTCGAAGGCAACTTTCATGGCTTATCAGACTCGATGATACCTCCACCAAGACACCATTGATCTTGATAGAAGCATACCCATTGTCCCGGGGTTACCGCCCGTTGTGGTTCGTCAAAATCTACGCGGAAACCTGTCTCAGTTGCCATTAGTCTGCAAACCTGATCTGGTTGTCTGTATCTAACTTTAGCCGCTCCATTCAGGGGTAGGGTGGGGCATTCGCCGATCCAGCTAATCTCATTAAGCGATATTGAAGAGGTGTACATCTCCGGGTGGTCGTTACCCTGTCCGACCATAAGCACATTCCTTGTCATGTCCTTGGATACTACATACCAGGGTTTCTCGGACGCACCTCTAACACCACCAATACGCAGTCCTTGTCTCTGTCCAAGTGTGTGGTACATCAGTCCATCATGTTTTCCGAGAACGTTGCCTTGGGTGTCTTCAATATCGCCAGGGTTGGCAGGTAAATAGGTCTTTAGAAAATCACGAAAGCGCCGCTCCCCGATAAAACATATACCAGTGGAATCCTTTTTGTCGTGGGTGGACAAACCGTTTTGATACGCTATCTTTCTTACTTCTACTTTACTTAGTTCGCCTAGCGGAAATGAAACTTGCGCCAATTGTGACGCATCCACTGACTGAAGGAAGTAGCTCTGATCCTTGTTATCGTCTAGCGCTTTCAAGAGGCGGGGCTCCTTTCCTGTATGATCCAGGCGAGCGTAATGCCCAGTTGCAATGTATTCTGCCCCGAGCAATCTCGCGTAATCCTGAAATACTTTGAATTTAATCTCACGATTGCAGAGTACATCTGGGTTGGGTGTTCGTCCGGCCTTATATTCAGCTAGGAAATGTGCAAACACGTTGTCCCAGTATTCCGCGGCGAAGTTAGCCTGATGCAGCGGAATTCCTAATTTGTCAGCTACATCTATTGCGTCTTCAAGATCTTGCTGGGCTGTACAGTATTCATTTCCGTCGTCCTCGTCCCAATTCTTCATAAACAAGCCTTCAACACGATAACCCTGCTTTTGCAACAGAAGTGCAGCGACTGAGGAGTCGACACCGCCTGAAAGACCAACAATAATGCGTGTCTTTGATTGATTATTGGACTTGTTCATGGGGATATTAGATCTGAGGTCTGAGTGGATCCGGATAAATTGCTATTTTACGCCTTTGCGGGGCGACATTACATATGATGTATAATTGACCTAACACGATAGAGATCATACTTGTGTCTAAATTATCCCATCTAAACGACCGTGGTGAGGCGTCAATGGTCGACGTCGGTTCAAAAGACATCACGCAGCGAGAGGCCCGTGCCACTGCGATCGTACTCATGAAGCCGGAGACATTACAACTTATAAAATCTGGTGATGTGACCAAAGGTGATGTTTTAGCTGTCGCTAGAATCGCGGGAATTCAGGCAGCGAAAAAGTGCTCAGAATTAATTCCGCTTTGTCATCCATTAATGCTTACTAGTATTGACGTGAACTTCGAAACAAATAAAAACAGTGTGTTGATTGTGGCTCGCTGTGGATTGTCGGGTAAGACAGGGGTCGAAATGGAGGCCCTCACTGCGGCGTCAGTTGCAGCCTTAACGATTTATGATATGTGCAAGGCAGTTGATCGCGGGATGGTGATTAAGGACGTCTGTCTCCTGTCTAAGGAAGGCGGAAAGTCGGGCGACTGGCTACGTGGTGACTCAAATTGATTAAGATTGTGTTGTTTGCAAACCTCAGGGAATCGCTGGGAATATCGGATGTGGAGATTTCTATAGAGGAGGTCGGTCGGATATCTGATGTGATAGCTCAGCTGTCACAGATGTATGGGGAGCTATGGCGGGAAACACTAACGGGTGAAGATATCCTTGTGGCGGTTAATCAGAATATGGTTTACGACGACCATGCGGTAGCCGATGGTGATGAGGTTGCTTTTTTTCCGCCGGTAACCGGAGGTTGATGTGCAACGCCGTGTGCAGGTGCAGGAAACTGCATTTGATGTGGCAGCCGAGATCCTTAAGATCAGGGAGGCGTCACACCAGATTGGCGGGATTGTGACATTCCTGGGTGTTGTCAGGGATATCAATGATTACGCTGATGTCGCGAGTTTATACTTGGAACACTATCCGGGCATGACTGAGTCTCAGATTGATAAAATTATCGATAAGGCTAATGAGCGTTGGCAAATCCATGCTGTTACGGTGATACACCGTGTAGGACAACTATTACCTAATGACGAGATTGTTTTTGTCGGCATTGGTAGTGAGCATCGAGGCGATGCATTTACTGCATGCGAATTCGTGATGGACTACCTCAAGACGCAAGCGACTTTTTGGAAAAAAGAGCAAACTGGCGATACTAGTCGATGGTTATCGACAAGGCAGACCGATGTGGAAGCTGTAAAACGATGGTCTCCTGACGAGGCAAAAGGAACCTGAGTCAGTCCGCTGAACCTCCTGGGTTCGCAATCTCATTTGAATCGTCAGGGTTTGTTTCAACCATCTGAACGTTTATGGCATGACTCCCCTTAGGGCCTTCGAGAATATCAAAAGAAATCAGCTGGCCCGCTTTGAGAGTTTTATAACCGTCCATCTGAATCGAGGAATAGTGAACAAAATAGTCCTCCTCCCCGTCCTCAGGCAGGATGAACCCGTATCCTTTGGCATTGTTAAACCATTTGACGCGACCAATTGGCATAGACAATCCATTCTCAGCGCCTGTGGACCACAATCATGCGCCTTCGCGTATAGAGATTGCAAGTGTGAATCCAAAGTACACAAATTGCTTTTTCTAAAATTTACTGCAATATATAACTTGCTTTTTATGGCTTTAAATACGTAATTTGACCCCATAATTAGTATGCAAAGATGCTGTAAACTTTACCCATGAACGAAGACGTGATATTCGAAAATTAACTAAATGGATAGTACAGGAACTGATATCAAAGCTGTCTCAGGTAGCAGGGAAGATGGCGCCCCTGATCGCGGTACAGGTGTCCTCGAAGCGCCTGAAAAACCAAAGCTTCAGAAGCCGCCGCTGTTTAAGGTTGTTTTGCTTAACGATGACTACACTCCGATGGAGTTCGTCATCGATGTGCTCCAGATTTTTTTCGGCATGAATATAGAAAAGGCAACACAGATAATGTTAGCGGTACATACCACGGGTAGAGCGACTTGCGCTATATTTACTAGGGATATTGCAGAAACCAAGTCGGCACAAATTAATCAGTATGCTCAGGACAACGAGCATCCATTGGTTTCTATTATCGAAGCAGCAGACTAAGGAGTTGGTGTGGCAAGTTTCCTTGACAAAGAATTAGACATTTCGCTGCGTTTTGCATTCAAAGACGCGAGTGCGAAACGGCATGAGTTTCTTACACCTGAACATCTGCTGCTTGCGTTATTGGATAATGGCTCAGCATCCGAAGTATTGCGCGCCTGCAATGCTGATATAGAGAAATTAAGAACTGAACTCGAGGAGCTGCTTGATTCTACAACGCCACTTATTCCGAAAAACGATACAGATAGGGAAGCTCAACCAACACTGGGTTTTCAGCGTGTAGTCCAAAGGGCGATTTTTCACGCTCAGACTCAGAATAAGGAAGCGGTCAATGGTGCGGGGGTCTTGGTTGCGGTATTCAGTGAACAAGAGAGCCACGCTGTTTATCTTTTGAAACAGCAAGGGATTAACCGGGTAGATATTGTCAATTACATTGCTCATGGTACAAGCAAAGATGATGGGGAACATGAGCCGCATGAAAGTGCAGAAGGTGAGGCGATAGACGAAGATAAAGCTCAGAGTCCTCTCGAAGCCTATACTACAAATCTTAATGAGCAAGCAAAGAAAGGACTGATTGATCCACTTATCGGCAGGGCCGATGAGGGGGAGAGAGTGGGCCAGGTTCTATCAAGAAGACGAAAAAACAACCCCTTGCTGGTTGGCGAATCGGGAGTTGGTAAGACTGCTATTGCTGAAGGCCTAGCCAAAATGATTGTTGACGGACAGGTGCCCGAAGTCATTAGTGAGTCGCAAGTATACGCGCTTGATCTTGGGGCCTTGCTTGCAGGAACCAAGTATCGAGGTGATTTTGAGAAACGACTAAAGAATTTGCTCAATGCGCTGAAGGAGGAGTCGAACCAGATTCTGTTCATTGATGAAATACATACCATTATTGGAGCCGGTGCGGCTTCTGGCGGTGTTATGGACGCATCTAATTTGCTGAAGCCGCTTTTGGCATCGGGAGAGATTCGTTGTATTGGCTCGACCACTTACCAGGAATATCGCGGTATATTCGACAAAGACCGAGCGCTGTCCAGACGCTTCCAGAAGATTGATGTGGAGGAGCCTAGCGTCGAGGACACTTATCGGATACTTAAGGGACTAAAGAGTCGGTTCGAGGAGCACCATCATCTGAAATATACAAATCGAGCATTGAAGGTAGCGGCGGAACTTGCGCAGCGATACATCAATGATCGTTACATGCCTGATAAAGCGATAGATGTTATTGATGAGGCTGGCGCATTCCAGCAACTGCAGCCACCATCAAAGCGCAAGAAACAGATTTCGGCAAGTGACGTTGAGAAAATGGTTGCTAAGATTGCACGCATCCCACCATCGAATGTTTCGGCCTCGGACAAAGAAGTACTACGAAATCTCGATTCTGACCTCAAGATGGTAATTTTTGGTCAGGATCAGGCAATCGATAGTCTTGCCAGTGCTATCAAGCTATCTCGAGCAGGCCTCAAGGATGGGGAGAAGCCGATCGGATCATTCCTGTTTTCTGGCCCGACCGGTGTAGGTAAGACTGAAGTATGTCGGCAGCTATCAAAGATTATGGGTATAGATCTGGTCCGTTTCGATATGTCAGAGTATATGGAGCGTCATACGGTTAGTCGGCTTATAGGAGCCCCGCCGGGGTATGTGGGATACGATCAAGGTGGCCTTTTAACCGAAGCGATTACAAAACAGCCTCATTGCGTATTACTTCTCGATGAAATCGAGAAAGCGCATCCTGAAGTATTCAATCTATTATTGCAGATCATGGACCATGCAACTCTTACTGATAATAACGGTCGAAAAGCAGATTTCAGAAATGTCGTGTTGGTGATGACGACGAATGCTGGAGCGCAGGAAATGAGTCGTGGTTCAGTTGGCTTTGAATTTCAAGACAATTCGTCTGACGGCATGGAAGTGATAAAGAAGATGTTTACTCCGGAGTTTAGAAACCGTCTTGATGCCATAATTCAGTTTGATTCGTTATCTAAGAAGGTAATTGAGACTGTCGCAGATAAGTTTCTGGTGGAGATTCAGGCGCAACTTGACGATAAAAAAGTCGTGTTGGAAGTCGACGGTGAGGCTCGCGACTGGCTGGTTGAAAATGGTTACGACCAAGCAATGGGCGCAAGGCCGATGCAACGTTTAATTCAGACGAAGATCAAAAAAGAACTTGCTGAAGATATTCTTTTTGGTCGTTTATCCACCAACGGTGGCGCGGTGTACGTTACGGTGAAGGATGGGAATCTGGTTCTGGAAATTGCAGAACCTGAAGATGTCGCTATTCCCTAAACGTAATTCGACCTTTCGATAGGTCGTAAGGTGTAAGCTCTACTTGGACTGAATCTCCGGTAAGAATCTTGATATAGTTCTTGCGCATCTTCCCGGATATGTGTGCCGTTACAACGTGACCATTCTCCAGTTCAACACGAAACATTGTATTCGGTAGCGTGTCGACTACTGTGCCGGACATTTGTATTTGTTCTTCTTTTGCCATTTAGCTCCTCTTGTAGGCAGGTGGACGGCGGCCATTTTGCCTGAATTTATTTTCAAGTGCTAGCGGCGCTAACTAGGTATTGAGATCCATTTATTCTTGATGTAAAGCTCAATTGGTTTGTATTCGATTTTGTAATCCATTTTCTGGGAGTCTTTTATCCAATAGCCCAAATAGACGTTGTCCAAGTTTAGTCGGTAAGCTTCTTCAATAAGCCAGAGAATTGCATAGACTCCTAGGCTTCGACTTCGATCATTAGGTTCAAAAAAGGTGTAGATTGCAGAAAGGCCATCAAGCAATTTATCGGCAACAGCAATGGCTACTAACTGTTTATTGTTGTCTCGAAATTCGTAAAACATTGTTTCTTCGCGGCCTTTAACGAGGAAAGATTCAAACTGTTTCAGATCGGCAGGGTACATATCTCCATCGGCATGGCGTTCATTGATATAACGTTCATATAGTTCAAAGTATTCATTACGAAGTTTTGGCGGTGTTTTATGAATCTCAATGTCCTGATTACGTTTTATAACACGCTTATGCTTTCGTCTTTGCACAAATGTTTTGACTGGTACTCTGACAGGTACGCAGGCGTTACACGATTCACAAAACGGGCGATAGATATGACTTCCGCTGCGCCTAAATCCTGCGGCGGAGAGTGATGTATAGGTAGAGGTATCGATTGTCGCAAGCGGATCTGCAAATAAAGTCACTGCCTGTTCCCCAGGTAGATAGCTGCAATCATGTTTGGGAGTTTTAAAAAATTTTAGTTCAGATAATGACGTCACAAGGCTGATCCGGGCTTCTGTGTCTTTACGTTACCACGAGGGTAATATTCTTGGCAGTGCGTGCCAATCAATTGCATCTTCTCTCTTCATGGCTTGCAGGTATTTCATGAATTTCTTCCGGGGGATTGCCCTGGCGCCAAGGGAGGAGAGATGCGGATTCCCTACTTGGCAGTCAATAAGCGGACAACCGAGATCATTGAGTAACTTTACTAGGTGAGCAAATGCGACTTTTGAAGCGTCTCGTTCTCTGTGAAACATCGATTCTCCAAAAAAGAGATTCCCGAGTCCCACGCCATAAAGACCGCCCACTAGCACTCCGTCCTTGAAGCATTCAATGGAATGCGCTAAACCAGCTTGATGCATGGCTTTATAGGCCACCCTCATATCATGTGTTATCCATGTGCTTGAGGAGTATTTTCGAGGCTCGCTGCAGGCTTCTATTACTTCATCGAAGGCTTGGTTTAAGGATACTTCGAAGCGATTCTGACGTAGCAATTTCGAGAGATTTCGAGATGGCTTGAATTGATCAGGAAATAAAACAACACGTGGATCAGGTGACCACCAAAAAATCTGTTGGTCATCATCAAACCAAGGGAAGATTCCCTGACGATATGCTTCGGTTAAGCGAGGTACTGATAGATCCCCGCCAATTGCAAGTAGTCCTTGTGGGTCATCCAAGGCGGTGTCGATAGGTGGAAATACCAAGTTATCCTCAGCGAGATGCGGGAGCTTGATCACTTAATTTTCTAGTGCATCTAAATATTTTTCTGCATCCAATGCAGCCATGCAGCCAAAACCAGCAGAAGTCACGGCCTGACGATAAATTTGGTCTGCGACGTCACCCGCAGCAAAGACACCCGGGACACTAGTTGCTGTGCTATCGCCGGTCAAGCCAGACTTAATCTGGATATATCCATTATCCATCTCCAACTGATCCCCAAAGACTTCTGTATTGGGTGTATGTCCTATCGCGATAAATACCCCTTGAAGGTCGTGCTCGCGGGTTTCGCCAGTAGCTACATTTTTGATGCGCATCCCAGTTACGCCCATCTCGTCTCCCAGTACCTCGTCGAGCACATGGTTCCATTCGATGTGGATGTTGTCCTTTTCAATAATTCTGTCTTGCAATATTTTTTCACCACGGAACCTATCTCGGCGATGAACCATAATGACTTTGGCTGCAATATTGGATAGATAAAGTGCTTCTTCAAGAGCAGTGTTACCACCACCAATAACTGCAACCTTTTGTTTTTTATAGAAAAAACCGTCACAGGTAGCGCAGGCGCTGACTCCTTTTCCTTTGAAAGCCTCCTCAGAATCAAGTCCCAGATATTGTGCTGATGCACCTGTCGCAATGATTAGCGCATCACAGGAATATTCTTCAGAGTCGCCATGCAAGCGAAATGGCCTTTCATCGAGTTCCGTCTTGTTGATATGGTCAAAAATAACCTTGGTGTTGAATCGCTCAGCATGTTGCTGCATACGAATCATTAAATCAGGTCCCTGTAGCCCTTCGACATCGCCAGGCCAATTATCAACGTCTGTCGTTGTGGTAAGCTGTCCACCCGCCTCGAGACCCGTGATTAGCACTGGCTCAAGGTTTGCTCTAGCGCCATAGATAGCTGCTGCATAGCCTGCTGGGCCTGATCCTAGGATAATTAGTTTATGGTGTGTCATTTGGTCTCTAAATTATTACGCGCTTCCAAGAACGGTGCGCCGTGGCGATGAGTTTCGATAATCTGCCAGATCGTGCGTCCGCTAGAATCCTTTGCATCCAAGGACCGGCCAGATTCGGTAAAAAACACTAGGAATCTACCGAAATCTTTTGCGCGCATGCCACGATATGCCTTCAGTAGGACGTGATAGTCTGCTGATTCGTTCCCAAAAGGTTCCATGGCTAAAAAGCTCTTAACCCGGTCATCATTCCATACCTCGTCTGTGACTTGAGGTTGGGTAGGTCCCGCCATTGCTACATCCTGATATCGATAAAGCGGCACATGATACATGACTGAAAGGACTCAGCCCACGTGCAAATTCGTAAAAATTCATTTATTTATTTAAATTCTCGATATTTTATGTAAGATACTGATTAATATAGATATTAAGGTATCTAGATTGGCGAGAGCAAAAATAGCAAGAACACCTCATATGAGTATCCTTGCTCCACGACTACGTGAAGGTGGGCTTATCGCTTTGGTTGCATTCTGTCTGTATCTTTGCTTCGCACTATTTAGCTTCGATCCAGGGGATCCAGGCTGGACCTATACAGGGACTGAGGCGGAAGTTAATAACTTAGTCGGCCCCAAAGGAGCTTGGATTGCAGATGTCTTCCTATTCACTTTTGGCTATCTCGCCTTTATCTTCCCCATGATGCTGGGATTTCAGGCTTGGCAGATGTTTCGTGGCGAAAGACGCGAAGAATTCAGTTGGGCATTGTTCTCTTTCCGCTCTATGGGCTTAGTACTCACGTTAATTGCGGGTACCGGCCTGGCTGAACTTCATTTCTATCAGATTGGTCTCAATCTCCGAGAAGGTAGCGGTGGAGTGATAGGCAATGAACTGGCTGAATTAATGGTGCCAGGATTTAGTTACGTTGGAACCACCTTGATTCTACTTGCTTCCTTTTTATTTGGTCTGACTGCTTTTACAGATCTCTCATGGATTAGGCTCATGGATAGTACCGGTAGAATTGTCCTTATAGCCTTTTATCGTTCTCGTGAATTAGTGCATATGTGGTTCCAAAACTATCGAGAACGAGCTGAGGTTAAACAGGTTACTGAGAGTAGACGCCATGCACTGGAAAAACATGTAGAAGAAAGTCAGCAAAGAGCCAGTGTGGTTATCGAAGCGCCTCCGGAACCCAAGCGTGAAGTCAGTAAACGCATGGTTAGAGAGTCACAAGGCAATCTTTTCAAGATTAATGCTGTCGATGGACTACCTGCGCTGCACCTGCTTGATGCGACTGACCCCAATCAGCAGAAAGGATATTCCGAGAATGATCTTCATGCGATGTCGCGCATGCTGGAGCTCAAGCTTGATGACTATGGTATCGAGGCAAAGGTAGTCTCGGTATTTCCTGGACCGGTCATCACTCGATTCGAGATTCAACCCGCAGCAGGCGTAAAGGTGAGTCGAATTTCAGGTTTGGCGAAGGACCTTGCACGTTCCCTAGCAGTCATTAGCGTTCGTGTGGTGGAAGTCATCCCTGGCAAGTCAGTCGTCGGGATAGAGATACCCAATGTGGATCGAGAGATTGTGAAGCTCAGCGAAGTCTTAACATCTAAGGCATATGATCAATCTTCGTCGCCGTTAACGCTGGCATTGGGTCACGATATTAGCGGAGAGCCTATTGTGGTTGATCTTGCAAAGATGCCACATTTGCTCGTCGCAGGCACAACAGGTTCCGGTAAGTCGGTTGCGCTGAACGCGATGATCCTATCCATCTTATTTAAAGCTTCACCGGAAGATGTTCGGATAATAATGATTGATCCGAAAATGCTGGAACTTGCAATTTATGAAGATATCCCACATCTTCTAACTGAAGTCGTAACGGACATGAAGGACGCAAGTAATGCTTTACGCTGGTGTGTCGCTGAGATGGAACGTCGCTATCGTCTTATGGCTGCACTTGGTGTACGGAATATGGCAGGTTTTAACCGCAAGGTTAAAGAAGCCCAGCAAAATGGTGAGCCATTTAAAGATCCCCTATGGCAGCCAGACCCTTTACTCGAAGAAGGCGAGCAGGAAGTCCCGGAACTTGAAGCCCTGCCTTATATCGTTGTCGTCATTGATGAACTTGCAGATATGATGATGATCGTGGGTAAGAAGGTTGAGCAACTGATCGCACGAATAGCGCAGAAGGCAAGAGCAGCCGGAATACACCTCATTCTCGCAACACAGAGACCATCTGTAGATGTTATAACTGGCCTAATTAAGGCAAATATTCCAACAAGAATTGGTTTCCAGGTATCTTCGAAGGTCGATTCACGTACGATCCTGGACCAGGGTGGAGCAGAACAGTTGTTGGGAGATGGAGACATGCTGTACCTTCCTGCAGGTTCACCTTTACCCATGAGGGTTCATGGTGCTTTTGTTGATGATGATGAAGTTTTCAGGGTTGTCGAGAACTGGAAGGAGCTTGGTGAACCGAACTATCTTGACTCTATCCTTGAATCTCGAACGGATGCTGAAATCCTGCCGGGCATGGCAGGCCACGAGAATGAGACTAAAGATGAAGAG
>MDTE01126707.1_pt1 | contig 18549 bp, 12 predicted proteins | sample 811231 | NCBI WGS metagenome assembly MDTE01 (sample SAMN05326651, study PRJNA326480) | marine metagenome | isolation source: seawater | place: Indian Ocean: Red Sea | collected 2010 | reverse complement strand
CGCTATCCCAATACGCACCTTTTACCAGCCGCACCGGAATCTTGTTGCCAGTATCGCGTGCTAGCTGGCGCAAGAAATCAATCACATATAATGCGCGTTTCTGGTAGGCCTGCAGTACAAAACCAATACCATTATAATTCTTAAATTCAGGCTCAGTGATGATCTTGGCAAACACTTTAAGCTCGATGTCCAAACGGTTTGCTTCCTCTGCATCGATCGTCACCGTCACGTTCTTTTCTTTCGCACGCAGGATGATGTCTTTCACAATCGGCACCAATTCTTCCATCACGCGCTCTTCATTCACCAGCTCATAACGCGGGTGCAAAGCAGACAGTTTAACCGAAATGCTAGGCGCGTTTTTCATCGATGTATCTGCGCCGGTTCCGCTGATCTTTTCGATCGCGTGTATATAGGCGTCATAATATTCCTGCGCCTGATATTTGGTGCGCGCACCCTCGCCAAGGATATCGTAAGACGTCGTGTAGCCACGTTTCTCGGTCGGGCGTGCACGGCGCAGGGCTTCCTCAATGGTTTCACCCAGCACAAACTGATCCCCAATCAGCTTCATCGCTGTACGCAACGCATTGCGTACTACCGGCTCGCCTGCCGATTTCACCAGATTACGCAATACCGCACTTGGCTTGCGGGAATAATGCATATCAACATTAATCACTTTACCTGTCAGCAACAGACCCCAGGTCGATGCATTCACAAACAGCGACTCATTGCCCAAATGCGAGTCCCATTTGCTTTCGGTAAAGGTATCTTCGATCAGCTGGTCGGCGGTTTCTGCATCGGGAATGCGCAGCAACGCCTCCGACAGACACATCACAGCAATGCCTTCTCGCGTGTCCAGCCCGTATTCATGCAGAAAGGCTTCCACGCCGCTGCCCGAGCCTTCAGCGCGCAGCTTGGTCACCAGCTTCGCGGCGCGGTCATGAATATCCTGCTCATGATCATCGAAAAAATCTACATGGTTCAACGCATGCGAAACAGCACGCGGTTCACTATCCAGCGCATGTACGCTGATTTTATGCAATAAATTCTCGTAATCTGTCATATGGCAAAAATCTCCTCTAGCTAGCGGTGCTAGTAGTTTTTACCTAAAGATGCAAGTGAAGTGTGCGTAATCAATAAACGCTTGGAACGCCCTGTTGCAGTGCAGCAGAAGATTTTACCCTGCCCGCCATAACGGCATCATTAACCTCAGCGCTGGGTTTAGCGTTATCCTGTGCTTTTTCCTGCAAGCCTTTGCGCCACGGGTTTTTTTCGATCGCACACATTTTTTGTGTGATCTCTTCCTGAATTTCCTGCTTGGTAGATTTCAGCTCTTCATGGGTCGACAGAAACTCAGCAAACTTTTCGACACGATCTGCGCGCTGCTCAGCGGGTCCTTCCACCAAAATATTGGCAGCCACCGTATACAGCTCATCCAAATAGCCATCTTCTTTCAAGAAACCACGGCGGTCTTTGGGTGCCTGACTGTAAATGTAATTTGCCACCAGATACGCAAATGGCGACATACCATCCAGCAAAGCGCCACGATGTTTCGCCTGTAAGGCCGCACGCTCTTCTGAGCCGAGATTTTCCTGCGCCAGCTGTTTCACCATCTCAGGCATTTCAATCAGCCAGCCACTAATACCCATCAAAATGTTATTGATACCCGCACCGTAACCCGCCAAACGCAATGGCTTACGTTGAAAAAAGGCTTCTACATAGTTGCCGGGGTGTTTATCTACCGGATTAAAATCAACATCCTCTTCCGGCCGCTCGCCTTCTTCGACCGCTTTCTCGTGCGCATGTTTGTCGGCAGGGCTCATGGCAGCGGTTGGCTCTTCCGGAATCAGCAATGATCCCCACATACCGCCTGTTACGGCCGCGCCTGCGCCTGCTTTAAACATGTTTTGCTGACCCATGCCCGCTTTCGCCATGTTCAGGCCGCCTAAGCCAAATACAATGTTGTTAATCGCAATCAAATGCTCGGAAATGAAATTACCAATACGGCGATCAATGGCCTCAGGATTACCCTTCAGCTCACTCACCTGTTTCTGCATCGCACCCACCAGATCGGTCTGCTCTTCGGTCAGATAATCATCCAAATCCGCATACAAATTCTCTAACTGGTTTTGCGGGTCTTTGGTGCCAAACAATGCCAGCAACACGCTGGTGCCGCCCCATGCCGCACCGGCCAATGCATTGTTAACGTCTTTGCGTACCAGACCTGACCCAACAATCAGCCCATCACCCACCAGATACGCCAAACCTGATGCCACCACCGTGTTACGCTTGAACCATTTCTTCGCTGCATTCAGCCCCAACGGTTCTTTAATATCTACTTCTGTTTGTGTGGCAGGGCCTTGTACCGCGCCTGCCTCTTCCAACGCCTTTTGTACCTCTTCGTCATACTCAAACCCCACCACGCGCAACACAGGCTGACTGCCCTGCATGTCAGCAAATACATGCCAGCCTTTTTCCTGTAATTTTTGGGGAAGGGTTTCAAACACATGGCTATCAGCAACATCACTCGCGGTAATGAAAGCAGTCGGGTACTTATGTATTCTCTCTACGGTAAGCCCGGTTACAGCAGAGTTGCTATGCCATTGATATGTAGCCATATTATTCTTTTCATTGCAGCATATACTAATGCTGCGATTTTATAATAGCACAGAACTGTTACGGTTTTGTGTCAGCTTGGGGAGAAGAAGGGTCAAAGGATAGGGTAGTGGCTACGTTTAGGCCAATCAGAGTTGCGCGCCAACCGAGGGTTCAGGCTGCACGCGATGCTGATAACTAATTGTATGTGTTACCGTTTCAGGCAATTGCTCGGCATGGTGTATGCCAATATGCCATGGATTATGCTCAATATGCTCAATCTTCGCGCTTACGGCGTCATAAATCTCCTGAGCACTCGATTTTAAATCCGGAATATTCGCCATATAGCCCGCAAATTGATGCAATTTATCCGAACGTTCTTGCGGCGGTAAATCCACAAACATGCTCGCCGCCACTGTATATACTTCGTCCAGTTGGCCATCTTCTTTCAGACTACCGCGGCGGTCTTTCTTCGACATGCCATACAGCGTGTTCGCCACCAGATTGAAGGCCTGCGCGCCAATATCCATATACGCGCCTGCAGGGCTTTGCAGCGCCGAAGCCGTGCCTGCATGCAGTTTCATCAACTCGTGCCCGCCACTACCCAGCATCAATACGTTATTCAAGCTCGCGCCTATACCTGTCAGTCGCAATGGCTTACGTTTTAAATACGCTTCCACATAATTCATCGGATGTTTATTGGCGGGCTGATACGGCACGTTCTCATCCGGCGCGTCGCCTTTAGATTCCGCCTCGTTATAGGCTGCTTTATCCTCTTCGCTCATAGCGGCGGTTGGGTCTTCCTTAATGCCAAGCGCGCCCCATTGCCCTACCATCACCGATGCACCAGCCATGGTTTTCAGCGGGCTTGCCTGATTGTTACCCGCCTTAAACAGCGCAGCACCACCAATGCCTTGCCCCACATTGTTGATCATCACCAGATTATCCGACACAAAATTCGCCAATCGGCGGCCTACTGCCTCAGGGTTACCTTGCAAATCAGCGAGCAATGTTTTGTCATCTTCGTGAATCTCGATCCCCTCAGCATCCACGTAATCTTTGACCTTGGCATAAATATTCTGCATTTGGCGATGCGGGTTAGGAGTGCCGAACAGTGTCAGCATTACGCTGGTAGACGCAAAGGCCATACCGGTAAATTCATTGCTGCGATCCCCGCGCACGCGGCCAGAAGCAAAGGTCAACGCATCGGCCACCAAATAGGTCAGGCCTGCGGCCACAATCGAATGCTCGCGCACCCAATCCATAAAGGTTTTTGGTGGCGCATCCTCGCGCAATTCCTGTGTAGGCGCTTCTTTCACCACACCGCTGCTACGCAGCAATTCCAACAATTCAGTCTCGCTGGCAAAGCCTTTGATACGCAAAGCAGGCTGGCCCTGATACACATCGGGCACACATTCCATCCCCGCCTGCATCAAGTGTTTAGGCACATCTGCATAGAGCTGTGGCGACGCGGCGCTGTCCAATGTCAGAAACGCCGTCGCTGCCTTGGGATCTCCGATCACAGCCAATTGCCGCACCGTATTCCCTGCCTGCCAAATATATTGCGTCATGCCCTTAACGTGGCTAATTGATATTCGTTCTCATTTTCACCCTAACACGCTTGTATGACAAATTTATGACATTCTGCAAATAAAATATGGGGAAAACGACAATTAACACAAATTATTTGTGTGAATAGCGCTGCGTCAATGTGAGTGCGGGTGGCGTCCCCGAGAGGATTCGAACCTCCGACCTACAGATTAGGAATCTGTTGCTCTATCCGGCTGAGCTACGGGGACACATATTTGATTTTTGCCATAACCATTTGGTAACTTGCTATTGTAAAAGCAGTTATGCACACTGATTGCAACTGGAAGAAGATGTATATGCGCGCCTTTTCATTGCTTTTTAGCTTAGCCGTCCTGCTTGGACTAACCATATTACCAACGAATCATGCGGCGGCACAATCCACGCCTGTGGCGTATAAAGCATTGACCCAGCAAAGCGGGTGGCTCAACACCTCACGTGCACTTACTACAGAAGATTTACAAGGGCGCATTGTCCTGCTCGATTTCTGGACCTATTGCTGCATCAACTGCATTCACGTGATTCCCGATCTGCATTATCTGGAAGAAAAATACGGCAATAAGTTGCTGGTGATAGGCGTGCACTCCGCCAAGTTTGATAATGAAAAAGACGATGAGAATATCCGTCAGGCCATGCTGCGCTACGGCATCGACCATCCGGTGGTGAACGACTTTGATTTCCGCATCTGGCGCAGCTTTGGCGTGCGGGCATGGCCAAGCTTCATCCTCATTGGGCCAGATGGCGAGGTGGTACAGCAATGGGCGGGCGAGGGCAATCGCAACGCCATCGATAAAGCGATTCAGGCGCTCATCCGCGAATCAGATACGCTAAATACGTCGCCTTTGCCCATAGCGTTGGAGAAAAGCAGCGAACCTGCCACCATCCTGCGCTTCCCCGGCAAGTTGGAGTATATCCCCGATTATCGCGGCGAACCGTCGCTGGCTATCGCCGATAGCAGCCACAACCGCGTGGTCATAAGCGGTTTGAATGGCGGCATCCGCACCGTTATTGGAAGCGGTAAAGAAGGCACGATGGATGGCGCATTTGCCACCGCCACCTTCCACACACCACAAGGTCTGCTCTACCGGGATGGCATGTTATATATCGCCGACACCGACAATCATTTACTGCGCGCCGCTGATTTGCGCACCAACATGGTGAGCACACTGGCAGGCACGGGCACCAAAGGCTATGACCGCACAGTTAAAAATGCCAAAGCGCGTTCTGTCGATATGGCCTCGCCGTGGGATCTGGCATTCTATCCTGATGCTGATCATATCGCCATCGCCATGGCAGGCACGCACCAGCTCTGGATCTACAACATTACCGATAAAACCGTATCAGTCTTTGCGGGCAATGGGCGCGAATCAATCGACGATGGCAGCTGGCCTTTCAACTCACTCTCGCAGCCAAGCGGTCTATCTGTTACGGGCGATAAGCTCTATCTGGTGGATTCGGAAACCAGCTCGCTACGCGTGATGCAGGGCGACGAGCTGGAAACACTCATAGGCTCTGGCCTTTTCACCTTTGGCTATGAGTCTGGCAAAAAAGGCGAGGCATTAATGCAGCACCCGCTGGGTGTCTATGCTGACGGCGATAATATTTACATCGCCGATGCCTATAATCACGCTATCCGTCGCTACAATACCGGAACCGAACATCTCTACGATTATGCGGGCACGAGTGAGCGCGGCAACAAAGATGGCAATCGACGATATGCCACCTTTAACGAACCCAACGACGTGTTGCGCGTTGGCGATACGCTCTATGTCGCTGACACCAACAACCACGCCATTCGCAAGATCGGGCTGAAAACCGGCCGCGTAGACACATTGCAGCTGGTGCCAAAAGCTGAGAATAAAGCGCCGGGCTATAGCGAAATACTGCCCAATATTCATACCTATGACGCTATGCCGATACAGCCCAAACAAGTGCAGATTCGCATTGAATTAGAGCAAGGCTGGAAAATAAACGACGAAGCGCCAAGCTTCCTCGCCTTGTATGATCGCGACAAGAAAGTGGTCGGTCATTGGGGCAGGGAAGAGCTGAAAACCGGCCGCATTACCCTTCCCAAGCTTACCCCTAATAGCAAACTTACACTACAGGGCACATTTTATTACTGCGAAGATAAACCAAATGCACTTTGCCTGATTCATAGTGTAGAGCAACCTGTTCAGGTGCAGCCAGTGGGGCGCAGCTTGTTGCGCTTTAACGTGCAATAACACTTGCGCACGGCCACCACTATGCTAGGCATGGAGCAAGCGAATTCATAGCAGGAGAGACGCATGAGTAAAATCAAAGTAGATACCCCGGTCGTCGAACTGGATGGCGATGAAATGACCCGCATTATCTGGGCAATGATCAAAGAAAAACTGATTCTGCCATATCTGGATATTGACCTGAAATATTTCGATCTGGGCATTGAGAGCCGCGACAAAACGGACGATCAGATTACCAAAGATGCAGCTCATGCCATCGCTGAGTATGGCGTTGGCGTGAAATGCGCCACCATCACGCCCGATGAGGCGCGCGTGGAAGAGTTTGGCCTGAATCGCATGTACCGCTCGCCTAACGGCACCATTCGTAACATTCTGGGTGGCACCATTTTCCGTGCACCCATTATCTGCAAAAATGTGCCGCGCTATGTACAAGGCTGGCAAGAGCCTATCATCGTAGGCCGTCACGCCTTTGGCGACCAATACCGCGCCACCGATATGGTGATCGACAAGCCCGGCAAACTGACCATGACCTTCACCCCTGAAGATGGCAGCGCACCGGAAGAGCATGAAATTTTTGACTTCCCCGGCGGTGGGGTTGGCATGGCTATGTATAATCTGGACGAGTCCATCATCGGCTTTGCACGTGCCTGCATGAATTATGGTCTGCTGCAAGGCTATCCGGTGCTGCACTCCACCAAAAACACCATCCTCAAGAAATACGATGGCCGTTTCAAAGACCTCTTCCAGAAAGTGTTTGAGGAAGAATTTGAAGATAAATTCAAAGACGCCGGCATTTGGTACGAACACCGCCTGATTGACGATCTGGTAGCTTACGCCATCAAATCCAAAGGCGGCTTTGTATGGGCCTGCAAAAACTATGACGGCGACGTACAGTCTGATGTAGTAGCACAGGGCTTTGGCAGCCTCGGACTGATGACATCGGTGTTGATTACGCCCGATGGCAAAACAGTAGAAACCGAAGCCGCACACGGCACGGTAACACGCCATTTCCGTTTGCATCAGCAAGGCGAACAAACCTCCACCAATCCCATTGCGTCTATCTTCGCATGGACCAATGCATTGCGTTATCGCGGCAAGTTCGACGAGAACACCGCATTGCAGGAATTCGCCGACACGCTGGAGAAAGTGGTGATTGATACGGTAGAATCCGGACAAATGACCAAAGATCTGGCACTGCTGGTAGGCAAAGACCAGAAATGGCTGAACACTACCCAATTTATGGAAGCGATCGATCAGCGCCTTCAAAACGCGCTATAATCGCTTTTAAGCCTTATAAGAAAGCCCCGCCTGACCCATGTGCCAGACGGGGCTTTTTCGTGTCTACAGAATAACAATAAAGACTATAACAGTGATGCTAGCGCTTCAGGCGTGCGCGCAATAACCGCCTTATCGCCATGCACCACTATAGGGCGCTGCAATAACACCGGATGGCTTGCGATAGCCGCGATCAACGCATCGTCATCAGCGTCTTTCAATCCATTCTCTTTATAAGGCGCTTCTTTGGTACGCACCGCCTCACGTAACGGAACGTCGAGCAACGCAAACAGGCGGCGCAATTCATCCTCCGTCAATGGCGTATCGAGATACCGTATCTCTTCCACGTCTTTGCCCGCATCCTGCAACGCAGCCAGCGCAATGCGCGACTTGCTACAGCGCGGATTGTGATAGAGGGTGTAATCAGCCATGGCTTGCTTAGCTGTGAATTTGACGCTTATCTACCGCCAGCGCCGCTTCTTTCACCGCTTCGTTGAGCGTTGGGTGGGCATGGCATGTGCGTGCAATGTCCTCAGCCGAAGCGCCGAACTCCATCGCCACGCAGCATTCATGGATAATCGTGCCGGCATCTGCACCAATAATATGCACACCATACACTTCATCGGTTTCTTTATCGGCCAGTACTTTTACAAACCCATCGGTTTCGCCAATGGCGCGGCCACGGCTGTTTGCCATAAAGGAGAATTTACCCACCTTATAGGCAACGCCATCGTCTTTCAGCTGCTCTTCGGTGCGACCTACACTCGCCACTTCCGGATGGGTATACACCACGCCCGGAATCACACCGTAATTGACATGGCCATGCTGCCCCGCCAATGTTTCTGCCACGGCTACGCCTTCTTCTTCGGCTTTGTGTGCCAGCATCGGGCCCACAATCACATCGCCAATGGCGTAGATGTTCGACTTACTGGTCTGCCATTTGTCATTTACCGAGATAAAGCCACGGTCATCCGTACTCAGACCCACATTATCCAGCCCCAAACCTTCGGTATTCGGTTTGCGGCCAATCGATACCAGCACCACATCGGCCTTCAGGCTTTCTTCATCACCGCCTTTGGCTGGCTCCGTGGTCAGGGTAACACTGGTTTTGTTTTTCTTTGCACCGGTCACTTTCGTGCCCAGTTTGAATTCGATACCTTGCTTTTCCAGCAGCTTTTGGAACTGTTTAGATACCTCTGCATCCATCCCGGGGGTGATCCGATCCAAAAATTCTACCACTGTCACTTTCGCTCCCAGACGGCGCCATACAGAACCCAACTCCAGCCCAATATAACCGCCGCCAATTACCACCAGATGTTTTGGCACTTCTTTCAGCTCCAGCGCACCAGTGGACGACACGATGCGTTCTTCATCCACCTCTACGCCCGGCAATGGCATAACGCTCGAGCCGGTTGCAATTACGATATTGGCGGTCGAAATCTTCTTTTTACCAACGCTCACTTCATTGTCGCCGGTGATTTCGCCATGACCTTTGATATATTCCACTTTGTTCTTTTTGAACAATAGCTCGATACCCTGCGTCAGCCCAGATACCACATCGTCCTTATTCTTCAGCATTTGCTTCAGATTAAGCGACGGCTTAGCGTCAATCCCAACGTCTTTAAAATGCAGCTTGGCTTCTTCAAACTTATGGCTGGTTTCCAGCATCGCTTTTGAGGGGATGCAGCCCACATTCAGGCAGGTGCCACCCAATGCCCCACGCTTCTCAACACAGGCCACTTTCAGACCCAGCTGTGCTGCACGAATTGCACCAACATAACCGCCTGGGCCGCCACCAATGACGACCAAATCGTAATCAAAAGCCATAACGTACCTCTAAGATCTTACAGACCCAGCAACAAACGGCGTGGATCTTCAATTGCTTCTTTCACTTTAACCAGGAAGGTCACCGACTCGCGGCCATCGATGATACGGTGATCATACGACAACGCCACATACATCATAGGGCGAATCACGATCTCCCCATTCACTACCACCGGACGCTGCTCGGTCTTATGCATGCCCATAATACCCGATTGCGGTGGGTTAATGATAGGTGTCGACATCAGCGAACCATAGACGCCGCCGTTCGATACGGTAAAGGTACCACCGGTCAACTCGTCCATCGACAATGTGCCTTCGCGTGCTTTTGCTGCTGCTTCGGCAATATCAGACTCGATATGCGCCAGCGATTTCTTGTCACAATCGCGAATCACCGGAACCACCAGACCTTGCTCGGTGCCTACAGCCACACCGATATCGTAGTAATTCTTATAGATGATTTCATTACCTGAAATCTCTGCATTCACTTCCGGAATTTGCTTCAGTGCATTTACTGCAGCTTTCACAAAGAAGCCCATGAAACCAAGGCGCATGCCATGCTTTTTCTCGAACTCTTCTTTGTATTCCTTGCGCAACGCCATCACGTTGCCCATATCAATTTCGTTGAAAGTGGTCAGGATCGCGGCGGTGTCTTGCGACTCTTTCAAACGTTTTGCAATCACCTGACGCAGCTTGCTCATCTTCACACGTTCTTCGCGTGGGCCCTGCGCCGGACTTGCAGCCATACCGTCACCTTCCAGTGCCTGCAAAATATCGCCTTTGGTGTGGCGTCCATCTTTGCCCGAAGCAGGCACTCGGCTGGTATCCAGCTGCGGGTTTTCTGCTTTCAGCTTTTCAACGGCTGGCCCAGGCTTTTTGCCACTTGCAGGCGCGGTTTGCGAAGGCGGCTTATAGCTGCCCGATTCTACTTTCGTGTCAGCTGCGCTTTCTTCTTTTTTCTCTTCTTTCGGCGCGCTTCTATTACCTTCTGCACCGGCCTCAACACGGCCCAGCAAATCGCCTACTTCTACGGTTTCGTCTTCCTGCACCAAAATCTCGGACAATTTGCCCGCTGCCGGTGCATTCACTTCCAGTGTTACCTTGTCGGTTTCCAGCTCAACCAGCGGCTCATCAGCTTCTACTGCGTCGCCTGCCTGCTTAAACCATTTTGCAACTACTGCCTCGCTTACGGATTCCCCAAGGGACGGTACTTTAATATCTTCCGCCATGTTTTCCCCCTATGACGCTTTCTTCTGTTTCGTTGTTTTGGCGGGAATCAATGCATCATCAATCAGTTGCTGTTGTTCCTGCTCATGAATTTTCAGGTAGCCTGCAGCGGGCGATGCTGCTTCGCGACGGCCTGCATATTTAATGCGCAGCTCCTCACGACCCAGCTCTTCCAGCACATAGCCAATGCGCGGCCCAATAAAGCGCCATGCACCCATATTTTCCGGTTCTTCCTGACACCAATACACTTCGGCGTTCTTATATTTCTTCAACTCGGCTTTAATGTCTTCATGCGGGAATGGATAATATTGCTCCACACGAACGATCGCCATGTCTTTGATGTTGCGCTCCCGGCGTGCTTCCAGCAGGTCATAATAGACCTTACCGCTCGTCAGGATCACGCGTTTCACCTTGTCAGCTGCTACCAGCTTGTCGACCTCTGGGATCACACGGCTAAAGCAGGTTTTGGCTTCCATATCTTTCAGGCTGGAAACCGCCATCTTGTGACGCAGCAAAGATTTAGGCGTCATAATAATAAGCGGTTTACGGAATTTACGATGCAGCTGACGGCGCAGCGCATGGAAATAGTTCGCCGGCGTTGTACAGTTCAACACCTGCATATTGTCTTCACCACAAAGCTGCAGGAAGCGCTCCAAACGTGCAGAGCTATGCTCTGGGCCCTGACCCTCATAACCATGTGGCAGCAACATCACCAGACCCGACATGCGCAGCCATTTGATCTCACCGGAGGAGATAAACTGGTCGATGATCATTTGTGCACCATTGGCAAAATCGCCAAATTGGCCTTCCCACAAAGTCAGCGCATCTGGCTCAGCCAACGAATAGCCATATTCAAAACCAAGAATCGCCAGCTCTGACAGGTTAGAATCAATCACCTCATATGGCGCTTGCTCACCACCCAGATTATTCAATGGCTGATAACGGTCTTCGGTTTTCTGATCGACAAATACCGAATGGCGTTGCGAGAACGTACCGCGACCTGAGTCCTGCCCCGAAAGACGCACTTTATAGCCTTCTTTCAGAAGCGAACCAAAGGCCAGCGCTTCACCGGTCGCCCAATCCAGATTTTCACCCGTCTCAATCATCTCAGCCTTTTGCTTGAGAATACGCTCCAGCTTACGGTTCAGATTGAAATTCTCAGGCGGGGTAGACAGCGCCTTACCAATTTCTTTCAGTTTCTTCAGCTCAACACCGGTTTCCGCTTCTGGCTTCACGCCCGAATCCGGACGTGTAAAGCCGGTCCATTTACCTTCCAGCCAGTTTGCTTTGTTCGGCTTGAATTCTTTTCCGCTTTCGAACGCCTCTTCGAAATGCTCATCAAAACGCTTATACTCACCTTTGACATACGCTTCATCTACCACGCCTTCGCGGGTCAGTTGCTCAGCATAAATTTTAGGCGAAGACGGATGCGCTTTGATTTTATTATACATCAAAGGCTGGGTGAACATTGGCTCGTCACCCTCGTTATGGCCATATTTGCGGTAGCAGAACACATCGATCACGACGTCGCGTTTGAACTCCTGACGAAATTCAGTCGCCAGCTTACATACATACACCACCGCTTCCGGATCATCACCGTTCACATGGAAGATAGGCGCCTGCACCATCTTTGCCACATCCGATGGATACGGGGTGAAACGCGAATATTTCGGACTGGTGGTAAAACCAATCTGGTTGTTCACAATCACATGCACGGTACCGCCTGTGCGATAGCCACGCAGCTCACTCAGTGCCAGTGTTTCTGCCACCGAGCCCTGACCTGCAAATGCGGCATCGCCGTGCAGGGTCAGTGCCATTACTTTCGTTTTTTCGGCATCGTCTTTCTGGTCCTGCTTGGCACGCACCTTACCGCATACAACAGGGTTTACTGCTTCCAGGTGCGACGGGTTCGCCGTCAACGACAAGTGCAGCGTTTTACCATCTGGCATCTCGCGGTCATGGCTGGCGCCCAAGTGATATTTCACATCGCCCGAACTGGACACAGAATCTGGGAAGTCCAGATTGCCGTGGAAAATCGACAACAGCTCCGAATAGGGTTTGCCCATGGTGGTTGTCAGCACGTTCATACGGCCACGGTGCGGCATACCGATTACAATCTCTTCCACACCAATTTTCGATGCGGTATGGATGATCGATTCCAGACCCGGCATCACGGAATCCCCGCCTTGCAGCGAGAAACGTTTCATGCCCGGATATTTACGTTGCGAGAAATCTTCAAACGCTTCTACTTCGATCAGCGTGCCGAGAATTTCTTTCTTCTCGTCAGCACTCAAAGTAGGCTTACCACGCATGCCTTCTACACGTTCCTGAATCCATGCTTTTTGCTCTGGATACTGGATATGCATGAACTCCACACCAATACGATCAGAATAGGTCTGGCGCAAAATGTCCAGCACTTCGCGGATCGTTGCGCGCTCTAAACCAAGCACCCCATCAAGAAATACTTCACGGTCCATATCCGCCGGACCAAATCCGTATGTAGCAGGGTCAAGCTCTGGGTGAGTTTCTTTTTCCTCTAAACCAAGCGGATCAAGCTTGGCGAGCAGGTGGCCACGCACACGGTACGCATTGATCATCATCAACGCACGCGCGGTGTCATGGCTGGCAAAATCGGTCAGCTCGCGTGCTTCTTCCACGCTGTGTGCCGCTTTTGCCTCTTTGGGTTTGTCTTCAGGGTCGTATTTGCCAATCACGCCGGATGGCTCAGGCGTCCACGATGCCAGCGGCATACCACTATCTTCAAAGGTCGAGAAAAGCTGACGCCAGCTCTCATCTACAGCTGAAGGGTTTTGCAAATAGATATGGTACAGCTCCTCAATAAAGATGCTGTTACCCGCATAAAGATATGAGCTCTGCTCGGATTCCGATGCCATAGCGTTACTTACATATTCCCTGTTAGACGGTTTTCAAGCCGTTGTATGCCTGTATCCGTCTGCTTGCAAGCGAAAACCGCTTATTTATTGAGCAATTCCACCATGGTTTTGCCCAGTGCTGCAGGCGAATCAGCCACGGCAATATCCGCCGAACGCATCGCCTCGATCTTGTCATCTGCACCGCCTTTACCACCGGACACGATTGCGCCCGCATGACCCATACGGCGACCCGGAGGCGCTGTACGACCAGCCACAAAGCCAACAACCGGCTTTTTGGTTTTGTGCGATTTCAAGAATTCTGCGGCTTCTTCCTCGGCTGTACCACCGATTTCGCCAATCATGATGATGGCATCGGTTTCGTCATCCTCAAGGAACAGCTCCAGCACATCAACAAAGTTGGTGCCGTTTACAGGATCGCCACCAATACCCACACAGGTCGACTGGCCAAGGCCTTCCGCTGTGGTTTGTGCCACCGCCTCATAGGTCAGGGTACCGGAACGTGACAAAATACCAATGCGGCCTTTCTTGTGGATATGGCCTGGCATAATACCAATTTTGCATTCTTCCGGTGTAATAACGCCCGGACAGTTAGGGCCTACCAGACGGGTTTTCGAACCCGACAGTGCGCGCTTCACCTTTACCATGTCCAGCACAGGGATGCCTTCGGTGATACAGATCGCCAGATCAATTTCCGCATCAATCGCTTCCAGAATCGCATCAGCTGCAAAACGTGGCGGAACATAGATCACGCTGGCATTGGCGCCGGTTTTATCTTTGGCTTCAGCTACGGTGTCGAATACCGGCAGATCAATATGGCTGCTGCCACCTTTGCCCGGCGTTACACCACCCACCATTTTGGTGCCGTAAGCAATCGCTTGTTCGCTGTGATAGGTGCCTTCACGGCCCGTGAAGCCCTGACAAATTACTTTAGTATTTTTATCGATAAGGATGGCCATTACGCTGCCTCCGAAGTTTTGACTGCTTTAACAATTTTATCTGCGGCATCGGCCAGATCATCCGCTGCGGTGATCGACAGGCCAGACGTGGAAAGCATTTTCTTACCCAGTTCCACGTTGGTACCTTCCAAACGCACCACCAACGGCACATCCAGACTTACCTCTTTCGCCGCGCTGATGATGCCCTCTGCGATGATATCGCAGCGCATGATGCCACCAAAGATATTCACCAAAATACCTTCTACGTTAGGATCGGAAAGGATCAGCTTAAAGGCTTCGGTTACTTTTTCTTTGTTCGCGCCACCACCTACATCGAGGAAGTTAGCAGGCTCACCACCATACAGTTTAATGATATCCATGGTCGACATAGCCAGACCTGCACCATTCACCATGCAACCAATATTGCCATCCATCTTCACGTAAGACAGGCCGAACTTGCTGGCTTGCAACTCTAACGGATCTTCTTCGTCTTCATCACGCATTTCCAGCACATCTGGTTGACGGAACAGCGCGTTATCGTCGAAGTTAAATTTCGCATCCAATGCAATCAGCTTGGTTTGCTTGGTAATTACCAGCGGGTTGATTTCCACCTGCGACGCATCAGTGTCTACAAACGACTCATACATGCCGAAGATGAAATTATGGAAGTCTTTGCCCAGTTCTTTAGGAATACCAAGCCCTTGCGCCAGACGGCGCGCATGGAATGGCTGAATGCCACAAGCGGGATCAACCGTAACGGTAATGATTTTTTCTGGTTGCTTAGCGGCCACTTCTTCAATGTCCATACCGCCTTCGCTCGACGCCATGAAAGTGATGCGGCTGGTCGCGCGGTCAATCACCATCGACAGATACAGCTCTTCGCCGATGTCACTGCCTTCTTCGATGTAAACGCGTTTTACTTCTTTACCTTCCGGGCCGGTCTGGTGCGTCACCAGCGTCATACCCAGCATTTCTTTGGTCAATTGCTGCACTTCGTCCAGCGATTTCGCCAGCTTCACGCCGCCCGCTTTACCGCGACCACCTGCGTGGATCTGGGCTTTCACCACCCAAAGATTACCACCCAGATTCTGGGCAACTTGCTCGGCTTCCGCCGGAGTGTATGCCACGCCACCGCGCGGTACTGCTACACCATATTTTTGCAATACGGCTTTGGCCTGATACTCATGAATATTCATCGAATCCTCTTTTCCGTTTTAGAGTTTGATGCTTTTAACTAAATCCTTCACTGCGTCAACCGACTTATCGAATTGCTTTTTCGCAGCTGCAGGCAAACTAATTTCCACTACTTTCTCTACGCCCTTCGCGCCAATCACAGCTGGCACGCCAACATAGAGATTTTTAACGCCATATTCACCTTTCAGGTGCGCTGCACATGGAAGGATCTTTTTCTTATCTTTCAGATAGGACTCGGCCATTTCAATAGCCGAAGCGGCAGGCGCATAATAGGCCGAGCCGTTTTTCAACAGCGACACAATTTCACCGCCACCACCACGGGTGCGTTTTACAATCGCATCCACTTTCTTCTTATCAATCCACCCCATCTTGATCAGATCGGGCAGCGGAATACCTGCTACCGACGAATATTGCACCACCGGCACCATAGTGTCACCATGACCGCCCAGTACGAACGTGGTCACCTGATCGATCGATACGCCCATTTCCTCCGCCAGGAAGAAACTGAAGCGCGACGAATCCAGCACACCCGCCATACCAACCACCTTCTCAGGTTTGAAGCCGGTGACTTTTTGCATCACACCCACCATCGCATCCAGCGGGTTGGTGATCACGATTACAAATGCGTTAGGCGCATATTTTTTGATATTTTCGGCAACGTCTTTGATGATTTTGGTGTTGGTTGCTACCAGATCATCACGGCTCATACCAGGCTTACGCGGAATACCTGCAGTAACAATACATACATCCGCACCTTTGATGTCAGTGTATTTATTTGTGCCAATGATGGAAACGTCTTTGCCTTCGGGCGCAGTGCTCTGGCTAATATCCAGCGCCTTGCCTTGCGGCATATCCTTAACAATGTCGAAGAGTACGACATCACCAAGTTCTTTCAGACTGATCAAGTGAGCAAGGGTACCACCGATCATACCAGCGCCGATAAGCGCGATTTTGTTACGAGCTGCAGCCATCTGTATTCTCCCTGTGGAATTCTTGTGGACGGTTTAACCCATCACAGCGAAGATAGCAAGTGCTCAGGCGTATTTTCCCGGCCTAGGAATTCATCCGTTCGAAGAATTCATCGTTGGTTTTGGTATCTTTCATCTTCGCCAACAGGAACTCCATCGCATCCATGGTGCCCATTGGATTCAGAATCTTACGCAATACCCATACCTTAGACATATCTTCCTGACTATAAAGCAGATCTTCCTTACGTGTACCCGAACGGGTAATGTCGATGGCAGGATAGACACGCTTGTCAGCCAGTTTACGGTCCAGAATGATTTCCGAGTTACCCGTACCTTTGAATTCCTCAAAGATCACTTCATCCATGCGGCTACCCGTTTCAATCAGGGCAGTCGAGATAATGCTGAGCGATCCACCTTCTTCGATGTTACGCGCTGCACCAAAGAAACGTTTTGGACGTTGCAGAGCATTCGCATCCACACCACCTGTCAATACCTTACCAGAAGAAGGCACTACGGTGTTGTAGGCACGTGCCAGACGAGTGATAGAATCCAGCAGAATCACCACATCGTGCTTGTGCTCCACCAGACGTTTGGCTTTTTCAATCACCATTTCGGCTAATTGCACATGGCGGCTTGCAGGCTCATCAAATGTCGAGCTGACAACTTCGCCTTTTACCGAACGCGCCATGTCGGTCACTTCCTCGGGACGCTCATCAATCAGCAATACAATCAAATAAGCTTCGGGATGATTCGCCGTAATCGAATGCGCAATATTCTGCAGCATTACGGTTTTACCAGTACGAGGCGGTGCTACCACCAGCGTACGCTGTCCTTTACCCTGCGGCACCACAAGGTCAATCACGCGGTCACTCAAATCCTTACCCGTCGGATCAGCCTTTTCCATTTTCAGGCGTGCATCCGGATAAAGCGGGGTCAAATTATCAAAGGCAACCTTGTGCTTACTGCGGCTAGGCTCTTCATAGTTGATGCTGGTTACTTTCAGCAGTGCGAAATAGCGCTCATTATCTTTTGGCCCGCGCACTTCACCTTCTACCGTATCACCGGTACGCAATCCGAAGCGACGGATCTGGCTTGGTGATACATAAATATCATCAGGGCCAGCCAGATAGTTTGCTTCCGGCGAACGCAGGAAGCCAAACCCATCGGGCAATACTTCAATAACACCCTCGCCAATAATCTCCTGATCTTTTTCAGCAAACGCTTTCAGGATTGCAAAGATCATTTCCTGCTTGAGCATGGAGCTTGCATTTTCAATCTCGTGCTCTTCAGCAAGTTTCAGTAATTCATCAGGTTTTTTCTGTTTTAATTCTTGTAATCTCATGGAAGTTTTCACCAATTATTCTGGTTTTAAAAGGGGGATAATATAGCCGAGGGGGGTTGTAATATGATAAATCGCGCTCAGTTGCTGAGCCGTTGATATGAAGCATCTATATCAGAGTTTTTCCTTTTTCGTCAAGCAGTTTCCTACTAACCCGTCATCAAAGCAGTCTATTTAGTGGCTAAATAGCAACTATGTGTCTGCTTAGAACGGTTTGATGACCACCAAAAAGATAATAGCAATCATCAGCACAGTCGGTACTTCGTTGAGAATTCGGAAATAACGCGTGGATTTGGTATTTTCATCGGCTTCGAATTTACGACGCTGCGCCGAAAGCATACCATGCACGCCACTCATCAACACCACCAGCAACAATTTACCATGCATCCAGCCTTGTTGCAGCGCATTAATCTCGATCATTAGCCACACGCCAAACACCCAAGTCGCAATCATAGCCGGATTCATGATGTAACGCAGCAACCGGCGCTCCATAATTTT
>MDTE01184985.1_pt1 | contig 18551 bp, 24 predicted proteins | sample 811231 | NCBI WGS metagenome assembly MDTE01 (sample SAMN05326651, study PRJNA326480) | marine metagenome | isolation source: seawater | place: Indian Ocean: Red Sea | collected 2010 | reverse complement strand
CATGACCATGCCCATCATGATCTTTGTCTTCATCATGACCATGTCCATCATGATCATCATGTTCAAATATATTTTCCTCCCTAAATTTCAGCTTATCAATGTTCTTTAATTCCATAAATGAAATTTTCTTTGAATTCTTGGCAATTGAGGAGAGTGGCTTCTCCATAAAAGTTTCTATATCCTTGCCAATCCAGAAAATAATATTAGCTTGTTCTATTAATTTTGCATGAGAGGGTTTTAATACGAAACTATGAGGTGATGTGGTCCCTTCAATAATTAATGAAGGCTCTCCAATTCCATCCATTACATTTGAAATTAATGAATGAAGGGGTTTAATAGTTGTTACAACTTTTATTTCAGCTTTAGCTGCAAATGATCCCATAAACAAAATTGAAAAAATAAAAGTTATTATTTGTACAAAAAATGTTTTATCTTGTTGCATATTATAGTTTACCTCATGAGTATTTTTGTTATAAAATAACATTGTTATAATATAACAAAATAGATTGTAAATACAAAAATGAAAAAAAAATCAGACTTATTGGTCAAATTAGATAATGCAGGTGTAATGAAATCTTCCAAGTGGTTGGTAAGGGGCGTGACATTTGAAGTTTCAAAAGGGCAAATTGTGACATTGATTGGTCCGAACGGATCAGGAAAAACAACAACTGCAAAGATGGTGTTGGACATTTTGAAAACAGATGAGGGTTCGGTAATTAGAAATGCAAAAAACATGGCTTATGTACCTCAAAAAATTAATATTGATTGGACCCTCCCATTACGTGTATTTGATTTTATGAGTATTACAGGTCAAATTTCTAAATCAAAAATTTTGGAAAATTTAAAATTAACTGGCGTAGAAAATTTAATTTATTCAGATCTTAGAAATTTATCTGGAGGCGAATTTCAGAGAGTGCTGATTGCTAGAGCAATTGCTAAGAATCCTGAATTACTTGTTCTAGATGAGCCTGTTCAAGGTGTCGACTTTAATGGAGAAATTGCCTTATATAATTTAATAAAAAATATTTCTGATAGTTTAAACTGTGGCATATTATTAATTTCTCATGACATTCATTTCGTCATGTCTTCAACTGATCATGTTATTTGTTTGAATGGACATATATGTTGTTCTGGAACCCCAAGTTCAGTAGCAAAAAATCCTGCCTATATTGAATTATTTGGTGAACATACAGCATCTACACTATCTTTATACAAACACCGACATGATCATTCTCACTCCACTGATGGAAGTATCTCGAAATAATGTTTGATGATTTTTTTGTAAGAGCTTTGATTGCTGGTATAGGAATATCCATCGTCACAGGTCCTCTGGGTTGCTTTGTTATATGGCGACGTTTAGCTTATTTTGGAGATACATTATCTCATTCATCATTGCTAGGGGTCACATTAGCTTTTTCTTTGAGTATTAATATTTCTTTAGCTGTATTTATAGTTTCTGGAGTAGTTGCATTGATTTTATTAAGTTTGCAAAAGAGAACTCAATTACCAGGTGATGCATTATTAGGTCTTCTTGCTCACTCAAGTATAGCAGTTGGACTGGTTATAATAGGTTTCCTCTCTTTCATTAGGTTCGATATTATGGGTTTATTATTTGGAGATATTCTTTCAGTTACCATTAATGACATTTTTATTATTTGGTTTGGAGGGTTCTTGATTTTAATAACCTTATATTTGATTTGGAATTCATTATTTGCAGCAACTGTAAACTATGATTTAGCTGCGGCTGAAGGTATGAGACCTGATAGATCAAACATTATATTCACATTGCTTTTGGCAGGGGTTATAGCTATTTCAATTAAAATGATAGGTGTTTTACTTATTACAGGTTTACTTCTGATACCTCCAGCCATGGCTAGAAATTTAAGTAATAATCCTCAAGAAATGGTTGGTTTAGCCATAGTTTCTGGAATGGTCTCAGTTATAATGGGTCTTTTTTGTTCATTAGAATTTAATTCTGCTTCTGGACCAACTATTATAGTTGTGGCTTTAATATTATTCATCTTATCTATGTTTGCTCCTAGTAGAGACAAAAAGTTGCAAAAATAAAAACAGTTTGATATTTAAATATTATGGGTTTTGTAAAAGAAAAATTAACTAAAAACCAACAAACTGTTCTTAGCTTGTTAGAAAAATCAAAAGAACCACTAAAAGCATATACTATTCTTTATGATATTCAAAAAAAAGGAATAAAGGCACCAACTCAAGTATATAGAGCTTTAGATAAATTGATCGACATTGGTAAAGTTCATAAAATTGAAAGTAAAAATGCTTATATTGCCTGTAGCCACGTTCAATGTAGTTCAGAGAAGTCAACGTCTTTTCTAATTTGTAAAGATTGTGATACTGTCATTGAGATTGAAAAAAATAATTTCACTTCTTATTTATCACGTCTGAGTGAAAAATTTGATTTCAAACATTCAGAACATAATTTAGAAATTTATGGACTTTGTAGTTCTTGTAAATAAGAACAAATTATATTCTTATTGAAATCTTATTCGACCTCATTTGAACCTATTTGATCCTGAAGATAGTTTTTCAAGCCAGTTTTTTCAATTATGCTTATTTGAGTTTCAATCCAATCTATATGTTCTTCAGTATCATCTAAAATTTTTTGAAATATTTCTCTTGTAACAAAATCAGAGTTTTTTTCACAAACTGAAATGGCCTCTTTTAGGCAGGATTGATTAAGCATTTCAACTGAAATATCTGCTTGAAACATTTCTGGAACAGTTTGGCCAATTTTAAGTTTTCCTAAGTCTTGTAAATTAGGTAAACCTTCTAAAACCAAAACTCTTTTTATAATCCAGTCAGCATGATGCATTTCGCCAAGAGATTCATCATAAACTTTTTTGCCAAGTTTATTGAATCCCCAATCTTCAAGAATTCTAGCATGGAGAAAATACTGGTTTACAGCTGTAAGTTCATTTTTCAGAATAATATTTAAATGTTTTATAACTTCTTTATTGCCTTTCATATTTCTCTTTCCCTAATTTATAATGGTTCTAATATAGTAATTAATTATTCAATAACTAGTAAGAATAAAAATTAATTGTTAATTTGACTGAAATAGATCTAAAATATTTAGACTTTTATAGAAATTTGGTGATTTGAAATTACTTATGAAGAAACATAAACTTTTGACAACTACTATAGGTTCCTTCCCAAAGCCAGAATATATACCAATAAGAGATTGGTTTGATTCTGCTAGAGATCAATCTGGTATGAATTGTCCCAAAGTAACTTCAGATCATACAGAGTATCTTCTCAATAATAAGACCAAGGACGAAGATCTTTTTAGAAAAGCAACAAGTGAAGTTATTAGATTGCAGGTAGATTTGGGAATTGATATTCCGACTGATGGCGAGGTAAGAAGAGAAAATTATATCCACTATCATTGTCGGCACTTAAATGGATTTGACTTTAATAAGCTTGAGCACAGAGTATTGAGAGATGGTGCATATGAAACTAATTTACCTGCTATACGAGGGAAGGTAAGTCATACTGGTAAATTGTATGCTGATGATGAGTTTTCTTTTAGTCAGGGAGTTACAAAAAAACCTGTTAAATTTACATTGCCAGGTCCATTGACTATCATGGATACGAGTGCTGATTGCTTTTATAATGATAGAAAATTACTCAATCGTGATTTAGCCGAGACCATTAATAAAGAGGTTTTATCTTTAGTTGATAAAGGTTGTAAGTTTATCCAAATAGATGAACCTTTATTTGCTCGTCAGTTAGAAGATGCAGTATCTTTCGGTTTCGAAGGCATTGAAAGATGTTTTCATAAAGTGCCTAATGATGTTAAAAAAATAATACATATTTGCTGTGGTTACCCTGATCATTTAGATGATGAGAATTACAAGAAGGCAGATTCAAATTGTTATAGAGATTTAGCAAAATCACTTGAGTTACTTAATATTGACCAAATTTCCCTTGAAGATGCTCATTGTTGTAATGATCTATCATTGTTAGATTTTTTTGCAACTAAAACAATAATTTGGGGTGTTATAGATGTTTCTAGAAGTAGAATTGAATTAAAGGATGAAGTGGAGCATAGAATAATAAAAGTCTTGGAATGTATAGATAGGGAAAGGCTCGTTATTGCTCCAGATTGTGGTTTAGGATTGTTGAGTGCTTCTCAAGCCATGCAAAAGATTAAAGTTATGTGTGAAGTGGTTGCAATGATTTAAATTATTCATTTAATATAAACTGGATACCTTTAAGAAGAGAAATTATGCAAAAGCTGACAATTTATCATAATCCAAGATGTAGTAAATCTAGAGAAACTTTGAGATTAATTACAAATAAAAATCTATCTCCAAATATCATACATTATCTTGATAAAGAATTAACATTTAAGGAATTAAAAAAATTGATAGATTTACTTCATATATCACCCAGAGATCTTTTGAGGTCGGAAGAAGCAGAATATAAAAACAATAACTTGAAAGATCACAATATTTCTGATGATGATATTATTAATTATATGATCCGTTTTCCTAAAATCATTCAGAGACCAATAGTAATAAATGGTGATAAGGCTGTAATTGGCAGGCCTCCTGAAAATGTTTTGTCAATTATTTAATAAATTTCAAAAATCATAAAAATAATGAACAAAATTAGAATCAATTATTTTGATTTTTAATTATAAGTAAATTAATTTTTTATTTAAAATTTGATTTAATTATTTAGTTCAATTAAAATATATATAATGAACAGAGGGTTTTATGAAAAAAGTATTATTATATATTGATGAAAGTGAAAAATATGCAGATATAAATATTCAGAAGTCGGATTTGATGAATGAAGTAAAAAATAATCATTGGCATCTTATTGGGACGTTTTTTGATAAAGAAAAACAAAGTACATTTCTACAACAGGCTAAAGATTATTATATTTTTCTTAATGAAAAAAAAATGAAATCTAATTTTGACCTTATAATTGTTTGGGATATTAAACTTATTTGGAAAAATATAAGCAAATTTTTTGAAATGTTAGAGTGGCTTAAATTAAGTAAGATTGATATATATTTTCATAATCAATCAATTAATACTTCTGAAGATAATGGCTTATTATATAAATATGCGAAAATCTTTTCTGAAACTGAAAAAAGAATCAAAAGTGAGCGAATTCTTAATGGACTTTCTAAAGTAAAAAGTGAGGGCAAAAAGCTAGGACGTCCAGAGAAAGACGTTGATCATATCAAAATTTTAAAGGATAGAGATCAAAGACTAACAATCAGAGAAATTGCTAAAAGACATAAACTATCTGTTGGTAAAATTCATTATTTAATTAATAGACAGAAAAGATAGATTAAGAATCTAATAGTTTCTTAAACGCTGACTGAAACCTTTTTTTATCAACAGCTTTGGTTGCTTTAACAGTAGCAATTTTATCATTTAAATTATTTTCTTTAATTTCTATTAAGTGTTTGATAGCGCGTTTTTTTGCTTCAAAATCTTTTTTTAAGTCATTTGTCATATCAAAAAATATATATTAAATAACTAAATCTGTTAAAGTAAAAATAATGTATAATATATAAGTTATGAATTTGTATTATCTTTATTTCAAGAGATTAAATTTATGAATTATTTTATCCCAACCTGTCTTTTAATAAACTTATTTTTGAGTTTAACTTCCTACGCATTTGATGAATCACAACTTTTAAAATTTAAAGTTATTAAAATTTGCAAGGGATGTGATCTCAGCAGTGCAGTCTTAGAGAAACTTGATTTAAATAATGCTAAGATCATTAATATTAATTTGGAGAACGCTAATCTCAAAGGTGTTAATTTATCTAAGGCCAATATTTCTGATGGAAACCTTGAAAATATAAATCTATACGGTGCTAATTTAACTAAAGCAAATCTATCAAAGTCTTCTATAAAAAATGCTAATCTTGACAAGGTTAATTTTTATCAAGCAAATTTAAGAAATACAAATTTATCTGGCTCTTCTTTGTTAGGTGCAAACTTTGAGGGTGCAAATTTTCAAAGAGCAATATTAAATGACTTGGATCTAAGAAGTGTTAAACTTAATAATGTTAACTTTAGAAAGGCAAGTCTAGAACTAGCTAATTTTGAGGGAGCAGAATTAAAAAATATTAATTTTGAGGGAGCCAATCTTAAAGGTGCTAACTTAAGGGAAACCTCTCTTATAACTGTCAATCTTATTAATGCAAATATGGAGGGCGTGGTTTTAACCAATACTAATTTGTCAGGAATGGACCTTAAAAATGTTAATTTTACAGGAGCCAATTTAGAATCTTCTAATCTGGATAATGCAAATCTTGAAAATGTAAATTTTGTTGAAGCTAATCTTATAAATGTTAGTTTTAAAGGTGCTAATCTTTTAGGGGCTAATTTTGAAAATGCTTTTATGGATGGTATAAATATGTGTGGAGCTATATTGCCTTCAGGTGAAGAAAAGTCTTGTTAAAAAAAATAATTATTTATTTTTTTCCCCAAGTAAAGTCCGCCTAACATAGCAATCATGAAATTTAAGCATGGAAATAAATGAGACACTAAAACACCTATTGCAGGCCCTGGACACAACCCACTTAATCCCCAACCTATTCCAAAAATCGATGAACCAATTATAAGCTTTTTATCTATTAGTTTATTTGAGGGTATATGAAATTTTGGATCAAATAAAGGTGATTGTTTTTGGAGAATTAGTTTAAACCCAATAAATGTACATAAAATTCCCCCTAGCATGACAAAAACAAGTGAAGGATCCCAGTTTCCAGATATATCAAGAAATGATTGCACTTTTGAAGGATTTAACATGCCTGAGATCGTTAAACCAAATCCAAATAAAGAACCACAAAAAATAATAGCAAGATAATAGATCATTACAATTTACCTAATAAGAAGACTGTAAACATTCCAAAAAAGACAAAAGTAAAAGTAGCCAATATAGATCTAAACGATAAACGAGAAATACCACAAATCCCATGCCCTGAAGTACAACCATTTCCAATAGAAGTACCAATTCCTACCAGCAATCCCGAAATAATTAAAAGTGGAGTGTTGGCAACTATCTCTGAATTAAATTTACCAAAAAAGCTTTGATAAATAATGGGTCCTAGTAATACACCAAAAATAAAAATTAATTTCCAATCAATTTTAAATACTTTTTGATTATTTATTATGTCTGATAAAATTCCTGATATACCTAAAATTCTTCCATTAAGAAACATTAAAAAAATTGCTGAAACACCAATTAACACACCTCCAAATAGAGAGTGATAGGGAGTAAAGTTTGTCCAGTCTATTGTGATCATAAATTGATAATTGTATTTAATTAATTTTTATATAATTTGATTTTATATAAATTTTTATAAAAGTTTTATTAAAAAATGCAACTACTGGAATTTTATAATGTTAAACAATAAACTGCCAGAATTTTGTGGAAATAAACTGGATAATCTTTCGCAAAAATTAAAATATTTATGTGAGGCTGGTTATTATGAAGATATAGCATATGAAGTTGGCTGCAATTATAAAGATCAGCCAAGAGTTATGTATAGAAAATTTTTTGGATCTGGAGCTTTAAAAAACAAAGGAAATTCAGTTTGGAGAATTTACTCCATGACAAAACCTGTAGTTAGTGTTGTTGCCTTGGCTTTGGTTGACGAAGGAAAACTAAGATTGTTTGATCATGTGGCAAGATTTTTACCTGATTTAAAAACTCCAAGAGTATTAATTTCAAAGGGAGCCAAAAAAGAGTACATCAGCACTACAGTACCTATGACGATTTTTCATTTATTAACTCATACATCTGGATTAACTTATGGATTTTTGAATGGATTGGTTGCAAACATATACAGGGAAGAAAAAATTCATTTTGATGGCTTGCTTTCACTGGAAGATGAAGTGAAAAAAATTGCAAAACTTCCTCTCGTTTTTGAACCTGGAACAAATTGGCACTATTCAGTTGCGACTGATGTTTTGGCTTATATTCTTGAATTAGTTTCAGGATTAACTCTTCCAGAATTGTTAAAAAAATATGTTTTTAATAAGTTGGGTATGAATCAAATAGGCTTTGATGTTCCTCCAAATAAAATAAAAAATCTGATTAAATGTTATGGTTCAAAGGATATTTTTGAAAGCTTTCCCAAAGAAAGAATCAGTGACATATTTTCTAACAATCCAAAGCTAGAAGAAGTTAACTCTTTTTTATCATATCCTAGTGGATCTGAAGGAAAGTTTTCAAGGGGTGGTCATGGATTATTTTCAACTATTTCTGATTATGGTCTTTTTGCAGCATCAATGTTGAATGGGTTGAAGGGAATTTTAAGCAGAAAGAGCATGGAGTTTATGTTGCAAGATCATACTCTGTCTTCAATGAAACCTTTAATTATTAATCCAATATTAACTAAACCAAATGAAGGGTTGCAAGGTTATGGTTTTGGTTTTGGAGTAAGAATAAGGGGTAAAGGTAATACAGCATTATCAATGGGCTCTGAAGGCGAATTTGGTTGGGCAGGGGCAGCGGATACTTATTATTTAGTTGATCCTAAAGAAAATTTTTATGCAGTTTTTATGGCTCAGAACTTAGATCAGCCTGGAGGGTCATCTTTATTTAAACAATTGCTTTATTCAGCTTTAAAATAGGAATGTTAATTTAATTGTTTCATAATAATTTTACTGTAAAACTTTTTATATCATAGGTTGACCTTGATAAATTTATCTAAAAATCTTTATTTATCAAATTTTGCTTGCTTTATCGCGATGTTGATGTGGTCCTTAGGGTTTCCAGCTGGCGAACAACTCTTGGAGAGTTGGGGTGTTTTGTCATTAACCTTCATAAGATTATTTATTGGAGTTATGTTTTTAATTTTAATTTGGATCTTGGTGGAGGGATTCAAATCGCTTAATAATCCTTATTGGCTATATGGCATCTTTATAGGAGGTATTGGATGGGGTTTTGGGGCCATTTTATTGTTATTAGGACAGAAGCTGTCTGACCCTGTAACTCCAACTATTTGTGCTGCCATGATGCCAATTTTCGGAGCAATTGTAGAGATTGTTTTTGATAAAAGAAAAATTAATATTAATCTTATTTTGGGTATTATTTTAGCGGTTTGGGGAGGGTATTTAGCAACAGGGGTAAAATTTGAACAAGCAGGTTTTGGTCTTGGGGCATTGTTATGTATTATTTCAGTAATTCTTTTTGCCTGGTGTACAAGAGCAACGACTATTGAATTGAAAAACTTAACTGCTATTGGACAAACAACTATAACTTTTACTGGTAGTTTAATTTGTGTGGTTTTGATTTATTTTATTTCTATTTTATTTTTTCAAGAAGAAATTGATATAGGAATAATAGATAAATATCATATTTCATTGCTTCTAATATTTACGTTGATTTCTTTGACAATTTCTCAAGCTATATGGCTTTGGGGAGCAAGAAGGCTGGGCATTTTACTAGCTTCATTTCATTCAAATTTAGTTCCATTTTATGTGATGATAATAATGGTGGTTGCGTTTAAAGACATATGGATATGGACGCAAGCTTTAGGTGCATTTTTAGTTGGATTGGGAGTTATTGTTGCACAATATAAAATTAAAAAACTATAGTTTTTTATATAATCCACTTATAATATATGTATGTCAGAAAATTTCAAAATCAATGATGAAAACATTTCCAATTTTTCCAAAGACGGATGTGTGGTTTTAAGGGGTGTTTTTAGAGAATGGGTAAATATTCTTCAAGAGGGCATTGAAACATTAATAAATAATCCAAGCCCTAGAGAGCGATCTTATCAACCTGAAGATGGTTCAGCACCTTTTTTTCAAGATTTATGTAATTGGCAAAGAATTAATGAATTTAAAGACTTTATTTTTAATTCTTGTATTGGTGATTTGTCAGTTCAATTGATGAATTCAAAATCAGCAATTTTTTTTCATGATCATGTTTTGGTTAAAGAGCCAGGTTCTTCTATTGTTACTCCCTGGCATCAAGATCAACCTTATTATTGTACTTCAGGCATGCAAACAGTCAGTTTTTGGATACCTCTGGATGCTATTCCAAAACATATTTCGCTTCAATGCATTGCTGGTTCACATTTATGGGGTAAAATACACAAACCCAAAAGATTTGATGGATCAGATTTGTTTGAAAATGATAATTCTGAAGAAGTCCCGGACATAGATAATAATAAGGAAAAATATAAGATACTTTCATGGGAAATGGAGCCTGGAGACGCAGTTGCATTTAATTTTAGAACTCTTCATGGCGCTTCAGCGAATTCTGGACAGCATTCTAGGAGAAGGGTTTTTTCAGCTAGAGTGGTAGGTGATGATGCTGTATTTGTTGATAGAAAAGGTAAAGGATCTCCGCCATTTGATCATCTAAAACTCAAGACTGGTGATAAACTGTCGGGTGAAGATTTTCCATTCATTTTTAACTGAGTTTTATCATTTTATCTGTTTTTTTTTAAATAGACTTTCTCTTAAAAAAATTTATATATTTTTCTAACTTATTAAATAATGAGAAAAATTAATAAGGTTTTTAATTTTTTTATAGGTTTGGGAAATGAAATTTAAAGATTGGTATGATAGATCATCAAAGTCAGAAAAGGGTGGTTTAGATCAAGACGGTTTTATTAAAACTGCTGATAGATTTGTTAATTTAGCTAATACATTGAATAAAAGAGTTTTGGCTACTGAAATTCAATATACTATGTTATTTGCTTCTGCTCGCTACAGTGCACATGTGGGTAAAAATGTTTTGGAGATTGATAATCAAGAAAATTATATTGACCACCTGGTAAATCAATATAGAGATATGCTTCGTGAAAATTTTGCAGATCCAGCAGTCTAGGTATATTTTTGATGAAAAATTATAGTCTGTTTATTTTAATTTTATTAATTTTAACAGTTTTTTCAAAATCCAGTTCCGTATATTCTAATGAGAATATTTTATCTGAAAATGCTCAAAAAGGTTTAGAAATTGCTCAAGAACATTGTAGTAGATGTCATATTGTGAGCGAAAAAAATCGTTACAGCAGTATTGAAACCACTCCTTCCTTTTTTGGTTTAAGAAAAATGAAAGATTGGCATGAAAGATTTAATGAGTTTTTTGTCAGGCCACCACACCCTGCATTAGTTAATATTATTGATGTTACAGAGGAAAGGTCTAAAATGCTGCCTGCTTTTGTTCAAGAAATTGATTTAACTCTTGAACAAATTGATTATTTAATTAGTTATGTAAAAGGTCTAAAAAGGAAGAATTAAAAAAATAAGGTGGAAAATTATGTCTAAAGAAGAATTTACAATAAGTATTAGGAAGTATTTAAAACATCTTGGTGTTACTGGTCATCAAGTTATAGAGGACGCCATGAATAAGTCCGTCAAAACTGGAGAAATTCAACCGGGCTCAAAAATTTCAATTTCTGCAGAGATTACTATTGATAAATTAAATATTTCACACAAAATTGATGGCTCGTTAACTGTGCCAGATTAGAATGAAAAAACTTCAAAAATCTGAGATTATAAACGTTTTATCTAAGATAAATGATTTATCAAGAGGGAAAGATATTTATTCTTCAGGAAATGTTTCAGACATTTCCATTAAAGAAAATAATGTCCAAGTCACTCTTGAAGTTGAAAGCCATCGAGCAGGGGCTTTTGAAGTCATTAGAAAACAGGTTGAAAAATCTTTACATGAACTACCTAATGTTACAAATTGTGTTGTAATTTTGACAGCTCACGCTGCTCAAAAAGATCAAAATCTGCATGCTAATAAATCTATAAACAAAGAAGAAAATACTCATTCAATAGTTTTAGATAGTAAAGTTAAAACCTTTATTGCTTTGGGTTCGGGAAAGGGCGGGGTAGGCAAATCAACTACATCTGTCAATATTGCCGTTTCTTTGGGCTTGGAAGGATATAACGTAGGTTTGTTAGATGCAGATGTATATGGCCCATCGCAGCCAAGAATGCTTGGGGTTTCTGGAAGACCTCGAGCTATAGCAGGTGATATGGTGTCACCGATGAAAAATCATGGAATTTCAATGATGTCTATGGGTTTATTAGTCCCTGATGAAACAGCTATGGTTTGGAGAGGCCCAATGGTCCAATCAGCTCTAAACCAAATGTTGAATAATGTGGTTTGGGGGAATCTTGATGTTATGATAATTGATTTACCGCCTGGAACTGGAGATATACAAATATCGTTAGCTCAACAGGTGAATTTATCTGGTGCAGTTATCGTTTCAACCCCGCAAGACGTTGCCTTATTAGATGTTATAAAAGCTATAAGCATGTTTGAAAAGGCTGGAGTGAAAGTGTCTGGAATGATAGAAAACATGTCCTTTTGGGAGTGCCCAGATTGTGGAAGAGTGGATCATATTTTTGGAGAAGAGGGTGTTTCAAAAGAGGCAGATAGACGGAAAGTACCACTTTTAGGGAAGATTCCTCTTCATTCAGACATAAGAGAAGCCTCCGATGCAGGTTCACCAACGGTTATTTCACATCCAAAAACTTTACAAGCTAAAGCATATCGTGAAATTTCTAAAAAACTTATTGAAATTTTTGAAATTACAAAATCAAATGATTAAATTAATTGTTTGGAGAAATAAATGTCCGATTTTTATGAATTAGACCCACCAAAAGAGGGGGCAGATCCTCAACTGCCACCATTGTTTTCCAGCCAAAAAGTTTTAGAAGGCATGGATCCTTTTGATAAAGCTGTTGCGGCAGGAAGTTCGGGGGATGTTGGAACAGTTTTTTATTCTTCAAATAAAGACTTGCTTAACATCGCTATTACTCTTGGTCCAGAAGTTCCGAGAATTAAGGCTTTTCAAGTTCACTATGTTATGATGCTTGGATTAAGTGACGCCTTAGGGGCTCTTGCTCCTCCTGAAATAGAAATTTCTCATCTTTGGCCTAATCTTATGTTCATGAACAGAGGTCTTATGGGTAAAGTTTTGCTGATAGAGCCAGGAGGAGATCAGAATTCTGTTCCATCCTGGATGGTTTCGGGCGTTAAAATTCGGATTAAAGTAGATACATTGAAACTAGATGAAGTTCTTGAAGCAACTTCTCTGGAAGATGAAGGGGCATCTTTCTTATCAAATGTAAGAATCATTGAGGCAGTAACCAGACATTTTTTAGTGTGGCTTAATACATGGCAAGATGAGGGTTTTAAACCTGTCCATGACACTTGGATGGAGAGAGTATTAGAACAAATCTCTTTACCAATTTTACCCAATGGAAAGTCTGGAAAATGGGTGGCTTTAGATGAGAATGGCTTAGGATTATTTAAAATAGAAAATAAACATATTTCATTGTCTTTAGAGGATGCAAAAATAAACTCATGAAATTAGCAAAAACAATCAGGTTTGATAAGTCAGATTTAAATGTTTTTGAAATTGTTTCTGATGAAGGGGAATGGGCTGTTTCTGGAGCTTTCGAGTATTCAAAAGATACGATCAGTTCTCTAAGTGGGAAAAGAAAACAAAGTTTTGCAAATGGGTTTCTCGGCCTTAATAGTTTTGGTAGATCAACACTAGTAACTGTTACATCTATTAATAAAGATGAAAAAATTTTATTAATTAACAATTTAGCAAATTATTTTGTAAAATCTTATGGGGCGCCAAGCTTTAATCTTGCTTATCCTGTAGCCGAAGATGAAATTAAGTTTATGATGGATTTGTGTCAAAATCAAAAATTGGGAACATTATTGGCTGTGAATAGAAAATTTGAAACAGATGGCATACATGAAAGCTTTAGTAATTTGCCTAAGCCTGATGCCTGCTCAAATCAAAAAATATGGACCACAGTTGAAAATGAATAATTTTTTCGATGCATATCAATAGGTTGTAAATGGTTTTACTTGGTCAAGATTTTTGGAGATCTTCGGGTTGGCATTTATTAGAAAAAAATTCTAATGGGTGGTTGTCAGTTACAGATGATTTTTTGGCCGCATATTTTGCTCGACCTGAATTAGTCCCTATTGAAGAATCTTGCAAAAATGAAAGAGATTTGCATAAAAAATTAATTCTTGACCCTCGGCTTGATGTTCAACCAAATATACTTTCAAGTTTTAAGGATCAGGACGCTGCTTTTAATTATCAAGTGGTTTTAAATTTCAGGGACTTTCTTTTGAAATATGATTCCATAGAATCAGCCTATATGGCAATATCCAAAGGTGAAAAAATTAATTTCCCACCTTTGTTTGTTAATCATTTAGCTCACGTTATTGTGCGATCTATTGTTGATGGATGGTTAGACCCATTGCATATAAGGGCTTCTGAAATTTTATTTAGAGAACAAACTATAACAGTTGATAGTGGTAAAGTAATGGTTGCAGACAGAGCAACCGTTCAGTTTCAAACTCAGCAAAATTCAACTGTTAAAGGTTCAGGAAAAAAAGATATGACGCAAATTGATGTTTTGACAGAAGATACTGCAGATGAATATTGGGAGCGATCTGATAATTTTGATACTGCGATTGATATTGCTTTTACTCAACCAGGGCTTGATGGATTAGCTAGAGTTTTTGAGTCTTGGGTTTCTCATTTTTATAAATTTTCTCTCCAAGTGCGTCCTATGTCTCGAATAGATGATGAAAAGTGGAAATGGCATGTCGGTTTGGACTCCTCTTCAAATTCTATTTTAAATGATCTTTATAATGGCAAAGATGTTTCCGAAGAAAGATTGAAGCAGATATTGGCTTTATTTTCCTTGAGTCCTGACAATTCAAAAGTATTTTTGGATAGTATAGGGGGGCATCCAATATATCTTGGTTTATCAATGAATGAATTTGGAGTGATGAACTGTAAACCTCAAAATCTTCTAGTTAATCTGCCTATTTCAAACAAATGATTTAATTATAATCATCTGTCGTTCTAGGTTTAGGTCGGTCTTCAACATCAAGAATTTTGTCATTTTGCTCAAATTGTGAGGATACTCTGCAGTCTTCACACATCAGGATTAGATTTTGTTTTTCCTCGCTTAAAAACATTGAATGAGATGTAAGTCGATTTTTAATAGATTCAATTGATTTCTTAGTCCCGAAAATTTTCCCACATTTAATGCATGGGAAAGGTTCATCTTCATTAATAATTTCATTTGAGAGAGCACTGTCAGATAAATTGTATTGAGGGATTAGAGAAATAACTTTTTCGGGACATGTTTTTTGGCAAAGGCCACATTGAAGACATGCATCTTCTCTAAAAAGTAATTGTGGTGTTTCAGGATTATCTTGCAAAGCTCCTGCAGGGCAAACACTTACACAAGCAAGGCATAAGGTACAACCATCACTATTGACTTCAACTTTACCATAAGGAGCATTATCAGGAAGTTCTATGATTTCATTTGAATATTTATTTTCTTTTGCAAGACCTTTTATTGCGGTTCTAACTATACTTTTTGAAGTGCCAGTTGCTACAAATGGAGAAAAATTATATTTGGCAATGTTGTTAGGCAAATTAATTATATCATTAAACTCTTCAGGGTCGCTTAATTCATATATTTTAAACCTTTCTATCTCATTGATACCAATACCGCTTAATAATGAATTGGCAAGTTTTACTTGATTATGTAAAACTTCATTTTCTGAAGACTTGTTAGGGTCAGCTAAAATAATAATTTCAGAAAAACCCATAGCATTCGCGCCTATTAACAAATCATGGCCTGATCTACCTATAGAATGAATTTCAATTGGAATAACATCGTAAGGCAAGCCATCATAAACGCGTGATAAAAAGGATATTATTCCTGATCCATGCGTTTCATCATGTATTAAAAGACGAGGCATAGCCTTTTCTAGCTTTATAAAATTTTCAGCTATATATGAAAGTCTGTTAAGTAATTTATCTATAGACGGCCAAATAACTTGGGCTGCTCCGGATGGGCAGACAGATCCACACATACCACAACCTCCACAAATTGCTGTGTCAATTTCAACAACATCTCCATTTGGCTTAATTGCTCCCGCAGGGCATGCATCCAGACATTTTGAACAACCATTAATTTGATTTCTAGAGTGAGCGCAAAGGGTATCATCTAAACTTACATAAATTGGTTTCTCAAATTCACCAATTTTCGATTGGGTGTCACTAATTAGTTTTTCAAGAGCTAAAGGGTCTTTAGAATCAACTTTGAAATAGCCATCGCGTTTGTTATGTGCAGTTAATAAGGGATCACCGTCAGACAAATCAATGAAAATATCACATTGAGAAGATACATCATTACTTCTATTGCCAAAAACTAGGTATTCCCTACTATAAGGCAATGCTTCAGCAAAATCATTAATCTTAAGATCAAAATTACAAAAATACCCAGATAAATTTGTTACTTTACCCGTTGAAATTAAAAAATTTGAATTTTTTGGAGGTAATATTTGTTCATTATCTGTTATCAAAGCAGTAACACCTAGAAATTCTGATAGTCCTTTGGCTGCATATAAAACAGCATCACTTGGTCCGTAAATGAGACATCTTCCTACTGAATTAAATTCCATACTTCGAGTAATTTCAGAAGAAGTAGCCATCCTTGTAGCATCTAGAATCATTGAAGAAATTTTTGAAGAAGCTTTTTTAGCTGATTTTGACCACCCGGCATTCTCGCGAATATTAAACATATAGGGTATTTCTATTTCATTTTCTTCAGCAATTTCAGAAAAAAGCTTTGCTTGATATGTACAAGCAATTAAAAGGGGTTTATTTTCATCAGAACAGTTTTTGAGAGCCTTTTCAAATTCATTAATTTGATCAGTGCAAAGTGAATTATAGATTTCTGGAGGTTCTTTTATATTGCATCCTGAAGAAATTTTTTTTGCATCAAGAGGCATTGTTTTACCACAATTACATAGCAGGACTTCTGTGTCATTAACATTCATTTTGAACTATTCCTTTGATTTTATTGCAAAAAAAATAAACAAATTAATTACTTTTTTTTGTAATTAATAACTGTAACATAAGATGAGAGTGTAAACTGTCAATATTCTAATTTTAAAAATTTAATATAAAACTATTTGTGATTAAGAAATTGAATGCAAAATATTACTCCTAAATTAAAGCATGTTTTGATGCCTGTTAGAGTCATACTTTTAAGAAAGAAGTCTAAAAGTCCTTGGATTAAATTTAATTGGTCTGTTTATGACGTCCTTCCAGGAAGTGGAACAAACGACAGCTCAATTCAACCATTAATCGATGATAATCATTTAGATAGTAAACATACTGGAAAGAGTGATTTGTTTAAGGTTGAAACAGAAATAGATCTGCATAGAGCTGAAGCCGAAGCATATGTTGAAAATTTAGGCTCTTCTGATCCTTCTATTTACATTGTTTTAAGACCTGATGCACCTGATGAAGAGCCCTCTGAACATGGTATAGTTCTTGAAAGTGTTAGTTTATCACCATACATTATTCAAGACTATGAAGATATTGGAGAAGATCAAATAGAAAAAGTTGCTTTAGGTGGTCCTATAGCAAAATTTTTAGAAGATTTTGTTAGTAATCATTTTAAACCTGTAAAGTTTAAAAAAAGGCAAAGAGATAGGAAACATATAACTGATTTAGTTGAAGAAGGAAAAGGTGACCCAAGAGTGCGTCAAACTTCTAATATTTTTAGAGCGCCAACTAAAAAAAAATTAAAATAAAGATTAGTAATTAAGCGAACAAAATATGAATAAAGATAAAGACAATAACAATCAATCAAATATTAATAGTGAAAAGGACAGTTTTTTCAGTCGTTGGTCTAAGAAAAAATCCGGGATTGTACCTGAAGAAAATGAAATTTTGGAAGAGAATTATAGTAATAAAAACGATCAAGCCATTACAGAGACTAAAGAGGAAGAGGAAGAAAGAAATTTATCTATTGATGAATTGGCTAAGAAATACAAAGTTGTTAATCCTGAAAGTCTCAATAATTCTCTGGATCTAAGGGAGTTTATGAAAAATAAAATTCCAGATCGTTTGAAACAGTTAGCTCTCAGAAGGCTGTGGAAAGTTGTTCCTATTTATGGCGAGGTGTCAGAGCTGGTTGAATATGGTGAGGACTTTACAGACGCTGCTACAGTTGTTGATGGACTTCAAACCGCGTATGTAGTTGGTAAGGGTTATGCAGAAAAGTTTATAGAAAAATCTGAAGAAGTTTTGGATAAACAAAATACAGATTCAAATAAAGATTTAAACAATAATCAAGAATTTAAAACAATTACAGAAAATAATGATCAGAATGAAACTAAAACTGAATCCATTTCTTATGAAGAGAAATCAAATAAAAAAAATAAAATTAAACAAAAATCATCTGAGGGTCAAAGCCTTTCAATAAATAATCAAGATGCAAATGTTAGGCTTGAACAAAAAGAGATTCTTAAAGAAAAAACAGATCAGAAAAGTAAAATTATTAGACCTCAAAAAATGATTTTCAAAAAATAAATTATAAAAATCTATTCTTTTTTTAATTTAAATACTCTTTCAATAATTTTAGACAAAAAAAAATTTTTTTTTTAACAAAAAGTCTTGTCAATTTTTTTTGTTTATATATTATATCTTAAATGGAATGAAT
>MDTE01166040.1_pt1 | contig 18554 bp, 20 predicted proteins | sample 811231 | NCBI WGS metagenome assembly MDTE01 (sample SAMN05326651, study PRJNA326480) | marine metagenome | isolation source: seawater | place: Indian Ocean: Red Sea | collected 2010 | reverse complement strand
CGGTAGGCGTTTCTGTAGCTGGTGGTGTCGGTATTACCGTAGGTGTGGCGATTGAAGTTGGTGTCGCGGGTACGGTGACAACGTTTTCGCCGCATGCAGTTCCAATGAGAGTTGCTAGTAATAGGGTACTCATAAGAAATCGCATCATTTGAGATTGAACAAAGAATTGCCTTATTGTAGGCATTAGGTCTCCCCGGATTTGGCCTGTATAGTTTTAATTATGGATGTTGGATACGCACTAGGCATAAAAATCAATTTTATGACAGATTATCGGTCATTGACGATAATAGCGGTCAGGCTTGCGTTCATCACAACTAAGTATCCCGCTGCGCTTTTAGTCACTAGGTGTATGTCATGATTTCCCGGAGGCAGGTGCAGTGTGTGTATTAGCAGTAGAGACTCGCTATTATTGGCAACTCCTATGGGGAGCACCAGTGTTTCGTATACGCCTGGATGCCCAACACCTGTGCTAATACCAAAGTCATAAGAGGTATTGTAGGCTGACTCCCTTCTTAATTCTCCTTTGGCTATAACAACAACTGACGAGGCATCCTGTATCGTAATCGGCATTTCAATAGCGCTTTCCCAAACGACGTGCCTTCCAGTATCCATGGAGGGTTCGAAAATGATTCCCCTATGGTCCATTTGTTGAACGTAGGACAGTTGGCCCTGTGCTCCTTCAGGCCCCCGTGCTCCTTCAGGTCCTTGCGGCCCTCGCAAGCCAGGCACTCCCTGAGGTCCGGTTGCACCGATTGGACCAGCGGGGCCTGTTCTTCCAGTAGGACCCGTTGCACCAGACAGGCCAGGTGGTCCTTGCTCTCCTGTTAGGCCAGCAGGACCGGGTGCACCTGATGGGCCTCTGATGTCATCGATTCTTTGGGTGATAATTTCATCCACTATATCGATCAGTCTTGCATCCGAGGGTGGGGGGCCTTGCACACCTTGCGGCCCCTCGGGACCTTGAACGCCGCAACCCAATATAGGGATCAAGCCGAGTGCGCTTAAAGCTAGGATAAATTTCATTGCTTTACGCTGCATTACGACTCCCCTCTTAATGTCGGTATATATTGAGATGTTGTCATCTGAATTAGATCAAGCCTAGCTCAAGCGGTCCCTAAGTTCTTGAATTGAATCCCGCCAATATTGGCGATTGAATATCCAGATGCCCAAAACACTTAGTACAGGTGCAAGTGCTCCGGCTAGTAGTCCTGCTATTGATGCTGCCCGAGTTCCATCAGTGGCGAGTAGGACCCCCCCACCGATGATAAGGATACCGAGGATCCCCGCTGATATTGATAATAGGCAACCCTTCACAATCTTCATAACTAAAGTATACTAATTTTGCCTGCATATATGTTTGCATTTCTGGAGGCAAAATTACGTCATCTAGGAGTGGTTGCTTTGGAGTATATAGTCGTATCTCTCGTAGCATTTGTAGTGGCTGCATTGGTTCTTTATTCAGGATTTGGTCTTGGCACGCTATTAATGCCTGCCTTTGCCTTTTTCTTTCCTGTACATGTGGCTGTGGCGAGTACGGCGATTGTACATCTTGCAAACAACGTATTTAAATTGAGTTTTCTCGGTCGCGGAGCGAATTGGCAAATTGTTCGCGATTTTGGCGTTCCTGCGACTGTCTCGGCATTTGCTGGGGCATGGCTATTACTTTCTATGGCTGACTATGATGCTATCGCTAGCTACGAGATCGGTGGTATTGAATGCGAAGTCACCTTGATGAAGATTATGATGGCGGTTCTTATATTGCTTTTCTGGACGGTAGATAATATATCCTTGGAAAGGCAATTTTCTAGTGGGATCAAATACGTTATTGTTGGAGGGGGATTATCGGGTTTCTTTGGGGGATTATCGGGACACCAGGGAGCACTTCGATCCGCGGTGCTTGCGAAGACGAAGATGGATACGCGGCAATTCGTGGGAACTACATCGGTATGTTCTTTTTTGGTTGATTTGTCTCGTGTTCTGGTCTACGGATGGGGTTTTGTTGGTCAAGACATTGGTGAAATTCAGGAGCAGGTCAGTGTAGAACTCATTGTGTGTGCTACGATTGCGGCGTTCTTTGGGACTTACCTGAGCTCTCGTTTTATCAAGAGCGTTACTATGTCCTTGGTGAGACGGTGGGTTAGTATACTACTCATATTGATTGCCCTAGCTATGGCTGCGGGTGTAATCTAGGATTAATCCCACACAGGAGGATATGCATGGGTGGATATATGTACGAGATTTTGCCGAGAAAGGTTCGAGTAAACCTTCGGCAGTCAGGGGGCGCTGATGCCTCCATTACTACGTCAATGAAAATCCGGAAATCTCCTTATTGGCACCTTGCACAGGAAGCGGGAGTGAAAACCTATTCGGTGCAAAATCATATGTACGTGCCCCAATCTTATGAGCCTGAAGCGACAGGTGGATTAATCAAGGAATATCAGTACCTCACTCAGTCGGTAGCTATGTGGGATGCTTCACATCAGAGACAGATTCAAGTCAAAGGGAATGAAGCTGCAGATTTTGTGGATGCAATAATTACCAGAGATGTGCATGCGCTGATGCCTGTTGGTTCTGCTAGGCTCGCGTTAATTTGCAATACTCGTGGAGGTATCATTAACACTCCTGTCGTGTTACGGATAGCCGATGATGAATTTTGGTTGAGTACATCAGATTCAGACGTGCTGTTATGGGCGCAAGGTGTCAATGGCGCTGGATCGTATGATGTTGCGATTCATGAGATTGATGTTGCGCCGATACAGGTGCAAGGACCAAAATCTCCTGAACTTATGGTTGAACTTTTTGGTGATCATATCTTGGATATGTCATACTACTCCTTGATCCATGAGAAGTTGGATGGAGTCTCACTCGTAATCTCTCGAACCGGGTTTTCAGCTGAAATAGGATTTGAAATTTATCCTTTAAACGCTACTGTGAACGGTGAAAAATTGTGGAATAGGATCATGGAGGTTGGTGAAAAATTTGATCTTCATGTTATAGGTCCGAGTGAACCGAGGCGCATTGAAGCTGGTATTTTGTCATATGGACAGGATTTGGATATCGAAAACAATCCATTTGAGGTTGGGTTAGGCTGGTTAGTTGATGTTAATAAGCAAGATTTCGTTGGCAAGCAGGCACTTGCCCAATTCAAAGCGCTCGGGGTTGCGAAACAGTTAGCAGCTGTTGTACTCGGCGGTAAGCCTCGGTATTGGTACAACGAGGATTATCATTTTGTTCGCGAACCTGATTCTGGGTATGAGGTTGGGTACATGACATCACTTATTTACTCACCAGCATGGCAATCCAATATAGGTTTTGCTATGTTGGAATCCCGTTTCGCTCAACAAGAGACGAAATTACAAATTGATTTGCCGGAAGATGGTCTTGTGGAAGGAGAGGTGGTTCGTCGGCCATTTGTTGATCCGGGTAAAACAAAGCCGTATCGAAAACTTTCCGTATAGCAACCTAAATTTCGTTAAGATGGGGATTTATGGGTGTCTATTGTCGCCACGATTTGAGCATCCCCCCAAGCTGCATTCCCAGATAGGCGAATACTAATCCAGCGAGAACGCTTACTGCTATGTTCATGATTCCTTTAGCTGCTTGTCCTTCTCGAAGCAGTTGTAAGCTAGCAACTGTGAACGTAGAAAAGGTTGTATAGGACCCGAGAAATCCGACAATCATGAGATGACGGAACTTAGTCGGAAGGGCGAATTTATCAACTAGCATCCCTGCAAGCAACCCGAGAAGTAGAGACCCGGTAAGATTTATAAAGAGTGTTCCTAGAATTGGATCCCCAGGCCATAACTTGCTGACTTTGTCAATGGTATGACGGGAAACAGCTCCGGCTGCGCCACCGAACATCACTAGTAGCCATTCTGACATTGTGGTTCCTTGTTACGGTTCTGGATTCTACCAATTATAGCATTTGATTTTGTATCCTTCTCATTTTTATCGCGTAAGTTATGCTCTACGTTTATGTTTTTTGATACTATGCGGGGGGATGTTTTAGCAGTAAATGGAGGTATTTATGATATACGAATATCGAGTGTATGAGGCAATGCCCGGCAAATTTGAGGAATTGAATCGGCGTTTTAGAGATCACACGTTAGGTCTGTTCGAAAAACACGGTATGAAGAATGTAGGCTATTGGACTGGTTCTGTCGGGGAATATAGTGACCGTCTGATATATATCATCGCATTTGAGGATATGCAGCACAGAGAACGCGCCTGGATGGCATTTAGGAAAGACCCTGAATGGATGAGTGTCCGTGCATCATCTGAATCCCAAGGTCCCTTAGTATCAAGGGTATACAATTCTATTTTGAATCCCACTGATTATTCACCGCTCCAATAGTGGCAGCGGACTAATTGGGGACAGGGTGGTATTATGCAAAGCCTCTTCGATCAATTCGCTGATCCTGGTGAAGAGTTAGCCCCATTAGCGTCTAGGATGCGCCCCAAAACATTCGAGTCTTTTATTGGCCAGCAACATATAGTTGGCGAAGGGACGGTGCTGCGGGAGAATATCCGCAACGGGATTTTGCCGTCTATGATCATATGGGGTCCGTCTGGGACGGGGAAAACCACCCTAGCCCGAATTGTAGCTGATTCCTGTGACGCGGTGTTTGCGTCAATCGCAGGCCTGAATGCAGGCGTGGCTGATATCCGCAACATTGTTGATTTGGCGCAGAAATCGCGACGCTTGGAGCGAAGGAAAACCGTACTTTTTGTAGATGAGATTCACAGATTCAGTAAATCCCAACAAGACGTGCTACTTCCCCATGTTGAAGCCGGGACAGTTTGTCTTATTGGTGCAACCACCGAAAATCCATCAGTTACAGTGATACGGCCACTTCTGTCGCGCTGTTTGGTTTTGAAGACAGAGCCACTTGGGCATACTGAATTAACTGAAGTATTGGATGCAGCATTGCACGATGGTGTCAATGGTTTGTTAACGTGGCAGCCTGTTATAGATCAAGAAACTATTGGCTACGTTGCCCAAAGGTCTGATGGAGATGCGCGAGTTGCGTTGAATGCTTTGGAGCTCGCGACCATAGCTACTGCTCCGGATCAAGGGGGATTCCGCAGAGTTACGGTGAATATGGTGGCACGTACTCTTACTGAAAGATATATTCCCCATGATCGTAACGGGGATTATCACTATGACACTATATCTGCGCTCATCAAGTCGGTGCGAGGATCTGATCCGGATGCAGCTATCTATTGGTTGGCGCGGATGTTGGAAGGTGGAACAGACCCTGAGTATGTTACAAGAAGGTTAATGATACTTGCTGCAGAGGACATTGGATTGGCTAATGAATCGGCCCTTAATTTGGCGGTAGCCGCCCATCATGCGGTAGCTGCTATAGGATTACCAGAGGCAGCTATACCGCTCGCTGAAGCGGTAATTGGACTGGCAGTATCACCCAAGAGCAATGCGGTTTACAATGCTCTGAAGGCAGCTCAACTTGAGGTTGAGGGAACGAGGGATAAACCCGTACCGTTGCACTTGCGGAACCCCTCTAATCGCTCTCGTCAAATCGAGGGGCATGGAGTTGATTATCACTACCCCCATGAATTTCCTGATCATTTTGTGCCTCAACAGTATTTACCTGATGATTTGATTCATAGGAAATTCTACAATCCTACGCAACAAGGATCAGAGATTCATATTCAGGAGTGGCTTGGTTGGCTGTGGAAGGAATGATTGTAGTTTCATTCAAAAGCGATTCGTATCAACTTGTTGAGACAAAAATCGGAGGTGGTTCTTTGGAAATATTTATCACTACGGCTCCTGCTATATAGAGTGCAATTATGCCGGCAAAAGCACCGGTATAATTGCCAACGAAATCAAACCAGACACCGGTTAATATTGGGGCTCCTGCGCTACATATGAGAGATACAGGAACTCCGATACCTCGAATTGCTCCAATATTCTTTCTTCCAAAATATCGAGCGAACAAGAACTCCGATAATGGAACACTCCCGCCAAATCCAAATCCATAGAGATAAAATCCAAGGAACAGCAATGGCAGGCTAGTCAGTTCTGCTGCGATCATTAAGGTAAGTACGCCGGTAGAGGATATTGAGAATGCTATTGCAACTAATATTCTTCCGTGAATCTTCTGCAGTCCCCACCCCCACACAGCCTTTGATGAGAGGTTCCCTAATCCGTTTATGCTAACCCCCCAGGCTGCTATTGCCCTGGTGAAGCCAGATGCCGTGGCGAAGGGAATGGCATGCAGTAGCACTGATGTGAGTGCCGCTCCATTAAGTCCAAAGCCAATTATGAGTAGCCAAAAAGCTTTACTGCGAATAGCTTGGTGTCGGGTGTAGCTTTGTTGTTCGTCTGCGGTGATAGCTGCTCGAGTTTGGGATAAAGACTCAGATGTATCGTTTGGGTCGACTCCATCGGGCAATAACCCATAGTTTTCCGGGCGAGATCTCGTGAGTAAGGCAGCTGGGATTATAATTAGTAGTACAGCTACAGAAAGTGTTTCAAACCCGGTGCGCCAGGTGAAATTATCCACTACCAGTGTCATCGCCTTGGGAGTGATGATTCCAGCCATAGAAATTCCTGCTGAGCCAATAGCCAAAGCCCAGCCTCTTTTAGTCACAAACCACTTATTGACCGTTGTGTTGACCACTAATGGGGAGAAGAAGGTCCAACCTAGTCCGCTACAAAACACCTGAAACAAAACGAACTGCCAAAGGGTTGAAAGATTTGATAGAGCAAACATTCCTAAAGAGCAGCATATTGCACCGAGAATCATTAGCCTTCTGGGTCCATGTCGGTCCACAAGGGGACCGACAATCACTGCCATAATTCCTCCTGCAATTGTTCCGCAGGAGATTACTGCGTAGAATTGAGCTATTGGCCAACCAAGTTCATCGGTGATGGGTTCCATGAACACGCCTGGTATCGCTTGTCCGAGGCTCATGGCGCTAAAGCTAGAGATGATCGCAATGCCTACCAGCCACCATCCGTAAAAAATCCGTGGTTGGCGTTTTAGCACGTATTGTCTCCTAGATTGTGGGTGTATTAGGCTTGAGTAAAGACTGCTTCCATGCATGATTGTACCGCATTCGTTGGTCTTATGGGAAATGTGATCGGGTTTGGTTCTTTATATCTAAATGCCTTCCGATAATCGTCTTGCAAAAATCCTTTTTGGGGGGTGAGTTAACGGCTTGTAACACATAAATAGGTGGATATTAATGGATAGTCAGCTTCCCACCGTGCCTCTGGTAGGGTAGATTGTATGGTGATCTTATGAGATTTTCTCATAGGAGATCACCATACAGGATCTCTTCTACTTGCCCTTTCAAATCTACTCGAAAATATCCAATCTGCGATGGCGTGGTAATGTTGTTGCATGGATAGTGTATGACGGGTGCAACACTATCTTTCATACAGGCATACTTGGTCTCTTCTTTCCGTTGTGGGTAACTACCACTCAGGGAGGTAATGACGCACACTTTGGATATGCTGTCGCAGTGGCTATGGGCTTGGTTATAATGGGCAGTCCGTTTATCGGACGCTTATTTGATTTGCGGTGGAATCGTTACTCTGGGCTTGCGTGGTTCACAGGCGTTAGTGCAAGTGTGACGTTTTTGATGGGGATTTTCCAGATAGGACTGATTCTTGGGCTTATTATGTTCGTCGTGGCGTTGGTGTTTCTAACTTTTGCAGAGTTACTGTATAACGCTGCCCTTGCTGACGTGGCATCACCGTCTCAGATGGGTGCCATTGGGGGCTTGGGTATTGGATTAGGCTATCTTGGCTCGGTGGTTGCCGTTGTAATTGGATTGATTGGTATTGATTATTTAGGGTTCACTTATGATTTTTCATTTTGGACTATCGGGGTAGTGATGGCTGTTCTTGCAACTCCATTAATCATTTTTGGCTTGCGAGATACCTCGAGAAAGAACCTTGCTACAGCCAAACTTGAAAGGGTGAATTCTGAAATGCGAGTCACGAAACCGGCATCGTTATTCAGTCTACGGGATTCATACGATGTCTTCAAGATAAAATCAGTTGGGACATTTTTGATTGCACGTTTTTGGTATTTATGGATGGTTAGTGTGGGTTCGTCGTTTGGGGTTCTCTACGCAACCCAGACAGTGGGGATGACTGCTGAGGACATTCAATGGGTTTTATTAGCATCCTTAGGAGTGGCGGTTCCGAGTGGGTATTTTTGGGGTAAGGCGGTCGATCGATACGGGTCAATAAACTGTCTTACTGCATGTCTATGCTGCTGGGTTTTGGTCATTAGTGTGGCGATTGCTGTTCCAGTTTTCGATTTGCCCTCAACAACTTGGTGGATCATTGGTCTGGGTGCAGGGTCATTTTACGGAGCGATCTGGGTTTCAGATAGGCCGCTTGTCGTGTCTTTAGCGCCCGTGGATAAGCTCAACTCAATATTTGGCATGTACATGACTGTTGGCCGATTGGGATATGCTGTGGGATCTGCTTGTTGGTCGCTTGTTGCCGTAACATTTGGCTGGGGACAGACTGCGGCTATGGGAGTGTTGTTAATCTGCACCGCCATAGCCATAGGATTCATGTTGAAGTTGCGCTGGGAATCCTATGGCTAATATCTAAATTGTTTCTTTGATCTGAATAATCCTGGGATTTAACCGACAGTAGTTTCGAGTAGCTGCCGGATATCCTTCACACTCTCCCTTTGCCAATCTGGGAATCTAGAATTGATTTTGTCTCGTCGAGCGCGACGAATAGCCTGCTCGTCTTGCCCTTCCATTTCGTTATCTATTTGACGATTAATAGCTCCCATTTCTTCGGTGACCTGGACGGGTCTTTCGATCCAGTGACAGAGGTATTTGTAATCCGTAGTATAGAAAACTACCGTCGGGATAGACTGAAACTCGCCGTTCTTGAGAAACTCATCCATGATATCAAGGTTGGCATCACGGGGGAACACCTTCATGTCCATGCCACCCGCTTCAGCTATTCGCGCGATCATTGGCATTCCTCTATATACGTCTGGACACCAATCCTCTCCGAGTACCAATATTCGGGCCGCACCTCCACTTTGAGTTGCGATATTTGTGAAAGCTGATGCATCCTCTTCTGTTACGGCCGCCAAGGCAGTTTCATAGTACTGCTCAAATCTATCCTTGTTCACGTTGATTTGTGATACGTAGTCTTGGTAACTAAATCCTTTCGCAAACCGTTCCGGGGTCACTACTGATTCTTTAGGTGTCAATGTTGTTACCTCCTCTCGAAAATATGTTCAACCTATATAACAGCCTATAGCTCCCTCAAATCCTTCCTCCACCCTGCCATCCGGATATACAACTATCGGCACGACATCACCTAAATTTCTTGCTTCGTCCATAATCGATTGATCGAGATCAGCTCTGCGTTCCTCGTATTCGATGCCTTCTTCATTCCATTTGTTGAGCAGTTGTACGCATGCAGAACAGCCCGGGATTGTGTAGACAATTGGCTTTGTTGTCATTTGGTTCTCCTGTTGAGCAAGGTGGTATAGACTCTTCATCTATTTCGATTGCATTATAGCGATCTGACCGCCTAGTGACTAGCCTGAAATTTTTGTCAGTCGAGACCCTGTTTTTCCATGTGGTATTATGGTCTTGGAACGTGAGTGACCTGAGAATTTACTGGATGGCATAGAAAAACAGTCAGTTTTCCGGAAGAAGTAATTTCTGTGCCTACTCGGATGACTAAAAGGGGTTCTTAATGACCTGTGAAAAGTGTGGAACTGAAAATCCACAAGGAACATTTTTCTGCGGGAACTGTGGTACCGCATTTGGTGAGTCACGCGCCGAAGTTCGGACAGAACTCGAATTGGAAACAGAATACTCTGACGCGGAAACAGAACTCGAATTGGAAACAGAATACTCTGACGCGGAAACAGAACTCGGATTGGAAACAGAATACTCTGAAGATGAATTTTTAGTGCGGCCATCACAATGGGCATGGGGAATATATGCCGTCCCCTTAGTCGTGATATACGCACTTCTAATGTCAGTGGATGTCTTCACTTTTGGTTTGCTTCCGGTTGCCGTTCTTGCTGCTTTTATTGTGCCTAGGTATATAACATGGAGAGGCAGTGCGTATATATTCACAACGGATTCATTAGTCATAAAAAGAGGACAATTAGGGCGAGAAGATAGGGTGCCTGTTCTTTTCACTGATATCGAATCTTTTGAGGAGCGACAGGGATTTCTTGGTCCGACCTTGCAATATACGTCTGTGCATATATTTCTTAATGATGGACGCCAAGGAGTTTTGAGTTACGTTCCGGTTAATTCTGGCCTCATTGACAGGCTTCTCGATGAAGGTATTGCTGAGGCTGTTTTGCCTGCAGACGATCCAGATGATGACGAGAAGTTGGACGCTGAATAGAGCATTTGAACTTCCTTCATCTCGATGCATACGTTATCCGGTCTGGGATTTTTTAACAACCTTGCCTGCGAGACTTAGATGGTGAGTATCTGTAGTTTTGGCGTCGTTTTTCGCAATAACTTGAAGCATAGCCTGCTCAGTAGTAAGCGAGTCCAGTCTGAGTACGGTTCCAAGTGCCACATAGAGTACATCAATTGCCTCTTGTGCGATATGGTCGTCACTTTCTTCAAGGATAGCCTTGTTCAGTTCCGTCACTTCTTCAGATTGGATTGGTATGCGGCTTAGGAGTTCCGCTCGCGTTGCAGGTCCAGTAATGTCAAACCTCTGGTGAAACGAATCGACTGACTCCGTTAGTTTTGTGATTAAATTCAAGATTGACATATGATGATTTCCTTTAAGTAGGTTTTTCTGGTTTAGATATGATTCGTCCCTTCCAGCTAGATCGTTTTAGGTACAGTGTGATTGCTGCGTGGATGCTTATTAGAATGACGAATGATATCGCGAGCGGGTATGCGAAAGCTACCCACTTGGGTTGCCGAAATTGGCGTTGACTTATGTACCATGTTATGCCTAAGAAAAATACCATTAACGCTGATAGGTATGGATAGAAGTTTTCTGTTGAATTTATGCTTATATGGAGTATTAATGTAATAACGGGCGTCCATGCGAATACAAGAAAGGCGATGATTCCAACAATTAGGTAAAGAGTTTTATATCCAAGCACTGGTAGGATGCTGCGTCCTACCCCATATATTAAATCACGATTATTTGAGTACATTTCACATACTACGTCCTTGGTTCCGTCAAATAATCGCCACCTTAATTTATGGGATTTGATTCGCCTTCCAAGGGATACATCGTCGGTTACAGATTCTTTTATCGATGCATATCCACCAATGTGGTCGTAAGCGGCAGCAGAGAATAACATAAATTGACCAAAGGTCATTGATAATACAGGTATGCTGGTTTTATAGGCGATTTGAAGTGGAAGCAATCCTAATACAAACCAATTAATGAAACCTATTACCAACGATATCGCTGGTGAATTCGATCGGCGATCGGGTACCAGTGTTGTGAGGTCGCTCTGGGTAATGATATGAGCTTCTACCCATCGCCGAATTCCTCCTTTTGCAAACCATGTGTCGGCATCGGTGAACAACATTAAATGTGCTTGTGAAGTTAGCGACAGTTGATGGCATGCCCAATTCTTGCCCGTCCATCCCGCAGGTAATGGCTCTCCGGATATTATCCGCACTTGGGGATTCCTGTACGCTATATCTGCTAGGATCTGCGGTGTATCGTCTGTCGACCCATCGTCCAATATTGTTATGGTCAGTTCTGGATAGTGCTGTCCAAGGATAGACTCCACGCACCGGTCTATCGTATGGGCCTCATTTCGAGCGGGAATTAGTACGTCAAGAGATGGAAGGGTTGTAGCGGCACTTGCTGACCGATTTGGAGGTCTCAGGCGCGATAAGTTTGCTAATGTCGTCAGCAATATCAGGGTGGTAGCGGCTATTCCAAGTAAAGGCGCAAGAGAGATGTACACTGGATCACCTTGGTAGTGATTTGGGCTTTGGTCGATGTACTGCCCCCTGAGACCACGGGGCGTAAATTTACAACATGGGTTAATGCATAATACCTTGTAATGATCGGCGACCTTTAGGAAGGCCTTGATTTCTATACGGAGTGATCAAGGCCTTCCTATACTAAGGTATTAGCGATTCTTGAAGTTTGCAGCACGTTTCTCTGCGAACGCCTTGGGCCCTTCCACAGAATCTTCCATTCCGCGAAGGTTATATTCAAGTGCGCCTGCATAAGCTTGAGCATCAGTTATGCTCATTGTGGAGCACTTATAGACCATTTCGTGGAAGTTGCGGGACGCTCTAGGAGCCATGTTAACCATGGTCCGTGCCCAATCTATGGCTTCGGTAACGCAGCCACCTTTCGGGGTAACCTTGTTCACGAACCCGATTTCGTATCCTCTCTGAGCGCTTAGTCGTCGGTCAGCCATCAAACATACTTCCAGAGCATGTGGAGTTTGAATGATTTTAGGAAGCCATGCAACGAACCCAGCGGCTTGGTTCCATCGCGCTTCAGCGATATTCATCTCGGCGTGCTCGTCAGCTATCCTGAACGTGCAATTTTGAGCTGTTGACCATCCACCAGCTATTGCGAAGCCATTTATCGCAGCGATAGTGGGTTTCCAGCAATTAAGCTTTTCGCCAATTGGTGTCACACTAGGCGCCCTGCGAGCATAAATCTTGGACTGATCGCCCTCCATTTCCAATTCGGCTCGGATTTTTAGGTCTTGACCTGCCGAGAAAGCTCGGTCTCCAGCACCGGTTACTATGGCTACCCAGCACTCGTCATCTTCCGCGAATTTGTTCCACGCGTCGTACCATCTCCACCCCATCCCAGGGTCAGAGGAGTTCATCCTCTCAGGTCGGTTCATAGTGATGATGGCGATTCTTCCGTTATCGATCGTTTCGTACAAGAGTTCTTTGTGAGGCCAGTCTTCGGCTGGCGTTCTTACGACATCTCCTGGTACTACGATATCTGCTAGTTCTTGAGCCATGGGAACCCCTTTCGCTTTTTTGAATTTCCTACTCCAGAGCGTGTCTCAAGGTGGCGACAGTAGTTTCTGCGAGTAGTGGGGTCAGCTTATCAAAAACTTGCATCGGGGTAAAGTACTGTTTTCATTTCGTAACGATACACTATCAATAAAACGAAAATTGCAAGTGTTGACCACTTAGATCTTCATTTTTATGCTTATGGGGCAATGATCAGAACCTTGTACATCAGGGAAGATTTGTGCGTCGTCCAATAATGGCCTCAGCACTTTAGACACGCAGAAATAGTCTATTCTCCACCCTATGTTTCGTGCACGAGACTGAAACATATAACTCCACCATGTGTAGTGTCCTGGTTCAGTAGTGAATTCTCGGAAAGTGTCTATAAAGCCATGGGCTACTATTTGGTCAAACCCTGCCCTTTCTGAGTCAGTAAAACCTGCATTAGTGTGGTTTGTGTCAGGATTTTTCAGATCAATTTCTTTGTGAGCGACGTTTAGATCTCCGCAGAAAATAACAGGCTTTCTTGTTTCTAGTGATATGACATATTCTAAGAATGCGCGATCCCAATGCTTTGTTCGGTAGTCGAGTCTGGTTAACTCTCGCTGGGAGTTAGGGGTATAGACATTAACCAGATAGAATGATTCATACTCCAGAGTCAGTACACGACCTTCTTGGTCATGCTCCTCAATTCCGATCCCGTACATTTCAGCTATCGGGGGGATTTTCGTTAGGATAAGAGTTCCTGAGTATCCCTTCTTGACCGCACTGTTCCAATACTGGTGATACCCCGAAACCTCAAGTCCTACTTGCTCAGCGTGTGCTTTCGTTTCCTGAATACAGAGGATGTCTGGCTCATGATCGGCGAGAAAGCTCAAAAAACCCTTCTTTATACACGCACGGATACCGTTTACATTCCATGACATTAGGAGCATAGGTGTCCTTTGCCTTTCTGTGTGGATTTACACTTCTCGGGAGTGTACCATTAAGTATGGGCATGAATTCGCCCATATATTGTAGATTTAGGAATTACAGGGCATGAGATCGCTACTGAATGAATATTCTTTTGTTGTGATTCTATTGTTAACTATCGCCGTTTTCTGTGGGCTTTCTTTGCGTCTTAGCGGACTATGGAGGATGATGATATTGGGTTCTGGGTGCCTAATAGTTGTGGTTGCGATTTTCTTGATGGTATGGAACCGGAGTTCAAACAACATTCTTTATGCATCTAACTCTAATCAATCGTATGGCGAGGCACTGAGGTCTCCATCTGTAGTTCAATTCTATTCGAATTATTGAGCGGGCTGTTTGACTATGAAGCCTGCCGTTGACAGGCTAGAAACTGACTTGGCATCGCTGATGCCTGTATTAAGGCTTGATATTGCAAGCCCCGTAGGTGCAGGGTATGCGAACGAATTCGCCGTCCAGTTTGTGCCTACTTTGATAGTGTTGAACGAATTTGGTTCTGAGGTAGGACGTTTCCATCTCGATGTTCCTAATGCAAATCAAGTAGCTGAGTTAGTGGGCAATAAATGATGGGTTTTAACCTCGCGTTCCCTATAATTGTTTGCTGTGCATTTGATCATTAGCAATAAGGAAAAATTCGAAATTGAGGTTGTTCGATTCCTGTAGTACCGAACATGCTGAGGCCCACTAAATGTAATAGCAATTTCAGGGTATTTTGTGGTATTGTTTGCGTAGATAGTTGCGTTCTTCCTGGTAGTTTGTTATCTCATCTCGGAACTAGATTCGCTCAGACTTCCAATGCGTGTCTGAATGGTATATAGACTTCAAATTACATCACACACGTTACGTAGGTGAATACATTCGAGCGCTGTGACCATCTCGAGACAAGCATCGAAAGAGGGTCTTTGAATATACTGAACACTCGCATATTTCGTGGATGGTACGTCGTGGTCGCGTGCGCTGCGATTGGCGCCTATGGTGGAGGGGTCTACTTCTACGGCTTCACACTATTTTTCAATCCCTTGCGCGAAGAATTGGCCCTTAGTGCCACTCAGGCCTCTTGGGTGTTTTCGCTTACTCGTCTAGAAGGTGCTTTTGAGGGCGTTCTGATCGGTTTTATGATCGATAGATGGGGGGCCCGCAAGATAATGCTGGTGGGTATTCCGGTTGTTGGTGTGGGGTATTTACTATGGGCAACAGTCGTTGATTCGTACATCTCGTTGCTTGTTGTGTATGTAGGTATTATCGCCCTAGGCGTCAATGGAGGGTTTTTTCACCCCGGGTTAGCGGTTGCGAACAACTGGTTCATTCGAAAACGTGCTAAGGCTATGGCGGTGATTTCTGCTGGCGTCGGTATCGGGGGAGCGATAATTGTTCCAGCTGTTGGTATGGGGATTGATAATCTTACGGGGTGGCCATTTGATGTTGGCTGGCGCAATGTTGCATTTATTGCTGGGATTATATTGCTGGTATGTATATGGCCTCTGGTTTTGGTAATCAGACACAGCCCTGAGTCTGTTGGACTGCGCCCAGATGGAGACCCGGTGCCGGAGGAAGTTTCAAACGGATCCTCTGGGAGTTCAGCGGATGCGAGTGGCCAGAAGGTCACGCCACTAGTTGGCGAAGTTGAATATGGTGTTGGTGAAGCTTTTCGAACCAAGGCTATGTGGATATTGTTGGCTGGTATAAGTTTGCGCTTTACTGCGCATACCGCCATTATGGTACATCTGTCTCCTATTCTTGAATCTCAGGGTATGTCAACAACATTGGCCGGGTTTGCGATCGGCATCATGGTTGCTTTGAGTATTCCTGGTCGGATCTTAGTGGGATTTCTGGGGGATCGGTTTCAAAAGAATCGAGTCGTTGCGTGGTTGATGCTCATACAGGTAGTAGCAACATTTGTTCTGTATGGAGCGGATACACGTTTCGAGCTTTGGTTGTTCATTGTGCTGTTTGCGTTTGCTTACGGAGCTGGCATTCTTAATTGGGCTATCGTCGGGGACTATTTTGGGCGAGCCCGGTTTGCCACCTTGCGCGGAATGATGGGGTTGGTGTTTTCTGGCGGTGCAGTGGTGGGTCCAGTTTTGCTAGGTTATTTATTTGATAACGGATTCGTAGCCACAGTATTTGGGCAGGAGTGGAAATTCCCAGAGGGCGAATATACTCTGGGCATATTCATATTGCTAATCGTGACGATTATGGCAACAGTGTGTTTTTGGTTTGCCGGACCACCAAAGCATAAGCCAGATGTGTTAGTGAAAGCGGAGATTTAAGGAATTACATGTCCATGTGGAGAGTGAAGTAACGATGGACTCTCGTCAGGCCAAGGCTGCGCAGCAGCAATTTAGTCAACAGAGCGAGTATTACGCCGGTAGTCAACAACATCGTGCCGGAGAGGGTCTCGGGATCGTGCGAGACTTTGTATCCAAATCCCCGGGTGGCATATTGGTGGATGTGGGTACAGGAACGGGATTCACAGCATTGGGTGTAAGCGATTTAATGACGCACGTAATAGCGACAGATATTTCCTCAGGTATGTTGAACGAGGCGGAAAGAATATTTTCGGAACAAGGCAGGGATAATATTTCAATTGTGTACGCAGAGGCAGAATCACTGCCGTTTGAATCTGATACAGTTGATGTGGTTACGAGTCGTCAAGCAGCTCACCACTTTCACGATCTGGCACTAGCCGTTCGTGAAGCAGCGCGAATTCTTAAGCCTGGTGGGATCATGGTAGTCACTGATCCGTTGGCACCTGAATCTCTCGGGGTTGACCAATGGATGAATGACGTAGAGGTACGGCGGGATTATACCCATGTGAAAGATCGTACTATGAATGAATGGTTGGACTTGCTGGGTAATGCTCAGTTGGTGCCTGACAATTATGCTGTAACTAAAGTATATCTTGAGTTTGATGACTGGGTAAGGAGATCTGCCACTCCGCAGAGTGAAGTTGAGACGTTACGCCGTGATTTCATTGGAGCAGCCCCAGATATTGTTTCTGCCTTCAACATAGAGTATCAAAATAACCAGATAACCTTCCATTGGGATGTAGTGACAATTCGATCAGTGAAACCCTATTAATGGCATTGGTTATAAGTCGAATTGTGAGTTGAATTGTTTGCTCTTTTGTTTGAATAACCTACCGTCCTGAACTTCCGTCAGGTATAAGTGTTGAATGAGAAAGTCAATGTGGGGCGCTATGCTCGCAACTGATCGATCAATTCCCCTTTCTTCGATTAATCTTGGATGAAAATAACGTTTTGCTATGTCTTCTATCTTGGCAGGAGTATCTGTAACTACTTCAAGAATGTTTTCTGCTCGGGTGAGATGGGCATTCAAGAGTTGTCTTGCCCTTCGTGGTGATTGCCACCTTATACGTCCACGAACTATCAATAAGTGACCGGGTAGTAGCGCATAGTCTTGTCCCAGTGATTCTATGCGCTTCAGAGATTGTAAGTAGGTTGACAGTCCGTAATACTCTGCTGGGGGGTGGTTTGCAGCTACTAAGCGTGGGACGGATTGTGGGAATACTAGTCTAACGGATGCTCCAGAAGTTATATGTGGGAGAATATGATCTCCCGTGATGATGAAGTTGTCGATTACTATGCATAAAGAATCGGGAGTATGACCAGGGGTTTCTATGATTTTCAGTTTGCCGATCTCGTGACCATTGATAATTGGATTGTAATTATGATCAGGTAGGGTTTGATCTAGATGGGGTGTGAGTCTCTCAGAAACGGTCTGTTGGTAATGGGCCATCCATTTTTGTATCGTGTTAGCCGGTTCTGGTTGTGAGGCGGGGCGATATCGAAGATATGGATACAGCGGATGACCAAAAAGATCCGCATTACTTATTCGGAGGATATCCTGAAGATTTCCATCATGGTCAGAGTGACTGTGGGTTACTAGGAGTTGATCTACGTCTTGTAGTCGGAATGGGGTCTCTGATAGCAACGATATCAAGATTTCACTTGAAATGGCTTCGCCGCAATCAATGAGAGTTACGTTGTCGGACTCAACGAGATAGCACCAGGTGGGGCCGACCTTGCTTGGGGAAAGTTGGGGTACGCCTAGAGCCCAAATTGATATCCCAGATTGGGATGTCAATTTTAGTACAGTTAAGTTGCCCGAGCTATCGCCTTCACGAAGCATCTGGAAGACTGGTTGGTATTGAGACAGTTCAGTGGACTCCTGTTTCTGTAAGTCGGCATTGGTTCGTTAGTTGAAGGCCAGAGTGAGCATAGTTAAGAGGGATTGGGGTGAGCGGAGGGATTTGAACCCTCGTTCTCCAGGGCCACAACCTGGCGCCTTAGACCTGACTTGGCCACGCCCACCAAGAATAGGCAGCACTCTAGCATCTTTGTCTTAGTGGGTCAAGTTTCCTCAAAATAGTTATGGTTGATCACTGATCAAGGGCTGAGACAAATATTATAGATTAAATCGCATTGACAACTGGTGCTTGATTGGCATAGAATGTGCATTCGTCTGGCTATGGAACAGCCGAGGCGGTTGCGCGCGCTTACGGGCATGTTGCGACGTTGTACATTAACAACAGAATATCTTGGTGTGGTTATGCTGGGCCATGCCAAGCAAAGAGAATCAATCTAAAAGAGATTGAGGAGATT
>MDTE01151425.1_pt1 | contig 18554 bp, 19 predicted proteins | sample 811231 | NCBI WGS metagenome assembly MDTE01 (sample SAMN05326651, study PRJNA326480) | marine metagenome | isolation source: seawater | place: Indian Ocean: Red Sea | collected 2010 | reverse complement strand
ATTTTATTAGATTGACTATTGAAATTGGAGAAGAGAGTTCAGGAATACTTGAAACATACTCGCTTAATCTATTAATTTTTTTGATTGTTGTTAAATTATTTACACCTTTTCTTCTTCTAGTATCAATATTTATTTCAATAGGTACAATCCCATTAAATTCATTATCAAAAAACTTAATATCCTCAAAAAACTTAGATTTTTTTGACATATCTTCAATGATACTTCCTGAAATTTCAATTTGATAAATTCCAATTATACCAAGAATTAGACTTATCAGTGAAATTATATAAGTATTTAATCTTTTTTTACGAACTCTTTCTTCTAGCCATTTGACTATTTTTTTTATGTAAATATTTTCTAAATGTTTTAAGTGTTTTTTATTAGGAATTCCAGAAAAACTATAAACAATAGGGATGATAAATAATGACAATAAGAAAATAGCAATTATATTTAATGAAGCTACAACTCCAAATTCTTTTAAAACTTGACTATTTGTTAAAATAAAAGTTGCAAAACCAGAAGCAGTTGTAAGATTTGTCATCAAAGTGGCATTTCCAATTTTTATTATTACACTTTCAAGAGATTTTAGTTTATCATTGTTCTTAGCAAATTCCTGTTGATATTTATTTATCAAGAAAATACAGTTAGGAATTCCAATAACAATAATCAAAGGAGGGATTAAAGCAGTTAAAATTGTAATTTCATAACCTAACCATCCCAAGACTCCAAATGCCCATCCAACACCTATGAGAACTACTAGCATTGAAATAAATGTAGCTCTGTAGGATCGAAAAAACAGAAAGAAAATCAAGGCGGTTACAAGAAGAGCTGTAAAGACAAAAAGTCCCATTTCATCTTTAATGTTTTGTGCATTTAAAGTTCTTATGTAGGGCATTCCTGAAATTCTGATATCCAAAGATGTATTTTTTTCAAATTGATCAACTAATGGAATAAAATCATTAAGAATAAAATCTTTTCGAATTTCTGTGTTTACAATTTCTTTATCCAAGAAAATAATAGTTCTTACAGTTTTATTTTCATTTCCTAATAATAGCTTGTTGTAGAAAGGGAGTTGATAGAAAATTTTTTCTTTAAATTTTAAAATATTTTCAGAATCAAATTTGTTGATTTCATAAAGCTTTTTTAAATCAAATCTTTTATTGTCAGTGTCCTTTACTAGATCTGTAATGTTATCAAAAGAGAGAACAAAATTTACCTCAGGATATTCATTGATTTTTTGACTTAACTTATTCCACTGGTTAAAATTTTTTTCAGAAAATAATAGGCTGTCTTTAACACCGATTACGATAAGATTTCCTTCTTCACCAAATTGACTTTTAAATTTGTCATATATTAAACTCTCAGGATGATCATCAGGTAGCAGTTTAGCTTCAGTATATGTAAATTGAATATTTTTCCATTGATTTGACCAAAAAAAAGTTAAACCAAGGATTAGCAGCAAAATTTTTATTCTATTTTTAAGAATTAAGTTTGCTACATTACTCCAAAAATTCATTTTCTTTTATCCTTTAGGACATATTTAGATTGAGATCTTAAAATATCTATAAAGTGAGTATTTCTTTTTCTTTTATACTAAAAATTGAATCAACCTTGGAAATATATTTATCTGTCAGGTCTTGAATATCAATTTCAGCATTTTTTTCTAAGTCTTCAGGAAACCTCATTTTTTTTATAGAATGATTAGCATCTTTTCTTGCATTTCGAATATTAATTTTAGCATTTTCTGCTTCCGATTTAGCAAGTTTAACAAGCTCCCTTCTTCGTTCCTCTGTTAGGGGGGGTATATTAATAAGGATTGATTCTCCATTATTCATTGGATTAAAACCAAGATTAGCATCTATAATTGCTTTTTCTATATCTGGGAGAAGTGATTTTTCCCATGGTTGAATTGAGATTGATCTGGCATCAGGAGTATTGATACTTGAAAGTTGATTTAATGGAGTTGGATTACCATAATAATCTACAGAAACAGAGTTTAACATTACAGGGTTTGCCTTACCTGCTCTGATGTTTAATAATTCTTTCTCTAAGAAAAGAATAGAATTATTCATTTTTTCTTTTGCCGATTCTAAGATTTTTTGAATTTCTTGATCCATATATTTATTCTTTACATAAAAACTCTAGTTCCAATTTTCTCCCCTTTAATTATTTTGATAAGATTTCCTTTAGTATTTATGTCAAAAACTATTATGGGGAGTTTATTTTCTTGACTCAATGTAAATGCTGTAGTATCCATAACCTTCAATCCTTTTTTTAGTACTTCATCAAATGAAAGCGAGTCAAATTTTATTGCACTATTATTTTTTTCTGGATCTTCATCATAAATTCCATCAACACGAGTACCTTTTAATATAACATCTGCATCAATTTCAATTGCTCTTAAAACTGCAGCAGAATCAGTAGTAAAAAAAGGATTCCCCGTACCTGAGCCAAAAATAACAACTCTTCCTTTTTCAAGATGCCTAGTTGCACGACGCTTGATAAACGGTTCTGCAATATCTTCAATTTTTATAGCTGTTTGTAATCTTGTTGGAACATCAATATTTTCTAAAGAATTTTGTAATGCAAGTCCATTAATTACAGTTGCTAACATACCCATATAATCTGCTTGAACCCGATCCATTCCTTCACTTGCACCAGAGATACCTCGAAAAATATTTCCTCCTCCAATTACTATTGCAAGTTCTATTCCAAGGTCATGAATTTCTTTAATTTCTTGGCAATATTTTTTGAGTCTTTCTGGATCAATTCCATAACTTTTTTCTCCAACAAAAGCCTCACCACTTAATTTCAATAAAATCCTGTTGTATTTCATTAAAAGAGGAATTATTGCAAATATAGGAAATATGAATGTTTATATCGCCTTTAAGCTTAAATCTATATTTTTTGCTGAATGTGTAATCGCTCCTAAAGACATGTAATCTACTCCAGTTTCAGCAATTTCAACTAAATTATTTAATGTTATGTTTCCTGATGCTTCGGTTTTATATTTTCTGTCAATTAATTTCAAGCTTTTAATAATTTGATTTTTTGTCATATTATCAAGTAAAATTCTATCAATCCATGAAAATTTCATTGCTTGTCTAATTTCTTGCTCATTTCTTACTTCGACAATTACTGGAATTGACAGGTTATTTTTTTTAATATAATCTTTGGTTCTAGATAATGCCTCAGTAATACTTCCGCAATAATCTATATGATTATCTTTTATAATAATTGTATCAAAAAGGCCCATTCTATGATTATATCCACCACCTATCAAAACAGCCCATTTTTCTGGATAACGAAATCCAGGAGTAGTTTTTCTTGTATCTAAAATTTTACATTTTGTATGACAAATTTTTTTATTTAAAAAATTTGTTAGTGAAGCAATTCCACTCATTCTTTGCATACAATTTAAAACTAAACGTTCAAGAATTAATAAAGAGGAAGCCTTTCCGCTAACAATAAATCCAATTTCCCCAATCCTTGCTGAGGAGCCATCAGTTAAATTAATATCAATTTTTATATCAGAATCATAAAAAGAAAAAATTTTTTTTGCTAATTCCACACCAGCCAAAATACATGGCTGATTTACTTTTAAAATCATCTTTCTTTTTTCAGGACTTTGCAAACAAGATTTAGTTGTATAATCACCATTTCCTATATCTTCTTCAAGAGATTTTTTGATAAAAAGATCTATTTCAAATTTAAAGGTCTCATAAAATTTATCTTGTTCAATCATTTTATGAAATTTACTGGTTTTTATCCTAGGGCTAACATTTTTTCAATTGGTATTATTGATTTATCAATAATATCATTTGGTAAAATTATTTCTGGATCTTCATTTTTAAGGCAAAAATATAGTTTTTCAAGGGTATTCATTTTCATGAAGGAGCACTCACTACATGCACAGGTATCATCATCAACTGGGGCTGGTATAAAAATCTTATTTGGACATTTCTTTTTCATCTCATATAAAATTCCACTTTCAGTTGCTACTATATAGGTATGAGATAAATCTTTTTGGACAAAATTTAATAGCTCAGATGTACTACCAATAAAATTTGCAATTTCTAGTACAGGAGATTCACTCTCTGGGTGAGCTATGAACTTTGCTTGAGGATACTTTTTAATTAAACTTATTATTTTCTCTAGAGAAAATGCTTCATGAACAACACAAGAACCATCCCAAAGTTTCATTTTTCTTCCGGTTTCTTTAATTAAATATTTACCAAGATTTTTGTCAGGAGCAAATATTATCTTTTCATTTTTTGGTATTGAGTTGATGACTTTTTTTGCATTACTTGAAGTACAAACAATTGTACTTAAAGACTTTATTTCAGCTGAACAATTTATATATGTTACTATATTATGACCAGGATGCCTTTCTATATATTTTTTAAATTTATCAGGAGGACATGAATCAGATAAAGAGCAACCTGCCTTAAGATCTGGGACTAAAACTTTTTTCTGGGGATTGATAATTTTGGCAGTTTCACCCATAAAGTGAACCCCTGCAAGGACAATAATATCAGACGTTACTTTTTTTGCGCATTGTGCAAGGTAGAGACTATCTCCTAAAAAATCAGCTAATTCTTGTATTTCAGAATTTTGATAATAGTGGGCAAGTATGACAGCTTTTTTTTTCTTTTTTAAAGAAATTATTTCTTTAATAAGATCTGTTTTATTGGGAATTGATTTATTCATTAATATTTTCAATGATCCAAATTATTTTAAATTTTAAAGGGTCAAAACATTTATTCAAAAGTATTAAAAAAGAAATTTTTATGACTTGAAATTTTCAACAAACTCATTAATAGTGATTGAATTATTAATTGAATTTGAACCTATTTTTGTCCTCCTAAGTGATGTTAAATGCGCTCCAGATTTTAATTCTTTTCCAAAGTCATTAATTAACGATCTGATATAAGTCCCTTTTGAACAATTTATTTCAAACTCAATTTCCGGCATAGAAATGCGGTTTAAATCAAATTTATTCACAGTCACTTTTTTTGACTTTATATCAATTTCTTTACCTTCTCTTGCATATTCATATAGTCTTTTTCCATTTTTTTTAACTGCAGAGAAAATGGGAGGAAACTGATCCGTTGTTCCTAGAAATTTTTTTTTTGCATTATTAAGCAACTTTTCATTTATATGATCAATTGGAAAAGTTTTATCAATATTTGTCTCCAAATCATAAGATGGAGTTGTTGAACCAATTGACATGGTTCCAATATATTCTTTATCTAAATTTTGGAAATCAGATATTTTTTTTGTCATTCTACCTGTACAAATAATTAATAACCCAGTTGCTAAAGGATCTAAAGTTCCTGCATGCCCCACTTTCAGTTTATTTAGCTTAAATTTATTTTTTAAAAAATCTCGAAGCTCTTTGACGATATGAAAAGAAGAATACTTTAAAGGTTTATCAATCAAAAAGACCTCTCCTTCTTCAATTGACTTTTTTGATAAATTTTTATTTAATAACATAAAAGATAGTTATTAAGCCAATTATTAAACAATATATTCCAAAGTACTTAAGTTTACTTTTATTAACCAATGCAATCATTAATTTACAAGCAAAAACACCTGTGACTAATGCACTCATAAACCCAACAAATAGAATATCGACCTCAAAATTAAAATTTTGAGGCAGACTCAATAAATTTTTAATCATTCCTCCAATAATCAGAGGAATTACCATTAAAAAAGAGAAGCGACTTGCTTTTTCTCTATTGACTCCTATAATTATTGCAATTGCAATTGTTGCTCCACTTCTTGAAAGTCCTGGTAAAATTGCAATTGCCTGAACCAATCCAATTAATAATGCAGATAAATATGAAATTTTTATTTTATTTATTTTTTTACGGTCTGTTAGAAATAGTAAAAAAGAGGTAAGAATTAGCATGCTACCAACTAGCATCAAATTATCCTTAAATAGGTTATTAATAAAATCCTCAAAGAAAATGCCGACAAAAGCGGCTGGGATCATTGATATTATGATACATATTGAGAAATAAAAACTATCATTTTTTTTGAACTGAAATAGTTCTTTGAAAATTAGAGCAATATCTTTTCTAAATACTATAATAGTACTTATAGTAGTGGCAAAATGAAGAGAAAGAGTTAATAAAAAACTTTCTTGAGATGTAAATATATCTCCAAAAATTTTTTTTGAAATTTCTAAATGACCACTTGATGAAACCGGAAGAAATTCTGTTATGCCTTGAATTAAACCAAGGAAAAATGCTTCAAAAACATTCATTTATTTTGATTTTGACTCCACAAAAATTGAGTAAACAGCTATTACGAAGCCAAACAATACAATTGTAGGAGCTAATCTTATTCTTTGAAAATTAAATATTTCATTATTAAAAATCATTGGATTATTGCTCTCTCCACCCGACATAATAATGAAGCCAATTGATATAATAATTGTTGCTAGTAGAAGCATAAAGTAATTTTTTTTATTGAATAGTAGTTTTTTTTTCATTTTAGTTCAAATAAAATTACTTAGTATATTATTTTGTTTTTTAAATACCTCTGCGTAGCAAAAAAGGAACTAAAAAATGTTATTAAAATTCCAGTAATCATCACAAAAGTAAAAATTAAAAATAACTCAACTTGATTAGATAAAAGTTTTAGATCAGGGATATTTTTATCTATTGTAAAAATTAAAAGCATTAGTCCTGATGAGGCAAAAAAAGAGCTAAGAATAGCCATAAGAATATGATTCGTTATCAATGGCCTTCTAATAAAGCTTTTATGTGCCCCAACAAGCTGCATAGTTTTTATTACAAGTCTTTTTGAAAATATCGAGAGTCTTATTGAACCATTAATTAACAAAATAGCCACTAAAACAAATATTCCACTTAATATAATGATCCACAAGGATATTTGTTCTATATTTTTCTCTAAAAGTTCAAGTAAAGGTTCATCATAAATTATTTCATCTATGTAATCATATTTTTCTAGCGTTTGAATTAAATGATTTATTTCACCTGATTTAACAAATTCAGCATTTAAAAAGACATCTACAGAATTAAGTAAAGGGTTATAACCTAAAAATTCTAAAAAATCTTCACCAATTTCATCTGCATACCTTCTAGCAGCCTCTTCTTTTGAAACATAAATAACCTTTCTTGTTGACTTTTTTAAACTTAATGTTTTTTGAAGTTGCTTTATTTGAACATTCTTTGCAGAATCTTTTATAAAAATTGATAATACTATTTGCTCTTTAAAGTGATCTGAGACTTTTTTTGAATTAAGGATAAATATACCCAGGAATCCAATCAAAAAAAGCACGACAGTCATACTAATCACAACAGAAATATATGAAGAGGTAAGTTTTCTTCGAGTATAATTTTCTTGAATATTTTCCATCAAAGAAATATAATTTTGAATAGTAAAAATATAAAACCCTTTATAAAATATACTAAGACATTAATAAACTTTTTTCCTTTCATTCAATAAGCTTATTTTTACAGTAAATCAATTCACGTGAAATACGATTTCAGAAAAATTGAAAAAAAATGGCAACATTTTTGGTCTAAGAATAAAACATTTAAAGCCAAAAACTTTAGTAAAAAACCAAAGTTTTATGTTCTAGACATGTTTCCTTATCCATCTGGATCAGGTTTACATGTAGGACATCCATTGGGTTATATAGCTAGCGACATAATTTCAAGATACATGAGACACAAAGGCTATAATGTTCTCCATCCTCAAGGATATGACTCTTTTGGATTACCTGCTGAACAATATGCTATTGAGACTGGCCAACATCCTGAGGAAACAACTAAAAAAAATATTAAAAGATATAGAAGTCAACTTGATCAAATGGGTTTTTCTTTTGATTGGGATAGAGAAATTAAAACTTCAGATCCTGATTATTATCATTGGACTCAGTGGATTTTTTTAGAGTTATATAATTCATATTTCTCTAAAGAATACAATAAAGCTTTACCTATTTCAGATTTAATATCTAGTTTTTCAAAGTATGGTAATCTGAAAACAAAGGCATTTTCTGATTCAGATGTCTCAGATTTTAATGCAGATCAATGGAACAATATGGAATGGGAAGAAAAGGAAAATATTCTTATGAAATATCGTTTAACTTATTTGGCCGAATCAGAGGTTAACTGGTGTCCAGAACTAGGAACAGTACTTGCAAATGATGAGGTTATAAATGGAGCCTCTGAACGAGGCGGATTTCCTGTCATTAAAAAGAAAATGAAACAATGGAGTATGAGAATTAGTGCATACTCTGATCGACTTTTAGAGGGTTTAGATAAAATTGATTGGCCCGAACCTCTTAAAGAAATGCAAAAAAACTGGATAGGAAAATCAAAAGGTGTTACAATCAAATTTAAAATACACAATATAGATGAGCATATAAAGGCTTTTACAACAAGACCTGACACAATTTTTGGAGTAACTTTTATGACTCTTGCACCTGAGCATAAAATAATTTCTAAAATAGTTAGTGATGAAAAAAAAATTGAAGTAAATAAATATATAAAGAAAGTTTCTAATAAGTCTGATTTAGAAAGACAGTCAGAAATTAAAAATATCAGTGGAGTTTTTTCTGGATCTTATGTAATCCACCCTTTTACGGGTAATAAAATTCCAATTTGGATAGGAGAATATGTTTTGTCTGGTTACGGAACTGGAGCGGTAATGGGAGTTCCTTGTGGTGATCAGCGAGATTATGACTTTGCTAAATATTTTAAAATACCAATAATAAATATATTTGATAATATTGATATTTCAGAATCTGCATATGTTGAAAAATCTGAAGTTAAAATAACTAATTCTGATTTTTTGGATGGTCTTTCATATAAAGATGCTTTTAACAAGACAATCGATGAGTTAGAAAAAAGAAATATTGGTTATAGTTCAATAAAATTTAAACTCAGAGACGCCATTTTTAGCCGTCAAAGGTATTGGGGAGAGCCTATTCCTATTTATTTCATTAAAGATACGCCTGTTCCCATTCCTTATGATAAGTTGCCTTTAAAATTACCAGATGTAAAAAAATATTTACCAACAAAAGACGGAAGTCCTCCATTAGGTAATTCAAATAATTGGGCCTGGGATACTGAAAAAAAAGAAGTTGTTTTAAATGAAAAAATTGATGATAAAAGAGTCTTTCCGCTAGAACTTAATACGATGCCTGGATGGGCTGGAAGCTCTTGGTATTTCAATCGTTATATGGATCCAAATAACACAAGCTCATTTGTTGGAATCAAGCAAGTTAATTATTGGAAGAACGTCGATTTATATATGGGAGGAAGTGAGCATGCTACTGGACACTTGTTATATTCAAGATTTTGGCAAAAATTTTTGTTTGATAGGGGCTATTTGCCTGTTGAAGAATATGCAAAAAAACTTATTAATCAAGGTATGATACTTGGAAATTCAGCCTATGTTTTTAGAGAAAAAAAAACAAAAGAATTTTTATCGAAAAGCCTAGTTAAGAATAATGAGATAGAGCCTATTCGGGTTGATATTTCTCTAGTAAATGAAAAAAATGAACTGGATATAACAGCCTTAAAAAAAATAAATCCTGTTTACAAAAACTCAAAATTTATTCTTGAGAATGGTAAATATATTGTAGGAAGAGAAGTAGAAAAAATGTCAAAGTCAAAACATAACGTGGTAAATCCTGATGAAATATGCGAAAAATATGGGGCTGATACGCTGAGGATGTATGAAATGTTTTTAGGCCCTATCGATCAGGATAAACCATGGAATACTGAGGGTATAACTGGAGTCTTTAATTTTTTAAATAAATTATGGAAGTTGTTTTATAATGGAAATGAATTTATAGTTAAAGATGAATCTCCCTCTGAAGAATCCTTGAGAGTACTTCATAAATCAATAAAAAAAATAACTGAGGATATTGAAAGGTTTTCTTTTAACACTTGTATAAGTACTTTTATGATTTGTGTTAATGAATTAACTTTATTAAAATGTCAATCTAGAAGTATTTTAGAATCATTAACTATCCTGCTATCTCCTTTTGCACCTCATATTTCTGAGGAAATATGGTCTATTCTTGGCCATAAAGAAAGTATTGAATATGAAGCTTATCCTAAGTTTAAAAACAAATATATTCAAGAGTTTAAAAAAAATTATCCTGTTTCTTTTAATGGTAAAACTAGATTTATGCTCGAATTATCTTTGGATCTCAGCAAAAGTAAAATTGATGAAATTATATTAAATGACCCTAGAACTAAAAAATATCTTAATGGGGAAAATCCAAAAAAAATTATTTTTATTAAAGGCAAGATAATTAATATTGTTACATAATGGATTCAATTTATATTGAGGCAATAGGATTGTTAGCAGGGTTTTTAACAATGATTGGCTTTATTCCTCAGTTGATTAAAATATGGAGATTTGGTTCTACGGAAGGGGTGTCATTGGGAATGTACTTTGTTTTATTATCGGGAGTGACACTATGGCTTATATATGGATTTTTCATAAATAGTTTATCAATTATTATTTCAAATTCTATAGCTGGAATAATTCAAATTTGTATCATTTTAATTATAATAATAAATCGAAAAAAAGGGAGGTAGTGATTATATTTTAATTTGCCTACTAATTTGCTGATCAAGAGAGATAAGCGTTTCAGTTCTTGAGACACCATTAATTGTTTGAATTTTTTCATTTAATAGTCTCATTAGGTGTTGATTGTCTTTACAAATAATTTTTATAAAAATACTCCAATTACCGGTTGTGTAATAACATTCAATCACTTCATCAATTTCTTTTAGTTTTTTTACAACTTCAGGATTTTTAATAGCCTGTTCTAAATAAATACCAATAAAAGCTAAAGTTTTATATCCTAATAATTTTGGGTTCAAAACCATTTGAAAGCTTGAAATAAGATTTGATTCCTGAAGTTTTTTTAAACGTTGATGTACAGCAGTTCCTGATATCCCAGCTTTTTTGGATATCTCATTAATTGATTTTCTTGAATTCGACATTAGCTCTCTTAAAATTATTTTGTCTAGTCCGTCAATTATTATATTTCTGTTTTCTAATTTCAAATCAGTAATTGTTTAAAATGAAAAAATTATTTAATATTTTGAGAAATGTACTTCTCAATTGCCATAGTCATAGATGGACTGTCAGGAGTAGGTGCTTTTATATCAATTCTTAGTTTTGCATCACTGGCAGCTTTGACAGTTGCATTACCGTAAACTGCAATTCTTGTTTTATTTTGTTTAAAATCTGGAAAATTTTTGAATAATGATTCAATGCCTGAAGGACTAAAAAAAACTAAAACATCATAGTAGACATCCCTTAAGTCAGAGAGGTCGCTTACAACAGTTTTATATAGTTGAGCTCTAGTCCAATTTATTTTGATAGAATCTAGGAAAAGAGATATTTCTGAATTTAATATATCAGATGTTGGCAGAAGAAAATTTTCATTTTCAAATTTTTGAAAAATACTTTCTAAACATTTAAAATTTCTGTCTCCCACATATATTTTTCTTTTTCTATAAACAACATATTTTTGAAGATAAAAGCCTATTGCTTCAGATTGACAGAAATATTTTGTAGAATCAGGAACCTTATATCTCATTTCTTGTGCTAGTCTAAAAAAATGATCTACAGCATTTTTACTTGTTAAAATTATATTGTTGAAATCAGAAAAATTTATTTTCTGTTGTCTAACATTTTTTGCACTCATACCCTCTACATGGATAAAAGGTCTAAAATCTATTTTTAATTTGTACTTTTCTTTAAGTCTAGAATAGGGAGATTTTTCATTAGACGGCTCAGGTTGAGAAACTAAAATAGTTTTTACTTTCATACCTTAAAAATTAGACTCTTCAGTTGATTATGTAGTCTGAAACCAATAACCAGGGAGTAATTTTAAAAGCACAAAGATATAAAATAATATAAAAAAAACTCGAGCTTTTATTATATGCAATTTTATAATAGATCCTGAGATGCCCCATAAAAATTCCAGAAGCAATAATGAATGATAAGAAAAATAAAAAATTAAAATTTGTTGGGAAAGTATAATTATAGATTAGTAATAATGGAAATGCCAAGAGAGATATTCTGAAATATGAAGAAAAACTTTTAAAAACTAATTGTTCAAATAGATTTGCCAGATTAAGAAATCTAGAAATATACTTTAAAATAAAATATCTAGAAATAATTATGATCATAATAATCAGGTAAACAGTTCTAAATTTTTCAAAAGAAATCAACTCATCAATTATAGAGGTTAAAAGAAAACTTATGATATTTAAAATAAAAATCATTTTTAACAAATTAAATGGATTCAAATAGTTTGTTTGTTTTTCTTTTGCATACGAGCTAAAATATTTTTCTGAGTTAATTGAGTATACAAGTATTCCAAATTTTTTTTTGTCAATATTTTTAAGGAAACCAATTATTAATAATGATAAAAGAAAAAAAATTGATATCCAATCCTGATTTAATTTTATTATTTTTTCTACTTCAAACATATGATAAAAATAAGAAGTATTATTGTTATCAGTTTTTTTTTGTGATGATTTACTAATTTTACCAGAGTTTATGAATAGTAGCCTAGTTATTATACCAACTTATAATGAAGTCGAGAATATTGAAAGAATTGTTAAAAGAGTTTTTTTAGAGAATTCTTTTGATGTTTTAGTTGTAGATGATTCTTCTCCTGATGGCACAGCCGATAGGGTTGTTGAATTACAACGTCATTTTAAAGACAGATTATTTTTAGAATCTAATCATATAAAAAGAGGAATTGGAAAAGCTTACCTCATAGGATTTGAATGGGCCTTAAAAAGAAATTATAATTATATCTTTCAGATGGACGCGGATTTATCTCATGATCCTAAGGAACTTCCTAAAATGCTTGATAATCTTAAGACCAATATTGATGTAATAATAGGCTCTAGGTATGTTGATGGAATAAATGTTGTCAATTGGCCATTGAGCAGAATATTGCTTTCTTATTTTGCTTCCCTTTATGTAAGAATTTTAACTTTCATGCCCATAAAAGATCCAACCTCTGGATTTGTTGGTTACAAAAGCAATGTATTGAAGTCATTGATTCCAGAAAAAATTAGATTTTCAGGTTACGCCTTTCAAATTGAGATGAAATTTAAGTCATGGAAAAAAAAATTTATAATTAAAGAACATCCTATAGTTTTTGTTAATAGAACTGATGGAGTTTCAAAAATGAATGGGGATATAATTTGGGAAGCTTTGTTTGGTATTTTCATCTTAATTTTTGAGAATCTTTATAAAAAAAATAGTTAATGAGAAAAATATTGATTAAAAATGCAAGCTTGGTAAATGAAAATAAAATATCTCAAAAAGATCTTTTCATTAAAGACGAATATATTTTTAAAATAGCTGATCGTATTGAAAAAGTTGATGTTGATAAAACAATAGATGCTAAAGGATTATATTTAATTCCTGGTTGGATTGATGATCAGGTTCATTTTAGAGAACCAGGGTTAGTTCACAAAGGGAATATATCATCTGAATCAAAGGCTGCAGTTGCTGGTGGAATTACTTCATATATTGAAATGCCAAATACTTTACCTCAAACCACAACTGAAAAGGATTTAGATGATAAAATTGATATTGCTTCTAAAAATTCTTATGCAAACTTTTCTTTTCTCTTTGGAGGTACTAACTATAATATAGATGACATTAGAAATTTTGACAAGAAAAAAGCTGCGGGATTAAAACTTTTTTTAGGATCATCAACGGGAAATATGTTAGTTGATGATTTAGATGTCTTAAAAAAAATATTTTTAGCTACTAATTTACCAATTGCAGTTCATTGTGAAGATGAAGATATAATTAGAGAAAATCTCAAAAAATATAAAGAATTATATGGCAAAGATATTCCAGTTGAGGAGCATTATAAGATTAGAAGTGAAAAGGCATGTTATATGTCTTCAAAAAGAGCAATAGATTTAGCAAAAGAGACAGGAGCCAGACTTCATGTTTTTCATTTATCAACTGCAATTGAAACTGAACTTTTTCAAAATAATATTCCAATTGAAGAAAAAAAAATTACTTCAGAGGTATGCGTTCATCATCTGTGGTTTTCAGAAAAAGACTATCATGAGAAAGGTAACTTTATAAAATGGAACCCTTCTATAAAAAAGCATAGTGATCAATTAGCTTTATGGGAAGCACTAAATGATGATAGGATAGATATTTTAGCAACAGATCATGCTCCTCACTTGGAAAGAGAAAAAAACCTTGACTATGTTAATTGTCCATCAGGTGGTCCGATGGTTCAACATGCTTTGCCCGCCATGTTAACTGCTCACAAGAGAGGTAAAATAAGCTTAGAAAAAATTGTTGAAAAAGCTTGCCATAATCCAGCAAAATTGTTTAAAATTAAAAAGAGAGGATTTTTAAGAGAGGGATATTTTGCCGATTTAGTTCTGATAGATTTAAAAAAGAAAAATAAAGTTTTAAAAGATTCTTTACTTTATCTATGTGGCTGGTCTCCTTTTGAGGGAACTACTTTTGATGCATCAGTTATTACTACATTTATAAATGGTAGGATAGTTTATGATTTTGGTAAAATTGTCTCAAAGCCATGTGGCAAAAGACTTGAATTTGATAGAAATTAAATGAATTTGATTTTAAAGCCCATATTTTATTTTGTTTTATTTATATCATTTAGTTGTGATAATTTTAATGATCAAGAACCAGATAATTTGATTGAGCCAGAAAAAATGGCAAACATTCTAGTAGATATTGAGCTTTTAAGATCTATTAAATCAACAAATGCTAGTGATGAATATAAAGAAAGTGCTTTGGGTGATTTATATCTTTATAAAAAGTACAAAGTTGATAGTCTTCAAATAGTTGAATCTAAAAAATACTATTCAAAATATCCTAAAAAATATCTTGCAATATATAAATCTGTTGAAGAAAGACTTAAATTAATGAAGGATAGCCTTAATCAGATTGTGGATAGTAAAATTGATGAAATAGAATAAAAATTAATTAAAATAATCTATTGGACTATAAGAAAACGAGGCCTTAGATTTTATTTTATCTCCATTAATTTTCTTACTATCGTATAGACCTTTTATAAAAGCTTTAGTTAAGAATCTTTTTTTTAATCCAAAAAAGGATATAATTTTTTCAATTATCCAAGCCGAATATAATATAGATTTAGGAAGAGGATATAAGGTTGTTTTTTTATTAAATTTCTTTAGAACCATTTCATATATTTTTTTGTAAGACCAGTTTTCGGCAACTAAAATAAATTGTTCATTTTGAATATTTGACTCCATTAAATAATACATTAGGTGAACAACGTCTTTTATTTCAACCAAACCAGTGGAACCAGCTGGGAAAAAATTAAATCCTTTTTTTATTGAATCAAACATAATATTAATTGGACTTTTATTTCCAAGAATAACTCCAGGGTTAATTATAACTACAGGCAAACCTTCTTCTGAACCTCTCCATACTTCAAGCTCAGCTCCATATTTAGAATATGAGTATGGCGTTTTTTCAGTTTCATTATCCCATGAAGAAGATTCGTCTATTTCATTTTCATATTTATCATTTCCTAAAGCTGCAATTGAACTAACAAAAACTAATTTTTTTATATTATTTTTTAAGCAAAGGTTTACTATATGTGATGTCCCTTCCTGATTTATCAGGATTAACCTATCTCTATCTTTAAAAGCCATTGAAACAAGAGCTGCACAATGATAAACTTTTCTAATTCCTAAAAAAGCATTTTCCAGACTAGAAAAATCTTTTAGATTAGCTTTTATCCATTTAATTTTTTTAAGTTTTTCTGTGTTTTTTTTGAGTCTTGATTTAATTATATGGATAGTTTTGTTTTTTTGAATTTCATTTCTGTATAAACCAACAACATTTAAATTTTTTTTAACTAATAAGCATATCAGTTCAGAACCAACAAAACCAGTAGCACCAGTAACTAGTATCATTTTATAAAAATACTGTTTTTTAATAATGATTTTTTGTTTCCTTGTATAAATATATCTTTGTGAAATAAGTTTATTCAGTAATGAAGAATTTTGTAAGTGAATTGCGTTGGAGAGGAATGCTTCACGACATTACTCCTGACACAGAAAAGTTTCTTTTGAATCAATCTGTATCTGGTTATATTGGTTTTGATCCAAGCGCAGATTCTTTACATATCGGGAGTCTAGTTCAGATAATGGTATTAATTCATTTTCAAAGAGCAGGTCATCGTCCAATAATTTTATTAGGAGGAGCTACTGGAATGATAGGAGATCCCTCAGGAAAATCTGATGAAAGAAATCTATTGAGTAAGGATATTCTTGAACGCAATACTAAGTCAATTAAAGGTCAGTTGGAAAAATATTTAGATTTTGATTCTACTAATCCAGTTGCTGCAGAAATTGTAAATAATTATGATTGGATGAAAAATTTCTCTTTGATTAAATTCTCTCGAGAAATCGGTAAGCACATCACTGTTAATTATATGATGTCAAAAGACTCTGTAAAAAAAAGATTACAAAGTGATTCCAAGGCAGGAATGTCATTCACTGAATTCACATATCAATTAATACAAGGATATGATTTTTTACACTTATTTAAAGAAAAGCAATGTAAAATTCAAATGGGAGGTAGTGATCAATGGGGTAATATAGTTACAGGTGTTGAATTAATCAGAAGGAAAGAATCAGGAAAAGTGTTTGCTCTTACTTGTCCATTGATAACTAAGTCAGATGGATCAAAATTCGGAAAATCAGAACATGGAAATATTTGGCTTGATAAAAAAAAGACATCTCCTTATAGATTTTATCAATATTGGTTGAATTCATCCGACGATGATTCAAAAAAATATATAAAAATATTTACTCTTTTGTCAAATGATGAAATTAAAAATTTAATAGAAAAACATGATGAAAGTCCAAACTTAAGGATTCTTCAAAAGAAAATCGCTGAAGAAATTACAATGATGGTTCATTCCAAAGAAGATTTAAAAAAAGTTCAAAAAGCAACAGAAATTTTATTTGGAAAATCCACTACTGATGATTTAAAAAAAATCGATAAACAAATATTTTTAGACGTTTTTGAAGGCGTTCCAAAAGTTAAGATCACAAAGAAAGAAATTAAGTCTGGAGTAGATATTATCTCTGCCCTGGTTTCTATTGGTAATTTTTTGTCTTCCAAGGGAGAGGCTAGAAGAGCTTTAAGAGAAAACTCAATATCTGTAAATAAAAATAAAGTTGATGAAAATTACTTTTTAAGTCAGAAAGATTTGATTGATGATCGATACATATTAATGCAAAAAGGAAAGAAAAACTATTATATCGCTGAAGTTACTTGATTTTATAAAACCATTAAATTACATCCTCTTATTTCTGAGTTATCAATTCTACCTACAATTTCAAAGGAACCATCTGAATTAACTTTCCCCATATCCTCTGTTTCAATAAAACTACATGAGTAGCGATTAGCTAAATCAATGATATTAATTCCACCGGTTTGATTTAAATCTGATTCAGCAAAGGGATCTTCGTTTTCTCTAATATAAATTTTCATCCATGGAGGTGTTTTATAAATTCCATTTCCATTTGAATATGCCTGTGAGAGTAATTCAGTCATCCCATATTCAGAATGTATTTTTTCTACTTTAAAACTTCTTGTTAGTTTTTCATGTAATTCTTTTCTTGTTAATTCTTTGCTTTTACCTTTCATCCCACCAGTCTCCATAATTATAGTGTTTTTTAATTCTAAAGTAAATTTTTTTGCAAATTTTAAAAGAGCATGAGAAACACCTAAAAGAATTGTTTTTTGACCTTTTTTTTCTAATCTTATCAATGATTCGTATAAGTTTTCAAATTCATCTAAATAAAAACCACTCTCATTTTTTTTAGTTGACTTAATTAAGTCTTTTGCCATGTACACAAGAGAAGAATCTGATCGATAGAAGGGAAGAATAGCAAGTATAGCATAATTTTTTGGAGAACCATAAAATAAAGAAAAACAATTTCTATAGCTCTTTATGTAATCTTTTAATTCTTTCACATAATGAATTGAGGGACTATTTCCAGTAGTCATAGATGACTTAAATATCTTATCATAAGAATGATTTTTAGATGAAATGATTTTTTTTGATTTAAACAAACTTATTGGCAGAAAGGGTATTTCATTTATTTTGCTAATTTTCCCTGGAGTTATATCAATTAGCTTACAAAAAGAGTTATAGATTTTATTGAATTTGTATTGGAAATTAAATGTTTCCCATGTTAATTCCTCAAATTCTTTTTCTGTTTTTATTTCCCAGAAAGCTTTTAAATATTTTACTTCCATCAGAATTATTAATTCTATGTTTTATTAATATTATTGAATAGTTAAGTTAATGATAAGCTCAAGTTGTCTCACTTTTTTTTTTGTAATTTTCCATAAAATTAATAAAAGATAATTGGGACCAAGAGAAATTAAAATTTTACTTGTTGACGATGAACCTGACATAATTGAAATTTTAAGTTTTAATTTAAAACAAGAAGGGTACAATGTTTTTTCTGCAT
>MDTE01029594.1_pt1 | contig 18557 bp, 14 predicted proteins | sample 811231 | NCBI WGS metagenome assembly MDTE01 (sample SAMN05326651, study PRJNA326480) | marine metagenome | isolation source: seawater | place: Indian Ocean: Red Sea | collected 2010 | reverse complement strand
GTAACATCTCTTATTTCAGAAGCCATTGAACAAATATCCATTAGTATTGATTTAGCTTCTTTGATTGCCAATTCAGAAAATACATATTCGGATTTCCCCTTACTTTCAGCATATTCCCAATCAAAGCTAGCAGTATGAATCGAAAGTAAATCTCCAATTCCAGCAATATTCAAACTCTGTGGTGCAGTACGAAGAATATCGTAATCTATAATTAGAGGATCAGGGCTTGTTATACCAACATACTTAACTTCACGGTTAATTCTAATTCCAGTTGCTGGAGTTACAAATGCATTCACACTAAGTACTGTAGGGATGGTCACTAATCTCAGATTCCGCTTCCAGCAAAAATATTTGGCCGCATCCACGGCTAGACCACCTCCAATCCCGATTATAGTATCGCATTCTGGTAGACTTAGTAGTTTTTGGTCCAAAACCAACTGATCTACAGAGTCCACAAATAATACTTGCTCAGGAGTTCCTCCAATCACTGTCTTGGTGAGGTTCCACGGAATCTCCATTGTAACTACCGCAAATTTGCCAATTTCTTGACCAATTCCTTTAGTACTCCCAGAGCCACAACGCAGTGATAATACGTTCGTTTGGCCTAATATTTCTTTCATTATCAAAACTCCTATGCCACAAAAGTAGTAAAAGCTATGATTACTGAACAATCAATTGGCGTTTAAGTTTTATGAGTAATCTTTTTATTTGACTTCCTCTTTCTGTATTTCTCAAATCCTGTTCCTTTATATTATAAATTAGGAAACAGGACAGGTTTGTTTCCCATGACTGCTCTTTTTATCTTGGTTTGAGATAAGTTATTAATTTTTTAAGATATATGTCAGAAGGGATTGAAATTACTCCCCAGAAGATAACAGACAATCCTGTTGTTTTCAAGTTCCACCAACAAGTAGCAACATATTAATCTTGTAGAGATGTGGTATACTTGGGGGGGTAGCGAGAAGAAATAATATGAATTTACAAAATCAATACCTTGCTCATGGTTTCGTAGTCTGCGAGTCTTTGTTATCAGTAAATGAATGTGATCAGATAGTTGAACGCGCTCATGAACTCCACCAACAAGAAAGCATTGTTGGATGTTTCAACAGTAAACCAGATGCCGAAGACCCTCTAGAAGTTTACCCTCGTATGATGCACCCGCACCGAGTAGACCCGCTATCTCTGCACGTTTTGAGGCATCCGAGAATTGTCGATCAATTGGAAATTCTACTGGGTGAACCAGCAGTTGGCTTGCAAACTATGATTTATTGGAAACCACCGCAGGCACTTGGTCAAGCCTTACACCAAGACGATTTTTATTTGCAAACACAACCTTATTCTTGTGTTGCTGCTTGGGTTGCCCTTGAAAAAACTGATGCTGGTAATGGTGCGTTGATGGTCTGCCCTGGTTCGCATCTAGAGCCAGTATTAGAAATGAAAGAAACTGACCCCGCACTTTCATTTACTCATACAGCAGTGAGACCAAATCCTCAATACTCGACTAAAATGGTTGAAATGGAAAAAGGCGATACCCTATTTTTTCATGGTAGGTTGATTCACGGCTCTCTACCTAATCGTTCTATGAACAGATTTCGCAAATCCTTCATTTGTCATTATATTCCTAAGCGTTCAACTAGTTACAATAAAGGTTATGACCCAAAAGTAGAACTGAGGTGATGATCTCTATCCAGTGAGTCAAAAAGAAATGAATTACTATTACAAAAATTATGACGTGTTGGTTGTCGGGGCAGGGCATGCCGGTTGTGAAGCGGCTTTAGCTTCTGCTCGGATGGGGTGTCAGACACTTATGTTGACCATTAGCTTAGATACGATTGGGAAAATGTCGTGTAACCCAGCTATTGGTGGTTTAGCAAAGGGACATTTGGTCAAAGAAATTGATGCGCTAGGTGGTGAAATGGCTAAAGCCATTGATGAGACAGGCATTCAATTTCGACAATTAAACACGAAGAAAGGGCCAGCTGTTCGTTCTAGTCGAGCTCAAGCTGATAAGAAGGCATACCAGCTTTATATGAAGCAAGTACTTGAGAATCAAGATTGTCTAGATGTGAAAGAAGGTTTAGTTGAAGAGTTATTGACCGAAAATGGCCAATGCTTAGGTGTTGTATCACATACTCAAACAGCTTACTTGGCACAAACGGTTATTTTGACCACTGGTACCTTTCTAAAAGGTACCATTCATATTGGTGATGTATCCTATAGCGCAGGTCGAGCCGGAGAATCTGCCGCTGAAAAGCTATCAGAAAGTTTTCTAGATCTTGGTTTTGAAGTAGGACGATTGAAAACAGGGACACCACCCCGTGTTAATGCACAAACAGTTGATTTTTGCAAAATGGAAGTACAGCCTGGTGATGAAGTCCCGAAGCCATTTTCTTTCTCTAATCACTTGATTAGCCAATCTCAATTACCTTGCTACGTTACATACACCAACCCTAAAACACATAATATTATCCGAAATAATCTAGAGCGATCAGCGATGTATAGTGGACGTATTCAAGGTATTGGACCTCGTTATTGTCCCTCTATAGAAGATAAAGTAGTTCGGTTCGAGGAAAAGAATGAGCATAGGATTTTCGTTGAACCCGAAGGAAGAGATACACAAGAAATTTATCTCAACGGTATTTCAGCAAGTCTACCAGAAGATGTTCAAGTAGAAATGGTGAGAAGTATCCAAGGACTGGAAAAAGCAGAAATTATGCGGTTTGCCTATGCCGTAGAATACGATTTCGCGCCAGCTACCCAACTTTATCCAACTTTAGAAACCAAGAGAGTTAGAAACCTGTTTTTTGCTGGGCAGTTAAATGGTACAACTGGGTACGAAGAGGCTGCGGCCCAAGGACTGATGGCTGGTATCAACGCCTCTTTGAAAGTGAAGAACCAAAGTCAGCTAGTATTGGATCGTGCTTCGGCTTATATTGGTGTGTTAATTGATGATTTAGTCACAAAAGATATCCGAGAGCCCTACCGGATGTTTACTTCTCGGGCTGAACATCGATTGCAATTACGAGAAGATAATGCTGACTGGAGACTAACCGAAACAGGCTACCAAATTGGAACTGTATGCGAAAGTGATTACAATAGGTTCGTGAAAAAAAAGAAGGCTGTATTGACAGAACTCAGATTACTTTCTCAAACACAAATTAAACCTACTGAAGAAACGTTAAAAAAACTTGAAAAGGTTGGGCTACCTAACATTAAGACGGCTACGACATTAGCAGATCTACTGAAACGTCCGCATATCACTTACCAGGAAATTAGCAATTTAGCTACCGAAATTGGGGTCTCTTCCACCATAAACTTAGATCAGGATTTGGGTTGTGCGATTAGAGAGCAAGTCGAAATTCAGATTAAATATGCAGGCTATATAGCCAGACAAGATCTACAAATTGAAAAATTTAGACGACTGGAGACACTTCCTATTCCCAGCAATTTTAATTTTGATGCAGTCCATGGTCTGAAAACTGAAGCACGAAAGAAGTTGTCTCAAGTTCGACCCGTTTCCATCGGGCATGCATCACGCGTGCCCGGAGTCACGCCAGCTGACATATCAATCTTGATGGTTTGGCTAAAAAGCCGAGAGATGAAAGAAATTAATAATGAAAAGCAAGAGGATAAGAACCTATTGGCCTAGGCCTTACTCATTGGTTCTTAAGTGCCAATACTGTGCAGTCCACCTCAATTGAAGTTGAGTTTCGAAAAAACGGTTTTCCCTTGTCTGATCTGCAAATCGACCAATTTAGTTTTTATCTGGAGCAGCTTAAGACTTGGAATAACTATATTAACTTGACTAGTATCGATGATGACTTAGGTATCATCCATAAGCATTTTTTGGATTCATTAAAACTGCTAAAATTTATTGAATTACCACTTGCTTGTAGGTTAATCGATATTGGCAGTGGTGCAGGTTTTCCTGGTTTACCGCTTAAAATATATCAGCCGTCGACCAATTTGTTATTAGTCGAATCGGTTAGTAAAAAAGCTAGTTTTTTACAGTTTGTTCTGGCTCAATTTCGACAAACTGCCCCACATGGTTTTGGCCAATTTGAAGTCCTAGCCAACCGTGCTGAAACACTGGCTGCTCAGGAAAAATATCTAGCATATGTTCCAGCGGATGTCGTAGTGACTCGCTATGTGGCTGACATATCAGATTCTGCCACTTACTGCTTACCATTGTTACAGCCTAACGGTACTTGGTATGCCTACAAATCTGGTCCGAAAAAATTAGTTGAGAAAGAGATTGATTCTGCCCAGTCAGTTTTATCTCAGCTTGGAGCTGAGGTTGTTGACATCTACGAAGAAAATCTAATAGCAATTAAGCGGGGACAATAGTAACTATCATGCCACTAATTGACAATCGTAGTGAAATCCGAATTTCGGATAGCGAACCTCCAACACTTCATTTCACGGGAAAAATAATCGGTTTAAAATCGGAAGACCTCAAAAAAGAGATGGAAAAATTAAGCCAATTGAATCCCAAAGGTTTTGCCCTTGATTTGTCTGAAGTTTCGCTGCTTGATAGTAGTGCTCTGGGTGTAATTATGCTGATTGCTCAGAGGCTGAGACCAAGTGGTGGGAAATTGGTTCTATTGAATCCTCAGCCTAATGTTCGCCATGTCTTTCAGGTTACTCGCCTGGATACAGTCTTAGAAATTAAGAATGAAATGCCTATATGAGTTAACCTTTAATCAAACAATTGCTGTTTACGAAACTCCAAATCTGATCCATGAAGACCAATGACTAATGTGGAAAATAAAAATATTGGTCAGTTAGCTGCTGTCCGTTGGCCTAATCTAGGTCTACGAGGTGAGTTCGTTCTACAGTTTTTACTAATTTCACTAATTCCACTTTTGGTAGCCTCGGTAATTGCATACACGTATGGTAAACAAGCATTGGAAAAGACCATCGGGAAAGGATTAGTTCAGGTTGCACAAGGAAAATTAGATCAAGCTGACCAAAGTATCACCCTGCGATTGGATACTATCGAGAAATACATTAAAACAATTCAAACCAAGGTCGCACTCTCAAATGGTAATCGCAATGATAGCTTTTCGCCTAATCTACCGACTGAGCTTCAACTACTAGAATCGAATAATCTACTACGAGATGACGTAAAACAGCTAGAGGGTTACGCTGGCCCCAATAGCCAGATTATTATCACTAATGCAACGAAGCAAATTATTCAATCCTCAAACCAAGATATTCTCTATTCATCTGTCTCGGATGACTGGTGGGATAAAGCCTACAACAATAATTTAGGATACGATGTTATCGGTGATATTGTTCTTGAGAGGGAACAATATCAATTGACAATTGCTTTGCCTATTCGCGATAGGAATCAGCAAAATGTTATAGGAATTTTGAAGGCCACGCTGGTATTACCGGAGCTAGCTGACTTGGTGAAAAATTCTAATTACCGGCAGGGAGACGAGCTTTCAGCTCTTCAAACAGTCATTATTGACCAATATGGTCGAGTTATTGTAGCTTCAAATTCAAGTGAGTACGAGTTCGGTGAGCGAATCGATCAAAGTGATGCCGCCATGGCAGCCATCATAGCAAGTCAAGGCGAACACAAAAAAGAGAAGTGGTACGACTACCACATGCGGGCCGAAAAGACAAACACTTCAACTAGAGATTCACAAGAGCTGACGAATACCAGAGGACTCGCCCAAGTATATGGTTGGGCGAGGACCAGAATTTGGCACCAGCGATGGCATAACCGAAAAACAAGACCCAATTTCAGCAGATGGACAGTCTTGGTTTCCCAACCAGCGGTGGTAGCTTTCGAAGGCATTACAGATTTAACCCAGCGAATACTTAATTTTACGATGATTTCTTGTGCCATAATCATTCCTATTGCCTGGCTATTATCACAACGGATTGTGACTCCTATTATGCAGGTGGTTAGTGGTGTGCGTGCAGTTGGACAAGGTGAGTTTGACCAAGAAATTCCAGTTACAACTGGTAATGAATTGGGTCTATTAGCTGAAGAATTTAATGCTATGGAGCGTAACCTCAAGTCTGCAGTGGAAAACCTAAGGCAAGAAGAACAAAAGATGACAGCTATCGTCAACAGTTTATCCGAAGGACTGATTGTAGTTGATAGTCAATATCGAGTTTTGCATATAAACCCGACGGCTGAGCGATTGTTAAATATCCATAGTAGTGCTCTAAAACAAGACCTCGCGACTATTATAAAAGACAAAAATCTTATTGAGGTACTATTGCAAGGAGCCAAACGCACTACAACGGAAAATTTGAACCAAACTCATCATTTACAAAAGAGGCAAACTTCTGACAGCCCGATAACCGATGTTGTGACAACTGAGATTACGCTAGGTAGAGACAAAAATAAGAAAGAGAATGAGGATGAGGTTATTCGGATAGAAGCTAACGAAAAAGAAAGGCAGATTATACTGAGGGTAGTGACTGTTCCATATCTAGATGAGGAAGGAAAAATTCTAGGCTCGGTATACGTGTTTGAGAATGTGACACGAGAAAGGGAAATTGATCAGATGAAATCAGATTTCATCTCCTTAGTTTCTCACGAATTAAGAACTCCTCTGACTTCTATTATTGGTTTTGTATCTTTTGTGTTAGACGGGAAAGCCGGAGATCTGAACTCAAAACAAAAAGACAGTTTATTACGAGTACATCGTCAATCAAAATGGTTAGCAGATTTAATTAATGATTTACTTGATGTTTCCAGAATTGAGGCTGGTCGAACAGAATTTGAACGTCAGCCAGTTAATATGACGAAAATCATTAAAGATCGAGTAGCTGATCTCCGTCCACAAGCTGAAGAAAAATCAATTCAGCTGATATTAAATGATGAAATTCAGCTCCCTACGATCTATGGAGACGAAGCGAGGCTAGGCCAAGTACTAACTAATTTAATTGGAAATGCTATCAAATTTACACCAGATGGCGGCGTAATTCAGGTACGCGCCAATATTAAGGCTGTCAAAAGTGATGATCTTCCCTCACTGCATATTGAAGTTATTGATAATGGGGTTGGTGTTCCACTGGATGAAAGAGAAAAAGTATTCGATAAATTTTATCAACAGAGCAGTATTCATACGCGACAACAGGGCGGTACTGGACTGGGCCTAGCCATCGCAAAAAGTATTATTTCTGCTCACCACGGTAGATTGTGGATGGATGATGGAGAAGGAGGTCAAGGTAGTAATTTTCAGTTTACCTTACCTTTGTAAAACGTAATGACATACAAAGCAAAAATTTTAGTTATAGATGACGAAATTGACATTTTAGATTTGTTGGAAATGTTGTTGACAACCGAAGGATACGAAGTGTTTCAAGCTAGCAATGGGATGGATGGCCTCCTCTACGCTGATATTCATCAACCTGACTTGATTTTGTTGGATTTGATGATGCCGGGTATGGATGGATATGCTGTCATCTCTTCTCTGAAAGATAAACCTAGTGTAGCAAATATCCCGGTTATTATGTTGACAGCCATGGCTCAAGCCAAAGAAAAAATCAAAGGTCTAACTGCTGGAGCTGAAGATTATATTACTAAACCGTTTGATACCAAAGAGTTGATTCTACGGATTGAATCAGTATTAAATCGAACATTACCTGTCAAGTACATGAACCCCTTAATTTCTGCTATGGGGAACTGGTATAGTGAGGATGCCGTAGAGCAATTAGCATCCCATCTACAGGCTGCGGCTGCTATCCAAAGAGGATTGGAACCCAAAAAACCGCCCCAGATACCAGGTTTTGATATCGCTGGGTGTCTTCACAGTTCTATGTCAATATCAGGTGATTTCTACGATTTTATCCAGTTGAATGGTCATTGTTTTGGGCTTGTTATTGCTGATGTTCGAGGCAAAGGTATTCCAGCCGCTTTATTGATGGCAATGATTCGTACTGCGTTGCGTCTGGTTGGCCGAGAGGAGGCCACACGGCACACTTCTCCTGCTGCAAATGTATTAAAACGAGTAAACGATCTGATTGCTACGGATACTGCCCCTGATCTTTTTGCAACTATTGTTTATGGTATCCTAGATGTTCATCCGACTACAGATGAAAATATCCAGCAACCTCGTACTTTTAGGTATGCTAATGCTGGTCACTGTTATCCACTTCACGTAGTAGATGAACAGGTTCGTACATTGACTGTAGGTGGCCTATTGTTAGGCAGCTTCGAATTTGCTAATTTTGATGAAGAGCTGATTGAACTCAAGGCTGGGCATATCTTGTTGTTTTACACTGATGGTATCGTAGAGGCTGAAGGCCCGGATGGTCAGCCTTATGGTGAAAAACGTTTGCAGCAAGTCTTACTGCAAAGTCGATATTTATCAGCAGATGGAATTTGTCAACGAATTTCCAGTAGTTTAGATCAGTTTATTAAAACGGGTAAAATAGATAGACTGAATGCTGATTCTCCTCCCGAATCGTTTCCCCAACTGAAAGATGATTTAGCTATGGTTGTAGTTAAAGTAATAGATAACCAAACGTTTGACTTGGAAACTAGTTAGGTATGTCAGACTCTTTTATAAATGGGTGCCCTGTACGACTTGATCTGCCAAGGAGTCTAGAGAGTATTCATTTGCTCGATGTCGTGATCTCTGAAATGTTAGACCTGCTAAAAATAGATAAGCATATACGTCATCAAATTAACTTAGCTGTTATTGAAGCCGGTACAAATGCTGTAAAACACGGCAATACAGCCAGTTCTAATTCTCATATTCGTTTTGAATTTCGAGCCGCAGTAGATAAAATAACTATTGTTATACGAGATAGTGGTCCAGACGTGTATCCGATACATGTAGAAAATAATGATCTTTGGCGGTCTAGTGGGCGTGGTTTACAACTAATCAATGCCTATATGGATGAGGTGAACTACGAGAGGACTGGTATTACTATGGTTAAGCGTATCAGTTAAGAAACAAATGAGAGGTAATTTAAAAATGCAATCAGACCAAGAAGAAATACTGACAATTCCATCCAGTGGTATATCTGATTCAATGAAGGCAAGCGAAACAACGGAGCCGGTTTCAGTATTATCCCCTAGTGAGTCTAGCCTTTGGGAAAAGTGTCATCAGTGCAATGAATTAGTATTTTCTAAGACATTGATCAGAAATTTTTATACTTGTCCTTATTGCCAATGTAATAATGCTTTGCCAAACCAGTACCGAATTGAACAAATACTAAATTCAGTAGAATATAAATACTTACCAACCAAACAAAATGATGATCCATGTTATCTCGCAACTGGCCTGTTAGGATCAGAAGAAGTTGTTGTTCTGTCTGGTTTGCCTCAATCAGTAGCCCCTGCCCTTCAAGCATTCGAAATTGTAACAGAAAAACGATGCCCTTTTATCGTGTTTTTACCAGATATCCAAGAGCCTGATCTACAAAACCTATCAGCAATTGATTTAAATCTTCTGGTTCTTAAACAGAAACAGTTAAAAGGGTTACTCTGTTTAACTGTCCTGACATCACCCGATCCGCGTTTTCAAGATAGGTTGATTTCACAAGAATTCTCTCCCAATTTTCCGATGGGTGATATCTTAATTGTTGAAAAAGCTACGGAAACAGAAATGATTTCGCTACCTGATAATGGCTTAATCGATAGAGTCTCTAGTCGTCAGGAATTATCTCAAATTTTAAGGCACTTGGTGAACTGGTCCAGTAATTGAGAGCTTTTTTACTGGTTTTAAATTGCAGTGGAGGTAAGTTAATTGAGTCAATCAAGTAAATCATACAGCATTGGAGTTGATCTTGGTGGAACAGAAATTAAAGCAGGTTTGGTACTTAGTACTGGGAAAGTGATTGATAACTTATCTAAGCCTAGTCAAGCTAATGATGGCGCATCGATAGTATCAGGTAACATAGCCTCGGCAATCCACCAATTAATTCGAACGAATCCCCAACTATCTCCTGAGGATCTCGTTGGTATTGGTATTGGAACACCTGGTTTGATTATTCCGGATCGTGGGATCGTCCATTTCTCACCTAACTTTGATGGTTGGTATGACATTCCGTTAGTTGATTTGGTCCAGAAAAATCTAGAGGCACAATTAACTCATTTACCTATCCATATTGAAAATGATGGTAATGCTATGGCTTATGGCGAATTACGCCAAGGCGCTGGTATCGGTATGAAAGACATAATTTGCCTGACGTTGGGAACTGGCGTTGGTGGTGGCATTATCCTAGATGGACAAATTTTTCACGGTAGTAGATATGTGGGAGCCGAACTTGGCCATACTACTATATTTGGAGATGGAAGGCTCTGCGGTTGTGGAAACTATGGCTGCTTAGAAGCCTATGTGGGCAGAGACCAAATTGTGGAACGAACAAGAGCGAAAATTATCAAATCAGCATCTGGCTCTCCTATATTAGAAGCACAAATGGATTCACTGACCCCTAAAATTATCGCCGAAGCAGCAGACAGAGGAGACCAAGTCGCAATCGAGATTTTCATGGAAACTGCTCGATATATTGGCATTGCCTTGACTTCCTTCGCACACATTCTGAATCCACAAATGGCAATTATTGGAGGAGGAGTTTCCTCTGCCGGCGAGAAACTATTATTTGAACCAATCCGATCTGAAGTACGAAAAAGAGCCATGGACACTAATGCAGAAAGCCTACAAATTGTTTCAGCCAAACTGGGTAATCAAGCTGGGTTAGTTGGTGCCGCGATGCTAGCTCAACGAAATCAGCCGAGCTAGTCAAAATGAGAAGGTTTTTGCAATTTCTTTAGCGACTATATGGATCAAGAAGCTGGGATCTTTGGCTAGCTTCCCACGTTCTGATCGACTGACGTATTGCTTTACTTGACGATATTTACTATCAAAAGTATCGTTTAAACTCCAAATTGTTTTCGGTTCTGTAGGGTCACTGGTTACGATGCGTAAGCTCAATGCAATGAGGGGGGACTTTCGTAAAATTGGGTAAGGAGATTCAGGTTCTTGGAAAGATGTAATTTCACCAAGTAGAATGGCATCTGCTTTCAGTTTATTACTGATATTTTTCACCAACGTGTCGCTCAGATCGATACCTTCTAACCCTTCATCTTCTACTAATGTAGCTACCTTGTAATGATCTACAACTTCGAAGCGATTCAATTGCAAAATTTGTACTGTTAATTCTCGGGTCATTTCTCTTGCACGCTTGGCGTTGGCTCCATTTAGTGGTATAACAGCAATTGTTCTAATTCGATCTGGAGAGAAAAAAACAGACTGGCCTGAATTAACTGGCTTGTTTTTGAGGGGGGATTGGCAACCGCTCAGTGCTAACAGTAACAAAAATAAAAGGACTGATCTCAAACAAGCTGTAAATTGAAAAGTATAAGTAAAAAACATGAGATGAAAATTATAGCTGGTCATTTCAGGTATAGATTCTTTAGTCTAGCAGTGTTATCTAAAATTGGCAATTTAGGGCTCATTTGTAGGATTATTCTGGCGAAGGTTTTGCTTCTACCTCCACTACGGCTTCTGTGTAAACCTCGATAGATACAACCATTTAGAAAAGTGCTCGTGAAAATTGACACCAGCACTGTATGATTTGTACCGGCCACTACGGTTTCTCTGCTAAATCAGAGGTAATTGTTACGCCTGCAGTATTTCCTCTGGCAGGAACATTGGATGCATCCATGTACACCCCTGCACGCTTACAGTTTATAAACTCTACCTTGCACGTTCTAGCATCAGCACAACCTACATAGCTTGGTGTGTCTTCATCTTCTGCCCCTACATTAATATTTTTAAGAGTCATGTCTAGATTTCCTAAACCACTACCTCCCATTTCTCCATCCATTGCAATAGCAATCAATCTAATAACACCTACCTCTGGCATGTTATTAGAGTTAATACCATCAATTACAATCCCTTCTCTAGTATGATCAAAATTCTCAAAATGTTTCAACCAACATATAATTGATTGATTTGCCCAAAAACCCTCATTAAAATATTTTGCCTGATACATATCATCATGAAGTATGTAAGTATTTGTTACTGTAATACTATCACCTTCTTCTTTATCCCAACCTAGTTGCATAGCTGCACCATTCATTTGATGCCATATGTAGGAGTTTTCAAAAACAGTGTTATCTTGATATAGTTTCAACGCATCATCGTTTACTTTCATAAAATTAGTAGACACTCGAGAATTCTCTTCTACACCAATTCCATCAGTGGTTTGACGGTGAGCAAATGATTTTGTATTTCTTACAATGGCACCAATACCTAATTGAAAGTTATACTTTCTTGCCAATATACTGGTTACACCTTCCACAACTTGATTCATTGTTGTTGGTCTTGCATCTGTCATTTTATCTCTGTATGCTGCCATTGTAACTGCAGAATTCAAAATTTGACCAGAGAAGTAATCTGCTCCTCCTCCCTTTCCTTACTCAGCTGCACCATAAGTATCTTGCCCTTCAATAATACCTCGCCCGTTAACCATTAAGTTATGAGCTCGTGTTGCTCTAATATTACCATGTACAATTGCTCCTCCAGGGATATAAATTTGTTCGATTTGGTTTCCTTCGCATCTTGAACCACTATTAGAACACACAAAAAATGCTGAGTTATAACTTTGTGGTGTATAACCAAATGCATCGGTCTCATTAATAAAATGTTCTCCCTTCTCGAAATAAATAATCTTTTTATCTCCTATATCTCTTATGGTTAAAGGGGCTTCTTTAGTTGTAGAGCCTTTTTCTACCACGTAAACAGATTCTCCGTTAGAATCCGGAACATTTGTCTCTACTGGATCAGCAAAAATAAACAGTGGATTTCTAATATCTCCATTGATAATTATTGCTGTATATTTGTTAGACTCTATTTGAAACGTAAGCTTTCCTCCACTTTGTGAGATCTTGTGAACATGTGTTGGTCTAAACTCATAGTTTGAAATTGAACCTGACTGCATACTTACTTCTACCTCTACCATTTTGGAACTTCCGGTTGGTCCGAAGCTAAATGTCGTCCAGTGACTATGACTCATTCTATCAGCACCATTTTTTGCAATCCTCTCTAAATAGTAAGTGTGATTACTTTCATACTCTGTCAATGAAGCACCTTCGCTATCAACCTCTCTAACCTGTACAGAATACATAGACGATGAATAGCCATTATAATCTGGTATTGCACTATATGTTTGCAGACCTCCTTGAGCATTGACGTTGTAGCTTGCAATAGCAAGCACTATCAAACCAAAGCCCAGTTTTAACCTACTCTTCTTTAATAAATACGTCAATTCGTTAATATCCTTCATGATTTTCAGCCTTCTCATTTTTAGGTTTGATTGCAAGTTTATCATTCGTACCATCTCAATCTACGATTTTTCCCATTAATGAATCGTTAAGTTTGTACTGTTAGTCAAGAAATTAGCTTCTCCTATTCTGATTCTACTTATTTTATGTCTACTAATTTGCATTATTAATCCTCCTATTACGAAAGATAAAACCTTATTGGGCACTCTTCTTTAAGGAAAAGCTTGCAGAGAGTAATAAAAATCAATAGGAAGTAAAAAGTTTGTTGATGCCTTTACAGAATAGGCTAACTGTGAGAGAATACCTACCAGCTTTACCAAAAATAAGGCGATATCCCAACCTAGCTGAGTCCTCCTCAGCTTTTTTTGATGCTTGTAAATCTCTAGAACCTGAATAATTTTTCAACCAAGAATAATCAAATAAGTCTATTTGGTATTCGTTCTTCTGTAAGAGTACTTGTTTATATAATTTGGCTTTAAATTTATTTAGGAAATACAACGTATGTTAAATCGAGGAGTAATAACTAGAGTGGTAGAGTTATTGAACAAGAAAAAGAAAACTAAGCTTTTGTTAAAACGGAATAAAAACAGCAAGCCTATTAACCGGAAAAAACTGAGGTCGGGCCCTGATAATTAAAATACTATTGAAGCAAAAAGGAGTGAATAATCGATGCTGACCAGTAGTTTGAAGCAGCGGATGAAAGATGGAGAAGTACTTGACGGTCGTCATATTCCAATTATGACTGAACCAGAGAAGATACGATCTATTTTAGACGAAGGTAGTTTTGACTTTATCGCTACCGATAGCCAACATGATCCTTTCAACGAAGAACGGCTATTTCATTTTTGTCGTTTAACCGATGAGTACGAAGCAGATGTAATATTTCGTATCAAGCATACCGAGCAAGCATACCTAATTGGCAATATGCTCGACTTAGGACCAACAGGTATCGAGGTTCCACAAGTAGAACTTGAAACTACTGTTGATACTGCAATCAATGCATTTTACTATCCACAATTTGGAAAACGTAGTTGGGGAGGGGCATCTCGGCCAGTTTCTGAGCACCATCGGGGTCGTTTAGATTATAGCCAGTGGTGGCAAGAAAATGGGATTTTATGGATACAAGTTGAGTCCATTAATTCGGTAACCAACGCCCGGAAATTAGCTAAGTCAGGTGTTGATTGCGTTTCGTTCGGCCCTGCTGACTTAAGTTTTAGCTTAGAGTGTTATCCTAACCATTTTCTAAAAACGGTCGAAGATTGTGTTCAACATGTAGCTGAACAGTTGAATGATACCGGTGTTGCAGTTTGTATGCGGGGTGTTCCGCCAGAAGATAAAGACCTGTATGTTGAGATGGGAACTACTGTTTTTATCAATTATCAATAAGAGCTAATACACACAAATACCAAAATTGTATTCGAATGGCAACTTTTGTCTGCCATAATTTTTGAAACTTACTTTACCTGTTGTAGCTTTCGGGGCAGAGTTTTTCTTTTTGAGGTTGAGATTTGTCTAAGTATTACCTTAATTTTTATTGTTTATAATTGTAGGACTCTAAAACAGAGTTAGCCCAAGAAAAAGGTAGTTTAAATAGTTTAAAAGATAAGTTATTTTTCTTTTTTGTCTTTTTTCAGTATATGCTGAAAAAAAGATTACCAGTCTTTTTATATCCAGTAAAAGTTTTTCTCTGCTAATTTGTTATTCGCATAAGCAGAAGTAAGGCATAATGTTGCAAAAGTAGTAATGGGATAATAAGTCTAAATTATTTTGGTGATTAGTTGATCAAATATACGAACGTCTTGAAACTAATTTTAGCTTTTATGAATTCAATATTTAGAAAAGTAAGCTGCTAACTTTTAATCTCACGAGAAAGGAAAAAAGTTGACAAAAATAAGCCATGTATGGGATATACTGCGATGCTTGTAGCTAGCCTCGGTCTTATATATAGTCAGTATACTTCAGTAGGCCAAGCAGAACGACAATATGCGGAAAACGATCTTCATGCACGACCTGCGATTGAGATATCGATCGGGCTTGAGAATGCAGACATTATTGGGAGCGACAATCGTGCGCTACAGGCTGCGGTGGACTATGTTGGTAGCTTAGGGGGTGGCTTAGTAAAAGTCGGTCCAGGTGAATTCCTAATGAGGGATTCACTACACCTACGTAATCGTGTGAAAATTCGAGGTACACCGGGTAAAACAATCCTGAAAAAAGACCTCGAGTATAGGTCTGAACTAGCCGCAGACGGAGATTTTGGTGAAGCAGCCATTTCGCTTAAAAATCCTGAAGGGTTTGCCAGAGGACGAGGAGTTTATGTTGCTTCCAAAAAGCAACGGAATTTCCATGGGGTCTGTGCTACGGTTCTGAATGCCAAGGATAACTATTTTACACTTAGTCGTTCTATGAATGCTGACATCATGGTAGCCGAAGGTGGATTCGCAGCTACAGTGTTCCCGGTCATCAGTGGTTACAAGATTCAGGACGCCCAAGTAGAACACTTATCTATTGACGGTAACCGTCAAAATAACCCAACTAAAGTGGATGGTTGTCGTACTGCTGGCATCTATCTTTATCAAGGTGACCATTGTACGATTACTGACTGCACAGTGACTAACTATCAAGGGGATGGCATTAGTTTCCAACAATCCAATGATGTCAGAGTCAGTCGATGTATTGTCAAACAATGTGCGGGCTTCGGATTACATCCAGGCAGTGGGTCTCAGAGGCCTTCTGTGACCAATTGCCACGCTATAAGTAATGATGAAGATGGTTTTTTCTTCTGTTGGCGAGTTCGTAACGGTGTGGCAGAAGAGAATTGGCTCGAAAGAAATGGTGGTTACGGGATGTCAATTGGGCACAAGGATACCGACAATTTTGTTCGGAGGAACACCATTATCAGAAACCAAATGGGCGGCGTCTACTGGCGCTCAGAAAGTGAGCCCATGGCAGGACATCGTACGACCTTCGAAGAAAACATCATTCGTGATAACCAGAGCTGGGGCTTGTTTGTTGATGGATTTACTAAAGGAACAGTAATTCGCCGAAATACCATTGAGGACAGCGGGGATGGACGGCAACGAACTGGTATTCGCATTGGAAGACAAGCAGGGAGTGTTATCATAGAAGACAACATAATTAGAACGACTGAACGAATAAAGGATGAACGCCAATCCATCTGACAAATGAAATATCTTCTACTGACAGTAATCGTATCCGTTTTGTTTATTATAGGGGAACAATCTCCTCATTCTAATATTTGATCAACTGTTTAAATATCCAAATCCGATTTTTTCCCAAGTGAATAAGACTTTTTTAATAGTTTTCGTCGCTCTAGTTATACCAATTCTCTCAAGTGCTAGGAGTCAGTTTAATATCGAAAACCCAACAAAATATGGCCTGAATTTTCAACACACCGACGGGCAATTTGGCTTAAAATATTTTATTGAACCTATTGGTTGTGGCTTGGCTATGATTGACTACGATAATGATGGAGACTTAGATTTATATTTTGTCAATGGTTGTGATCTACGTCACCAAACAAAAGAAGTATCCAACCGATTTTACCGAAACGATGGAGGCGTATTTACTGATGTGACCAATGAAACTCAAACTGGGCATACTGGTTACGGTATTGGTTGTTGTACGGGTGATTACAACAATGATGGCTGGACCGACTTGTACTTGACTAATTATGGTTCTAATGTTTTATATAAAAACAACGCTGACGGCACTTTTTCTGATGTGAGTCAGACAGTTGGTGTGGATGTTAAAGGTTTTAGTAGTGGGTGTTCATTTATAGATTACGACCAAGATGGTTGGCTGGATTTGTACGTTGCCAACTATGTCCAATTTGATGTAAGCAATAATCCCTCCTGTAAGCACTTAAACCAACAGACCTATTGCACTCCCGAGATCTTCGACGCCGAGGCTGATAAATTGTACCGTAATAACACTGATGGCACCTTTTCTGATGTCAGTGAATTAACTAATGTTAGCTCAAAAAAAGGCAAGGGGTTAGGTGTAGTTTGTGGGGACTTTAACCACGATAATTGGCCAGATATTTTTGTGGCTAATGATACGACGCCCGACTTTTTACTCCAAAATTCCGGCGGCCAATTTTTTCGAGAAATCGGCCTAATGACAGGAGTTGGTCTCAGTGAATCTGGCCAAGCATTGAGTGGAATGGGTTGTAATACTGGAGATTACGATAACGACGGGGATCTCGACATTATAGTCACTAATTTTCAAGATCAAACCAATCACTTATTCCGAAACGATGGAAGCTTTCTATTTACAGAAACTAGTTTCCAATCGGGTATTGGACAACGTAGTTTACCTTATCTATCATGGGGGGTGGACTTTGCTGATTTGAATAATGATGGTTGGTTAGATATATTCATTGCCAATGGCCATTTGGACGACAATATCGAAGAGATTGATCCAGTTGGTACTTATCAACAACCTAATCAAATTTTTTGGAATCAGAAAGGAGATTTTTTCATTGAACGACTTTTAGTCGATGATCATAAAGTTAGTCGTGGAAGCGCCTTCGGGGATCTAGATAATGATGGCGACGTAGACGTAGTTGTAGTCAATCTAAATGACCAACCAACTATATTTCGAAATTCTGCTAGCAACCAAAATGGATATAATTGGCTGACCGTTAAATTAATCGGATCTCAGTGCAACCGGAGCGCTATTGGCTCTAATCTTACAATCTTTTTGAATGACTCATCAATCAGTTGGTCGAAGCAAAGCCGTGAGGTCAAAAGTGGATCGGGTTATGCTAGTCAAAATGACTTGCGTTTGCATTTCGGTTTGGGGAAAGCAAAAATAGTTGACCGTCTCGAAATTGAATGGGCTAGTGGCAATCAACAAATTATGGAACAGGTCAAAGCCAATCAATTTTTAACTGTAGTAGAGGAAGAATAGATGAAAATATCATCGTGATCTTAACTGACACGTTTCGGTATGATACTTAGGTAATCAGGCCAACCGATCAGTCTGCAACCGGAGTTGAACTGTTTGTCAGCATTAGTGAGAACAATATTACTATCAATTTGGCGTGGTTTTTATCCCATGATGGTTCAGTCAGGATTCAAAATTCCCTCGGATTGGAATTTTTGGCCGTTGGTGGTACTAGACCAAAGGAAATATGGTACAACGTCCCAGACAACTGCTGGGAACACTGGTCGATCTGTTTATAGTTATCGCGGGAAAATAAAACCTTGATAGGCGGTTTAGGAATCAGGTGATGTACGAGGAATTATCGCGCTTCGGAAGAAAG
>MDTE01025996.1_pt1 | contig 18560 bp, 15 predicted proteins | sample 811231 | NCBI WGS metagenome assembly MDTE01 (sample SAMN05326651, study PRJNA326480) | marine metagenome | isolation source: seawater | place: Indian Ocean: Red Sea | collected 2010 | reverse complement strand
CCGGCGATCATCAGGTGCAGTACGAGAAAGAAGTCGTCCTCCAGCGCCATGACAATGCGCTTGCCGAGTCGACGATACCCCGTGACTTTCTTGCCGTGGGCCTCCGACAGTGGTGGGTCGCCCGAGCGGACCAGGAACGGGTGGGTCACACGTACCTGCTGAAGGCGTTGACCAATAGTCCGGGCCTCCAGCGCCTCGATATAAACGGTGATGTCGGGTAGTTCCGGCATCCCGCTGTCTTTATCCGCGTCCGATAAATGGGATGTTGGTCGCCATGATCGTCATGAACTGGATATTGGCGGTGAGCGGAAGTTCAGCCATGGAGACGACCGCGTTCGCAACGTCATCGACGTCCATCGTATCCTCGACTTTGACGCTTCCATCGGCTTGGGGTACGCCTTTCGTCATGCGTTCGGTGAGCGGAGTGAGCGCATTGCCCACGTCGATCTGACCGCAGGCGATATTGAAGGCGCGCCCGTCAAGCGAGATCGTCTTGGTCAATCCGGTGACGCCGTGTTTTGAAGATGTGTAAGGCGCTGAACCGGGTCGCGGCGCATGGGCCGAAATTGATCCGTTATTGATGATTCGCCCGCCCTGCGGGGTTTGGCGGCGCATGAGATCGAACGCGTGCCGCGCGCACAGGAAGACGCCGGACAGGTTTACGTCGATCACGTTCTTCCATTGCTCGTACGTCAGGTCGCCGAAGTTGGTCGAGGGTGTGTTGGCGCCGGCGTTGTTGAACAGGACGTCGAGGCGACCGCTCGCTGATTCGATTTGTTCGAACATCGACGTGACAGCCTTCGGGTCGGCAACATCGCAGACAACGGAAACCATTCTGTCGCCGTCGGATCCCGCCATGGAGACGGTTTCGTGGAGAGTTTCCTCTCGACGTCCACAGATCGTCACACTGTAGCCCGCGTTGTGAAGCGCCAGTGCCGAATGCCGCCCGATTCCCGATCCGGCGCCTGTCACCAGTGCGATCTTCGTCATTTATGGTCCTCCAATTTGGCCTGCTGCTGGGGTCGAGCCTTGGTTTGGCCTTGTCGTGACTCTTGAACGGCAACGTACATACCGGCGGAGAAGATCACCACCGCACCGATCAGAGTCCAGATATCCGGTATCTCCGAGAAGAACAGAAAACCGATAAGTCCCGCCCATATGAGGCGCCCAAAATCAAATGGCATGACAGCTGTCGCGTCCGCATCCTTGAGGGCTTGGGCCATGCAGAGATGACCCGCCGTTCCGCAGCAGCCGACAGCGACAAGCCACAGGAGTTGTGTCGGGCTTGGCCATTGCCACACGAACAGCGCGGCGATGAATGTGATGGGAGTGAGGTAAAGCATCATGTAGAGCGTGATGGTCAGGCTCGACTCCGTGACCGTTAGACGCTTGATGATGATCAAGACCACGCCCCAGATCATCGCCGACGTCAGTATCATTCCTGCGCCCACGTTGAAGACCGCGATGCCGGGGCGAAGGATGACCAGGGCACCCACAAATCCCACCACCAGGGCGAACGCTCGGTTGAACCCCAGCGGCTCGCGAAGGAACAGGACCGCTGCGACAGAGGCAAATAAGGGTGCCGTAAAATTGAGGGCCGCGACCTTGGCCAGCGTTGTCAGGCTGAGGCCGTAAAAGAAGATGCACATCGATGCGGATTGCAGGAGGCCGCGGGCACTGTGCAACCCGATTCGTGTCGTTCCAAGTGTCTCGAGGCCAGCCTTCAAGATTACGGGAAGCAATATGCCGAGCCCGAAGAGGTTCCGGAAGAACACCACTTCGAACGGGTGAAGCTCGAACGAGACGTGCCGGATGATCCCGAGCATGACCGAGAGCAGGAAGGTGGCGAGCACCATGAGTCCCATGGCGCGCGGGGCACTCGGTAGCGAGTCGAACCAATGTCGTATGGCGATGTGCGTGGCGATGATGCTCGGCTCCCAGACAACTGATATCCGACCGGCCTGCTCGAAAGGGTTTCACAAATCCCACAGGTGTGGGCCTCGGTCGGGTGTGTGAGTCTGCGCCAGCGAAATGTGTTTGGGCAAACGACGCCGATGAATTTGGCGCGTTTCCGTAGTCACCACTGGAGCAGTTGTCCCCGTGCACACATCGCGAACATTGCACTTTCATGGGTAGCTGCACGGCTCTCACGGATGTGGCAGGTTTGGGCTGCCGCATCGGCCTCGACCTCGCCGCCGTAACGAAAGGATCGCAATGACCGAAATCACCATTAATCGCGTCGAATGTTTAGTGTTTCGCGCACCGGTCGACGTGCCCGTCGTTGCTGCCTTTGGTGCATTTCATGATCGCCCGGTTGTTCTGGTTCGCTTGGAGGATGGGGACGGTGCGTTCGGCTGGGGCGAAATCTGGTGCAACTTCCCCAACAGTGGTGCGGAGCATCGGGCCCGCTGGATCGAGACCTTGATAGGGCCGCGGCTTCTCAATCGTACCTTCGACTCCCCGCAATCGGCCTATGATGCCCTGACGGCCGAGACACACGTCTGGACGATACAATCCGGAGAGCCTGGAACGATTGCGCAGTGTCTTGCAGGCATAGACATCGCTTTATGGGATTTGGTGGGGCGTCGGGACGGAGTCTCGCTCCGCAAGATGTTGTCGCCGACCGCCCTAGATGCGGTTCCCGCCTACGCCAGCGGCATCAATCCCGACGGCTCTGTCGAAATGGCAGCGCGCAGCCGCGCCGCGGGATTCAGGAATTTCAAACTTAAGATCGGTTTCGGCAGGGACAAAGACCTCGCGAATATGCAGGGAATTGTGAGCGAGCTCACGCCCGGGGAACGGTTCATGGTGGATGCCAATCAGGCCTGGGATGTTCCAACCGCCATCGACATGGCCGGAGCCATGGCGGACCTGCCCATCACTTGGCTCGAAGAACCCCTGCCAGCCGACCGGCCAGTGGAGGAGTGGACGGAACTGTCCTCGGCTGCTGGCGTCTCCCTGGCCGGAGGCGAGAACCTTCGGGGCTTGGAGGCATACAGATTGCTGGTGGAGTCCGGCTGGTGCAGTTTCGTACAACCCGATGCCTGCAAGTGGGGCGGCATTACCGGTTGTTGGCGCGTTGTGCAGATGATTGCTGACGCGGGCCTTACCTACTGCCCGCATTTTCTGGCGGGTGGCATCGGCCTGGTCGCTTCCGCGCAACTACTTGCAGCCGCCGCTGGTGACGGTCTCCTTGAGGTCGATTTCAACGACAACCCGCTCCGGGAGGAACTTGCCAAACCCTACCCGCAATTGGTCGAAGGAAATTTCATTCTCAATGATGCGCCCGGATTGGGAGTCGAGCCCGACTTGGCGGCCGTGAGCGATCTGCGGGTCCAGTACGCCGAGATTACGTAAACGGGCGATAGGGTGGACAGGTAAGTTGGACCGTGAAGGTCAGGGGTCGCAAAGCCCCGCTGACGCTAACTCGGCAGCGCCCAGGCCTTTGTTCCATCAACTCCTTCGATTTCAGGGACGGCAGGCAGTGGGCGATTAAAGTCAGGACAGAGGCGACTCGGCGCCGTCCGGAACAGGGACCTCGAACCCGTTTAGGGTCAGTGCGACGAAGATGTAATAGCCGACGATCCCCACGAGATCGACGACACCGCGCTCGTCCAATTGTGCCAGTGCATCGGTGTAGACCTTCTCCGACATGCGATGCGTTTCGAGCAATTCGCTTACGGCGGCGTAGAGTGCGCGTTCGTCCTCCTCTACCAATGCCGGTTTCTCGTTTGCCTTGATCGCTTCAATGACGTCGTTGGAGACCCCGGCGTCGAGCGCGATCGGTCTGTGAAGGTACCACTCCACCTGGCAGGTCATATGTCGTGCGACGATCAGTATCGCGAGTTCTGACAGTCGTGGGGGCAGAGATGAGTTGAATCGACAAAACGCCCCGAGTTGCTGGGCACGACTGCACAGTTTTGGACTTCTCAGCCAGGAATTGAAGGGTCCCTGGATCTTTCCGCGAGGGCCACTGACGATGTCATCGTAGACTTGGCGTTGTTCCGGTGACAGGGCGGTCGGGTCGAGTTCGGGTAGTCTGCTCATCTATATCTCCATCACGTGGATCAGGGGTTCAGGATTCGGATGGGGTCGCCCGCCAGCCACGCTTCCAGATCTTCCACGATGCCGCCGTAGAACGTCCGATAACTCTCCTCTGTGACGTATCCGATATGCGGCGTCAGCACCACATTGGGGAGGCGGCGGTAGGGATGTTCCGACGGCAAGGGTTCTGTGTCATAGACATCGAGACCGACCCCGGCGATGACATTATTCTCAATGGCGTGAATCAGCGCTGGCTCCTGAACAATGGGGCCCCGCGATGTATTGACGAGGAACGCGGAAGATTTCATGCGATCCAATTCATCGGCTCCGATCAGACCCCGGGTGCGGTCGCTGAGTACCAGGTGAACGGTGACAAAATCCGACTGGGCGAAGAGGTCGTCTTTGCTCACTCTTGTTGCGCCGCATTCGGCCGCCCGTTCATCGGTCAAGTTTTGACTCCAGGCGATGACTGACATGTCAAATGCGTTCGCAACCCTCGCTACGCGGCTTCCCAGCCGTCCGAGGCCCAGGATACCCAGGGTCTTGCCGGACAGATCGTTGCCGATAGACGTCTGCCATCGGCCTTCCCGCATATTCGCGGTTTCTTCAGGGATCTTGCGAGCCAGCGCCAGGATTAGTGTCCAGGTGAGTTCCGGCGTTCCCGTTGGGAGTGAAGCGGTGTGGCATACGACGATCCCGTGCTCATTTGCTGCGGCGACATCGATGGAAGCATTCCGCGGCCCTGTCGTGATCAGGAGTTTAAGGTCTGGGAGTTGCTCAATAAGCGGGCGAGGGAACGGTGTTCGTTCACGCATTGCGCAGACGATATTGAAACCTTTCAAGCGCTCGACGAGGTCGGAAGTCTCCGAGAGATGATCATCAAAAACGACGACTTCAGCCTGAGATGAAACTCGGCTCCAGTCTGCCATTTCTTGGGAAACTCTCTGGTAGTCGTCTATCACCGCTATGCGCGCCATCTGCCTCTTCGCCTCGTTTTATCAGTGGGGTCTCGATGTGTTCGAAGGCAGCAACGTATCTGGCTGGGAGGTCCTGCCACAAGATGGCGGAGTTTTGCAGGCGGATACCTCGTCACAAATCCGGATCGCGCTCGCGCTCAGGCCGGGCTGACAGCCCTTACCGTGCCGTCGCCGGGAACGGTCATCAAATTTTTCGTGGTACCGGGCGGTGTCCTGCTGCAGGCCGGGCGGGGACGCATCTTTCGTGTTTCGGTAGTCGGCGACAATGTCAGCCTGCAACCCGATACGGGCGCGCTACTGCCGCGTGCGGAACTGCTGGCGGGAATGATTCCCAACGGTGGCATTGCACAGGAGGCGCGTAACATCCGCCGGGCTAGGCTCGTGGCCCCCACCCGGCGGTATCCTCACGGCGCGCTGGGCGATGACGTGGAAGCGGGTGGTGTGCGGGCCATCTTATCCTCTGGCGTCTCTGTCGAGTTTCGATTGGACGCCGCTTCCGTCTTCGAAGATCTGACACCGTGTCTGGTCGACCTGGATGCCGACGGCAAGGATGAAATTGCTGTCGTGCGATCCTACCTGGGGCGTGGATCCGCTCTCACGGTGTTGTCCGCAGATGAGATCGGCATGACCTTGTTCGCAGAGTCGCCGCCGATCGGCGCCACCAACCGATGGCTCAATCCAATTGGGTCGGGTGATTTTGATGGGGACGGTGAGATCAAGATCGCTGCCGTCGTGACGCCGCACATCGGCGGCGTTCTCACGGTCTACAAGTATTCACGCGGGGCGCTTCGACAAATCTATTCCCGCTTCGGATACTCGAATCATGCCATGGGATCCCGCGAGCTTGGATTGTCCACGGTCACAGATGCCGATGGTGATGGAATTGTGGACATCGTGCTTCCGGATGCTTCACGCCGGAACGTCAAGGCAGTGACCGTCAAAGGTGGACGGTTCGGAGAGCTGGCTATCGCGCGCCACACGATACCGGTCAAAACGAACATTGTTGCGGCGGAGCTCGATGGCCAGCCCGGTGAAGAAGTGATTTACGGCCTCGAGGACAACACCGTGGTTGTGCTTCGCTTCCGTCGCTGACTTGCGTCCGTGAATTAGATCCGCCGCCTCCCAATCGGGCTGGACGCAATCGTGGGCAGCAGGACACCGAACACCACGATTCCGATGGCGATCCAATCCAGGAGCGACACCTCTGTTCCGAGGTAGAGCCAGGACATCAAGGCACCGAGTGGTGCAATCAAAGTCAGGAGCAAGCTCACCATGCCGACGGTGAGATAGCGCAGGGCGTAGTTGTACAGGAAAAAGGGTCCGGTGCTTCCGATGACACCAAGGTAAAGCAGCGTCAGGACCACGTTCGTATCCATGTTCGAAAATGGATTCGCCGGGTGGTCCACAGCAACCATGACGATCAGACCGACCACAGCGGCCATGGTCAGCTGGATGCTTGTGACCGCCATGGCGCGGCCATGGACCTGGGCGATCCGCCTCGCAATCAGCTGTGCCCCACAGATGACCAGCACGCCGATGGTGAGAAGCATGTCACCGAGCGGGGTGCCGCCGCCGTGATCTTCTTGTCCATAGACAAGCAGGACGGCGCCGATGAGCGCCACGACGGCGCCCGCAACGACACTGGCGCTGAGGGATTCCCGGAGTACGAGCCAGCCCAGGAGGGGCATCAATATCGGCTGGGTGCTGAGCAGCACGGTTCCACTCACGGCGCTGCTCAGGGACAAACCCCAGACCATGAACACGGCGGCGATCCCGGGATCGAGGATGCCCAGCAGAACAGGTCCCCAGCCAATTGCCTTTAGGTTGCGCCCCTGTCCGGCGAGCAATGCGATCGACCACATCGTCAAGGCGCCGATCGCGAATCGCCCGCTGACGATCTCCGAGAGCAGAAGAGCATCGACGATCGACTTGTTCGCGATCATGGTCGACGCCCAGAAGGCTGAAGCCAGGATCAAGGCGGAGACGGGCATGCCGATGATTCCGTGCTTGAGTCGCAGCAGTGCCTACGGCGTTGAGAAAATATTGCCGTCGGTGGACCGCGTTGCGTTTTCACATTCGCCGTGTGCAACGGGCGATTTGCCGGACAGTACCCTGAAATCTCACTTTGACCCAATGACCATTCATTGCGGGCTGAAAGTGGATTGTTCTAAAACGGGTGCGGGGCAATGCCCCGTCGACATCACGCTGGGGAGGGCCCATGGCCTCGTACCAATACATCTACACCATGAGCGGCCTCACAAAGACCTATCCGGGCGGGCGGGAGGTTCTCAAGGATATCCGCCTGTCATTCTTGCCGGGCGCCAAGATCGGAGTTCTCGGGTACAACGGTGCGGGGAAGTCGACGCTGCTCAGAATCATGGCGGGGCTCGAGACGGAATTCGGGGGCGAGGCATGGGCCGCGGAGGGTGCAAAGGTCGGCTTCCTGCCGCAGGAACCGGAGCTTGATTCATCCAAGGACGTTCTCGGAAATGTCATGGAGGGCGTGGCGGAGACCAAGGCGCTTCTCGACCGTTTCGAGGAGGTCAGTGCCCGCTTTGCTGAACCTCTCGACGATGAAGAGATGCAGGCCTTGATCGACGAACAGGGAGTGCTTCAGGAGAAAATCGATGCCGCCGACGCGTGGGAGCTCGATCGTCACATCGAGATCGCTATGGACGCGCTGCGATGTCCTCCCCCCGAAACTGATGTCACAAAGCTATCGGGTGGCGAACGTCGTCGCATCGCATTGTGCCGGTTGCTGCTGTCGCACCCGGATCTGCTGCTGCTTGACGAACCGACAAATCATCTCGACGCGGAGTCGGTCGCGTGGCTGGAGCGATTCCTCCATGACTATCCGGGGACGGTCGTGGCCGTGACGCATGACCGTTATTTCCTGGACAATGTTGCCGGTTGGATCCTGGAGCTCGACCGGGGACATGGTCTTCCCTTCAAAGGCAATTATTCGTCGTGGCTTGAGCAGAAGCAGACCCGACTGGAGCAGGAAGGAAAACAGGAAGAGGCCCACCAGCGCACACTCGCGCGGGAACTTGAATGGATCCGCCAGGCCCCTCGCGCGCGGCAGGCGAAGAGCAAGGCGCGCGTCAGCGCCTATGAAGCGCTTTTGTCAGACGAGTTTGAGAAATCGCGCGAAAAGGCCCAGATCATGATTCCGTCAGGTCCACGATTGGGCGACCTTGTGTTGGATGTGGACCATGTCGGCAAGGGTTTCGATGACCGTCTACTCATTGAAGACATGTCGTTTCGCGTACCGCCTGGTGCCATCGTCGGCATCATCGGTTCCAATGGCGCGGGCAAGACCACATTGTTTCGAATGATCACCGGCGAAGAGACGCCGGATTCCGGAAACCTGCGATTGGGCGACTCAGTGGTATTGGGATATGTCGATCAGTCGCGTGACGCGCTCGATCCGAGTCATACCGTATGGGAGGAGATTTCGGAGGGTTTGGACGAACTGGAACTCGGAAAAAGGAGAATGGCCAGCCGGGCGTATGTCGGTGCTTTCAATTTCCGTGGCGCCGACCAGCAGAAAAGAGTCGGCCAGCTTTCGGGTGGTGAACGAAATCGCGTTCATCTGGCAAAAATCCTGAAATCCGGCGCAAACTTCATTCTTTTGGATGAGCCGACCAATGATCTGGACGTGGATACCCTGCGGGCTCTGGAGGAGGCGCTTCTGGAGTTTGCCGGCTGTGTGATGGTGATCAGCCACGATCGTTGGTTTCTGGACCGGACCGCAACGCATATCCTCGCGTTTGAGGGCGATAGCCACGTCGAGTGGTTCGAGGGCAACTACGAGGCTTATGAGGAAGACAGGCGTCGGCGATTGGGAGACGAGGCCGACCAGCCTCATCGTATCAAGTACAAGCCGCTGCAGCGGACGTAGCGGTCACGCGAGGCAGGGCCCTCGGCGTAGTTGGATGCAACAATCTCGAATAAGTATGGTGCGAGGTACCGTGCGACTCGTTCGGAAATCACTCGTCTGCGGATGATTTGTTTCGCAGCTCCGCAATGAGGGTCTCGACACCGCCTCCGCCACGTCGGATGACGGACGCAAACTCGTCCCGCTGTGTTATGGCCATGCTGACACCTTCGACAATCACGTCAATGATCTTGTGATCGTCACCGGTCTTTCGGACTCGCCAATCGACGCGAACTGCAGGTCCATCAGGAGGTTTGATCTCGCTCGAAACAATGGTGTCACGCTTGCTGGCGGGACGCTCGCCATCCACCAGCAGTTTCTCACCTGAATACTGACGGAATCGATTCGCGTAGGTGGTCACGATGAAATCGGCAAACAGCGACTGATACTCGACCTTCTGCTCGTCAGTGGCGCGACGCCAGTAACGTCCAAGAACAAAGCGGCTGATTGTGTCGACATCGAACCCCTTGCGGAACAGCCGGGCAAATTCTGTCAAACGATCTTCTTCGGAGACATCTGCATTGGTGATGGCGCCGATCGTTTCCTCACCGAGCGACTCAATGAATTGCCTGGGACTGAGCGTTTCGGCCGTGCTGGGGAGCGCAAACAGCAGCGCGGACAGCGCAAGAATTGATGCGATCGGAAGGAGACGACGCGCGTACATGAATCGGAGAGAGCGTTACTTTGCGACGGCAGAAACTTGATTCTCCTCCACTTGCTCGTCCTCATCCCAGGAAATCTCAGGCATGGGGACGGACTGCGGAGGATGTCCGTTTAGGATCTCATCGGCGCGGCGCTGACGATAAAGACTGCGCACCGTTGCATAGAAATCGATGGCGCCTCGCTCGATTTCGTCTAGCGTCTCGATGTTTCGTGAGCGCGTGTCGATCGCCCGCATTCCGTAGCGAACCCACGAGATCGCGTAGCGATCCGTGCGATTGGCATACCACATGACCGGATCCATCAATGTGTCTCCAACCAGACCCACGGTGTCGCGGACTGGAGACGGACCCAGCAGAGGCAGAACCAGATAGGGCCCTTCGCCAAAACCCCAAACCGCGAGAGTCTGGCCGAAATCTTCGTTGTGGAACTCGATGTCCGTAACATCGAACACGCCACCCAACCCGACGGTGGTGTTGGCCAGGAACCGACTCCCGGTTTCACCGGCCCGGTCTGTCTCACCCTGGAGAATATCATTCGCCAGAATTACCGGAGATCTCAGATTGTCGAGGAAGTTCTTCACCATCTCTCGCCCGAAATCGGGCACGACTCCCCGATAAGCCTGAGCGACGGGCTTCAGGAGCACCCGGTCCAGGGCGCGATTGAACTCGAACATCGCCCGATTGAAGGGTTCCCACGGATCGTTGATGGCTGCGAGCTCTGCGCGCGCATCGGGATCGTTGGTCATCGGGGTGGCGCAGGCGGATAGCGACAGCGCGACGACCAAGCCAATCGCCGATAGGCGACCCGCGATTTCAGTCTTCAAGCTCATTAAAAACCCACCACCAAAATCGCTTGTTTTGTGCTGAATTCCGGTTGAGTCACGGGATGATCCAAAACGGTTCTCGGTTTCACGGTTAGCTAATTTCTGACAAGTGCCCGTCGATGAGAACTTGCCAGTAATCGGGTGCGCCCGATGTCACGTGTTTGGATTGGCATTGCGAGCATTTCACTATCATACCTTTGGTTTCAACACCAGTGAGGTGAGCAACATGTTGTTACCCGACACCGGTCTGTGACCAAATCGCATCTTTCCCGGAGGTCAGATGTGTCCTTGATGTCGCCCCTACGGGTCACTCCGAAACTCAATTGGAAATAACCGTTTGCGGCTTTGATTCTCCTTGAGAGCCTAATTGACTATTATATAAACATATGTTTATATATCGATTATAGCAATTGCCGGTCTTGCTATCCCGAACCATTGTTAACGCGCCCCAATCGTAGCAAGGGTCAATGAATACACTCTTAAACGTCCTCCGTGCCGCAGCGGAACCCACGCGTTTGCGGCTTTTGGCACTGTGTGCCGAGACCGAGCTCACGGTGACCGAACTCACACAAATACTCGGCCAAAGTCAGCCGCGGGTGTCCCGTCATTTGAAGGTAATGTGCGAAGCCGGGCTCTTGGACCGGTTCCGCGAAGGAACATGGGCCTTTTACAGGCTGAAGGACGATGGTGAGCAAGGACATTTTGCGCGAACACTGGTCGAGTTGATCCCTCAACAAGATGTCGAGCTCGCCCGTGATTTTGAGCGCCTTCAGTCCATCAAGAAGGCGAGAGCAGATGCCGCGGCAGCCTATTTTGGCGCCAACGCGGCGCATTGGGATGAAATCCGGTCTCTTTATGTGCCGGAGACGGACGTCGAAGGTGCGCTGCTTGCAGCGTTCGGCGACGACGAAATCTGCGAGTTCCTTGATGTCGGTACAGGAACCGGCCGCATGCTCGAATTGTTCGCGGACCGATTCGAGCGCGGAATTGGGATCGATCTTTCGCATAACATGCTTGCGGTGGCCCGAACGAACTTGGAGCGGTCGGGGTGCGGCCACTGTCAGGTTCGGCATGGAGACATGTATCACCTGCCGTTGTCGACTGGCAGCATCGATGCTGTGACGTTTCACCAGGTCCTTCATTTCGCCTCAGATCCGGCCGCTGCAATTATAGAGGCCGCCCGGGTGTTGCGGACGGGCGCGAGGTTGGCGGTGGTTGATTTTGCCCCGCACACCCTCGAGTTTCTTCGCGAAGAGCACGCCCATCGCCGGCTTGGGTTTTCGGACTCGGAAGTCATTGAGTGGTTCGAGGCGGCGCATCTCTTTCCCGGCGAAATATCGCACCTCGAGGGCGATCCATTGACGGTCGTTGTTTGGACGGCGTCAAAAACAGCGACCGAAGAACGGAAGGCCGCGTAATGACTGTTGAAGCCGCGGTTTCCCCCATTGTCGAACGCTTGAGTGCGCTCGCTCTCCGATTCTCCGGAATGGAACATCTAGGAGTGTCCTTCGAGTTTTTCCCGCCAAACACAGCGGAAATGGAGGAAACCCTTTGGACGTCGATACTCAGGCTGGCGCCGATAGAACCCGATTTCATCTCCGTCACTTATGGGGGGGGCGGAAGCACGCGAGATCGCACCCACGCGACCGTGCGCCGGATTCTCGACGAGACGTCTCTCACGCCGGCAGCTCATTTGACCTGTGTTGCCGCCACCCGTGAAGAAGTTGATGAAGTTGCGCGGGCTTACTGGGAGGCAGGCGTGCGGCACATTGTCGCGTTGCGAGGCGATCCTCCGGAAGCCGGTGCAGATTACGCACCTCATCCTGGTGGATATACATATGCCGTTGACCTCGTCGAGGGCCTTGCGCGCGTCGCAGATTTCGATATTTCGGTTGCCGCTTATCCAGAGACGCATCCCGAGGCACCCGATGACGCCTTCGATCTTGAAAATCTGAAGCGCAAGGTCGACGCCGGGGCGAGGCGTGCGATCACCCAGTTTTTCTTCGATACAGAGGTATTTCTGCGTTTCCGGGATCGCGTGCGACGCGCTGGAATTGATGTACCCCTGATCCCCGGAATTTTGCCCGTTACCAATTTTGAACAGGTCGTCCGCTTTGCCGGCCTCTGCGGCGCGGGAATTCCCGGCTGGCTCTCCCGTTTGTTCGAATCACTTGGTGGTGATCCCGAGACACGCAAACTGGTCGCGGCAATGGTCGCCGGTGAGCAGTGTCGAATACTGGCGGCGGAAGGTGTCTCCAATTTCCATTTCTATACGCTCAACCGTGCCGACCTCACGTTCGCCATGTGCCACACGCTGGGACTCAGGCCGTCGACGAACGACGCCGAGGCTAACCAGATACTCTGATGCACGATATCGTGGCCAGACCAGATCCGAGAGCACTTCTCGAGCAATTGCTCGATGAGAGGATTCTTGTGCTCGATGGAGCTATGGGCACCATGATCCAGGACTACGATCTTGCCGAGAAGGAATTTCGTGGCAGGCAGTTCTCCGATCATTCTCATGACCTCAAGGGTAACAACGACCTCCTGAATCTCACGCAGCCGGAGATCGTGCGTGAAATCCACCGAGCTTTCCTGGACGCCGGGGCAGATATCCTCGAGACCAATACCTTCAATGCAACGTCGATTGCCCAGGCCGACTACGGCTTGCAGGAGGCCGTGTATGAAATCAACCGGGCAGGTGCGCGGTTGGCTCGTGATGTTGCCGACGACGTGACGGCCTCGACACCGGGAAAGCCGCGATTCGTGGCCGGTGTTCTGGGCCCGACAAACCGAACGGCTTCGATCTCGCCGCAAGTCAACGATCCCGGGTTTCGAAATGTCACGTTCGACGATCTGGTCGGTGCCTATATAGAAGCCTTGCGCGGACTGATGGATGGCGGTGCCGATATCGTTCTTGTCGAAACGGTGTTCGATACCCTCAATGCCAAGGCAGCCATCTACGCCATACGGAAGTTCTTCGTTACCCGTGGAATCGATCGACCAGTGATGATATCCGGAACCATTACGGATGCTTCGGGTCGGACACTTTCAGGTCAGACAGCGGAGGCGTTTTGGAATTCGGTTGCACATGCCAAACCGATATCGGTGGGTCTCAATTGCGCTCTCGGTGCCGAGGCACTTCGCCCCTACGTTCAGGAACTGGCGCGTGTGGCCGGAATATCGGTCAGTGTGCACCCCAATGCCGGGCTGCCCAACGAATTCGGTGGATATGATGATACTCCGGCCTACATGGCCGAGCAGCTGGGAGAATTCGCCGAGAGCGGGTTCGTCAACATCGTGGGTGGCTGTTGCGGCACCACACCGCGGCATATCGGTGCAATCGCCGACGCGGTGGCCGACTTGCCGGCGCGCGTGAGGCCCGAGATTGAGCCGCACTGCCGCTTGAGTGGCCTCGAGCCTCTGACAATTGGCCCTCTGACCGGGTTCGTGAATATCGGTGAGCGCACGAACGTCGCGGGATCGGCGAAGTTCGCCAAACTGATCCGCGAGGGCGACTACGGGGCCGGTCTGGAGATCGCGCGTCAACAGGTCGAGAATGGCGCGCAGGTGATCGACGTGAACATGGACGAAGCGATGCTCGATTCCGAGGCTGCGGTCGAGACATTCCTGCGTCTGGTCGCTGCCGAGCCCGACATCTCACGGGTTCCCGTGATGGTTGATTCCTCGAAATGGTCGGTCATCGAGGCCGGCCTCAAGAACGTCCAGGGAAAGGGTGTGGTCAACTCGATCAGTCTCAAGGAAGGCGAAGAGGCTTTCATCGAGCAGGCCGAAGAGATCTTGCGCTATGGCGCTGCGGTTGTGGTTATGGCTTTCGATCAGTCGGGCCAGGCAGACTCCAGTGAACGGATGGTCGAGATTTTGACCCGTTCCTACAGGATCCTCACCGAGGAAGTCGGATTTCCTCCTTGGGACATCATTCTTGACCCAAATATCTTTCCCATTGCGACTGGCATCGAGGATCACGACAACTTCTCGGTCGATTTCGTCGAGGCGACACGAACCATTAAGAAGGAGCTGCCTCACGCCCTGATTTCCGGCGGCATCAGCAATATGTCCTTCTCTTTTCGCGGCAACAACGCGGTGCGGGAGGCCATGCATTCGGTGTTTCTCTATCACGCTCTCGAAGCTGGAATGGACATGGGAATCGTGAATGCCGGCCAGCTCGCTGTTTACGCCGACATTCCGGAAGATTTGCGCGAGAGGGTAGAGGACGTCGTGCTGAATCGGCGTGCTGACGCGACGGAACGACTGCTCGAAGTTGCGGACAATGTAAAGAGCCAGCGCAAGGACCGAGGTCCGGATCTCTCTTGGCGGGAACAACCGGTGGCCGAACGTCTTTCCCATGCCCTGGTCGAGGGCATTGCCGACTTCGTGGTCGAGGATACTGAAGAGGCCCGCCTCGCGGCCAATCGCCCTCTCGACGTGATTGAGGGTCCGCTCATGGATGGCATGAATGTTGTCGGTGACCTCTTCGGGTCGGGCCAGATGTTCCTGCCGCAGGTTGTCAAAAGTGCCCGCGTCATGAAGCAGGCTGTGGCACATCTGATCCCGTTCCTGGAGGCGGAGAAGGAGGAAAGCGGGGAATCCCTGACAAAGGGCAAAATCGTCACGGCAACCGTCAAGGGTGACGTGCACGATATCGGCAAGAACATCGTGGGTGTGGTGCTCCAGTGCAACAACTTCGATGTCGTCGATCTCGGCGTCATGGTGCCCTATACCCGGATTCTTGAAACAGCCAAGGCCGAGAACGCCGACATGATTGGGCTGTCCGGTCTGATTACACCGTCATTGGGAGAAATGGAGATCGTGGCGGCCGAAATGAAGCGGGCCGGATTCTCCGTGCCATTGCTGATCGGTGGTGCGACCACTTCGAAGATTCACACCGCCGTCAAAATCGCTCCGAACTACGATGCCCCCGTCATTCACGTGGTCGATGCATCTCGTGCCGTGGGAGTTGCCGGTGCCCTCATGAGCGAGTCTCAACATGAGCCGTATGTCGCCGAGATCGCAGAGGAATATCAATCACTGCGTGAGAATTACCAGGGTAGGGCTCAGGGAGGGCGTCAGCATACTCTGGAGGGCGCACGGCAGGCCAAACATGCAATTGATTGGGCGTCGGCTGAACCGCCGCGACCGAAGTCGTTGGGTCTGGAGGTGTTCGACCAGTACGAGCTTGGTGACCTTGTTGATCGAGTTGACTGGACCCCCTTCTTTCGCACGTGGGAACTTGCGGGCACATTCCCAAAGATTCTCGATGATCCGAAAGTGGGTGAAGCAGCTCGGGAACTGTATACCGACGCACAGGCGATGCTAGCGAAGATCGTCGCCGAGAAGTGGCTCACGGCGCGCGCCGTCATCGGGATTTTTCCGGCCAACAGTGTTGGCGACGACATAGAAGTGTATGTGGATGAAGGACGCAATGACGTCCGCATGCGATTCCATTTCCTCCGGCAGCAGATGATCAAGAACACGGCGCGGGCCAACTTCTCTCTAGCCGATTTTGTGGCCCCGAAGGACTCGGGCGTGGCGGATTATCTCGGAGGATTTGCTGTCACAGCGGGAATTGGCATTGAAGACAAACTTGCGGAGTTCGAAGCCCAGCACGACGACTACAACGGTATTCTGTTGAAGGCACTCGCTGACCGCCTCGCCGAGGCATTCGCCGAGCGCATGCATGAGCGTGTTCGAAAGGAATTCTGGGGCTACGCGGCCGATGAAGCGCTGGAGAATGATGCTCTCATTCATGAGGATTATCAGGGAATTCGGCCCGCGCCCGGCTATCCGGCATGCCCGGACCACAGCGAAAAAACGTCCCTGTTCGAGCTGCTGGATGCTCCAGGAAACGCAGGGATCACGTTGACAGAGGGGTTTGCCATGCTGCCCGCCGCAGCCGTGTTGGGATTCTATTTTGCTCATCCGGAATCTCAGTACTTCGGGATCGGCAAGATCGGCCGCGATCAGGTCGCGGATTATGCGGGGCGCAAGGGCACATCGCTGGAACAGGCGGAGCGTTGGCTCGCGCCCAATCTGGGTTACGAACCGGACAACGTTCGCAATGTCGATCAACTCAATTGAGAACAGTGCCAGCTAGCAGCCACTCTTTCATGTGACCGATACCGTGTCGCCAGAACGGTGCTGGGTTCGGGCGGTGCCTTCGTATCCTTACCAGGGAAGTTCGGTGCCGTCGTGGTTGAGGAACTGGCCGGTGTGCCCCGGCGTCAATGTCTCAAACAGTGTTCGCATGTTGCCGACACTTTCTTCAGGGGCGAGGTCAGCATTCGCTCCACCCATATCCGTCTGCACCCAGCCGGGACTGACGGCTACACAGACCACGCCGCGATCCGCCAGGGCATCAGCGACACATTTCACGGCCATATTCACCGCTGCTTTCGAAGTTCGATAGGCGAGGTTGGACGTTGCCCTTGCCAGTTCGATCGATCCAAGCTTGCTGGAGATAGTTGCCATCTTCTTGAGATCGCTGGACGTGACGTGATCGACGAAAGATTCGAGCACATGCGTGGCACCGAGGACATTGACCATAAGCGTTTCCTCCCAGTTGCCGTAGTCGGTCTGCCCCAGCTTCCAGCCTCGGCCGCCCAGGATGCCCGCATTGCTGATCAGAATATCGATCGGTTGATCACTGAGGTTCTGAGCCACTGTGGAGACAGAAGCGGCTTCGGTAACCTCCATTCTGTGAACACTGACGGCATCCGGCCTGGCCGCGGCAATAGTGCCGAGCTCAGATGCCTCCTCGGGATTGCGGCAGCAGGCGTGTACACGCCAGCCATCGGCGCCGTATTGGCGGGCAAACTCGAGACCCAATCCTCTGTTCGCGCCGGTAATCAGCACTGTTGGCATGACAGCTCCCTTTCGACCCGTCCGTGCAGGTGTGATCCGACTGCACGGCTGGGCGTTGGATCGTTGCAGGCCTGGATGTAGAGTCCAGCCGAGAAATTTCTTTAGATGGTGTGGAGAGGCAGATCAAATGTCGCTGACGGCAAAAACGTGCGTTCCCTGCCAAGGGGGGATTCCTCCATTGACCCGCGTCGAGGCCGAACACTTCCTCAAAGAGGTTCCCGAGTGGGCATTGTCAGAGGATGGTGTCTGGATCGAGCGACAGTTCTCGTTTGATGATTTCGCGATGGCTCAGGCCTTCGTCAACAAGGTTGGTGAACTGGCCGAGGAGGAGGGTCACCATCCGGATATCACATTCGGATGGGGATACGCCAAGGTGGTTTTCTATACACACAAGATCAAGGGTCTCCATGAGAACGACTTCATCATGGCTGCCAAGGTCGACCAGTTTTCCTGAGCTACGGTTGCTCCGCGGCCTCCGCCCTTTCCTTCGGATCACCATAGCCGCCGCCTGACGGCGTCTGGATCACGAAGACATCGCCCGGCATCATTTCGATTTCGTCGCACGAGTCGAGCTCAACGGTCGAGCCGTCAAGGCGTTCTACCCAGGTGCGACCGCATGTGCCGGACGCGCCGCCGGCCATGCCATAGGGAGGGACCTTGCGGTGACCCGAAACGATCGCCGCGGTCATCGGCTCCAGGAACCGAATTCGGCGAAGTGACCCGTCGCCACCGTGATGGCGGCCCGAGCCCCCCGAGCCGCGACGCATCTCAAATCGCTCGAGGATCACGGGATAGCGCCATTCAAGGATTTCCGGGTCGGTCAATCGCGTGTTCGTCATGTTGGTGTGCACGCAAGAGGTCCCATCAAAGTCAGGTCCAGCCCCCGAGCCTCCACAGATTGTCTCGTAGTACTGCCAGCGTCCGCCTCCGAATGTGAAGTTGTTCATGGTGCCCTGTGCCGCGGCCATGGTCTTGAGGGCGCCGTACAAAGTATCCGTGACCATCTGTCCGGTTTCGACGTTGCCGGCAAACACCGCGGCTGGATAGCGGGGCGCCAGCATCGACCCTTCCGGCACATGGATTTCAAGAGGTTTCAGGCAACCGCCGTTGAGCGGGATGTCGTCGTCGATGAGTGTCCTAAAAACGTAGAGCACGGCGGCTTTCACAACCGCAGTCGGCGCATTGAAATTGGTCGGAAGTTGCGCCGAGGTCCCCGTGAAATCGATGCGTGCCT
>MDTE01105232.1_pt1 | contig 18562 bp, 17 predicted proteins | sample 811231 | NCBI WGS metagenome assembly MDTE01 (sample SAMN05326651, study PRJNA326480) | marine metagenome | isolation source: seawater | place: Indian Ocean: Red Sea | collected 2010 | reverse complement strand
TGCCATGGTTGAGTATAAAGCTATTAAAAATCATGTAACAATGTGGAATGTTGCTGTTGAAAGACAAATTAGAGTTAAAGGTCCGGACGCTGAGAAATTTGTTGATTATGTGATTACTCGTGATGCTACAAAAATTTCAACAATGCGGGGTCGCTATGTAATTCTTTGTAATTATAAAGGTGGAGTGCTTAATGATCCAGTTTTGTTAAGAGTTGAAGATGATGAATTTTGGTTTAGTTTATCGGATTCAGATATTGGTTTGTATCTACAAGGCGTTAATGCCGATAAAAGATTCAATGTAGAAATAGATGAAATCGATGCATGTCCAGTTCAAATTCAAGGCCCAAAATCTAAAGCTTTAATGAAAGATCTAGTTGGAAACCAAATCGATATGGACAATATTCCTTTTTATGGTTTAGCTAAGGCAAAAATTGGCGGTAGAGATTGTGTAATTTCTCAATCAGGGTTTTCTGGTGAGGCTGGATATGAAATTTATTTAAGAAATGCAACATTGTACGCAGAGGATATGTGGAATGCGGTGCTTAAAGCTGGAAAAAAACATAAATTAATGGTTATAGCACCAGCACACCATAGAAGAATTCAAGCAGGAATATTATCTTGGGGTCAAGATTTAGATAATGAACACAATCCTTTTCAGTGTAACTTAGGTTATCAAGTTTCTTTGTCAGGTAAAGGACAATGGAATAAACAAACAGATTATGTAGGTAAAGAGGCACTAGAAAAAATGAAGTCTCAACTTAAAAATGGGGAAAAACCCTATAAACTTCAACTTGTCGGTTTAGAATTTGGTGGAAAACCAGTTGAAGATTATGCAAATGATTTTTGGTTAATATCAAATGAAAAGGGCGGTAAACCTGTTGGTTTTATCACCTCACCATGGTATCACCCAGAAAAGGGAACAAATATTGCTTTGGGATATGTCCCTTATGAAGGAAACTTAAACAGTAATGGTTTTCCTACAGGTAATTTTGGCAAGAAGTATAAAGTTCATTTACCACAAAAATATTCTGCAAAGCCAGTTAATGCAATTGTTGTTCAACTTCCTTTCACGGAGTCAGTTAATGCGAACACGAGAGAGGTAAAATAGTTTTAAAACCCATTTTGATCAAAGAATTTAGCTATTAAATCATTAAGCACCCAATGTGATCAATCATTTGCTTTTAAATTATTAATTTTTTTGGTTTAATAAGACCCAGTATGAGTGCAAGACCTAAAGAAAATGAGAGTTCCAAAAAAAATTTCGTTGAGGATATAGTCATACCATCATCTCGTTCAACGAAAGTTAATCTCACAGATCTAGTTCAAAGGCTCAAGCAAGAAAAAAAAATTGAGAGAAAAAATAATATACTTGTTTCCGTAGTAGCTGTGTCTGCAGTAGCTGTACTTGGAATTATACTTACTTTATAGTTTCAAAACCCGCATTTATCTTAATAAAGCTTTAAGGATTATTAGAAAAAAATTACTAAAAATTTCAATTGTATTTTCTGCAATTTCGTCTGGCCTAAGAATATTCGAGTTATAAATTTTTTTGTTATCAAAATAGTATCTTTTTGTTTCTTGATCTTTTTTAATTATTTTCATTTTGTATAATTTTTCTAATTTTCTAATACATGTTGCTCTTGGAATACCCGTTACATCAGAAATGGATGTCGCGCTAACAGATCCTAATTTCATATTATCTTTTATTCCTTTTTCAGAATTTAAATTTGATTGTATTAAACATTGCATAGAAATTAATAAAAGCTCAAGGTCATTTAATCTATTTTGCCACATTTTTAAATATTGAAGTTGTGTATTTAAGTAATGATACCAGTAAAAAGAATAATATTTTTTAAGCTCATTAGTAATTTTTTCTCTTGAAAAAGTAATATTTAGATGAACACATATAACTTGTATTAATTTTGAAATTTGCTTTAATTCTTCAGTAACTATTTCATTATAAGACTCTTTATGTTTTTCAACGGGTTTCCAAGAAAGATAATTTTTTTGCTTTTCTAGCATTTTATTTCTAATGAGAGTATTAATTTTTCTTCGAGTAGTTTCTTTAGGTAGTCCAGTTTCTTTAGCAATACTTATTATTTTAAAATTCTTCTGTCTAATTTTACTATGATTGTTCCAAAAGTTTTCAAATGATATATCAATATTTAAATCGCTATCTCTTAATCTTAATGTATCTTGGTGGAGATTTTTTGCAAAAAATAAAACTATGTTAGCAGCGTCAAGATCTTTATCATATCTGTTATAAATGCCCGATAGAAATTCACTTTGAATGTTCATGAACTCGCCAATAATTTTTCGGTAATTTTCTTTGTAAACTTTTTGTATTTCAACAACACTTAAATTTTCAGGCGTCATAGTTTTTAATCTGCTCACAAGTTCATTTTGGGCCAGTTAAAACCTAATTGAATTTTATGTCAATATATAAAAAAAAATAAAAATTAAAAATTTTGATGTTATTTAGTAAGAATTTAGCTTTATTTTATCTCTTTTAAATCCGAAATCATCATTTCTCTAACTAAATCCTCAAATTTTATACTTGGTTTCCATTTTAATTCCCGTCTAGCTTTTGAGGCATCACCTCTTAACTCATGTACATCTGTTGGGCGAAAATAAACCGGATCTACCTTTACAAGTATATTTCCATTTTTTTTATTATATCCCACTTCTTTCAATCCTTTGCCTTTCCATCCAATTTTTATATCAACATATTTAAATGCTTCTTGAACAAATTCCTTCACTGTATAACTTTTACCTGTTGCAATAACATAATCGGAAGGTTTTTTTGCTCTTAACATTAGCCACATACTCCTAACGTAATCTTTTGCAGAACCCCAATCTCTTTTTGCATTTAAATTTCCTAAAGTAAAAAATTTTCTTTTATTTCTATAAATTTCTGTAACTGCTCTAGTTATTTTTCTAGAAACAAAAGTTTCACCTCTTCTTGGACCCTCATGATTAAAAAGTATCCCATTAACTGCAAAAATTTTGTAAGCTTCACGATAATTTACTGTTGTCCAATATGCATAAAGTTTTGAAATAGCATAAGGACTTCTTGGTCTAAACGGCGTTTTTTCATTTTGAGGTATATCTGTATTTCCAAATATTTCAGAAGTAGAGGCCTGATAAAACTTTGTCTTTTTTTGCAGTTTTAAAATTCTTATTGCCTCCAATATTCTTAGTGTGCCAAGAGCATCTGAATTTGCAGAGTATTCTGGTATTTCGAAACTTGTATGCACATGAGACTGTGCACCTAAATTATAGATCTCATCAGGTTTTGTAGCCTGTATAATTCTTAACAGGTTACTTGAATCAGTTAAATCTCCGTAATACGGAACAAAATTTTTAGTTTGTTTAACATCATTATAAACATGATCTATTCTCTTTGTATTAAAACTTGAGGATCTTCTTTTTACACCTATAACTTTATAATTTTTCTGTAGAAGAAAGTCTGTAAGGTAAGAACCATCTTGACCGGTTACTCCAGTTATTAATGCAGTTTTTTTGGTCATATGTTTTTAATATTCAATAATTTGTTTGTTAAAAATTTGACTGTTTTTTGATCAATCGTTTTAGTGTGTAAACCAATAAAAAAGCCTCTTTTATCAATTTCATCTGCATTTTTAAAATACTCATTTTTCTTTTTAAGTTTATATAATTTCGCAGCTGGTTGTTTTAAAAAATTCCCGCTTATTATTGGCCTTGTCTCTATACCATTTTTATTTAAATATTTTAAATATCTTTTCTTTTTAAAAAGAAATTTTTTATTAATAAGCATTGGTAAACCAAACCAACTTGGAGTAACTTTTTTCGTAGGATTTAAAAAATCTATCTGATTAGACCATTTTTCAGATTTTTTAATAGAATTGATTATCTTACTTCTATTTTTTGCCCTTATTTTAATCATTTTATTCAACCTTTTAAACTGATTTAGGCCAATTGCAGCTGTAATGTCCATAGGTCTTAAATTAAATCCTGAATTTATAAAGTTAAAACTATTTTTTTTACTCTTATTTAACCCCCTGTCCCATCCATGTGCACGAAGACTATGTATTATTTTGTAATCATTTAAATCGTTACAAACTATCATCCCCCCTTCACCAGCAGAGATTTGATGAGAAACAAAAAAAGAATATGTACCAAATCTTCCAAAGTTACCAAGATATCTTCCTCCATATTTAGATCCTAAAGATTCACAGGTATCTTCTATGAGAATCAACTTTCTTTTTTTTACAATTTTTTTTAATTCTTTCATATTTGCAGAATTTCCTAAAACATGAACCGCTAAGATTACTTTAGTTTTACTTGTAATCTTTCTTTTTAAGTCTTCTAAATTTATATTGAAGTTTTCTAAATCTACATCTACAAATTTTGGTTTAAGACCTGCTTGAACAATTGGCCACAATGATGTTGACCAACATATTGCTGGGATTAAGCATTCGCTATCTGACTTGATCTTATTTTTTAATTTTGGATTTATTAAAGCAAAAAAAGCCAACAAGTTAGCTGAGGATCCTGAATTCACCATTAAAGCATACTTAACACCTAAATATTTTGCGAATTTTTTTTCAAAATCCTCTGTAATTTTATTCATTGTTATTTTCCCAGAGGATAATACTCTACGCCCGGCGTCCAGGTCACTCTTAGAAAAAGGATTTATTATTAAAGGATATTTAAATTTTAATTTCATTTTTTATTTATTATTAGAAATTTCTCTTAAATCAGACTCGACCATATCTTCAACCAAAGTATCAAAATTTATTTTTGGACTCCACTTTAAAATTTTTTTAGCTTTTGAAGCATCTGCAGCCCTACAAGAATAATCTTGTTTTCTTTTAAGCTTTTTGTCAGAAACAACGTAATCTTTATAGTTTAAACCAACACATTTGAATGCTTTTTTGGCAAAATCTTCAACAGTTTTGACTACTCCAGTGCCAATAACATAATCATCGGGTTTCTTTTTTTGGTTTATCAACCACATAGCTCGAACATAATCTTTTGCATGACCCCAATCTCTCTTTGACTGTAAATTTCCTAGTCTAATTTTCTTTTGTAAACCATTTTTAATTCTTGCAACGGAATATGAAATTTTTCTGGTAACAAATCTTAAATCTCTTCTTGGTGACTCATGGTTAAATAAAATACCATTTGAAGCTAATAAATTAGAATAATCTCTATAATTCTTTAATAATCTAAAACTTGCAATTTTTGTAATTGAATATGCTGAGTATGGTGAAAATAAAGTATTTTCATTTATTCTTTTATTATTTATGTTGCCAAACATTTCCGACGATCCTGCTAAAAAAAATTTTATTTTTTTATTTACATTATTAGTAGCAGATAAGATAAATTTTGTAGAATTAAAATTAGTATTTAAAGTATACATTTGATTGTCAAATGAATGCCCATCATATGCTTGAGCTGCCAAGTGATAAATTTCATCGGGTTTTATTTTATTTAAAATCTTTTTTATCTCACTTTCTTCAAAAAGAGATTTTTTAATAATTTTAATATCTTTTAAACAATTTTTTAATCGCCAAGTTTTTGTCTTATCTTGAAAAGAGAAATTAGGCCTCACTATACCAACGACATTATAGTTTTTCTTTAATAGCAGTTCCGCTAAATACGAACCATCTTGACCAGTTATTCCTGTGATAAGTGCAATTTTTGACATATATAAATATTCTGTATAAATATTGATCACATATTACAAATTAATTTTGATGCAATCAAAAGATAAAAGCATTACTCATCTAAAAAAGTGTAAAATTTGTGGCAACACTAATCTTAAAAAAGTTTTACAATTAAATGAACAGTATATTTCTGCTACTTTTGTAAAATCTAATGTAAACAATAAATTAACAAAGATAAAAACAGCTTTAACTTTAGTTTTATGCAGCAAAGATAAAAATAAAAATAATTGCGGATTACTACAACTTTCTGAAATTACTGAGCCAGACTTATTATACAGAGAATATTTTTATAGATCAGCAATAAGCGACACTATGAGAAATGATTTAAAAAATGTAGTTGACACTGTAAAAAGCGTAGTTGAACTACAAAACAATGACGTAATTGTTGACATAGGTTCGAATGATTGCACTTTACTTAATTTCTATGAGAAAAATTTTAATTTAGTTGGATTTGAACCAGCAAGAAATATTAAATTTATAGACGAAGGAAAAAAAATAAAAATTTTTCCTAACTATTTTAATTCTAATGACTATATAAAAAATTTTAAAAAAAAGGCGAAAGTGATAACTTCTTGCGCAATGTTTTATGATTTATCTGAACCCAATAAGTTTGTCAGAGATATAGAAAAAATTCTCGATGATAATGGTGTTTGGTGTGTTCAAATAAGTTATTTAGTTTCAATGTTAAAATATAATAATTTTTATGACATATGTCATGAGCACTTGTCTTATTATTCCATAGAGTCTTTTGAGAAACTAATAAAAAAGAATAAATTAAAAATATTTTATGCACAAACAAATGCTGTAAATGGAGGTAGTGTAAGACTTTTTGTATGTAAAAGTAATTGTAATATTTATGATTTACCAAAATATACTTCAAAGTTGAAAGAAATTAAACAAGAGGAAAAAAAACACAATCTTAATGAAGTAAAAACATATACAGAATTTCAAAAAAACATAACTCAAATCAAAAATAAAACTAATATATTTGTAGATAAAATAATTAAATCTAATCAAAAGGTTTTAGCACTAGGAGCAAGTACAAAAGGAAATGTACTTTTACAACATTTCGGTTTAGACAAAAACAAGATACCTTTTATAAGCGAAAAAAATCCAGAAAAAGTCGGTCTCAAATGTTTAGGATCTGATATAGAGTTAATATCGGAAGAAAAAGCAAGGTCGCTTAATCCAAAAGCTTTTATCGTTCTTCCATGGAATTTTAAAGATGAGATAGTTAAGCGAGAGAGCGACTATATAAATGATGGTGGAGAATTAATGTTTCCTATGCCTTATCCTCATGTAGTAAATAAAAAAGGTGAAACAAAATTGTAAATTTTTAGAGTTATGTATTTAAAAAAAATTTGGAAAAAAATAACAAATAAAAAAGATTATAAAGAATTAAAAGAAATTGAAAAAATCAATAAAAGCTCTAATGAATTTAAAAGGAAATATGAACCAATTATAAATGAAATTCAAAAAAAAATTGAGACAAAAAAAGAAATATCTTTTAAACACTCCGGTCATTCTGGTGACATTATTAACGCCCTACCTGTAATTAAAAAATTATCAAAAACACACAAGTGCAATTTATTTATTAATACTAATAAACCTTTAAATACAATCTATAAAAAACACCCTGCAGATAAAGTTTTTGTTAATGATAAAATTTTTACGATGTTAACCCCTTTACTTAAATCACAAACCTATATTAGCAAAGTTGAAAAATTTAAATCCCAAGATATTGATGTAGACTTTGATATTTTTAGAAATTTCCCAATTAATATTTCGTTTGATAACTTAAGATATTCGTTTCAAATAACTGGTATTCAGCCCGATATTGAAAAGCCTTATTTAACCACAGGAATACATAAGGAAATAAAAAATAAAATTATTATTCAAAGGACTTTTAGGTATAGAAATCAATTTATAAACTATAAATTTTTAAATTCTTACAAAGATATTTTTTTTGTTGGAACAGTTAGTGAATACGAAGACTTAAAGAGAGAAGTCAAAAACTTAAATTATTATGAGTGTAAGGATTTTTTAGAAATGGCAGAAATTATAAATTCAAGTAAATTTTTTATTGGAAATTCTTCTGTTGGCTTCCCAATAGCCGAAGCTCTCAAAGTTCCTAGATTATTAGAGTCCTGTCCATATTTTCCTGCAGCACAACCTCATGGAAAAGATGCATATGATTTTTATTATCAGATACATTTTGAAAAATTTTTTAAAATTTTAAATGATAAATAAAATTAAAAATAATTTTCGACTACTATATAAGAATTTAATATATAAATTCTTTTTTATTTTATATAAAAAAATAGATAGAAAAGTCCACTTCAATGATTGTCGAAAAGTAGAAGTAAAAAAAATATCTTTTGAAGGTTCAATAAATTACAAACTTTTTAAAATAAAGGATTGTAGGCTTTATACTGATACTATACATGATGCAGCCTTTATAATTGATAATCAAATTATAGATGGACCATCATTTCAATTAAGAAATAATAGAAACGCAAGTGCTAATGAAAATATAGTATTTAATAAAGGCACACCCAAATTAAAAAAAAATTTTAGAGGTAATGTTTTATCCCTGCTTACTGGAGGAGGGGGTAATGAAAATTATTGGCATTGGCTTTTTGACGTTTTACCAAGATTATGGATTGCTGAAAAAAAAATTAATTTAAAAAATATAAACTATTTTTTATTTCCAAATTTAAAAAGAAAATTTCAAATAGAAACAATAAAAATACTTAAAATTCCCTTTAATAATTGTCTTTCTAGTAAAAAGTATAAACATATTTTTGCAGATAATATTTTTACAGTAGATCATCCATATAATTTTCTTAATGAACCACTTAAAGACTCTCTAGATATTCCAAAATGGATATGTTCAAGTCTAAAAAAAAATTTTCTTACTAAAAATAATGTATCCAAGTTAGACTTTCCAAAGAAGTTTTATATTGATAGATCAGACTCAACATCTGGTCATAAAAATAAAAGAATAATTGTAAACGAGCATGAAGTAATAAATTTTTTAAAAAAAAAAGGTTTTAGTATTTTAACTTTAAGCGATCTTAAATTTGTTGATCAAGTTAACTTATTCAATAAAGCTGAACATATAGTTGGTTTACATGGAGCTGGATTCGCAAACTTAGTTTTTTGTGAGCCAAATACTAAAGTCGTTGAGTTTCAATCTGATACTGCTGGTGATATGTTTAAAAACCTTTCTTTAAAGAATAATCTAAAGTATGAAAATATATCAATAAAACCCAAAACGATTTTACAAAACAACCAATTAGGTGACATAGAAATACCTATAAAAACTTTAGAAAGAATGTTTAATTAATTACATGTTGATATTTGTGACTAAAAAAGGATATAACTTTATATCGTGGACGAACTAAAACCATTACTACTACTTATATCTAGCGGTTTAATTTTAAGATTTGCTCTGAGTTTAACCGGACAAGCATGGGCAAGGTCACATGCGCAAACAGTAGCTTTTATGATCTTGCCAGTTATTACTTACGTGATAACTAAAACAATATCTGGCAACATCGCACTTTCACTTGGTATGATAGGAGCGCTATCTATAGTAAGATTTAGACATCCAGTAAAAAGCGCTCTTGAACTCATAATGTACTTTGATTTAATAACTATAGGAATAGCAACCAGCGTTAGAACAAAATGGGCTATCCAACTTGTACTTGCAACAGTTATAATTATATTTATGGTTAAACTTGTTCAAAAACTATCAAATAAATTTGGCTCATCTTTTTATAACATGTCATTTAGCGAAGGAAATACTAGCAACACCCTTGAAATCTCTTCTAAAACAAGAATAGATATAATAGAAAAAAGTGATCATTTAGTTAATTTTATTAATGATCTAGACAATAATGAGTTTACGTACAGGATGGTTTTTAATAATAAAGAAGAGTTAAGAAATTTTAAATCGAAAATAGACAAACAAAATAAAATCAATAAAATTAATGTAATCTTCAATTAAGATTATGAAAAAAGTTTATTTTTTTTTAATTTTCATATTTTTGGCGACTTCACCTTCTTTTTCTAAGAATAAAGAAATCAATCTACCATCTGGATGTAACATTCAAATACAAAGTAATAATTTTCAAGAAATTGATAAACTTAAAATCAAAAAAATAGAGGTTGATACACATGATTACAGAAGGTGGACTGTAAATAGCATTAGAATAATTACTAATCCATTTAGATTTACACCAGAAAAATACAGGCAAAGATTTAACGCGAGTGTAAAGGTTACATATGAAAATAACAAAAACTGTATTTACAATGCCAGAGTACGACATAGCGGAGATGCTAAAGATCATATAGCATTACTCGGTAATTCTATCATTCAAAGTCTTGATGTACACTTAACCGAGGGCAACATAAGAGGTATCACCAGGTTTAAACTTTTTAAACCGGATACAAGAGGTATTTTGGAGGATGTAATATTACAAACTGAAATTTTAAGAAGTTTAGATTATTTAGCCCCAAGATCTATAAAAGTAGATACTAGAATAAATTTAACAACATCCACTATGCTTTTTCAAGAGAAAGCGTCTAAAGAGCTGTTAGAGTTTAATTTAAGAAGAGAAGGTCCAATTCTTGAAGGGGATCAAAAATTTTTTTTCAAACTTGTTGAAAGTATTCCAAGTAACCAATTAAGTAATTACGATGTAGGTACTCCTAAATTAAGAAGCAAAAGTATTAAAACAATGCTAGCTAAACAAACTAACGCTGGAATTATTAATAAAAGCAAAATTCATGAACAAATGTCTTACAATTCGTTAACAAATCTCAATTTAATATACTTATATTATTCGAATCGATTTCAAGATAAAAAAAATAATTTTCAATTTTTCGATTATGATTTAGACAATCAACTTTTAGGTTTTTTCAATAAAAAAAATATTGAAAAGTTAAATATTTATAATCTACTTATGCAATCAACTAACAGTCAACATGCACTGAGTTCAAGCAATAGGAAATTTTACTGGAATCCTATACTAAATTTTTATGAACCAATAAATTATGACTCAAATCCTGATATTGATAGAAACGCTCCAACTACCACAACTTCTGAATTAAGAATGCCTATTTCTGAAAATTTTTTTGATGCATTTGAACAATTAGAAGAAAGGCTATTAAATCTTGATATTAATGAATTGAAAATAAACATAAGTAGAGCCGGGGTAGAAGAGGGGAACGATTACGTAGAAACTAAAATCAATAAGATTTTGCTTAATCTTGAAAAAATTAAAAATAATTATCTAGGGATAACGGATGAAAAGTTTATAAAACATAATTATTTTAAACCATTAAAAGGAATAATGTCACGTTTCAACAAAACACTTACCGAGATTGACCCTAATGTGTATCTAATTAAACATAGTCCAGATGGCAAAACATTACAAAGGTGTGAAATCTATATGATGAATTGTACTGATTATAATTTTTCAAAAGTAAACTTACCATTTTTATTGGAAGGTGAACTTGTTATAGAAGATAAAATTTATCAATATGTTGGACGTAATTTTGATTCCAATAACTTAATTATAAATAAAAATTATAAAGTTATGGATTTGAATTTTACTAAAATTTTCTTTGAAAGCGGTATAATGATTAAAAGTGATTTAGATAAAAAAATAATTAATATATATCAAGAAAATCCCGAAGCACGTTTATATTTTATTGGCGGCAAACTTGAAGATTTAACTTTAAACTTTTTTGGGAATAACTTACAACAAAATTTAAACATAAAAAGTTTAAAAAATTACCCAATCAATTTAAGTGGATTAACGGGCTGTTTATCTTTAATAAGTTTAGAAATAAAAAATGTAACGTTAAATGCAAATAACTCAAGTTGTGAAGATGCTATAAATTTAATTGATGTCAAGGGGGACTTAGCTAGTGTAAATATAGAAAACTCTATTAGTGATGGTTTAGATGTAGACTTCTCTTTTATAGATATAAAAAATATAAAAATAAAAAACTCACTTAATGATTGCGTAGATTTTTCCTCTGGCAATTATAGCTTAGGAAACCTAAACTTATCATTTTGTGGAGACAAAGGTTTATCAGTAGGAGAAAAATCTACCCTTAATCTTAATAAAATCTCTGTACAAAATACAGATATTGGTATCGCTTCGAAGGACAGTTCTATTACAAAAATTAAAGACGCAAATATAGAAAATACAAAAACTTGTGTTGCTGCTTACAATAAAAAACAAGAATTTTATGGAGGTATAATCGAAGCAAATTTTATAAATTGTAAAAACTTTATAAAAAGAGAGAATATTGATAAACATTCTTTGATAATTGAAAAAAATAGCAAGATATGAGTTTTAGAATAGAGGATAAACTTTTTATACTTAATGAAAATTTAATAGAATTTAAAGATTTTTTAATAAATAAAAAAGCAAAGAAAATTTTTAAATCTAGAAGTATAAAAAGTTTATATTTTGATAATTCAAATCTTGATATGTATAATGACTCAATTGAGGGATTAACACCTAGGAAAAAAATTAGAATAAGAGAATATCCAGAAAGTGATGATAAAAAATTTTACTTAGAAATTAAACATTCCTCAGTAGAAGGAAGATTCAAAACAAGAAAAATTATACCTTTAAAACAATTTAAAGAATTCAAAAAAATAGGTTTTTTTGATAGCCAATACGGTACTTGTCTACCGAACTATTATGTGAATTACAAAAGAGAATATTTTGCGATCGACGATGTTAGAATTTCAATCGACCAAAACATATACTATGAAAACTTTGAAACAAATAGAATATACAGGGATCAAAACATAATAGTTGAAATTAAAACTTCAATTGAAAAAAACTTAGATGAATTAACAAAACTTTTTCCTTTTCAAAAAATAAGATTTTCCAAATACTGTTTTGCAGTTGATAGCCTATCCTATAAATCAACTAATTGGTCTGGGCTGAATTATTAAAAAAATTGATTGTTAAATAAATAATAACTATTATAAATTAACTATAATGGCGAGGTAGCTCAGTTGGTTAGAGCACAGGACTCATAAGCCTGGGGTCGGCGGTTCGACTCCGCCCCTCGCTACCAAGTAAAATCAAATGCTAAAAAGAAAACTTAAACGAAGCAACTTTTTGTACTGGCCATACCTTTACTATAATTTGTTTTTTCATCATAAAGCTTTTATAAAGCGTAAAAAATATTCTCAGGGCAATGAAGATACTTACATAAATAATTATTTTAAAAATGTTGATAATGGATTTTATTTAGATATTGGATGTTTTCATCCTTTATTGTACAGCAACACTGCTCGTCTTTATAATAGAGGCTGGTCAGGAATCAATCTCGATTTAAATAGAACATCTATTGATCTTTTTAATATTTTAAGAAAAAGAGATAAGAATTTTTGTGCAGCAATTTCAGATAAAAATGAAGAAGTCGAATGTTATATTGATGGTAATTTTAGTCCCTTAAACTCTTTGAATAAAAAATTTTCTGAATTTACTATTAAAAATTATTCTAAATATAAAGTCCAAAAAAAAATAATAAATACTTTTAAATTATTAGATTTCTTAGAAGAAAAAAAAATAGAATTAAAAAATTTAGACTTTTTAAATATAGACGTAGAATCTCATGATTTAAAAGTTTTAGAAGGAATTGAACTAAATAAAATTAAACCTAAATTAATTTGTATAGAAATGTTTAATGAGAAAGGAGAAAAAAAACCAGCAAATTTTATTAATCATTTAAAACAATTTAATTATACCATGATTTATGAAACTGAAGGAAACGGGTTTTTTGAAAGGAAATAATTATGGAAAATGTTAATATGTTTTGTCTCACTCTTAATCCAGATCACCTTGAAAAAATTGAAAAGATGAAATATTTACCAGTAGGTTTAGGAGATCAATCTTTTAGTAAATCCTGGTTTCAAGATAATACTGGATTAAACATTTCAAAAAAAAATAAGTTTTACGGTGAATATACTTTTCATTATTGGATTTGGAAAAATTACTTAGACTCTTTAAATGAAGGATGGATTGGATTTTGTCAGTATAGAAAGTTTTGGGGAGAAAAAAAAATTGATACAAATAATTTATCTTTTGAAAAATTAAACGAATTTTCTCTTAAAAAAATACCAGAGGAATTTATTAATCATGAAAGTATTTTAGGAGAACCTTTTTATGTTAATCAATTTAGATTTTCAAAATTTTTAAAGAAAGGACTTAAAAAATTTATTTCTTCTCCTTCTTTACTCTATGATAAAAATAAAAGAAATATAAAATTTCATTTTGATCTTTTCCATGGAAATGGAAATTTAGATAGGGCTATTCACCTACTTGAGGACGATGACAGAAAAGATTTTAAACAATTTGTAGAAAAAAACGTTTCATTCAATCCGCATAATATGTTTATTTGTAAATCTAAGAAAATCTTAGAAAATTATTACCAATCAATTTTTCCTTGGCTACAAAGATGCGAGAAAGAATTTGGATTTGAGAATTTGCAAGGTTATGGGTTGCAAAGAATTTATGGTTTTCTTGCAGAGAGATATATGTCTTTTTGGTTTCAGAAATATACAAAATTTGGAATTTTGCCTATATATTTCAAAGATATTACTTATCTATAATTTTAAACCGAGCCTTTTATAATTTTCTTTGCTTATCTTTTCAAAGTATTTTTTATTTTCTTTATACCATTCAAAAGTTTTTAATAAACCAATAGATAATGCCGTCTTATGTTTCCATTTTAATTTTTTTCTTATTTTATTTGAATTTAAAGCGTATCTTACATCGTGGCCTGGTCTATCTTTAACATAAACAATTTTAGTTTTTTTTCCTATTTTTGTTTTTTTAAGTTTAGCAATTTTTAGCATTTTCTTAATTATTTCAATATTTTTAAAATTTTTTCCTGTCCCAATGTTATAACTTTCGCCAATTTTACCTTTTTGAAAAATCTTTAATAAAGCTTCACAAGTATCATTCACATACATCCATTCTCTAGAATTTCTACCTTTTCCATAAAGCGGCAAACTTTTATTATTTAAAACATTAAATATCATTTTAGGAATAAGCTTTTCTGGGAATTGTTTTGGGCCATAATTATTGCACGGGTGAGCTATTAATACATTCACTTTGTAGGTTCTTAAATATGCTTTTATCATTTGATCTCCACTCGCTTTTGAAGCAGAATAGGGTGAACTTGGGTTATACTTAAAATTTTCATTAGCTTTTTTATTTTTTTGTAAATCACCGTAAACTTCATCTGTCGACACATGTAAAAGTTTAATTTTATTTCCTTTTTTTTTTAATTTTCTTAATGATTCGAGTAAACTATAAACTCCTATAATATTTGAATCTAAAAAATCTTCTGGATTATCTATTGATCTATCAACGTGAGTTTCAGCAGCTAAATTAATTATTCCAATAGGCTTAAATTTATTAAGAATTTTAAATATTCTTATTTTGTTGCATATATCTAATTTAAAAAATAAATAATTCTTTTTTTTTTTAAAACTTTTGACATTATATGGATTTGCTGAATAACTTGATTTGTCGATATTTATAACGAAGTATTTTTTTTTCAATAAGTAATCAATTAAGTTACTTCCTATGAAACCCGATCCTCCAGTTACAACAATTTTTTTCATATTCGTTTTACAAAAAAGGTATGATCTATTAAGTTAAGTATTAAAATAATTAGAGTATAAAAGCAATTATGTTTTAATGATGTCAATTAAAGATATAACAGTAGTAATAACTTCATTTAAAAGTGAAAATAAAATCAGAAAATGCCTCAATTCAATTGATAAGGATTGTCAAATAATCAATGTCGAAAATTCCAATAATCAAGATTATAAAAGCCAAATTGAAAGCGAATTCAAAAATGTCAAATGTATATTGACTGGAGAAAATCTTGGATATGGAAAAGCAAATAATATTGGACTTAAAGAAGTAAAAACTAAATACGCTTTAATTTTAAATCCAGATACAAAACTTTATCCGGAGACACTAAATAACTTTATTAGTTTAGCCAATGAAATAAAAGATTTTGCTATTATAGGTCCAGGAATTGTCGAAGGTGATGATTTGCATAAAACCACTATTAAGCAAGTAATCAGAGAAACAAATACAGTAAAAGGTTTCGCAATGTTAATGAATTTATCTCAATTTGAAGATATTGGTTTTTTTGATGAAAATATCTTTTTCTTTTTAGAGGAAATAGATCTGTGCAAAAGATTAAAGAAAAAAAATAAAATAATTTATTATTCACCAAACACCAAGGTATATCATGAGGGAGGCAAGTCTCATGATAACTCATATAACTATGAAATGGAGTTGTCTAGAAATTGGCACTGGATGTGGTCAACTTTTTACTACAACAAAAAACACAATGGTCATTTAATTGCATTATTAATAATATTGCCAAAACTATTCACAGCAACTTTCAAATTTTTTATTTATTCAATTATTAGAAATAAAGAAAAAAAGGAAATTTATAAACAAAGGTGCCTAGGTCTAATTAACTCAATATCGGGTAAAACTTCATGGTATAGACCTAAAGTTTAAAATTATTGATTTGTTTTATTTTTTAAATATAAGTAGTTGATGTCTTCAAAAAAATTGAAAATTTTAGTTACTGGTGCTGCTGGATTTCTTGGTTCACATTTAGCAGATAAACTATCTAACCAAGGCCATCATATAATTGGCTTAGATAATATGAAGGGAGGATATGAAGATAATATTTCAAAAAAAATAAAATTTTATAAAATAGATTGCTGTGATTTTAATAAAGTAAAAGAAATTATGGTAGGTGTTGATGTTGTCTACCATTGTGCAGCTACTGCTCATGAAGGTCTCTCTGTTTTTTCACCCTATGAAATTGGAAAGAATAATTATTTAGCTTCAGTGTCCATATTTTCTGCAGCTATCTCAAATAAAGTTAAAAGAATAATTTTCTGTTCATCAATGGCAAGATATGGCTCTCAAAATTATCCCTTTACAGAAGATATGAGCCCCAACCCTGTAGATCCATACGCTATTGCAAAAGTTGCTGCTGAAAAAACTTTAGTAAATCTGTGTGATCTAAATAAAATTGAGTGGGTGATCGCAGTTCCACACAATATAATTGGACCAAAACAGAAATACGATGATCCTTTCAGAAATGTTGTATCAATTATGATAAACAGAATGCTACAGAATAAAGCTCCAATTATATATGGTGATGGAGAACAGAAAAGATGCTTCTCTTATATTGATGACTGTCTAGACTGCTTAATTCCAATGTTAGACCAAAAAAACCTAAATAAACAAATCATAAATATTGGGCCTGATGAAGAATTTGTAACCATTAATAAAGTAGCAGAAATCTGTTCTAACATTACAGGGATAAATTTAAAGCCAATTTATAAAAAAGAAAGACCCCAAGAAGTTAAACACGCAACTTGTTCAGCAGATAAAGCGAGAAAACTTTTGAATTACAAAACCAAAGTAAACTTAAATGATGGTATTCAAAAAACTTTTGATTACATAAAAAAAGAGGGACAAGACCATTTGATTACAATATTAATATTGAAATTGATAATGATTTGACGCCAGAAACATGGAAAAAAAAAGAAATTTAATTAGTGTCCCGGAAATTTGATTAAACTCTCTACAAAATAAGATTTATCTTTAAGTAATTTTTCACCTGGCAAATCAAATAAACAAATAACAAAAATAAATCCCGCTACTTCACCCCCGGAAACCTCAATCAATTTGGCCGCCGCTTCAGCTGTTCCACCTGTTGCAATTAAATCATCTATTACTAATACTTTTTCATTTTTGCTAATAGAGTCCTTGTGAACTTCAATTGTAGCTTCTCCATATTCAAGTTTAAAATTAATAGAATGTCGATCAGCAGGAAGCTTATTTTTTTTTCTTAAAAGAACTAAAGGTTTTTTAGTTAAATATGATATTGCCGATGCAAAAATAAAACCTCTAGACTCTATAGCAGAAACTTTATCGAAGGTTATTTTTTTTGAAATATCGTTAATTCTATCTATGGTATATTTCAATGCATCAGGATTTTTGATTAGTGTAGTAATATCTCTGAACAAAATTCCCTTTTTTGGATAATCCTTTATAGATCTGATATATTTTTTTAAATCCATATTTAACTTCAATATGTAACAAAAAAAGGCTAGATTTTAAATAATGAAAAAAAGGATTCTCGGGATAATTGGTGGAAGCGGTCTTTATCAAATAGACGGCCTTGAAAACGTGAAATGGAAAAAAGTCAATACCTCATGGGGAGAACCATCAGATAAAATTTTATCAGCGACTTTAAATAAAAAAGAGGTTTATTTTTTACCTAGGCACAAAAGAGGTCATAGAATTAGCCCAACTAATATAAATTTTAGGGCAAATATTGAGGCTTTTAAAAAAATGGGTGTTACTGATATTGTTTCAGTATCTGCTGTAGGCTCTCTTCAAGAACACTTAAATCCTGGATCTTTTGTAATCGTCGATCAATTTATTGACAGAACTTTTTCTAGAATTAAAACTTTTTTCGATAAAGAAATAGTAGCACATGTTTCAATGGCTAAACCTACTAGCCCGTCATTAATGAAATGTTGTGAGTCAGCATTAGTTAAATGTCAAATACCTCATCAAGTTGGCGGAACATATCTAGTAATGGAAGGACCACAATTTTCAAGTTTAGCAGAATCTAAATTGTATAGAACTTGGAAAGCAGATGTAATTGGAATGACTAATATGCCTGAAGCAAAGTTAGCTAGAGAAGCAGAAATTAGATATTGCACTGTGGCAATGGTTACTGATTTTGAT
>MDTE01205104.1_pt1 | contig 18563 bp, 16 predicted proteins | sample 811231 | NCBI WGS metagenome assembly MDTE01 (sample SAMN05326651, study PRJNA326480) | marine metagenome | isolation source: seawater | place: Indian Ocean: Red Sea | collected 2010 | reverse complement strand
CAGCCGCGCGACCGGACGCTCCCTTTTGAGTGCTTTCATCTCTATGTTGGACCCCGAAGGGTCCAAACGGAGCCTAAGTTATAGATGGGGGGCGATTGGGGCGCCGCATGACCGAGGGAATCCCATACTCGGAGGCCCTTGAAAGGCTGTTTGAAAAGACCTCATTGGCCATAGTTGTCGTCAGTGTTCTATTTACTGCAGCGATGATGCAGGTTCTGATGGACTTCCCTGGCTTCACGACAGAGATTTCATCTTTCGCTCCCGAATCCGATTCCGACTCTTCAGAAGATAGGGTTAACGAGGAAATGGGGGCGACTCCACATCTGCTCTACATCGATGTCAGGCCTTACAGTAAGTCCGCCAATGGGGGCAATGCCTGTGATGATTCACCTTGCAATGTGCTAGAGTTGGGTGCGCTACAGCAACTTGCGGTAGATCTTGACAGGATTGAACAGTACTCCAATGACAATGGTGTCTTCATCATCTCTCACCTCAATGCTGCAGGCATAATTCAAACAGCTTTGAATGAGCGTGATGAGCAGGCTAGAAATCTATCCGAGTTCCCTAATTGGACAGAGCTCTTGAATGCAATCTCAGATGGAGAAGAGTGTTCGGACGCCATCGGCAACGATCAGGCAATTGCCTCGGCTTCCTTTGCAGCTTCGGCTATGCTACATACGGACTTCGATTACGATCCTGTCTGCGAGTGGTTGGATAGTGGTGAGGGAGATCCATCTCCCGTAGCATCTAGCACGATGTGGGTAATTGAGATTAGTGGAGATATTAGCAATGAGGAAAGGCGTGACCTTTCAGCCGGGATTAGAGATCTTCTGAGTGATGGAGGTGTGCTGAATTACGGCGTGATTTCTGATGACTTGATTAGTCACGATATCAACAAATCAACAATGGATAATCTCGTTTGGTTGCTGCTGATTGCAGTTCTTGTAGTTGTAGCACTTCTAGCCTTGGCCTTCCGTTCCTTCATGATGGTCGCTGCTCCGCTGATGGGGCTGTCAGCAGCATTGGTCTGGACCTACGGAATAGTGACCTTACTGGGTATGCAATTGTCGGTACTAGAAGTCGCTGTGGCTCCTGTCGTTCTAGGGTTAGGAATAGATTACTCAATCCACTTGCAACGAGCTTACGAGTCATCCAAGAATCGCTCAGGAAGTGCTGCAAAGGCGTGGGTTGAATCGATCTCTGTTCTACGTCTAGCCCTCTCTTTGGCGGTTGTCACTACAGTATTCGCTTTCTTGGCCAACACCTTCTCTGAGTTGCCCCCACTAAGGACATTCGGATTCACTCTTGCCCTAGGAGTGGTGTCGGCTTTCGTAGCCAGCACCATTACTGTAGGTGCAGTCCATGTGGTGGTGGAAAAAAGTGCTGGAGAAATTTTTCATCGAGGACTGAGGCTGGATGGTCTGGCCGATGTTTCTACGCGCTTCCAGCGTAGGAACACAGCAAGAGTACTGCTCATTGTAGCCATGATTACCATGGGCTCGGTTATAGTAGCGATTAGGGAGTTGGATACCAGTTTTGAGCTCACCGACTTCCTATCTGAGGAAGGTATGGATATTATGGAGGTCAGGAACGATATCTACGAATCCTACGATGCTGCTGCTTGGAAATCAGTCATACTGCTGATTGAACCCCAAAACGGAGACGACTCTCTAGGGGGGGATGATCGTGATCTACTAAGGGGATTAGAGAGGCTGGACAGTAGAATCTCTGGCTTGCCCGAGGTCGTAAATCCAAGTTCTGCCTCACAGCGTCCCTCTTACGATGGCCTCTACCCCATCCTGCGTGATGCTGTGGAAAACGATCCTTCATTCGGCGAAACACACCATCTAGGAATCTTCGACGGAGGGCTTGGGCCAACTGGAGGCTTCTCAAACGGAGATGTATCAGCAGCAGTTTCTTCCCTGTTGAGAAATGAAAGTATCGGGGATCCATTGAGAGGAGACTCATGGTCAGAAAGAATTGGTATGCATGTGGCCCTGAATGAAGATGAAACTGCAATCAAGTACCTTAGAATGAGAGTAGACGTACTGGTCAGCAATAGTGAGGAGGCCCAAGAAGTCTCTAATGTATTCACCAAGCAGGCTCAACTACTGGTAGAAGACGGCCTCGTAGGAGGGCAGGTCCATGTGACTGGGGATGTTATTGTCCTCAACAATGTCCTTTCCGGGCTGGTACTCTCTCAGGTCGAGTCGACGGCAATCAGCCTGTTTGTATCAATGCTAGTTCTAGTGCTGCTGACTCGGAGACTAGGGCAATCGCTGGTAGTGATTCTGCCAGTAGGTCTTGCTGGGGCATGGGTGGTCGGAGCGATGGCTATGCTCGGAATCAACTGGAATGTTCTGACAATCATGATTACTGCACTTACCATTGGACTCGGAATCGATTACTCAATTCATGTTTGGAGAAGAATCGAAGCTAATCGGAATTCAGGTATGAGGACATGGGAGGCAATGCGTGACATGTATTCAACTACTGGAACCGCATTGCTACTTTCTGCGGGTACTACGATTTGTGGATTCATGGTCCTGCTACTATCTCCAATTCCTGTAATTCAGGACTTCGGAGTTGTCAGTTCTATTTCGGTTCTATTTTCTCTTGTTATGGCTTTGCTAGTACTTCCAGGACTTCTAGCTGCCGAATTCCGCAGTGGCAATGGATACTAGCCCGATTCAAGATTTATTATGGAGACTATTTCATCCATTTCAATGCCCTGTTCCCTAGCAACTAGTGCTAGGGCCATCCAAAGGGTAACCGGCCCTAGGGCCCTACGTTTGCGCTGAGCGCGACGGAGTACCTCTTTGTTCTGCAAGCCTGATTCGGAAGAGATAATTTCAATCAGATATGGAATTGAACCCTCAGCTTTGTCCGGAGGTAAATCACTTCCTTCCGGGTCGGAAATCCTAGGTTCAAGGATTCTAGGGGTGGTTGAATCTGTATCTGATTCTACAGGCTTCAATTCCAATTGCGGGATAGAGAGTACGCTGTTCAGAATTGGCCTCCACCCAAGTGGAGGTCTCGATAAGACGAGTGGGGGTGCTGGAAATAGCATCCCAGAATCTTCTACAAGCCACCCTGTGGAAGTCAGGTGATCGATTATGGAAGTTGATTCCTTCGGAGTGAACCACTGTAGTTCAAGAGACCATATCCTCGAGAGTATATCTCTAGATGTTGATTGATTAGGGGCATCTGAGAGGGCTGAATGCATTAGACGCCCGACTTCTAATGAATGCCCGTCCGCCATGACTGTCGTAATGTGATTCCTCTGATATGCTTGGTGCTTGTACCTCTTTTTTGAGCAAACCATCAACTGATTCAATAGATAGGGGGATATCGGGGGCCGAAACGATGGCCCGCAGATACGTTGCTAGAGACCCAAGAACTTGGAAGAATATTAGTTCCCCGACTGCATCAGTCGATGTCAACATTCAAGGTTTGCTTCCTGAAGACGGTGCCTGGCAGAGAATTCCTAAGCATGAGATAATTTCACTTGCAAAGGGAGATGTTTCAAGCGTGCAGATTCCGGGTGGTGAGGGAGGTTCGTTCGCAGTCAGAATTGATGGAATTATTGCCCTTCATACAGTTCTGGACAGTAGACTCGATGAGGCACATGAATTAATGCTCGACTGTCTAGACGATGATGATGAGGAAATCAGAGTAGCGGCGCTAAGAGGACTTCCTCCAATGGCGATTAAGAGGCACGATGGACTACTCCAATGTCTATCTGACAGGTTGCTGGACGAGGACTTAGGGGTCAATCATGCAGCAAGGGAATGTCTGACCCTTGTAGCTCCAGTATTCCCATCTGGTTGCGAGGAAACTCTCAGAAGGGAGTTGAGGAGGACTGAGTCCGACCATAGAAAGAACGCCTTCGAAGCGCTCAGATTGACTGCTGAGAATTGGCCTGAGGCCGGTTGTCTCCATCTAGATGAGTTGATTCGAGAGGACGATAGGGACCTTAGGCGGAGGGGTTCAAGAATCCTGAGAACTATAGCAACTAGATCTGGCTCAGCAGGATGGGACCTAGTCGGATGGTCACTCGAAGACGAAGACTCTCAAGTCAGGAGGAATGCATCGAGAACATTGGTGCAGTTAGCAAATGCGGAGCCGGCTATAGCCACCATTCTAATTGAGTCGGCCATGCAAGACGAAGACTCGGGGGTTAGAAAGTCGGTAATAAGAGCGCTTAAGCGTCTTGACATGAGGAATCCGAGGGTCAGTAAGATGATTATAGACGGAGCTAGGAGCAGAGATTACAATCTCAGAAAGGCCTGTATTGAGCACCTCTCAGTAGTTATGACTGGTGAAGATCTGCGCACTGCGGCGGCAGAGTTACTCCGTCAAGAAACCAAACCCGATCTCAGACGACGATTGTCTTCACTAGCAAGAGATGTTGAGATAGTTGGAACTGAGGAAGAGAAGAATCGATTTCTCGCACCACTGGAGAAAGTTCAGAGTGATGAAGACAAAGATCCACCGCGTAGCGGTGAAGCACAAGTCAGGCGTGAACATGATAAACAGAAGTCGGGTCGGGCGCACAGCGAGGATTAGCATGAGCGATGATTTCGATGGTAAGCTGGAGCGGTTTGAGAGGCTCTGGGATGGCGTAACGCCCAAGGGAATAAATCGCAGCAAGGCAATCAGATTCAGGCAATACATGCGTCAGCATGTTGTACAGAAGTTTCACAAGAGGCAGAAGGGGCAGTACGGTTCTGCAGACAAGGGACACTTCAATCACAGCTTTTCAAGTAAGGACCAATTCCTGACCAAGGAGAATTGCCGCAAGTACTGGATGGGTGAGCTGCAGAAGGAAATCCGTGAATCGGAGAGCTTCTGAGGCGATAAGATGGCTTCATCGCAATTCGGCTTCTCATCTTGGGACCTCGAGCCGTCGATAGAGAAGGGAATCTTATCATGCGGATGGCAGAGCCCTACTGAGATTCAAAGAGATTCTATTCCTCCCGCGAGAAAAGGACTGGATATTGTCGGCCAAGCCAGGACTGGTTCAGGCAAGACTGGAGCATTCGGCATACCAATCATTGAGTCGTGTGAACCAGCTGGCTACCCCCAAGCGATTATACTGTGCCCTACTCGTGAATTAGCGGTTCAGGTAGCTGAAGAAATGGACTCATTGCAAGGCGACAAGGGGCTCTCAATTCAAACTGTATACGGCGGTACCGACTTAGAGAAGCAGGCAAAGAAACTGGACAATGGCAGCGACATAGTCGTCGGGACTCCTGGAAGAGTAATAGATATGACCAAGAGAGGACATTTGGACTTGATTGGAATCTCAATCTTCTGCCTAGATGAGGCAGATAGGATGCTCGACATGGGTTTCTTCCCTGATGTATTATGGATTCTCGAGGAGTCGACTTCACGAAAACAAACTATGTTGTTCAGCGCGACGTTTCCTGAAGAGGTACTGGATGCTGCTGAGGAGTTCATGACTGATCCAGTTCACATTATGAGTGAAGACATGGAAGTAGAGATTCCTGAAATCGAACAATTTGCAATTCAAGTAGGGAGGATGAATAAACTCTGGGCATTGGGGCGAATCATCAGTAATATGGATGAAAACGATCAGATGTTGATTTTCACTAATACCAAACGAATGGTAGAGATTCTAACAGAGAGACTTGGTAAATTCAGGATTCACGCAATAGGCCTTCACGGCGACCTTTCTCAGAACAAGAGGGAGAAGATAATCGATTCTTTCAAGCAAGGAGGAGAAGAAATACTCGTGGCTACAGATGTCGCTGCTAGAGGACTAGATGTCGATGGCATCAATCATGTCGTCAATTACGATCTTCCAGATGATTCCGAGACTTATGTGCACCGCATCGGGCGCACCGGAAGGATGGGCAGGAAGGGCATAGCATGGAGTTTTGTTACGCGTCAAGAAACGCCCCAAATAGAGAAGATATCATCGACATGGAACCTGTCCATTGAGTTCACTGATGCACCTGATCTCCCTGAAGGAATAGGCAGAGATCCAATCGGCAGGAGGGATGACTGGGATGAGGTCTCGGATGTCTTTGGGATGGTCAAAGTCAGGGTCTCAGTTGGGAAGGCGGATTCCAGCAAGAAAGATTTGGCTGATTGGATTATCCAGCATGCTAGAGTTCCGGACATAGCTATCGGAGAAATTCTCCAGAATGATGATGAGAGCGATGTTGAGATTCATGTAGACAAAGTTGCATATGTGATGGATGTAATCAAGGCTAGAGAATATAACGGTTTGTCACTAAGTCCTCAGATTGTCGGCCCCTAGGTGTTGTAATGTCGGATGAGTCCGTCATAACTTTGAATTTGGTCGGATTCATGTGCCCGATTCCTATTCATGAGACACGCAGAGCGTTCGAGTCGGCAGAATCCGGAATTGAGATGCTGATTCTTTGCGATGACCCTGAGACTCTGCACGACATACCTGCCCTTTGCGATCGAATGGGACTCAAGCTTCTAGGGGTAGAGGAGGAAGAGGGAGAGTATGAATTCAGAATTCGTAAGTAAATTGGTTCGGGATACCATTCAAAGGCATGGAGAAACTCGCGGAATCATGACGAGTGCTGTTGATGTAAGCGAGTTGGGAGAAATTCCCGCCGAGGCTCGTCTGCCTACACCTCACGGAGACTTCAGAATCCGTGTTTTTCATGAAGAAGGGACTGGATTCGACCATGTTGCTTTGACACTTGGAGATATGGATGGCCCTGACGCTGTTCTAGTAAGAGTACATTCTGAGTGCCTTACTGGCGACGCATTTCAAAGTCTCAGATGCGATTGCGGAGCTCAACTAGATGCGGCCATGAGGCAGATTCAGAAAGTGGGATGGGGTTGTATCATTTATCTCAGACAAGAAGGTCGTGGGATTGGCCTACACGCTAAAATTCAGGCATACAATCTGCAAGATAGAGGTGCTGACACTCTAGATGCAAATCTGATGTTAGGCCATCCCGCCGACAACAGAGACTACGGAGTAGCCTCAGAGATATTGTCGGCTCTAGGTATAGAGAATGTCTGTCTGCTCACCAATAACCCCGACAAGATTTCGCAATTGCAGGATTTGGGAATAAATATCGTAGAGAGGATGCCAATTATCGTAGGAGTAGGTGATGAGAATCGCGATTACTTGATTTCTAAGGTAGACAGGATGGGGCATGACATAGATTCGGGTAGCCTCAACGGCGGAGAATAAAGTGGGGCCGTGACCGGGACTCGAACCCGGGCCGGCGGGACCACAACCCACCGTGCTAACCGCTACACCATCACAGCCGTACGTAGGACTAGGGACTATTCCCTGTTTATCAACAGTACCGGGGCTTAGGGCGACTTACTAGACCAACGGATTGAAGCGGTGCCCTCTATCGTTGTGTATCATGCGAGTTCGTTTACGAGCGATATTGGGTGCTTTGCTCATGGTAGGTATGGCTCATACAGCCCCACTTACAGGAGCCGATACTGTAATCGGAGCCGAAGGAGTCCAATTGTTTGAAGCGGGAGAATTCTCAGACTCGAATCTTTGGGAATTCAGCAGTACTTCTGGGTTCTCGCAAGATCCTGCTGATTATTCAATTGGCATGGTTGCCGATAATGAGTTGTCTTTCACTCACAATAGGTCGGAAAACTTCGCTGAGATTACTTCTTGGGCCACCTTTAGTCCGACTGGTTCGAATTCAACTCTTGGGGAGCCGGACACATTCTACTCTTGGTCCAAGGGCCCAAATATTACCATGCAAGGATATGATTTCTCAGGCCTGAATGGAATGTTAATAGCGAATGTATCGATGGTTCTTCATTTCTCAATACCGGATGTGCTAAATCAGGATTCAGTTAGAGTAATTCTGCAGAAACATGGGTCTGATAAATTGGTGACTACTTACGCGCGCACTCTAGGTCCTGTTCATCGAATTGTCAGTCCAATGATTCTTTCTTTGGATGGAATGGTTTCACAAGATTGGACTGAACTCGAAGACACTCAGTTCACAATTGACTATGTCTCGGACAATGTCGGCTCAGATGACTCCGAAGTTAGGGTAGATGCCGTCGGCTTACGTGTGAAGTACTATCAGCCTTGGTACTCTTTAGAGACGGTCAAGGCAGTGACATCTGTGCTCGATGCCGATTCTCCCGTAATTGACTTTGGACCCTATGATGGAGAGAACACTGGCCTTAGTACTGATAGTTGTGGCTTAACTCCAATCAGTCCAGCTTCAGGTAGTTGGAGTTTTGATGTTGAGGTTCCTCCATTGCAGGTGCTAGGTAGAATCTATGTATCCGGTTCTGGGAACCACACAATCTGGGCACTAACTGAGGACATAGATGAAGATTACAGACAAATTCAATCTGGGGAATTATTAGAACACCCAGAATCCCTTCAGCATATTAGAATTGATATTCATGATGGATGTGTTTCAGGAGCTAGGGTAGATGTGAATGACCCTCGATTAATCGTGAATGGGCGAATCAGTGGCAGCACTCTAGGATTGGCCGAGACAAGTTACATTCGTTTCGCTATTGGAAATCAGTTAGCTGCTAGCATACCCATAGAAAGGGGTGAATTTGAGATTGATGTCCCTGTTGGATACGCTCTTCCTGCTGTGGGAGATGAATTGCAGGTCGGAGTGGCTAGCAGGTTCCAGTGGTCATCAAACGGTACTGCCGAAACTACTGTAGTTCACATCGAGGAGATGTCGATTAGTGGAGCCTTCAAGGTTCACTGGGATTACGATCCCGAGTGCTTGGCCCTCGAAGATATGTCATTCAACGAGGATGACCCTGGAATCCATTTGCCAATGGATGCTAGATGCCAAGATGACAACACCTCTCCTGAAGATTTGGTAATCAGCGCATCTAGCAGTGATTCGGGAGTGATTGAAGCCAATATAGTGGGGCAATATGTCAGAGTCCAACCCGTCAGGGACACTTGGGGAAGTTCTACTGTCACTGTGGAAGTAATGGATTATCTAGGGAACACATGGTCTGATTCATTTTCGGTGGAAGTTTTTCCCGTCAATGATGCTCCCATACTTGAGGGGTTACCGGTTACTGCATACATCGAATTGGGAGAGACCATGGTTATCGATCTCGATATCTCGGATGTCGATTCGGATTCTCTGATACTGCAAGCCAGCAGGTCATGGGTAACATTTGACTCTGTTAACGACCTAGTGATGACTCCGGTGAGTAAAGGGAATCACTTGGTGGAAGTAACAGTCAGTGATGGAGAGCAGAGCGTTACTCAAACTATCGAGGTCATCGTGACCGCCAAACCTGACTTGACCGTAGAAATGGTGGAGGTCTGGAAGAATGGTGCTAGGATCTCGCAGGTTGAGCACGGAGATGTTGTTGAGATTCATACTCATGTCAGGAACTTGGGGCGGGAGACGGCAGATATCGTGGATGTGAAGTGCCGTGTTGAGGGTGTTCTTATTGGAACGGTGATGATTGAAAGCATCTCTCCGGGCGAGATGGGGATTGCGATTTGTGATGCTCAGGTACCCAATTTCGGTAGCGAAGTTTCATTCGGGGTCTTCGCTGATGCTACTGGTTCTATCGATGAGTCTTCAGAGACCAATAACGAGGGTTCAGTATCCGTGCCCATATCAGATTCACAAGAAGAGGATGGAGTAATTGATTCAATAGAGCGTGGGCCTGCGATGCTTTTCCTAGCTGTTGGATTGGTACTGATCTCACTAACTGCACTATACTTCAGCCCTGGAAAAGTCAGCAGGCCATTCGAGCGTCGAAAGTAGTTGGTTCGCGGATGTGCAGACCTACCGTTGGCCGATAATCGGGCAAATTCGGGGAATCATTATACCAAACAGGAGTTCGAGGAGGGATACTGACCGAGTCTAGGCCCGTGCAGTGGTGTGTGTAATTATGATGAAGTTGAAGATTCGTCTAGAGACCGACGAGTGGGTTTACGAAGAGCACGAGTTGAACTAACTCTACTCCTTCGACCAACTCTGAGGATATGTTCCAGGTTCCATTAGTACGGACTTGGCAACAGCAACTTCTCCTGTGGCCATCTCGCCTAAAGAATCTGAATCGACCTTCATTGTCGCCACAGAAACTGCTTCTCCTTTGACTGTTCTCAATAATACTACAGTTCCCTCATCTACTCCCTTCTGAGCACTGATTACACCGGGCCTTGCTAGAGGTGCACCGTGGGAAAGTGCTGCAGCTGCGCCATCCTTGATGGTAATTGAAGGAAGTTTGCTTAGTATCGATTCAACAGGTGAAATCAATTTCCTAAGGGCCCTATCATCATCGTGCTCATGATACATGAATGCGGCATCTGCTAGCTGTTGCATTGTGCACGCCATCTCCTGCGAAAACGAGCCGGTGTGGCTTCTATGTAATTCTGTCAATTCGCAAGTTGTCCCGAGCAGTAGACCAATGTCCTTGGCGAGAGTTCTCACATAGGTGCCCGCACTGCAAGAGACCTTGAATGCAGCAATCTTTGAATCAGTGTCCGCCTCCACTGCCCTGATGGATCGGATAGTTCTAGTTCTAACTTGGATTTTGACTGCGGATTCTAGAGGCGGGACATTGTAGATTACTCCCTCCAATTTGGATAACAAGTCCCTCAATTCTGATTCCTCGACAGGTCTGCCAAATCTTAGCACTCCCACATATGTCTTGTCCCCACTCAATACAATGTCGGTGAGGCGGGTGGCCTTTCCCAATAACAGAGTCAGTAGTCCAGTAGCGAATGGGTCCAGAGTTCCGCCATGCCCTATCTTACTAATCCCAAGTAAATCTCGGGCCCATGCGGTTAATTGGTGACTTGTGGGTCCACGGGGCTTGTCGACCAATATTACTCCTGAGTTTAGGAGTTCATCGAGTGTCCTCTCTTCGGGTCTGCAACCGAAATCAGGATTGGTGTCCGACTCGGATAGTTTCCAATATTGAGTTTCTCCCATCTTAGCCACCAATCTCATTTGAAACTAGACGAAATACCTCATCTGCATCAATATCATCAGCATCGACAATCAGATTGTATGGAGTCAGATTCTCCATGTCTATTCCATAGAGTTCCTTGTACCTCTGATTATCATCGGACTGCCTCTGCATGGACTCTTGTAATCGCTCTGACAGGTCTCCTCCCTCTCGGGCCTGAATCCTTCTAGCCCTCTCCTCATCAGAAACCGAAACCCATACCTTCAAGCAATCTAGGCCCAATAGATGCGCCCACCATCCGCTCAATCTACTCTCGACGACATCTGGAGAATCCGGGCTACATAGAATTTCTTTCAATTTGGCATCTAGAGTCCTATCAACATCTAGGTCCTGCTTGCAAAGAGCGCTGAATTCCACTACAGATAGTCCCCTTTCATTTGCTTCGGCCCGGAAAAGCTCGCCGCCGTTCAGTGAAGACCAGCCCCGGCTTTGGCAGATTTTCTCAACCAGAGTAGAGGTTCCGCTGCCGGGCGGCCCACTAACTGTGAGTCTAAGCATATTCATCTCCACTCGTGTCGGCAGACGTCACATCTCAAATGTCCGCTTTGGCCCCTCGAAATCATGTCAGAAGAGCAGGAAGGACAAGTTGTTCCTGCCCTAGCTGAGGTGTGTGTATTTCCTCCCTTGGGCTTTGCAGATTCTTGCTTTGGGCCTTTCTTCCTAGGTCCATCTCTCCTCCTCTGAGTCATCCTTGATCTCCTCTCTCTGGAGTTGCTCTTCGACTTGTCTTCCTTGATTAGGTGAAGTAGTGGTTCTGGAAGGGAGTCTGCAGCGAGCACTACAGGGTGTGATTTGTACCTTAGAATCTTCAGATGACGGTCAATGATTCTCGAAAACGGTGCACTCATGGTGATGTAGGTTGCAATCCAAGCAGGGAAAATCCATAGAATCCTCTCATTGAATGACCACATTGGAAGCCAAGGCAGGCTGACGAAAGAGACTCTGAAAGTCTCTACCTCACTGGCCATCCAACTGAAAATAGCTATGATGAAAACAATCGTGAACATCATTGGCCTCATCATAGCAGATTGCATCGCCATATTCTCAGGCATCATTTCCATTTGCAACTTCTGCATCTTCTCCACTCTAGCTGTGTCCCTTGCCATTTGTGCCTCTCTCAGTTGCTTCCCTACCTGCCGTTGTCTGTGGCTAAAGTGGGCTTGCTTGATGGGGTCGATGAATAAAGAACGAATGATGGTATTCACCACCATAATGCTGGTGCCGACAATGAAAACTGTTGGCACGAAGTACAGTTCGTGGAATGGCAATAAGGGCTCAATAGCGAGTCCAGCACTGTCGGCTAGGAGTATCCTCAGGCCTGGCACAAACATGAGCACCATCATCACAAGAAGCAGGACTAGCATGGGCATCATCATCGATGACATTGCCTCTCCTTGGGCATCGCCTCCCGACGGTTGTGCCATGTGTCTTCGTCGTGAGTTAACAGAATGAACACTTCGGTGGACGCCATAGGCGTCCAATCTCTATGAATCAGAACGAATAGCTGCAAACCATGCAGATTGAATCGCCGACTTCAGCCAAATTTCCACAAATTGGGCACTTCTCGCCTTCGGGTTCAGGATCAGGTTCAGGCTCCGGCTCGGGTTCAGGCTCAGGTTCAGGCTCCGGCTCGGGTTCAGGCTCGGGCTCGGGTTCAGGCTCCGGCTCGGGTTCAGGCTCGGGCTCGGGCTCCTCCTCAATTTCAACCCATTTAGGTAGATTCGGTTCTTCGTCGACTTCATGTCCAAAGGTTGCTCCATGGAAATCCTGTGCATCTGAGACCTTGTACTCGGAATCTGGATCGCCTTGGATGACATATGTCACCTCGATTCTCTCATCCTTATCGATTCTCCCAATTGGCCATTCTACATGAGTTCCCTCTGGTGCAGATTCCTTGGTCATCGATGTATCCCTGTGGCCACCAACGGATGAGCGTACTGAAGATTTCTCAATCGAAAAGGTGCCTGGTACAACATCGTGCAGAGAGAGGCCCTCGAGGGCACTATCAGAATTGTTGATGAACATAAGAAGAACTTCGTATCTTCCGGGATTTCCTGCAGGGAATACTTCCTTCCCAGTACTGACATTTCGGCGTTTATGGACAACCTCAATCTGTGGAGGTCTGGCAACTTTCCTAGTACCCACTGGTCCGAATTTCTCTGAACCGAAATCGATTCTTACGGGGGCTGCTAGGATGTTGTTAGAATTAGATGGATCAGATGCATGCAATGGGTAACTAAGCACCATTTTCTTTCCTGGCTGTAGACCCAGTGGAGCAGATGTCCCAACAGTAATCCTGAGGCTGTATCCAATTCCATCAGGAGAGGTCATTCTCTCTTCCAGTTGTATTCCCTCGATAACCTCGATAGTATACTGCTCATCCGTTAGGTCAGTTCCTTCAATCTCGATACTAACATCCGACTCTGAGGGGGGCGAGAAAATACCGGGAACATCATCTAGTAGTCTCATAACATTGATTGGTGCCGATCCAGTATTCTCAACAGTAATTGTTGCTTCAATATCGGCGGGAACGAACGATTTGAATCGGGATTTATCATATTGCTTGCTTAGTTCTGCCTCTAATACAGTAATTTCCTGCTCTTTGATGGAGATTGAACCATTGGAGGCAACAGAAACTCTAGGCAAGATGGATGACCTGAACTCATGAGTGAAACTCGGAGTGTCTGATTCGACTCTCTTCTCCATCGAACTCCAACTACCTTCGGGAGGGACATCCTGCCTGAGGTCTGAGACATCGAGAATGGGTTGCTCACGTCCAGAAAGCCACACCGTAACTCCTGAGAGTGTCACAACGAACGAGGAGCGATTCTCAAAGACGGATTTACAGTGCCAGATTCCGGGGCGGTCATCCTCTACCTTGTCTACCCTCATCATGTGCAGTGTAGAGCCTGAAACCCTGTCGAATTGGGTTCTCGACACGGTGTCCTCGGAGCTATATATCGCAGATGCCGTCCCCGCCGAGAACTTCTCTATGCCTTGAGTCAAGACACTGGGGGTCAGAGAAAGTTTTTGCATTTCTCCTGCGGCGAGTCTACCTATTTCCCAGGATACCGTAGATTCTGAAACATTGTACTGCTGTCCCTCGGGTATCTTGAAGTTCCTAGGGAAGGCTCTAGAAACCTCGACATCAAAAAGAGGTGCTGAAGATGTGTTCTCGACTTCTATGTGGACCTCGATTTCCTGATGCTCGCCCGAGAAAACAAGAGATTGGCTATCCTCCTGATTTCTCTCTGGGTTTGTATCTATTAGCTCCCTCATGACGAGCATTGTCGGGCCGCTTGCAGAATAGGGGATTACTCTCTCTTCAGTAGCTTCCAACTCTCTAACTGAAACTGATCTTCCTCCAATATCCGTAGAATCGGTCGAAGATAGCAGCACCTCTATGTCCCATGCCCGATGCTTCTTGCTTGAGTTCCTCAAAATCAACTCGCCCTCGATTGTCTGCCGATGTATAGAACCATCCGGATTCAGTATTGATTCCTCAATTTCGCTGAGAGTTGCATGGAGTTTGTCTCCTGGAATTGCATCAATCTCGCCTGCAGACCTGAGATAGGGGTGCGAGGCGGGAGAGACAATAGGGGTAGACATGGAGTCTGCAGATGACTCGCCCCCAGCAGGAAGAGATAGTTCAGTGGGAGTTTCATGCCAATCAAGATCAGTAGTACTGGATTCTGAATCTGAGGATTCTAATGCAGCCAGAGAGTCTGCCAGCGATGCTTCATCTGGCACTGAATCTTCTGCTTCAGGAGGATTCTCTTGTATGCTGTCAGTGGGATAGTCCAAGGTTTCGGGTTCGGTGGCTTGCTCGGTGGGATCTTCATCATCTGAATAATCATCTTCAGTAATCGCCCTATCTTCAATTTCCATAATCCCAGGTGGAGGAGGAGGAGGTACTGGCGAAGAATCAGAGTGAGGCAATTCAAAACCTGGAGGCGGTGGGGGAGGAATTTCCGATTCTGGAGATGATTCCTCCTCGGCTTCATCTTCTTCATCCTCAAATCCCGGAGGCGGTGGTGGCGGAGGTGGCAGAGGGAATCCGGGAGGGTCATCCGACATGTTTCGGCTCCATTAGTGTCCTTCGACGATACTTGGAGTGGTATAACCGTTGCTTGTGTATGAACTGAGTAGAATATAGCACTCACGAATGGTTCAAGTTCTCTCGCCTGACGGCGAGAGCGTGAGCAGCCAAGATGGGACTACGCCCCCGGTCTTGTTCGTTGTAGGAACGGCTGGTGCTGGTAAGAGTTCACTTGTTACGGCGTTTCAGCGGTGGTCGAGGTTTCTCGAAGTTGATGTTCTTGCGATTAATCTCGATCCTGGAGCCGAGAGAGTCCACTACGACCCGGAGTTCGATGTTAGAGAGCTAGTATCGCTGTCAGATGTAATGGACGAATATGACTTGGGGCCCAACGGTGCCCAAATTCTAGCCGCCGATCTCGTGGCATCCCAGGCCGATGTTGTCTTTGAGGTGATTGAGGGCCTTTCTTGCGATATGCTTGTTGTAGACACTCCCGGGCAGGTTGAATTGTTCGCATTCAGGGAAGCCTCTAGTCACCTTGTAGATGTCATCGGCCAAGGTAGGGCTTGTCTAATTTTCCTTTTCGACCCTATGCTATCTCAGACTCCCAGCGGGTTCGTTTCGCAGATGCTATTATCCTCGATTGTGCATTTCAGGCTCGGCCTGCCGACTGCCAACTTCCTCTCTAAGTCCGACTTGCTAGAACCTGAGATTCTAGAGAGGATAATGGATTGGGGAGATAATCTGGATATCCTTGAAGCTGCACTATATGAGGAGTCGGCGCAACAGGCTCAGGATGCTCACTCAGGTAGCCAGAGGGCCGAATTTGCCATCGGGCAATTGAGAATGATGCAACACGCTTCTATTCAGCCGGGCCTAATTCCTTTGTCCAGTGAACACGAAGACGGAATGGCCGACGTGCTTTCCTTCGCGCAGACGATTTTCGGAGGGATGGCCGATTCAAGAGATGGATTCGCAGGAGACATAGAGTATGAGCGAGGCTGACAGTAGAAATCTGATGGCAATAGACGACCTAGGCGATGAGCTAAGTGACATAATCGACTGGGCGATAGCATTCAAGCACGGTGGTGAGTTAACTAGAGATTTCAAACCTCTAGATGGGATGTCAATAGGGTCAATTTACGAAAAGCCGTCTACTAGGACTAGAGTATCCTTCGAAGTAGGAGTTAGCCGACTAGGTGGTCAGCCGTTGACATTGCTTTCCAATGATATTCAATTGGGCAAGAGTGAATCTATAGCAGATACAGCCGCAGTACTATCGAGATTCTTAGATGGCATCACCTACAGGTGCTTTGAGCACGCTCACGCCGAGGAGTTGGCCAGGCATGCTACCGTTCCGGTTATCAACGCTCTTTCCGACTTGCACCATCCTTGCCAAGCTGCTGCAGACTTGATGACTATAGTCGAACACGGAGATTCTGTAAATGGTCACATTGCATGGGTAGGGGATGGCAACAATGTATTCCACGATTTGTTGCTTGCATCAGTGTGCCTAGGCAGGGATGTCAAATATGCCACCCCACAAGGTTTTGAGCCTAACGATGAAGTGATTCAGAGAGCGAATGATATTGCTTCTAGTACCGGTTCTAGCATCTCGGGCTCCAACAATCCTGTCGAGGCAGTCACCGATGCAGGAGTCATTTACACAGATATCTTCGTGTCAATGGGAGAAGAACACATGGAGGGCAAGTTCGAAGCCTTTGATGGATTCCAAGTGAATGAGAATCTAGTGGCCCATGCTGATCCAAATTACCTGTTCATGCACTGCCTTCCTGCTCATAGAGGAGAAGAGGTAACTGACGGAGTTATCGACTCCGAGAACAGTGTTGTCCTAGATCAAGCAGAGAACCGTATGTGGGCCCAGATGTCTCTCCTCACTCTGCTGTGCAACGAAGATGCTTGGAATACTTTCCGTGAGTTGGCCTGATTAGGCCATCAGTGAACTTACTAAGAATGCAGCTAGTGCTAGATACATCGATCTCTTAATCAGCATCTGAGCGGCTCTGTCTTCGGCAGTCATCAGTTTTGGTTTGACCATTAGAAGGAGAACAACAGCGGGAATCACAACGATTAGGTGAAGTTCGGGGAATATCCCAATTCCGAAAGGGAGTAGAATCGATAGTAAAGTGAGTACAAGGAGAATCCATGCAACAGTTCTAGCCTTCTGAGGTCCGACTCTCATTGCATACGTGTTCCTACCTTCATCCCCTTCCATATCCTCTATGTCCTTGACAATCTCACGGGCTAAATTGTACAGTACGCCCACGAAGAACATGGCCCATGCTCGCCCACTAAATGGTTCAAACACGCCTGCTGCACCGAACAGAACCACCATGCCAACTGACAGGCTGATTGCAAAATTACCAGGAAGACCCTTGTCCTTGAGGCGTAGGCTGTAACCTCCCGATGACTCATAGTTGATTAAAAGGAAAAGTGCGACGAACCAGATTACTAGTGCTGGATACCAATCTTCCAAGCCGTCTTTAAGATCCATTGCAATGCTCATCGAACCCATTATTGAGAGGATTGAGATTGCCATCATCACGGCAATTCCCTTCTTGGCAGCATTGACTGTGATATTACCCGAAGGCATAGGCCTGTTGGGCCTGTTGACCTTGTCAATCTCTAGATCGAGATAGTCATTAAGCGCGTTCCATGAACACATGAAGGCCCAGACGGATGTACCTTGTAGAACGGTTATAGTGGCTAAATCGCCGCTAGGTAACTCCCCCAATGCTAAAATGGCGCCTAGAAAGACCCCGAATACTCCAGTGGTGGAGTTTCCTGCCCTGAACAGGGTAGTCCATGACCCGAATGTGCTGTTGCCCACGGCTCCACTCGGAGCCGTCCGGCCTTGATTCCTTCCCCGTCTAGGCCGCGACCTGTGTGGCTTGTTGAGTCAGTCCCCAAACACAGACAGTGTAGGTGCTGCCTCTGAAACGTCCTCGGACATGACCAATCTTCGAGAATCTTGAGTCCTTCGCTAGAATATTGCCGACTTGATTCATAGTAGCGCCCCAGCGGAATCTTTCATTCAGGTGATCGAATATCTCCACTGTGTTCGCAGTGTCATTTTCTTCAAGATATGTCCTGACCTCTTCGCGGAGCCTTCTTGTTCTAGACATCAGACCACCGCCGTTGGTGTTGCACGACTGGCTAACACCCTGTCGTGCAGACCCTTCCAGCTGGAAGGAGATACATTCACTGGTGCGGCCGGTGGTGACATCGGCATCCAGGAGTCAGTGGTTGAGCCCACTCCTGTATTACTGACCAGCTCGGATCTTGTGTTAGATCTGATGCTTGTGTTCGTTCTTTGCAAGGTGGCTAGTGAAACTACCTTGCATGGTTCTGGGCGCTTCCTGTAGAGGAGTGCCGCTTCTGAGTTCGGTGTTCTGTTCATGGCTCTATGTATTGGCTTCTGCATATGAAGCAAGGGAATAGTCCCGAATACTGAAAGTGAAAGTGAACGTTTGACGATAAAAGGCTCCCTATCCATTGTTTTCATAAGTCAGTGGGCGGTGGCTAT